>Ga0315294_10004562_pt1 | contig 15146 bp, 11 predicted proteins | sample YL17G13_40_MG_FD_203626 | JGI IMG/M metagenome (GOLD analysis project Ga0315294, IMG submission 203626) | Sediment microbial communities from Yellowstone Lake, YNP, Wyoming, USA - YL17G13_40 | ecosystem: Environmental > Aquatic > Freshwater > Lake > Sediment | place: USA: Wyoming | collected... | reverse complement strand
TGCTCGGGCACGACGGTCGGGCGGACCACCGCCGAGGTGGCCAGGCTCCCCCGCAAGATGGCGAGGCCGCCGCGGAAGACGGGCTGATCCGGCGGGCGGATCACCTCGGGGCGGTGGACCCGCGCACTGCGCAGGTTCTCCTCCACGGTCTTGCCGGTGACGGTGCGGCAGTCGAGGTGCAGGCGGTCCCCGAGGCTCTGCATGACGGCCGGGACGCCGCCGGCCTCGTCGAAGTCGGCCATGGTGTAGGTCCCGCTGGGTCGGACGTTCACGATGCAGCTCACCTCTCCCGACAAGCGCGCGATGGTCTCCAGGGTGATCGCATCCCCCAGGTCCAACTCCTGGGCCAGCGCCAGGATGTGCAGCACGGCGTTGGTCGATCCGCCGATGGCGTGCAGCACGCGGATCATGTTCTCCAGCGCGGCGACGGTGAGGATGTCGTGGGGGCGGAGGCCCTCCTCGACCATGGCCACGATGCGGCGTCCCGCCTGGCGCGCAAACCAGAGGCGCTGGGCCGAGACGGCGGGGGCCGTGCCGGAGCCGGGGAGGGCGAGGCCCACCGCCTCGGACAGGCACTGCATGGTGTTGGCGGTCCCGAGCAGCGCGCAGGAGCCCGCCGTGGGGCAGACGGCCTCCTCCAGTGCACCCAGGGCCTCGGGTGCGAGCCGGGGATACCCCACGCCGCAGGCCCAGGTCTCGGCGTCCAGGTCGGTGATGATCACGTCCTTGCCCCGATGCCGGCCAGCCAGCATGGGGCCGCCGGGGACGATGATGGCCGGGCGATCGAGCCGGGCGGCCGCCAAGAGGTGCCCGGGCACGTTCTTGTCGCAGCTGCTGATCAGGACCAGGGCGTCGAAGCAGTGGATCTCGGTGCAGGTCTCCACGTCCGCGACGATCACGTCGCGCGTCGGGGTGTCGTAGCGCATCCCCCCGTGCCCCACGTCCATGGGGCACTGGCCGAATCCTCCAAACTCGAAGGGGGTGCCGCCCGCCTGCCAGATGCCCGCCTTGACCGCCTCGGCCACCGCCTTCAAGTGGGAATGGCCGGGACTGGTCTCGCTCCAGGTGTTGGCCACGCCGATGCGTGGGCGGCGGAGATCCTCGGCATCGAATCCCATGGCCTTGATGAGGGCGCGGGTGCGGGCCATGCCGGGCTGATTGAAGGCGGCCACGCTCGTCTTGGCTGTCATCGGGTTCCTCGCTTGGAGGTCATCCCTTGAGGCCGCTCATCACCACGGCCTGCACCACCCAGCGCTGCAGGGTGAGGAAGATGAGCAGGATGGGCAGGATGCTGATCACGGCGGCGGCGGTGAGCAGGTTGTACTCGATGAAGTAGATGTTGGTGAAGCTCATCAGACCGATGGTCACCACCCGCATGCTGGGGCTGTTCACGACCACCAGCGGCCAGAAGAATTCATTCCAGTTCCACATGAACTTGATGATGAGCAGGGTCGCCATGGCCGGCTTCACCGACGGGAGAACCACCTTGAAGAAGATTCCCAACTCGCCGCAGCCGTCGATGCGCGCCGCGTCCATGTAGTCATTGGGGATCACCTCGATCGCCTGGCGCATCAGGAACACGCCGAACACGCTGACCAGGTCCGGCGCCACAATCCCCAGATAGGTGTCCAAGAGCCCGAATCGATTCACCCAGAGGTAGAGCGGGACCACGACCGACTGGAAGGGCACCATGAGGATGGCCACGATGGCCAGGAAGAAGGCGTCGCGACCGGGGAAGTGGAACTTGGCGAAGCCATAGCCTGCCAGGGAGGAAACCACGAGGCTGCTCAGCGCGGCGATGGACGCAACCAATGCAGTATTGAAAAGATAGCGAATGAACGGCTCGCGCTGAAAGACCTCCCGGTAGTTGTTCAGGTTGAACCAGCTGTCCGGCGCGATCTGGAGGGGGACGCGGATGATCTCCGGGGGGGTCTTCAGCGAGGTGACCGCCATCCAGAAGAAGGGGAAGAAGACGGTGATCGCCCCGCAGGCCACGGCGAGGCCGATGAGCCAGCGAGTGTAGGCCCGGCGTAGGGTCAGGGACCGGGGTGCCGCCTTCCCCGGAGCGCCGGCTAGTACTCGACGGGTTTCCGGAAGATTCGCCATTGCAGTAAGGTCACCACGAGAAGTGTTATGAAGACGAAGACGGCCATCACCGAGGCGTCGCCGAAGCGGAAGTACTTGAAGGCCGTGTCGTAGAGCAACATGATCACGGTCTGGCTGGCGCTCGCCGGCCCCCCCTGGGTCGTCGCGTACACCTGGTCGAAGATCTTGAAGTTGAAAATCAGCTCCAGGATGCAGACCATGAGAATCTGGGGATTGAGCAGGGGCAACGTGATGTGTCGCAGACGCTGGAAGGCGCTGGCCCCGTCGATGCCGGCCGCTTCGTAGTACTCCTCGGGGATGGATTGCAGGGCCGCCAGGAAGATCATGGTGTCGAAGCCGATGCGGACCCAGACGTTCACGAACGCGATGGAGGGGCGGACCTGCGAGAGGCTCTGGAGCCACTTCTGCGGCGGAATGCCCACAAAGGACAGCGCGTAGTTCAGGAAGCCGTACACCGGGTGGTAGATCCACTGCCAGATGAGGGCCGCGGCCACGAGTGAAGTCGCGAAGGGGAGGAAGTACATGGCCGCCCAGACGTTCCGCCACTTGAGGCTGGCGATCCGATTCAGGCCGAGGGCTATGGCCAGCGAGCACACGACCACGGTGGGCACCGACATGAACAGCAGATGCAGGGTGTTGTGCACCGCGGCCCAGAAGATGGAGTCGGTGAACACCTTCTCGTACAGTCGGAGGCCGACGAACCGGCTGCCCCCCCCGGGGACGGTCCGGTAGAAGGAGTGGACGACGGACTGGGCGAGGGGGAGCAGGAAGACGGAGCCGAAGAAGAGCAGGGCGGGCAGGACGAATAGAAATCCCGCCCGCCGTTGGCGGTCCATATAACTTTTCGGCAAGGCGATGCGAAGCCACTGGCGCATGGGATAGGGAGCTCGGCAATCAGGCCATCGGGTGAGGCGATCCGGCAATCGATATGCCCGGTTGCCGGATCGCCGAATTGCCAAGTCGCCGGCGTCTAGTCCTTCAGGATGCGGTCCATCTTGTTGGCCGCCTCATCCAGCAGAGCCTTCGGCTGTCCCTTGCCGTACAGGAAGCCCACCACGGCCTCGCCGAACGCGGTGGCCAGCTCGTTGGACTTCGGGTGGAAGTAGTTCGGCGGCACCGGCTGCGCCAGCATGTCCTTCACGGCCTGGTAGTCCGGCCGGGACTTCACATATTGGCTCTCCTGGTTGACCGTCCACACCGGGAGGATGCCCTGCAGTTGGTGCTGTTCGAGGTCGTCCTTGGCATTGCTGATGAAGCGGAAGAACTCCCAGGCAACCTGCTTATTCGGGCTGTTCTTGTACACCAGGTTCGTCCAGGGGAAGAGTTGGCCGGCCCCCGGGCATGCCTTTCCGCAGGGGAGCGCCGCCACCTTGAAATTGATATCGGGCGCGTTCTTCTTCACCCAGCCGAAGAACCAAGACTCGCGGAACATGGAGGCGGCCCGTTTCTGGGCGAAGGAGTCCTCCGGCGTGCCGAGGGTCAGGCTGGCCACCTTGTCCTTGAGGACGAGGTTCCCGAAGAAGGTGAGCGCCTCCACCATGGCCGGGCCGTTGGCGAAACCGGTGGCCTTGTCCAGTTCAGGCGAGAGCATCCGGGCGCCGAACGCGTGGGCGAAGGGGAGGAACTTATCCGTGATTCCTACCGGATGGCCGGCGTGCCGGAGGCCGAAGCCTACCTGCGTCGCCTCTCCCTTGGCGTCCAGGACCGTGACCTTCTTCATGGCGGCGTGCCACTCGTCGAAGGTCTTGGGGGGCCGATCGGGGTTGAGGCCGGCCTTCTTGAACAGGTCCGCGTTCAGGTACATCATCTGGAAGTTGCCGTGCTCGATGGGCATACCGTAGCGGACGCCCTTCCACTTGCCGATGGGCACCATGTACTTGGGGAGATTCGCTTCCCAGGTCTTCACCAGGTCGTCGGGTATCTTGTCGCAGAAGTCGTACTGCCCGCACCAGTGGTGGGTCATCCCCATGAACATGTCCGGGGCGCCGGATCGTCCCATGAAGGCGGCCAGGTACTTCGCCTCGTAGCCCTGATACGGGACCGTGACCACTTCCACGTCGAACCCGGACTTCGCGGCGAAATCCTTTCCCTTCGTCGCGTACCACTTGTTGAACTCGGGGTTCTGGTCCCAGTGCGTCCACATCACGATCTTCTTCTGCTGGGCCGGTGTCTGGCTCGGGAGCGCCAAGACGACCAGCGCCACCGCCAGGACGGCCAGAGTCACCCACGTGCTGCGTCGCATGTTCTCCTCCTTTGTACCAAGATCCCGTAGTTTGCCCGCATCGGCGCACTGCCATGGAGCCGCTGCCGCACCTACTTTCACTCGGATGGCACGTCCTTGTCAATCGAAATGCCCGGCTGGTCGCGAGGATGATCCCCGGAAGTACCCGTACCGTGTCCCCTCGGCACACGTGAATGGGTTGCGCTGAATGCGGGAAAAGGAAGAATGGGACTTGGGGACCTCCGCTAGGCTACGAGTGCTACTTCTGTTTACGCGGCAGGCTGGTGGGCTCGCCGGCGCGGAGCTGCTCCAGAAAGCGGGTGATGGTCGGTGCCAGGGTCTTGCCGCGGCGGTGGATGATGCCGAGGGGGCGGACCAGCTCCGGCCCGACCAGGGGAATGGCGACCAGGGTCCGGTTCCCCACCTCCTGGGTGATGGTCGGCTGGGGCAGGATGCTCACGCCGGCCTCGACCGCGATGGCCTGCTTGATGGTCTGGACGTTGTCGAACTCCATGACCACCTTGGGGTGGGCGTTGTGTTGGCGGAGATACCGATCGACGGCCTTGCGGACCCGCAGGTTCGCATCCAGCGCCACAAAGTTCTCGTCCGTGAGATCGGCCGGGGAGATCTGCCTGCGTCGCGCGAAGCGGTGGTTCGGATGGCAGACGAACACCATCGTCTCGTTCCGCCAGGGCAGGACCGTCAAGGACCGATTCGTCGGGGGGTACGACAGGATGCCGAGGTCGGCCTCGTCGTTCAGGACCGCCTCGACCACCCTGTGCGGGTGGAGGTATTCGATGCGGATGCGCGCCTGGGGGTAGCGGGCCATGAAGCGCTGGATGTGGTTGCTCATGATGTGGATGCCGACCGAGTAGATCGCCGCCACGCGCACGGTCCCGGTCACGGCCGCCTCGGCCGAGCTGAGCGAGGCGCGGACCTGCTCGAATCCGTCCAGCAGACGCTGGCAGCCCGTGTAGAAGATCTCCCCGTCATCCGTCAGCATGAACGGCCGCTTGCTCCGGTCGAGGAGCTGCACCTTCAGCTCCGCCTCCAGCTGCTGGATGGCCTGGCTGGCCGCGGACTGCGAGACCTGGTTCAGGGCCGCGCCCTGCGAGAAGCTGTGCAGCCGGACGATGTCGCAGTAGAGCTTGAGAGCGTCCAGGTTCATGGCTCGTCAATATATCATAAGTTAGACTGATGTAAAGTATTTTTCTACTTCCTCATTACTTATCTTGACGCTGACCCAGCATCCTGCGACACTCCCGCCACCACAGGGACGGGCCTGGCCGCACGTGCCCGGGTGTTCGTCCCCACTGCCCCGAGCCACGTTGAAAGGTAGGATGGAGATGACTGATCCAGGCTTTCCGTTGCTGCAAGGACTCTACGACCCACAGCACGAGCACGACAGCTGCGGGGTGGGATTCGTGGTGGACGTCAAGGGGGTCAGGTCGCACCGGATCGTCGAGCTGGCCCTGACGGTCCTGAAGAACCTGCTGCACCGCGGGGCCTGCGGGTCCGAGGCGAACACGGGGGACGGCGCCGGCATCCTCCTCCAGATCCCGCACGCCTTTCTCCAGCGCGAGTGCGCCAAGTCGGGAATCGCGCTGCCGGCGCCGCAGCAGTACGGCGTGGGGATGATCTGCCTGCCGACCGATCCGGCGGACCGGGCCGCCTGTCAGGAGATCTGCGCGCGGATCGTCGGCGAGGAAGGGCAGTCCTTGCTGGGCTGGCGCGACGTCCCCACGGACGACACGCCCGTGGGTCTCTCCGCGCGGAGGCTGGAGCCGGTCTATCGCCAGATCTTCATCGGACGCGGCGCAGGTATCCGGAACGCGGCGCACTTCGAGCGGGCACTCTTCCTGATCCGGAGGCGGGTCGAGAACGCGGTCCTGGCCACCGACCTCTCGCAGAAGAAACACTTCTACGTGGGCAGCCTCTCGGCGAACACCATCGTCTACAAGGGGATGCTCTCGGCCGACCAGATCGAAGTCTACTTTCCCGACGTGACGGACCCCGCCGTGGTGAGCTGCCTCGCGCTCGTGCACCAGCGCTTCAGCACGAACACCTTCCCGACCTGGTCGCTGGCCCACCCGTTCCGCTACCTGGCCCACAACGGCGAGATCAACACGCTGCGGGGGAACATCAACTGGATGCGCGCCCGCCAGGGGCTGTTCGAGTCCGACCTCTTCGGCGACCGGATCAAGGACCTGCTGCCCGTCATCTGTGAGGGAGGCAGCGACTCGGCCATGCTGGACAACGCCCTGGAGATGCTGGTCATGTGCGGCCGCTCCCTGCCGCACGCCGTGATGATGCTGATCCCCGAGGCCTGGTCGGGTCACGAGAGCATGCGCCCCGAGAAGAAGGCCTTCTACGAGTATCACTCCTGCCTGATGGAGCCGTGGGACGGCCCGGCCTCCATCGCCTTCACCGACGGCACGATGATCGGGGCGGTGCTGGACCGGAACGGCCTGCGCCCCTCCCGCTACTACGTGACCAAGGAGGGCCTGGTCATCATGGCCTCCGAGGTGGGGGTGCTGGACATTCCCGCGGAGGAGGTCCTGGTCAAGGAGCGGCTCCACCCCGGCCGCATGTTCCTGGTGGACACGGGCGAGGGCCGGATCATCGACGACGCCGAGCTGAAGGCGAAGATCGCCACCGAAAAGCCCTACGCGGAGTGGCTGCGCGCGCACCTCATGTCCATCGAGCAGCTGCCGCCCGGCCGCACCCACGAGCCGGATCACGAGACGGTGCTGCGGCGGCAACAGGCCTTCGGCTACACCCACGAGGACTTGCGCATCCTCCTGGCCCCCATGGCCACCCGGGGCGAGGAGCCGCTGGGCTCCATGGGAACCGACACCTCTCTGGCGGTCCTCTCGGACCGGCCGCGGATGCTCTACGATTACTTCAAGCAGCTCTTCGCGCAGGTGACAAACCCGCCACTGGATGCCATCCGTGAGGAGCTGGTGACCTGCATCGAGAGCACCATCGGGCCCGAGCGGAACCTCCTCAAGCCCGAGCCGGAGAGCTGCCACCAGATCACGGTCCCCTCGCCCGTCCTGAGCAACGAGGAGTTGGCCAAGCTCCGCCACCTCATGGTGGGCGGCTTCCGCGCGGCGACACTGCCGATGCTCTTCCCCGTGGCGGAGGGAAGCGTGGGGCTGGCGCGGGCCCTGGAGGAGCTGTGCGCCAAGGCCAGACAGGTCATCGAACAGGGCTACACCATCCTGCTCCTCTCCGACCGCGGCGTGGATCTGGAGCATGCGCCCATCCCGACCCTCCTGGCCACGGCCGGCGTGCACCATTACCTGATCCGGAAAGGGATGCGGACCAAGGTAGGGCTGGTGATCGAGACGGGCGAGGCGCGTGAGGTCCACCACTGCGCGCTCCTGATGGGCTACGGCGCGGGCGCCGTCAACCCATACCTGGCGTTCGAGACGCTGGACGACATGCTCCGGCAGGGACTGCTTCCCGCCGACCTGACCCACGAGACGGCCGTCGCGAACTACATCAAGGCCCTCAACAAGGGGATCCTCAAGGTCATGTCCAAGATGGGGATCTCCACCATCCAGAGCTACTGCGGAGCCCAGATCTTCGAGGCGGTGGGGCTGGAGCAGGCCTTCGTGGACCAGTACTTCACCTGGACCGCCTCCCGCGTGGGCGGCGTCGGGCTGGACGTGATCGCCGAGGAGACGAGCCGGCGGCACCGGCGCGCCTTCCCCGATCGGCTGGTGGGGAAGCCGGACCTGGAGTGCGGTGGCGAGTACCAGTGGCGCCGCGACGGTGAGTATCACCTCTTCAATCCGGATACGATCTTCAAGCTTCAGCACGCGACGCGCACCGGACAGTATCATGCGTTCAAGGAGTACAGCCTGCTGGTGAACAACCAGAGCGAGCGGCTCTGTACCCTGCGCAGCCTGATGGAGTTCAAGTTCGCAGCGGAGCCCATCCCCCTCGACGAGGTCGAGCCGGTCGAGTCGATCGTGAAGCGCTTCGCCACGGGCGCCATGTCGTACGGCTCCATCAGCCAGGAGGCGCACGAGACGCTGGCCATCGCCATGAACCGGCTGGGGGGCCGGAGCAACACCGGGGAGGGGGGCGAGGACCCCGCCCGGTTCGTCCGCGACGAAAACGGCGACTGGCGGCGCAGCGCGGTGAAGCAGGTGGCGTCCGGCCGCTTCGGGGTGACCAGCGAGTACCTGGTGAACGCCGAGGAGCTCCAGATCAAGATGGCGCAGGGCGCCAAGCCGGGCGAGGGCGGTCAGCTCCCTGGCCACAAGGTCTACCCCTGGATCGCCAAGGTGCGCCACAGCACGCCGGGCGTGCAGCTGATCTCGCCGCCGCCGCATCACGACATCTACTCCATCGAGGACCTGGCGCAGCTCATCTACGATCTGAAGAACGGGAACCCCGAGGCGCGGATCAGCGTGAAGCTGGTGTCGGAAGTGGGCGTCGGCACGGTGGCGGCGGGCGTGGCCAAGGCCCATGCGGACGTGGTCCTGATCAGCGGGCACGACGGCGGGACGGGGGCCTCGCCGCTCACCGCCATCAAGCATTCGGGCATCCCCTGGGAGCTGGGCCTGGCCGAGACGCAGCAGGTCCTGGTCATGAACAACCTCCGGGATCGGATCATCGTCCAGACCGACGGGCAGCTCCGGACCGGGCGGGACGTCGTCATCGCCGCCCTGCTGGGGGCGGAGGAGTTCGGCTTCGCCAGCGCGCCGCTGGTCGTGCTGGGCTGCGTCATGATGCGGGTCTGCCACCTGAATACCTGCCCCGTGGGCGTGGCCACCCAGGATCCGGAGCTGCGCAAGCGATTCACGGGGAAGCCCGAGTACGTGGAGACCTTCTTCCGCTTCATCGCAGAGGAGGTGCGGGAGCTGATGGCCACGCTCGGCTTCCGCACCTTCGACGAGATGATCGGCCGAGTGGATCGGCTGGACGTGAAGAAAGCCATCACCCACTGGAAGGCGCGCGGCCTGGACTTTTCCCGCATCCTCCACCGCCCCGAGGTTCCGGCCGAGGTCGCCGTCAAGCGGGTCAGGCCGCAGGACCACGGCCTGGAGAAGGCGCTGGACAATCGGCTGATCGCGCTCTGCGCCGACGCGCTCACGCGGGGGACGCCGGTCTCGCTGGAGCTCCCCGTCCGGAACGTCCATCGGACCGTGGGGACGATGCTGGGGTATCGCGTCACCAGGCGGTACGGGGCGCAGGGGCTGCCGGAGGACACGATCCGGATCAAGTTCACGGGCTCGGCCGGGCAGAGCTTCGGCGCGTTCCTGCCCCGGGGCATCACGCTCACCCTGGAGGGCGATGCCAACGACTACATCGGCAAGGGGCTCTCGGGCGGCCGCCTGATTGTCTTCCCGCCCGCGGGTGCGACCTTCCCGGCCGAGGAGAACATCCTGATCGGCAACGTCGCGCTCTACGGTGCGACCTCGGGCGAGGCCTTCTTCCGGGGCGTAGCCGGCGAGCGCTTCGCCGTGCGCAACAGCGGTGCCCGCGCCGTCGTGGAGGGGGTGGGCGACCACGGCTGCGAGTACATGACGGGGGGCCGGGTGGTGGTCCTGGGCCGGGCCGGCCGGAACTTCGCGGCGGGAATGAGCGGCGGCATCGCCTACGTCCTCGACGAGGAGGGGGATTTCGCGCGCCGCTGTAACCGCCAGATGGTGGAGGTGGAGCCGCTGGAGATCGAGGACGCGGCCCTGGTGGAATCGCTGGTGCATAAGCACGCCCAGCTCACGCAGAGCGTGCGCGCGGCCAGGCTCCTGCTCCATTGGGAGCGGGTGCTCCCGAAGTTCGTCAAGGTCATGCCGCGGGACTACCGGCGGGTCTTACTGGCGCAGGAGAAGGCGAAGGCGGAGGGCCGTGAGCCCCTCTGGGAAGAACTCTTGGGGGTGAAGCATGGGTAAGCCGACCGGGTTCCTGGAGATCGAGCGCGAGACGCCCAAGCGGCGTCCGGTGGAAGAGCGAATCCGCGACTGGCGGGAGGTCGAACTGCCGCTGGCGGAGGACACGCTCCGATCGCAGGGAGCCCGCTGCATGGACTGCGGGATCCCGTTCTGCCACCAGGGCTGTCCGCTGGGGAACGTCATCCCGGACTGGAACGACCTGGTGTATCGGAACCGCTGGCGGGAGGCGCTGGCCCGACTCCTGGCCACCAACAACTTCCCCGAGTTCACGGGCCGCCTCTGCCCGGCCCCCTGCGAGGGCTCCTGTGTCCTGGGGATCAGTGCTCAGCCGGTCACCATCAAGCAGATCGAGCTCGCGATCATCGAGCGGGGGTTCCGCGAGGGCTGGGTGAAGCCGGAGCCGCCCCTGGTGCGAACCGGCAAGAGCGTGGCGGTGATCGGCTCGGGGCCGGCCGGCCTGGCGGCCGCGGACCAGCTGAACCGGGCCGGTCACTGGGTCACCGTCTTCGAGCGGGCCGACCGGATCGGGGGGCTGCTGCGCTACGGCATCCCCGAGTTCAAGCTGGAGAAGCGCATCCTGGATCGGCGGCTCCGCCTGATGGAGGCGGAAGGGGTCGCCTTCCGGACACGGGCCAACGTCGGGGACAACGTCCCGCTGGAGGCGTTGCGTCGCTCCGTCGACGCCATCCTCCTGACCGGCGGGGCGACGCAGCCACGGGACCTCAGGGTCCCGGGGCGGGAGCTCCGCGGGATCCACTTCGCCATGGAATACCTCCCACTGCAGAACCGGCGCTGCCTCGGCGATCCCATCCCGGAGGAGCACCTCATCATGGCGCACGGCAAGCGGGTCGTGATCATCGGCGGGGGAGACACGGGCGCCGACTGCCTCGGGACCGCCCACCGCCAGGGCGCGCGATCCGTCCACCAGTTCGAGCTGTTGCCCGCGCCCCCCAAGGAGCGGGCCCGCAGCAACCCCTGGCCGCTCTGGCCCAACGTCTTCCGGACCTCCACGGCGCACGAGGAGGGGGGCACGCGAGAGTTCTGCGTGTCCACGACCCGCTTCTCCGGCCGCGACGGCCGGGTCGAGCGGCTGCACGCCGTGCGGGTGGAATTCGTCCCCGACGGGAGCGGTGGGCGGCGGCCGCGGGAGATTCCCGGCAGCGACTTCGAGCTCCCGGCGGACCTGGTCCTCCTGGCCATGGGCTTCCTCGGGCCGGAGCGGAACGGCCTGCTTGCGCAGCTTTGTGTCGAGCTGACGCCGCGGGGGACGGGGGCCGTGAACGGGGACAAGATGACGAGCAGCTCCGGGGTCTTCTCCGCCGGGGACATGGCGCGCGGGCAGTCCCTGATCGTGTGGGCCATCACGGAGGGGCGGCAGACGGCCAAGGGGATCGACCGGTACCTGATGGGGTCCACGCTGCTCCGGTGACGGGAGTGGGCGGGGGATCCGGCTTGACACGCTTTGCACCCGGAGGATAGAGTACCTCGCCGAATCGCGACGGCATCCGACACGGTCGTTCAGCCCGCGCCTCTTCCACGCCGGATACGGCGGTCCTCGCGCGGGCATTTTCTTGTCTGCCCCGGGGAGCCAAGGACGGCCCTTCATGCGCGACACCGCGGAGGTCGGCCCTGTTCTTTACGTTTCACGTTTTACGTCCTAGATACCGCAAGGGGGCGCAAGTGGACACGCTCAACGCGGACGCACGACTCATCATCGCGGCCAGCGAAGTGGATTCCGACCTGTTCTACGCCACCCGCTTCCTGGCACCCGATCCGTTCGTCTTCCTGTGGCACGGGGCGGAGAAGATCCTCCTGATGTCGGACCTGGAGGTGGACCGGGCCCGCGCGCAGGCCGCGGTGGATCTGGTCCTGTCCTTCCGCGTCTATGAAGAGCGCGCCCGGGCAAGGGGCAGCGAGCACCCGAGCCTGGTGGAGACGCTCCACGAGTTGCTGGCGGAGCGGGGCGTGCGGAGCGTCCTCGTTCCGGGGAGCTTCCCCTTGGAGCACGGGGATGACCTGCGCGAGCGCGGGATCACGGTGCAGTGGAAGCGCGCGCCCTTCTTCGAGGAGCGGCTGGTGAAGAGTCCCGATGAGGTGGACGCTATCACCGCCGCGCTGCGCCGGACCGAGGCCGCGCTGGAGCGGGCGATCGCCGCCATCCGCCAGGCGGACGTGTGCGAGGGCATTCTCTGGTGGCAGGGCGAGAGGCTGACCTCCGAACGGATGAAGGGGCTCATCACGATGACCCTGCTGGAGGCGGGGCTCATCGCGGAGCGCACCATCGTGGCCTGCGGCGCGCAGGGGTGTGATCCGCACAACCAGGGGAGCGGCCCGCTCCGTGCGGGGCAGCCCATCATCATCGACGTCTTCCCCCGCGACACGGAGAGCCGGTACTTCGCGGACATCACGCGCACCGTCGTGAAGGGCGCGGCGTCGGAGACGCTGCGCCGCATGTACCGCGCCGTCCTGGCCGGACAAGAGTGTGCCTTCGCCGAGATTCGCGCCGGGGCGGCGGGCGACGCGATCCACAGCCATGTCCAGGAGACGCTCCAGGCCTGCGGCTTCGAGACCGGCGAGCGCGACGGACACATGCAGGGCTTCTTCCACGGCACGGGCCATGGGCTCGGCCTGGACATCCACGAGCTGCCTCGGATCGCCAAGATGCCCACGACGCTCCAGAGCGGCAACGTGGTGACGGTGGAGCCAGGCCTGTATTATCGTGAGGAGGGAGGCATCCGCATCGAGGACGTCGTGGTGGTGACGGAGACGGGGTGCCGGAACTTGACGCGCTACCCGAAGTGCTTGGAGGTGTAAATGCCCGACCTTCGCCTTCGAACCTTCCGGATAAGAGTGTACGGTCAGCTCTGCCCGGGCGATCTCCCCCCGGCGGAGCGGCAGGAATTCCTCGACATCCTGGATCGCATGGACGAGGACGGAATGGCGAGCTTCTTCCAGGGGCGGCGCCTGGATCCGCACCGACAGCGCGCCCTCGAACTGCTGCGCGAGGCCCGCGAGATCGGCGACCGACTCAACCTCCTGGACCGGACGCTCCCGGCACTGCCGCACGTCGAGATCAGCCAGTGCTACGCGCGGTTGCGCGATCTGGGGAACGAGCTCGGCGACCTGGAGGCCGCGGGCCTGCTAAGCTAGAGCCGGGAGAGGGCGGCGGCACGGGCGGGCGCTTCGGCCTGCGGATTTCGCCTCTATGCAGAGGCGGAACTGCGAAAGCTGCACCTGATCCGACGTCTGCAACTCCTGGACGTGCCCTTGGCGCGCGTCAAGGCCTTCTTCGATGCACGCCGATCCGGCAGCGCGGCGTCCGAGATCGCCCCCGGGATGCAGCGCCTTAGACGGTGGAGATTCTGGAGGGCTGTCGCACCTGTCTCTCCAGTCGGCCCGGCGCTCGCCGCGGCGGCACGCCAGCCAATCTTGCGTCACGAGACTCGCTTCGACCATAACCCGATTGGCTCCGCAGGAGGCATTCTCACATGATTACCGTCACGTCCCAGGCCGCCGAGAAGATCAAGGGAATCAAGACCGCGCAGGCGACGCCGGAGGCGGCGGGTCTGCGCGTCCGCGTCGTGGGTGGCGGCTGTTCGGGATTCCAGTATCAGCTCGTCTTCGATGCACCGCAGCCCGGCGATCAGATCTTCGAGGCGGAGGGCGTCAAGCTGGTCGTCGATCCCAAGTCGTTCCTCTACCTCAACGGCACGGAGATCGACTACGTCGATGGGTTGATGGGGGCCGGCTTCTCCTTGAAGAACCCCAATGCCAAGTCGGGCTGCGGCTGCGGCGGGAGCTTCACCGCCTGAGGTCGCTCGTCACCGAGCGCCCCGCGCTCGAGTGTTACGTACGCGACCCCTCGGTCCCCGGTCAGCCGACCTGCCGGGAGAGACGGGAGGCTCAGGAGAACGGACGCACCACGGAAAGGCACAGGACAATGAGCACTTGGCTGAGCACGGTGCGGGCGCTTGAAGAGCCAGGGGCCACGGATAAGGACACCGCCGAGTTCGAGCGGGGGATCCTGCTGACCACCCTCGACACCGTGGTGAACTGGGCCCGCCGTTCCTCGATCTGGCCGGCCACGTTCGGGCTGGCCTGCTGCGCCATCGAGATGATGGCGACCAGCGCCTCCCGCTTCGACCTGGCCCGCTTCGGCTCGGAGGTGTTTCGGGCCTCGCCCCGGCAGGCCGACCTGATGATCGTGGCGGGCCGCGTCAGCCGCAAGATGGCCCCCGTGCTCCGCAAGATCTATGATCAGATGCCCGATCCGAAGTGGGTGATCGCCATGGGGGCGTGCGCCTCGTGCGGGGGCGTCTTCAACACCTACACGATCGTGCAGGGCGTGGATCAGGTCGTTCCGGTGGACGTGTATGTGCCGGGGTGCCCGCCGCGTCCAGAGCAGTTGATTCACGGGATCATGCTGCTCCAGGAGAAGATCAAGGGCGAGAAGCACGCGCGCCGGGACTTGATCAACCTTCCCTGGGACCGGGTCGAGTCGTAAGGATCTCTTCGGGAGGCGCGCGTAGGTGTGGGGGAGGGCGATGAGGAACCAGATGGAAGCGGCGGGGGCACAGCCCACCAAGCCGAGAGAGCAACGGGAGAGCGTGGTCATCCGGTTTGCCGGGGACTCCGGCGACGGCATGCAGCTCACGGGCATGCAGTTCACGACGGAATCCACCCTGGCCGGCAATGACATCGGCACGCTGCCGGATTTCGCGGTGGAGATCCGCGCCCCCGCCAGAACGCTGGCGGGCGTTAGCGGCTTCCAGATCAACTTCAGCAACTATGACGTCTGCACCTTCCAGGCGGAGGACGAGATCGCGGGCGTCTGCTCGGCCGTGGGCGCCTCGTTCGGGGGCAGCCTGGGGTCACCACCAGCAGCGGGCCGGGGATCGCCCTGAAGCAGG
>Ga0315294_10004560_pt1 | contig 15146 bp, 13 predicted proteins | sample YL17G13_40_MG_FD_203626 | JGI IMG/M metagenome (GOLD analysis project Ga0315294, IMG submission 203626) | Sediment microbial communities from Yellowstone Lake, YNP, Wyoming, USA - YL17G13_40 | ecosystem: Environmental > Aquatic > Freshwater > Lake > Sediment | place: USA: Wyoming | collected... | reverse complement strand
TCCATGACGCTGGCCCGAATGAACTCGACGCGCTCCGTAACGATGTCGGCCCGGCGCTGGAGTTCGTCCAGCGGGATGAGCGTCAGCCGCGACAGTTCCTGCCACATCCGCACGACCCGCTCGCGGACCTTCGCCGGCGAGACCTCCCACCGGCGGGCCAGCTGCGCCACAAACTCGTCGCTCATCTCGATGAATGGGTAGTACACGGCGATGTCGTACGCGCCGGTGTCCTGGGCAAGGACGACGCCGTTGCGGTCGTAGATCGTGCCGCGGATGGTCGGGTGGAACCCTGGCGGCCGGCGCAGGCGCTGCTCGGCCTCGTCGCGGTACCGGGCGCCCTCAATAATCTGGATCTCCAGGAGGCTGAGGAGCAACAGGGCCACCCCGGCCGCGAGAACACTGACCACTGCCTTAAGCCGCGTTGCGTACATCGGGATTCCACGCTTGCAGGACGGCGGCATGGTACGGCAGGACCCAGGGGAAATCAAGACGACTTGCGGCACTCGCGTTCAGCCGGAAGCCGAAGGTCGCGTGTTAGTGCGGCGGGTCTCCTGACCCGGCGCCTGCGTTCACGGCCGGCCGTGTGGCGCGGCGGGTCAAGAGATCCGCCGCTCAAACACCCTACCACTCGCGCGAGTCGCCCGCCACCCCCAGCGGGCCGCGCAGCCGCTCGAGAACCCAGAACAGGTACGGCGCCAGGACGGCCGAGTACAGAGCGTCGAGGAGCGCCTGCTCGACGGACCGGAAGAAGGCCAGCGGGATGTCATCGAGGTACTGCGCCGCCAGGTACCATGCCAGGTGTGCCGCCGCCACGACGGCCAGCGATAGCAGGAAGTGCGTCAGGACGCGGGTCCGCATGAAGGCCGTCCGCACGTGGCTCACGGCAAGGCAGACGAGAGAGAAGACCAGCGCCTGTAGGCCCAGGCGTCCGGAAACCGAGACCACGTCCGACGCGAGGCCCAGGCACCAGGCCGCCACGAACACCTCGTAAGGCTCGAAGTAGAGAGCGATGAAGAGGCCCAAGAGGAGCGCCAGGTCCGGCCGCGTCCAGTAGCCGTCGATGGGGATGGCCAGGGCCCCGGGGCGGAATGCGGCCGTCTGGAGCACCAGCGAGGCATAACCGAGAATCGCCACCAGAAACCATCGCACGGTCGGAACACCTCGGTCGGGCGCAGATCACCCGCGCTTGTTCACACGCGCGAAATGTCATTGGAGCCCTCTCCCATTGTGGGAGAAGGCGGCGAAGCCGGTTTAGGGGTGTTGGCGATGCACGGCCCCCTCATCCCTGCCCCTCTGCCACGAGGCGAGAGGGCAACAACGACCGCGCGCCAGGCCGGCGACGGCCGAACGGGCAGAGGGAGCCGCCTCGCGGCCGGCTACTTGCGGGGCGCGGCCGGGAAGTCCGGCGACAGAACGTAGACCTCCCGGGTTTCACCGAGCGGCACGCGGGGCTCGACCAGAATATCGTAGAACACGCCGGCCGGCTTGAGGCTGCAATTGACGATGCGGCCGACAATCAGGTACGGCGGCAGGTTGGACTCCGGCGAGGGGCTCGTGACCACGAAGTCGCCGGGGGCGATGTCGCTGGCGCGAGGGATGCCCTGGACCGACACGGCCGTCCCGTCGTCGGCGCCCCGCGCCACACCCTCGGGACCGGCTCGCCACTGCCCGTCGCGATGCGTGACGATCTGGACCATCATGGTGGCCCGCGGATCGGTGACCAGGCGGACGGTGCTCGTCAGGGGCCCGACCTCGTCGACGATGCCGACCAGGCCGGCGGCGGTCAGGATAGGTTCGCCGCGCTGTAGGGCCTCGCGGGCGCCGCGGTCGATGTGGCCCTGGACGACGGCGCTGGACTTGCGGACGCCCTTGTCGGCGCCTTCGCCGAGCCGCGCGCCGGCGCGCCCGCCCGGCATCTCCGGCGCCAGCAGCCGCGCGGGGATCAGCCGGCAGGGCAGGCCGTCGAGGCCGTCGCGGATCCGCGACAACTCGCGGACCTGGCGGTCGTAGTCGCCCAGGAAGGCGGCCGCCTGGGCCAGGGCGTTTTCGAGCGAGGCTATGCGGGCCTCGGCGCTGGGCGACGCCGCCTCGCCGCCGCGCAGGCGGTCCGACAGATTGAGCGACCAGCCCTCGGCAAAACTCTGGACCGGCGCGAATGCCGGCCCGGCCCAGACGCGCAGGCGGTTGGTGAGCGACGCCGGGAGGACCAGCAGCGCCAGGGCGATGGCCGGCAGCGCCAGCATGGCGGCCCCCCGCGACACGCGGCGCGAGCCTTCGCTACGGTGTGATCGGCGCCACCTCCGGGCCATGACTGCTCCGCCAGATCGTCAGCCGTCCGTAGGGCAACCGGACGGGGAAGTGCATGTTTACCTTGCTCTTCAACGCAACGTAAGGCTTTGCGCGGTGGGTCACCTGACCCGCCGCGCCACAGGGTTTGCCGTGCACGCGCGGCGGGTCAGGAGAGCCGCCGCGCTCCTGCGGCGTTACCCCTCCTCATCCGTCATGTCAATCGTGCCGCCCCACTCATCCAGGTGATCTAGGAACACGCCCGTGCCGCGCGCCACGCACGACATCGGCTCGTCGGCCAGGCGGACCTTCAGGCCGGTGGCCTGGGCGATGACCTGTGGCAGGCCCTTCAGGAGCGCCCCGCCGCCGCACATCATGATGCCGTTGTGCACGAGGTCGGCCGAGAGTTCCGGCTCGGTCTTTTCGAGGGTTCGCTTTATGGTCTCGATCATCGCCTGGACCGGTTCGGCGAGGGCCTCGCGTATCTCCTGACTGGTGACAACGGTGGTTCGCGGCAGGCCGGCGATGAGGTCGCGGCCGCCGACTTCCATTTCGAGTTCCTCCTCGATCGGGCAGGCGCTGCCGATCTCGATCTTGATGCGTTCGGCGCTCTGCTCGCCCACCAGGAGGCTGTACGTCCGCTTCATGTACTCGATGATGGCCTGGTCGAGGTTGTCGCCCGCCACGCGGATGGACTGCGAGCACGCGATGTCGGCGAGGCTGATGACGGCCACCTCGGTGGTGCCGCCGCCCACGTCGACGATCAGGCTGGCCGTCGGCTCGTCGATGGGCAGGCCTGCGCCGATGGCGGCCGCCATCGGCTCCCCAATCAGGTGCACCTTGCGTGCGCCGGCGCGGTGGGCGCTCGAAAGGACCGCCCGTTTCTCGACCGCAGTGATGCCCGACGGAATGGCGATGACCACGCGGGGCCGGATGAAGCGGGCCCGGCCGTGCACGCGCCGGATGAAGTAATACAGCATAGCCTCTGTGATGTCGAAGTCGGCGATGACGCCGGTCCGCATCGGACGGACCGCCCGGATCGACTCCGGGCACTTGCCGATCATCTTCTTGGCCATCGCGCCGACGGCCATGCCGTCCATGAGCACGCGGCCGGTGTCTTTGTCGACGGCGACGACCGAGGGTTCCGACAGGACGATGCCCTGCCCGCGCACATACACCAGGGTGTTGGCGGTTCCGAGGTCGATGCCCATGTCGACCGAAAAGAGACCGATGAAGCGGTCAAAAATCATGCCAATCCTCGAGGTGACGATCGCGCCGCCGCAGGACGGCGAGACGGCCGACAATTGCCTGGCCGGGCCGGTCGGGCGTCCGACCCGTAAATCACTTCTCTGCCGGTGCGGCCGCAGGCTTCTCGGCCGGTGCGGCCGCAGGCTTCTCGGCCGGTTTTTCGGCCGGCGGCGTGGCCGGCTTCTCGGTGGGCGGCGGCGCCACCATGCCGGCCGGCCACTGCTTCAGCGAGTCCTCTTTGTCGCCCAACTCCTTGGCGGCCCTGGCCTGGTTTTCCTTGGCCGCCTCAGGCGCCTTCATGTTCGCCTTCCCGATGTCGGACACGCCGAAGACGACGCCGTAGCGCTTATCCATGGTGACAACGACGCCGATGAGCGTCAGAACAAGCACGAGCGCCCCGATCAGGAGGAGAACCGTGTAGACGTTGCTGAGCGGCGTGGCTGCAACGCGAACGCCGCTGACGCCGCTACTCGAACCGATTCGTGACATTGTCGTTCACCTTGACCGAGCCCCGGATGACCGTCAGATCGCCCGCCGCGCTGTTCTTCGACACCATGCCCACGACGAGCGTGGCCAGGTACTTGCCTTCGGCGGCATTATAGATGTAGAACTTCATGCCCTTGACGACGCCGTCATCGACGCCGAGGTTGACGGTGGCCGACTTGGCCTCGTTGTCGGCCGCCGTGATGACGCCCTGCATCTTCTCGGTCGGAACCGCGGGCACCTGCGGCGGCAACTTGACCTCCTGATAGGTCTGAAGGATCCAGGCGACGCGGCTCTGGGCGGCGGCCTTCTCCTCAACCGTCTGGCGGAGCGTCTCCTTGCAGGCGTCGAGGTCCTTCACGGCCACGCGGTACTTGTTATCGAGTTCGGTGTACATCGTCAGGAGGTCGTCGGCCTTCTTCATGGCGTCGTCGCGCTCTTTGCGCCAGGCGTCCTTCTCGGCGATGAGCGCCTTGAGGGACGTATCCAGGCCCTTGGCGGTCTCGCTGAGTTCCTGGAGACGCTTCTCCTGGTTCTCCTTCTCGGTCGTCAACGTGGCGATGGTGGTCTTGCGCACGTTGAGTTCGTCCGTAAGGGTGTTGACTTGCTGGTTGAGCGCGGCCCTGTCGGCGTCCCAGTCGGCCTTGGTCTTGTCGCGCTGCTGGAAGGCGCTGTCGCGCTGCTGGAGAGCCTGGTCGAAGAGTCTGGTCCCATCTTCGTACCGGTTCTTCCAGTTCTCGCGGAGGAACACCTCGGTCGTAACGAGCACCGCTACCGCAACGGACACCAGGACAACCAGCACGGTGAGAATTTTACCCAGCGTACTCAAGGTCTCCTCCTTTCAGGGAAGCCACCGGTCGGCGGCCCGCAGTATGCCCCGGGCCGCTGCCGGTCCCTCAGCCTCTCCAGGATGCGGATATGGCGCACCTCGCGCCGCGCCGGCCGCACCCCAATGGATAGTAGTAAAGGGCGATTCTAGTTGTCCTCCCCGAAGCGTCAAGCAAAATTCGTCTACAAAAGGAATTACGAGAATCCACCCCCCCGCTGGGGGAGGGCCGCGGGGGCCAGGTACGGGTCTACCGTTGCGGCAGGCGCGGCGCCGGCGGCGCCTGGTAGGGCGGGGGCGTGGCCGGCGGCAGCGCCGGCGACGGAATGTTGGTGCCGGGAATCATCGGTTTCGGCGCGGGCACCGTGGGGATCACCGGCTGGTCCACCAGGATGCGGCTCCGCCAGGAGGTCTGGGCCGACCGGATGCGGATGATGGCCTCGGCCGCGGCCGTCCGTTCCTGCGGGTCCTTGCTCTTGAGGAGTCTCTCGAGGTACCCGAGGGCAGGCGTGTAGGCTGTCTCGCCGACTTCCCTGGCCGCCAGCAGCCGCGCCTCGGCGTCGCGCTCGGCGAGGATGTCCAGGAGGAGGTCGATGCGCTTAAGGTCCCCCAACTGGGCCAGCGAGGCAATCGCCGCGAACTTGACGTCGAGAAAGCGGCTCTGGTACAGCCGCTCGAGCCGCGGGATGTCGGCCGCGGAACCCAGGCGGCCCAGGAGTCGCGCGGCGTAATACCGGATTTGGTGCCGATCGTGCTCCGTGAGGGCCCGGACCGCCTCGATGCCCTCCTTCGAGCCCAGCCGGTTCAGGGCCTCGGCGGCCCGCAGGGCGACGATGGCGTCGGGGTCGTCGAGTTTCAGGCGGAGCATGCCGGCGGCCGACGGGTTCCCCATCAGCCCCAGGAGCCACGCGGCGGTGCGGCGCTGGGTGACGTCGGGCGAGGCCAGCGCATCGCGCAAGGCCTCGACCGGCGCGGGATTTCCGGTCATGGCCTGGCCGAATGCGGCCGCAAGCCGGACGGCGGGCGAGGAGTCTTCGGCCCGGCGCTGAAACACGGGGGCCACCACCGGCCGCCGCGTCAGGCCCAGGAGGGCCAGGGCCGTCGTGCGCACCCGCGCGTCGGGGCCGTCGGCGAGGGCCTCGATGAACTCCAGGGGCGGCGGCCGGTCGGCCTCCATGAACGTTTCGGTCGCCGAGGCTTCGAGCGCCGGCTGGCCCGACCGCAGCGCCTCGACCAGGATGGCGTACGGCACGTCCTTGGCGATGGCGGGCGGCAGACCTTCGGGGCCGCGCGGGACGGGTCCGCGGCACCCGGCCGCCAGGGCCGCTGCTGCGGCCGCCAGGAAGAGCCAGCGTCTCATGCCACGGACTCCTTTCGCTTGCGAAGGCCGATGACGATCGCCGCCACGGCCAGGGCCGCCGCCGCGCCGAGGCACGACAGGGCGAAGACGTCGCCGACCCGCGTGTACGGCGCGAGGCGGTCGTCGAGGGTCAGCCGGCCGACGATCTCGCCGGTAATGTACCGCCGGTTGCCGTCTTTTTCGACCACCTTTTCGATGCGGCCGGTGGGGCTGATGAAGGCACTGATGCCGGTGTTGACCGACCTTACGACGGCCACGCGGTTCTCGATCGCCCGGAAGACACACAGGTTCAGGTGCTGGTCGAGTTCGTACGAGCCGTCGTCGGCGAACCAGCCGCGTTTGAACCAGCCGTCGTTCGAGATGTTGACGACGAAGTCGATGGCCTTCGGCCGCGCGGGGTCCGACGAACGCGTCATGTCGCGTATGCGGTATGCCATCGAGTCTTCGTAGCAGATGGCCGCCTGGAACCGCGCCTCGCGGCCGCCGTACTTGAGGACGAACGGGGCCTGGTCCTCGTCGCCCGGCGTCAGGCTGTAATCATATTCATAGGGCGTGAAGGACTTGAGTTGGGCGTACAGCCACGGCCAGGACCGCGTGAAGGGCACGTACTCGCCGAACGGCACGAGATGGACCTTCGAGTACGTGTGGTCGGCGGCGAACGGCTTCGACCCGGGCGACACCAGGAACGCCGTGTTGAAGCGCGGCCCGCGGGTCATGTAGCCGCCGCCCGGCAGCCGGTAGGCGCCCTCGAGGTGCACGTTGTGCGCTCCGAAAAGGATCGGGGCCCCGATGTCGCTCGACTCCTTCTGGGTGCGCGACCAGTACAGGCGCGAGCGGCGCTGGAGGTACTGGAAGACCTCGCGAAGGTCGGCGTCTTTGAAGCGCGCCGCGAGGTCGGCCTCCAGGAAATCCTGGCTCATGATGCCGGGAACCATCGTTTCGGGCCAGACGGCCAGGTCGACGCGGAGGCCTTCGGCCTTCGCCTCGGCGACGGCCGTGCCGGTCAGCGTGATCTGGTCGGCCAGCATCCCCTCTTCGAGTTCCTCGATCTGCCTGAGGCGGGCCTCCTGCTTGATCTCCTGCGGAACGCACGTCTGGATCGACGCGACCACGGGGCCCTCGCGCGACGCTGCCTGCCCGAGCCGCCAGAGGCCGTAGCCGACCGTCCCGGCCCAGGCCGCCGCCGTAAGGAGCATCGCCAGGAGCATCGACCGGCTGAGGCGCTGGGGCCTGCACGTTGCGCCTTCCTCGGCCGCATGACCACCCAGCGCGCCGTCGAGGGCCTTTTGGTCGAGCGACGGCGTGGGCATGCCACCCGCCTTCTCATGTTGTGCGCGGCCGGTCTCCTGACCCGCCGCGCCGGCCGGCGGGATGACGATCGGTCGCACCAACAGGTCCGCCACGAGGCCCGATGTCATCAGGCAGAGGAAACTCGCCCCGTACGCGCCCAGGGCGTCGGACGTCTGGATCAGCGTCAGGTTGGCGTACTGGGTGTGCCCGACGAAGAGCCACGGCAGGCCCGAGAGCATCCACCCGCGGATGTACTCGAGGGCCACCCAGAGCACGGGCGCAAGGCAGGTCAGCGGCAGGCGCGTGGTCCGCCCCAGCCGCCGGATGCCCCACGCGAACACCGCCCAGTAGGCCGCCAAGTACGGCAGCATGGCCAGGTAGCCGACCGTCGTGATGGGCTGGACCCAGTAAAGGTTGATGCCGTAGAACACCAGGCCGCCGAGCATGGCCGCCCAGAAGGCGTCGCCATTGGACTTGGCGCGGGCGGCGCCCACGATGAGCGGCACGAGGGCCATGTACGCCAGCGCCGAGAGGTCCACCGGCGGAAACGCCAGCGTCAGCGCCAGGGCCGAGACCACCGGCAGCGCCAGCAGCCTGGCGACGCGGCCCAGGAGGACGCGAAAGGGTAGGCTATCCTTCCTGGCGGCGCCTCGCGCCTCGGCCCGTTTCGCCCTGTCTCTTTGACGCGCGGCCATCCGTGCTCCCCCGGTTCGCAGCAGAGTCGGTGCATTGTGGTGACGCCCGCCGGACGTGTCAAGCCCGTGATGCGCAGCGGGAGAGCGCCGCCACGCCACCAGACTGAGGCTTTGCAGGTGTGACTGTTTTTTCTGGCGGGCCTTCTGTTTCTGTCATGCTGAGCGAAGCGAAGCATCTCGCCGTGGCTGGGGCGCTCTGGCACCGAAATAAAGATGCTTCGGCCCCGTAAACGGGGCCTCAGCATGACAATCGGTGGGTTGGGCGTGCCAGAATCCGCGGTCACACCCGGCTTTGCGCGCCGCGCTGAAATGCCTTGCTCTCGTAGCAGCGCCGGTCTATACTTGCGCGAGTTGGAGGATGAGGCGATGCGAGCGATGGTTTTCCTGGCGGCCGCCCTGGCGGCCGGCGGCTTGGCCGCCGGGTGCTTCGAGGGCAAGACCGACGTCACCCTGAATCCCGACGGCACCGGCAAGATCGCCGGCGACCTGACGTTCCGCCTCGAGCCCCCGTGGACGGGAAAGAAGAAGGAGCCTCCGGCGAAGCCCGCGCCGTCGGTCCCCTCGACCCCCTCGACGACCGTCACGAGCACCGCGAGCGCGGCGGCCTCCACCGCTCCCGCCGAGGAGATGGCCACCCCCGACGAGCAGATGAAGGAAGCCGTCTACAACATCCTCAAGCGGTCCAGCGGCATCGACGCGTGGAAAGACGTTTCCTTCGAACTCCTGGAGCACAACCGCGTCCGCCTCAGCGCGACGGGGTATTTCAGGGACCTCTCGCACGTCCGGATCTACCCCGACGCCGGCCGCACGAGCATCAATTTCCACAGCGACGGAGGCAACGGCCTGATGCTGGTTCTAGCCAGTCCGAAAGAGATCGCGAAGAAGGGCGAGACGCCGAGGGCCGCTCGCGAGATCCCCGAAGAGGAACTCGCCAAGAAAATGAAGGACATGCGGGCCGGCTACCAGGCCATGCGCGGCAACCTGGGGATGACCGTGGCGGGCCTCAATTTCACGTTCGCGTTCCACGTGCCCGGCACCCCCACGGACATCAAGGGCCTGGAACCGGCGGGCAACGTCCTCTCCTACACCGCCGAGGGGCAGAAGGTAATGCAGGCCCTCGACGCCGTGGTGGCCGACAACGCCACGCTCGCGCGCATGATCCTGGCGGGCGAGCGGCTCACGAACTTCGAGTCGGCCATCCCCAAGAACTTCTTCAGCGGCGCCAAGGGCGAGTGCTGGGCCCGTATCATGGGGCCATTCCGCGAGCAGTTCGACTACAAGGCCGAGTGCGACGCCGCCAAGAAGGGCCAGGCCGAGATGATGACCCGGCTGGGCCTCGACAAGCCCAAGACGGCCCGGCCGCCGTCGAAGCCGGCCGACACGCCGGCGAAAAAACCGTCGGACTCGCCGTCCAAGAAACCGGCGGCCGCTCCGCCGAAGAAGCCGGGCGACACCGGCCTGCCGGGCAAACTGCCGCCCGTCCATATTCCCAAGGACCTGCCCGACATTCCCATGCCGATTCTCCCCGGGCTGTAATAGGGCCAACAGAACAGGAGGCTGCTGATGCGCAGGATTCTGGCCGTAGGAGCCGTGCTGGCGGTGGCGTCGCTCATCGTTAGCTGCGTTGAGACCAAGCAGGACTTCAGCCTGAACCCGGACGGTTCCGGCAAGGTCGTATTCGAGTTCACGACGGCCGACATGCCGTTCAGTTTCGGCCAGGAGGGCGAGAAGCCCGACCCGGAACTGGCGGCCAAACGGCAGGTCAAGCAGTTGATCGACGGCGCCTCGGGCATTGACGCCTGGGCCGACGTCTCGTACGCCCGGACCGAGGACGGCCGCACACGCGTTAAGGGCACGGCCTACTTCAAGGACTTCTCGAAGGTGAAGTTCCAGACGTCGTCGCTGGCGCCTTTCACGTTCGCCAAGGACGACGCCGGCGGCATGGTGCTGGCGGTTGACGAGAAGGCCGGCGCCCCGCCGGAGAACCCCGCGACGCCGTCCGCCACGCCTCCCGCCCCGCCGCCCGCCCCGCCGCCGACCGCCGAGGAACTCGACGCCAAGATCAAGGCCGACCGCGAGAAGTTCCAGCAGATGCGGCCCATCCTCGAGGTGACCATCGGCCGCATGAAGACCGATCTGACGTTCCACCTGCCCGGCACGCTGGCCGAGGTCAACGTCTTCCAGAAAGAGCCGGGCGGGGCCGTCCGCCTCGTCCTCGACGGGGCCAAGATGCTCCAGGCGATGGACCAACTGGCGCTCGACGACGCTTACCTGAAGCAGCAGGCCCTCGCGGGGCCCGGGCCCATGGGCAGGATGAGGCTCGACGACACGATAAAAGAGAAGGTCTTCGGCGCGAAAGGGCCGATCCGGGCCCGCACCACCGGCCTCCTGAAACCGCTGTTCACCTACGATTCTGAGGTGGCCGCCGCGAAGACGAATTACCCGGCGATGGTCCAGCGGCTGGGTCTCGACAAGTTGCCGGCGCCGGCGCCCGTGGAGAATGCGATGCCGCCGGGCTTCGGCATCGACGGCAAGGGCGGCGGCGTGCTTCCGGCCGCCAAGCCCGCCCCGGCCGCCACTGCCCCGGCCGCCACTGCCCCGGCCGCCAGCGGCAAGTAGCGCCGCGCCCCACGTCTTGGCGGGCGGCATGGCCGCGCGCGAAAAAAATGTTTTTACGGAACTCCCCCACAGCGACGGGGTTCTAACCGGTAGATAGCCGGGCTGAACCGCCCCTTCTTGTGTCCGGCTATTGCGGTCCTTCCCGGACCGCCCTTTGGCCCTAGGGCGTCGCTACTCACCCCCATGGTGGCGACGCCCATCTTTTTCTGGCAGCCACGGCGCATCTTCGGCTCGCAGGCGCGTTCCTTCCCGGCCGGCGCGTTACTTGAACGAGTAATACAGGATCAGCGCCGCCAGTGCCGCCGTCACCACGCCGATGATGGCCACGACCTGCCAGCGGGTGCCTGTGGTCTCTCGTGTGACGTCGCGCCACAGGGCCATGTTGCGCCAGGCGTCGCCGCCGCGGCTGTACGCCTGGAAGAGCGCCACGGTTGCCGCGAGGGTCATCTGCTCGTTGGCGGCGCGGCAGTGCCTGTCGTCCTCGTGGCATTCCACGACGAAGGCGTCGCCCTCGCCGCCCGCCTCGACATACTCGAGCGGTTCATCCTGCCGCGTGAGAATCGCCAGCGCGCCGGACTCTCGGCCGAGGCCCTCCAGGGCCTCGCGCACCTGGTCATCGGTTGGATTCTCAATCGCGGGCCCGTCTTCGGTCTCGAGTCGCATAGGTCATCGCCCTTGCCGTTGCCGTTCGCCGTTTCGCGCGGTCGCCTCCGGCTTTCCGCCGAACGTGCGCGTTCATGCCTGCAATTCGGCCTTCACCTTGAGCAAATCGTCATAGACCTTCTTGCGGACGTCGGGCGTGTAGTTCCTGAGGAGGTAGGCCGGGTGGAACGTGGGCATCAACTTGGCGCCCATGAACGGGTAGAACCGGCCGCGCAGACGCGTGATGCCGTCGTGGGTCTCCAGCAGGTTCTGGGCGGCGACGCCGCCGAGGGCCACGATGATCCTGGGGCGGATGGCGCTCAACTGCCGCATGAGAAACGGCCGGCAGTTGGCGGCCTCTTCGGGCGAGGGCTGGCGGTTGGCCGGCGGCCGGCACTTGACGATGTTGGCGATGAAGACCTCGTCGCGGGTCATGCCGATCGACTCGATCATCTTCGAGAGCAGTTGCCCCGCCCGTCCGACGAACGCCAGGCCCTGGAGGTCTTCGTCCTGCCCCGGGCCCTCGCCGATGAACATCAGTTTGGCGTACGGCGAGCCCTGGCCGGGGACGGTCTTGGTGCGGCTGGCGACGAGTTCCGGGCACCTCGGGCACGCGGCGACCTCTTCGGCAACGCGCTGGAGGGCTTCCTCGGGGCTCACGCCCGGTCCGGCGTCAGCGGCGTTCAGGTCGAACAACTGGGGTCCTTTCACGTGGACGACGGGGGCGGCCCCGGGCCGGCCGGCGGCCTTGGCCTGGGCGGCCCGCTCCGCGAGTTCGCGCCTGGCGGCTTCGGCGGCGCGGATCTCGGCCTCGCACTCCGGCTCGGGGGCGGCGTCGTCGGGCGTGCCGGCCGCCTGCGCGTCGGTCACGGCCGCGTCTGCCTCAGTCTCGCCCGCCGCAGCCGCGCCCGCCGCGGAAGCGGCGGCAGGCGTTGCCTGCGCCGGGATTCCCCTGGCGCGCCGCACAGCCGCCAGGCCCGCCCGCGCCTCGCCCTCAAGGCGCAGGCGCAGCGAGCGAGTAATGCGCTCGAGGTCTTCTCGGGGATCGCAGGGGCCGTGGTTGCGGCGGTCTTCGGCCATGGCCGTCAGTTGCCTCGGTGCTGGTCGCGCTGCTGGAAATCCTTGATGATGGCGACGCCCGCGGACGTGCCGATGCGGCTGGCGCCGGCCTGGATCATCTCGACGACGTGCTCGAACGTGCGGATGCCTCCGGCCGCCTTCACCTGGGCTGCGTCGCCCACGGCGCGCTTCATCAGGGCGACGTCGTAGGAAGTGGCGCCGCCGCGGCCGAATCCGGTCGAGGTCTTGACGAAATCGGCCCCGGCCTCGACGGCCGTATGGCAGGCCTTCACCTTCTCAGCGTCGGCGAGGTAGCAGCACTCCAGAATGACCTTCAGGACGCGGCCCTCGGCGACCTTGCGGACGGCGGCGATTTCATCGCGGACGTCGGACCACTTGCCGCTCCTGGCGGCGATAAGGTTGATGACCATGTCGATCTCGGCGGCGCCCGCCCGGACGCACGTCTCGGCCTCGGAGCGTTTCGCCTTCAGGCCCGAGTGGCCCATCGAGATGCCGACCGTGCCGCTGGCCGCCACGTCGCTCCCTTCGAGCAGTTTAACGACCCGCCCGATGTCGTACGGCGACGCCACGACCGCAGCGAAGCCGTAGCCGATGGCCTCGTCGCAGGCCCGCTCGATGTCGGCGATGGTGTGGTCCGGGGCGAGGACGGTGTGGTCGATGTACTTCGCGAGGAGTTCGGCCGTGATGCCGGTCAAAGCAAATGGCGTAACCATATACTTTCAGCGTACCGGCGCCGCGCGCGCCGTGCAAGGGCAAACCCTAATTGTGCCATAGGGGATTTGCCTACCCGGGTATCAGCAGTATGCTGATGCCACGGTGCCATATTCAGCCGCCATGCATTCCGCGGCCAAGCGCGGCACGGGCGGGCTACACGAACACCACTTCATTGTCGCCGCGGGCGATCTTGCCGAGGCGGTAGACCGTCTCGCCCGACTTCTCGAGGATGTGCGCGATGTGGTCGGCGAAGTAGGGGCTCACGATCATCACGAACCCGATGCCCATATTGAAGACGCTCCACATCTCTTTCGCCGGCACGTCGCCCGCCTTCTGGAGCCACTTGAAGATGGGCGGCACCGGCCAGGCATTCTTCTCGATCTCGGCCTGGAGGCCCTTGGGGATGGAGCGCGGCACGTTGCCGGCGATGCCGCCGCCCGTGATGTGGGCCATGCCGTGCACGACCTTCTTGCGGCCGTAGTGGCGCAGCACGTTGAGCACCGGCCGCGAGTACAGGCGCGTCGGCACCAGGAGTTCGTCGGCGACCGTGCGGCCGAGGCCGGGGACCTCGTCGGTCACCTTCAGGCCCGCCTTCTCGAAGACGATCGCGCGGACGAGGCTGAAACCGTTGGAGTGCAGGCCGCTGGAGGCGATGCCCAGGACGGCGTCTCCTTCCTGGACGCGCCGGCCGGTGACGAGGCGGCTCCGCTCGACGACGCCGACCGCAAAGCCCGCCAGGTCGAAGTCGCCGGGGGCGTAGAAGCCGGGCATCTCGGCGGTCTCGCCGCCCAGGAGGGCGTAGTCGCACGCCTCGCAGGCCTCGGCGACGCCGATGACCGCCTCGGCGTGGACCTTCGGGTCCAGGCGGCCGGTCGCCAGGTAATCGAGGAAGAAGAGCGGTTCGGCCCCGAGGACCACGACGTCGTTGACGCACATGGCCACGAGGTCCTGGCCGACAGAGCGGACGCGTCCGGCGTCGATGGCCACGCGCAGTTTCGTGCCGACGCCGTCGGTGCCCGCCACCAGCAGGGGGTGCTTGTAGTTGCGCTTGAAGAGGCGCTCGTTGTAGTCGAGGCTGAAGACGCCGGCGAAGTGGCCGTAGAGGTCGACGACGCGCGGCCCGTGGGTGCGCTTGCAGGCCGACTGGATCTGGTCGACGAGTTGGTCGCCGGCTTCGATATCGACGCCGGCGGCCTTGTAGGTGAGGCCGCTGGTCATGGCCGCGGTGCTCCTTTGAGTTCGGCCCCATGGTATCGGCGGCGGGGGCGAAAGGCCACGAATTTTCGGGGGGGGCGTTGGCACTACAGCGCCACATAGCGCGGCGGGTCTCCTGACCCGCCGCGCACATGCGTTCTCTGGCCGCCGCAGGGCACTTCCTGCGCGGTGGGTCGGGAGACCCACCGCGCACGGCGTCAAGTGGTGCTGTAGTATTACTCTGCATCGGCGGCGCAAGTTGTCAAATCGCTTGAGTTTGCGCCCCCCGTGCCTTAGACTGAGAGTTCGCCGCCGATGACGGTAGGCGCACGGTCGCAAGGAGGCCTCGTGAAACTCGGATTCAGCAGCCTGGCGGCCATCGACCGGCCCTTGAGTGACCTCGTGCGCGTCCTCGGACGTCTGGGCTACGATGGCGTGGAGATCCGCGGCAAGGACCGCAAGCACGCCGACCCGGCCATGTCGAAGGCCGAGCGCCGCCAGGTCCGCCAGGTCGTGACCGACGCGGGCATCGAGGCCGCCGCCGTCACATCGTACATGCGCGTGGCCGAGGAGTCGGCCGACGCGGCGGCCGCCACGGCCTGCCTTTACGCGTATTTTGAACTGGCCAACGACCTCGGATCGCCGCTGGTGCGGGTCTTCGGCGGGGCGATTCCCGAGGGCCAGGCGCGGCCCGATGTCGAGCGGCGCA
>Ga0315294_10004559_pt1 | contig 15147 bp, 14 predicted proteins | sample YL17G13_40_MG_FD_203626 | JGI IMG/M metagenome (GOLD analysis project Ga0315294, IMG submission 203626) | Sediment microbial communities from Yellowstone Lake, YNP, Wyoming, USA - YL17G13_40 | ecosystem: Environmental > Aquatic > Freshwater > Lake > Sediment | place: USA: Wyoming | collected... | reverse complement strand
ACGCGAAAGCCAATATGTAGTGGAAACTCTCAGCGAAAAACGGCCTTGGCGCCAGCGCCAGGGCCGTTTTGCTCGCGAAAGTGCGTAACTTGGGCTAGACCGCGCCTACGCGGTGGTGCAAAGCCCTGACGTGGTGAAGACCGCCAAGAGCCTGTGCGACAGCCTGGTAAGCCGGTGCGGCTTCGATGCCGAATCGGTGGGCGACGCCTTCCGCGTGCATCGGCACGTTGACGCCCAAGGGCTACTGCCCGTGGCGGCAATCCCGGTGTCGGCCCCTGTGACGGCCGAGGCCTTGCCGGCAGAGGTGCGGGGCAAGGTGGAGTATGACGCCGGATCGGGAACACTGCAGGTCCGTGAACCGCTGACGCGGGAAGAGACGGTGGCGCTGCGCGATTCGCTGGGGACGCTGATGGATCGAGCGGCGGTAGAGCGATACTGGCAATCGGAACGCGGCGTGGGGACGGCGGCGAAGGGGCTGGACCAGTACGCCCAGCCTGTGCGCATTCCGCAACTGATCGTGAGGGACGGCGGGCGAAGCTACCTTTTCGAGCCGGAAGAACTAGACGAATTCTCCTGGAATCTGGACCGATGCGACGCAGTGCTAACCGAAGCGGAGTTTTCGGTTGAACTCAACGTGGGGGACCGGGTTTCGGTGGGTGTGACGGATCGGGGCGGCGTGCGGATCGGCGGGGTTGAGGAAGTGATTGTCCGCCAGTTGTCTTTTGTGGCCGAAGGCGACGATTGGAGCAAGGCGGCACTGGTGCGCTGGCTGGATGGTGAACTCCACCATGGCGAAGCGTTTATGGGGCTGGCCAAGGCGCTAAGCCAGCCCTGGCTGCTGCGCGTGGTGGATTCGCTGCTGACGGATCGGCGGGCTGATCTTCCGATTCTGGTGCGCAAACGACACGAACTGGCGGATGTGGTTATCCGGCGGATTTCCGCGCACGGGCGGCAGCAAGTGCGACGGGCCGCGGACATGCTGATTGACGGGCGATCCCCGCGCCGGCTTGAAACGTCGATGGACCTGGCTTCGGTGCTGTCAGAGCCAGAGTACTGCCCCTACCGGCAGTATCGTGGGATGTTCAACTTTGCCAAACACGCCTTCACGCTGATCGGCGAAATGGGCGACGAAGAAAGCCACTGCGCCAAGCACATCGACGATCACCCCAACGTCAAGCGGTGGGTCCGCAACCTGCAATATGAGAGCGCGGGCGGATTCAGCCTGCCCCTATCGCCGGGGCGTTTCTTCCCTGACTTCATCGCGGAGCTAGTGGACCGGCGAATCATCATCGTCGAATACAAGGGCGGACACCTGGCGCAGAGGCCCGAAGAGCTACACAAGGAAGCGGTGGGCAAGCTGTGGGAGGCGCGATCGGCTGGTAAGTGCGTCTTTGTGCGTGTGGTGGATCGCAACTGGCCGGCCCTGGAATCGGCGCTTGAGGCGAAGGCATGAGCAAGCGCGGATCATCCCCACGGCCCGTCCTGCCCCGATTGAGGCTCCGGTCGAGGCTCAGCCCCTCCCTGAAACCCAACGCGCCAGCGTGCGTCCTACAGCCGTTGCTGAACCTTCTGAAACTTCAATATCGCCCAAAAGCCCCGTAACGATTGCGAGCCGGCCCGACGTAACGCCCCATACGTTGCTGAACATGCAACAAGTGCGGCGTCGCGCCACAAGGCCCGCTGGCGCCGGAAAAGCTGATGTGGCGCTCGAGTCGGACGACGAACACGCTTCGGACGGACTAAATCACCTCCCGACACCCTTCGATGAAAAAAACGAGCGCCATGGCGTCCCTGATGGGTAGGCTTGATATCCGTTTTGACGTGGCGGTCTGGGAAAAGTACGGTGTGGATGGGATGAGGATGCAGCGTCCCCAGGATGAACAGGGCGCAGGGGCGGCGGTGGTGTGCTCGCCTGCCCGCTTCACCGCTTGCGCATGGGTTCCAACCCTGATCTGCGGGGCAGGTCGTGTCGTGGAAGGCCGTTCCTTCCCAGAAACCCCGCCGAGGATGCGGTGTCGAGCGCGCAGAATGCTCCGGACGGCTCTGGACCCCTCCCGACGGCCTCCTGCCCTTGGCTCCAGGGATGTACGGCTGAGCAAGGGGATGTAAGTGACGGAAAAAGCGGGGGATGCGGGCTGCCCTGTCTGCACGCGGGGATGTGGGTGGTCCTCGGACACAACGCCGAAGAGGCCCACGAAACTGCTCATATGGCATCTTTTATCTCCGATTGCGTTGCCTTTTTGCTGTAGCGGGGTACATTTGTTCGTAGCTATCCCCTCGGCGGCACGTGAAAACGGGCTTGGCCGCACGATGAGGGGGAATGGCGGCGGTGGGTCGATCTAAACAGTCCCGTGGCGACGGCATCTTCGGCACTCCTATGGGGTCATTGTCGCCTTGGCGGCAAGGAGCAGCGTATGTCTCTTGGGAATTTGCTGGCGCGTCTGACGGCGAGCTACCGTAGCAGCAGCGAGCGTGTGCGGGGTCGAGTTGCCGCTGCACAGGCCGTCATGGCGGCCTTGCCTCGGTGCATGGCCGAGGCGTTGGAAGGGCGGGTGCTGCTGAGCGGCGGGACCTTGGTACAAGGCATCGAGGAAGCGGTGGTGGCTGGTCCATTGCAGGCGGCTGTGGGCGATGAGCTGCCCTTCGAGCACATCGGCCAGTACGACACCCCGGGCGCCGCAAGAGGCGTCTTCGTTTCCGGCTCCCTGGCCTATCTGGCGGATGGCTATGGCAGCGGCCTGTAGATCATCGACGTCTCCGACCCTGGCGCACCGGTCCTCCTCGGGGGATACGACACCCCGGGCGCCGCACACGCCGTCTTCGTCTCTGGCTCCCTAGCCTACGTGGGGGATGGGGGTGCCGGCCTGCAGATCATCGACGTCTCCAACCCCGGCGCACCGGTCCTCCTCGGGGGATACGACACCAGCGGCTTTCCATTCGACGTCTTCGTCTCCGGCTCCCTGGCCTACGTCGCGGATGCTGAGGGCGGCCTGCAGATCATCGACGTCTCCGACCCTGGCGCACCGGTCCTCCTCGGGGGATACGACACCGGCGCCGCGCACGGCGTCTTCGTCTCCGGCTCCCTGGCCTACGTGGCGAATGGCTGGACCAGCGGCCTGCAGATCATCGACGTCTCCGACCCCGGCGCACCGGTCCTCCTCGGGGGATACGACACCCCCGGCCATTCATCCGACGTCTTCGTCTCCGGCTCCCTGGCCTACGTAGCGAACGAGCAGCTAGGCCTGCAGATCATCGACGTCTCCGACCGCGCCCTACCGGTCCTCCTTGGCGGATACCACACCTACGACGAAGCACTAGGGGTTTTTGTCTACGGCTCCCTGGCCTATTCTGGTGAATCAGCATTCCAGCCTGCAGATCATCGACGTCTCCGACCCCGCCCTACCGGTCCTCCGGGGCGAATACCGGACCAGGGACGACGCCGGCGCATACGCCGTCTTCGTCTCCGGCTCCCTGGCCTATCTGGCGGATGGGGGTGCCGGGCTGCAGATCTTCCGCGTCGGGGCAGCCGATCCGGGCGACAATGCGGAAACCGCCGAAAACGTGGGGGCGCTCGTGCCAGAACCGGGCGTTGCTTGCACGGGTTCTATCGGCGATGGCCTGTATGGGCCCAAAGATGTGGACCTTTTCCGATTCACGCTCCCGACAGCCGGGTCGGTGACGCTTGACGTGGATGCCCACCGGATAGGCTCGCCGCTGGATGCATGGTTGCGGCTGTTTGGCGCTTCCGGCCTTGAGATCGCGGGCGGTGTGGATGACGGGAGCGGTGATCCGCACCTGTCGTTCTGGCTGGAGGCCGGGACATACTATGTCGGCGTGTCCGGGCATCCGAATGTTGCCTACGACCCCGCTCAGGCAGACAGCGGCGCGCCCAGCGACACTGGCGGGGATTATCAGTTGACGGTCCGCGCGCACTCGTCGGATGAGCTGATCATCAGCGCGGGGGAAGTGCGGCTCGATAGTTCGAGAACGTTTGCCAAGATGGCCATTACCGGCACGGGATGCGTGAAGCTCGCGGCCGGGAAGTCCCAGGTTCTTCGCGTGGGGAGCCTACAGATCGATGGCGACGGGGTCGTGGACCTGGGCGACAACGATCTGGTGGTCCGGGCGACGGCGGAGACGCGGGGTGATGTGCTGGGGCAAGTGTGCGCGTGGATCAAGTCGGGGCGAGCTGGCGGGACGTGGAGCGGGAAGGGGATCGTCAGCAGCGTGGGGCGAACGGGACGCTACACGGGGTTGGCGGCCGTGGTGAACGAGAAGCTGTACGGCGGGCCGATCCTGCCGAGCCTTGGCGGGGAAGCTCTCACCACCAACGACATCATCGTGAAGTACACGTATGACGGCGATATGAACCTCGATGGCGTCGTGAACGCCGATGATTACTTCCTGATCGATACGGGTTTCATCGGCGGAGGGCGACGATATCAGGATGGCGATCTGAACTATGATGGCGTCATCAACGCCGACGACTACTTCCTCATCGACAGCGCCTTCCTCGGCCAGACGGGGCCGTTGGCTGGTGGTGAGTCGGCCGCCGCAACAACGCACGCCGCACCTGAGCCGGCTGATGCCGCCGCGGTGGAAGATGCAGTGATAGTCCAGCCGGCGAGGAAGCAGGAGGCAGATTCGCTGCTGGCGGGGCTGTTCTCGGCCGAGCCGGTGCTGTAGGCGACGGACCTGATCCGAGCTTGGCCGAGTCTGCCCAAAGCTCTGCGGGCGGGGACTCTGGCGAGGGTGCAGGGCGCAGTTGTCAAACCCAACTGCCCGCCGATGAAACCGTGCAGAGAACCGTGTGGGAAATCACGCGGAGAATCACGGAGAAAATCACCGGCGAAATCGCCGGAGAAACCACCGGTCACATGATGGGAAGGCGTCGCGCCACAAGGCCCCTCGGCACCGGCAAACCCTGTGTGTCGCTGGAGTTCAGCACTGAAGCCCCTTCAGAGATTCACAGGTTGACAATTCCTACCGGAGTGGTAGGCTTTGAGCGGGAACGCTGGAGTAATTACCGGCCTGACGATCTGGGCGGTTGGCGGGTTTCCTCATCGTCTTCCCGCCGCCGCCTGGATCGCCCGCCCCAAAAGACGGTGAGACATGCTTGAGCGCGAAGTCGTCAACGGTTTGTACTGGTCTATATGCGGGGTGGAGGCCGCGGTTGTCGATGTGATACTCTTGCGCGCTGGCGCATGGGAATTCGTCAAGAGCCGAGACGATCTGCGGCCATTCCTCAAATCTGCCGACCCCAAATGGATACCCAAAAATGAGGAGGATCGATGGTGCGATGAGCACGAGCGATTGTGCAAAGCCCAGCATGTGCTGGAAGAGGTATTCGAGGCGACAGTGGATGAAAGCGCACGGTGGGCGGTCCTCGTGGACCGTCACAACGGAACCCGGATCACCGATCCTACGGCGATTCGGAGTCGCATTGTGAGCGCGGCGTGGAAGGCATATCGGGAGGCCGGCAAGGTAGTTCCCGATGCGAAACGGTCCACCTCGTACAAGCAGAAGTATGACTACATTCTTGAGCCGCTGTGGGAGATCCGCGACATCATCGCCAGCCTAGACACGATGACGCTCCTGGATGCCGCAATACCCGAAGCAACCGCGCTAGCACAGAACCCGGCGGCGCCGGCCTCGTCTGCAGTTGCCAGATACACGGCCGAGCACTACTGGTCGAAGTATGGCATTCCGGCGGATCGTCTTGCAGCCGCGAGAAGGGATAAACGTCTGCGGGGCGCCAAGAAGGTGGAAGGGCGATGGCAGTACCCTTTCTCAGAAGTGCATCGGCTATGGCCACAGGACATTGACCCAGAACCCGCTGAAAGCCGCTAAAACCCGCTAGAAGCCGAATCTCAGGCGTCCCGTGTCGAATGCTGCTGCGCGGTGTGGTACACGGGGGCAATGAAGCTACTCACGTCCTTCGAGGTTGATCGGTTGCTGCGATACCCACGCGGCCGCGCCATGCGGCTTGCACGGCAGAAACGATTGCCTTCCATCCGCCTGCCGGATGGCCAAGTCCGTTTTGACCAATGCGAGATTGAAAGGCTATTGGCATCGGCTGCTGTCCCCGCCGAGGAAGGGACGGTGGATCATGCCCGGTGAATCCCCCGCTGTCACCACCTCTGCCAACCTGTTGGCCAAGACCGAGCCGGCGACGCCCTGCCTGGCGCTGCGCCCGCGTAAAGCGGCGGCGGCCCTGGGCGTTTCGGAAAGAACGTTGTGGGACTGGACCCAACGCGGCGAAGTGCCCCACGTTCGGCGAGGCAAAACGATCCTGTACCCGGTGGGCGCACTAATCCGTTGGTTAGACGGGCAAATTAAGGCAAAGGCGGGGGCGGAAGGGGACGAGCATGACCCCCTTTGAGCTGGTGCTGTCGAGACTGCCCCACGCGAAACGCAACGGCAAAAACTGGGCGGCACGCTGCCCGGCGCATGAGGACACTCGCCCCAGCCTGAGCATCACCGAAGGCGACGACGGCGGCGCGTTGGTGTTCTGCCACGCCGGATGCCCGGTCGAAGCCATTACGGCGGCGCTGGGCTTGAAGCTGATGGACTTGATGCCGGCGAATACCCCCACGGCCCCCGCGCCAACGCGAAAGCCGGCGACGAAGACGAAGCCCACGGCCACGGCCGCGCGAGTGTTCGCCAAGGCCGCCGATGCCGTGGCGGAGCTTGAGTGCCAACATGGCAAGCGCTCTGCCCTGTGGACCTACCACAACGCCGACGGCCAGCCGGTGGGCGTCATCGTCCGGTGGAACCTGCCCAACGGTGACAAGGACATTCGCCCCGTGGCAAAGACGCCGGATGGCTGGTGCATCGGCGGGATGCCCGAACCGCGCCCGCTCTATCACCTGCCCAAACTGCTAGCCCGGCCGGGGGAGCGCGTCCACGTTTGCGAAGGTGAAAAGTGTTGCGATGCAATGGCTGGGCTGGGGCTGCTGGCCACCACAAGTCCCCACGGCAGTCAGAGCGCGGGCAAGGCCGACTGGGTGCGCCTGGCCGGCCGGGACGTGGTGATTCTCCCCGACGCCGACGAAGCCGGGGAACGGTACGCGGCGGACGTGGCGAAGATCCTGGCGAAGTTGACCCCGCCCGCCAGAGTCAAGGTTTTGCGACTACCGGGGCTTGTGCCGGGGAGCGGTGAGGATATTTGCGAATGGCTCGAGCGCGATGGCCGGGACTGCCGAGAGCCGGAAGTATCGCGGGCGGAGATTGAGGCGCTGGCCGATGCCGCGCCAACGATTGAGCCGGTCACCAATGATGCTGGTCATTGTGAGGATGACCACCCCGCTGAATCGCAATCGACGTTGCTGGTGAAGCTGGCCGAGGGGGCCGAGTTGTTCCATACCCCCGGTATGGACGGCGACGGCTACGCCACGATTCCCGTGGCCGATCACCGGGAGACGTGGCGAGTGAGCTGCAAGGGATTTCGGCGCTGGCTATGCGGTCGGTTCTGGAAGACGTTCAGCAAAGCGCCCAACTCGCAAGCCCTGCAAGACTCCCTGGCCGTTATCAGCAGCAAGGCGCTGTATGAAGGCCCTGCGCGGGTGGTGGCGGTCCGGGTGGCGCAGCATGGCGATGCGACCTATCTGGACCTGGCTAACGACCGATGGCAAGCCGTGGAGATAACGCGCGATGGCTGGCGGGTGGTGGATGATCCGCCGGTGAGATTCATACGGCCTGCGGGACTTCTTCCGCTGCCGACGCCGGTAGGCGGGGGAAGTGTCGATGAGCTACGCCAGTTTGTGAGCATCGGGGATGATGCTGACTGGGCGCTGATATTGGCGTGGCTGGTGCAGGCATTGCGCGGGCGGGGGCCGTTTCCGATCTTGGTGGTGTCTGGGGAACAGGGATCGGCCAAGAGCACGACATGCCGACTTCTGCGGGCGCTGATCGACCCGAACATCGCGCCGCTGCGGTGCGAGTCGAAAGAGGTTCGGGACTTGATGATTGCCGCGAACAACTCATCGCTACTCGCATTTGACAACCTGAGTCACGTACAAAACTGGCTGTCCGATGCCTTATGCCGTCTGTCAACGGGCGGGGGCTTCGCCACACGTGAGCTATATTCTGATGGCGAGGAGCGGCTATTCGACGCCATGCGGCCGGTGATGCTGAATGGGGTTGAGGCGCTGGGTACGCGCTCCGATCTGCTGGATCGGTGCATCACGGTGGAACTGCCGATGATCCCAGAACAAAAGCGAAAGTGCGAGGCGGACCTGTGGAGGGACTTTGAGCCGGTGAGGCCGCGCACTCTGGGGGCGCTGCTGGACGCGGTTGTTGAGGGTATTCGCAACCTGGAGACTGTGAAGCTGGACCGTTTGCCGCGTATGGCGGATTTCGCGCGATTCGCGGTTGCCAGTGAGCGGGCGCTGGGGCTGGGGGCTGGCGCGTTCATGCGGGCTTACGCCGACAATCGTGAGGCCGCGAACGCCCTGGCCCTTGAAACAGCAGTCATCGGGCCGGCGGTGGTAGAGCTGATGGAGACGCGGGATCGGTGGGAGGGAACCCCGCAAGACTTGCTGGCGGCGTTGTCGGCAGAACCATATACCGACGGCGCCACGCGAAACAGGCAGGACTGGCCGAAGACGCCAAGAGGTCTGTCTGCCGCCCTTCGGCGTCTAGCCCCGAACCTACGGCGGCTGCGGATAGAGACAACCTTTGTACGAAAACCGGGCGGCAACCGTTCCCGGATGATCTTTCTGGAACGAGTGGGGGACATACCGTCCCGACCGTCCCACACCGTCCCACCCAGCATTCCCGAAGCCGAAAACGCGGTTGGTCGGGACGAAGCCGGGACGGTTGGGGACGGTTCGGGACGGTATGATCTGGCCAACCGTCCCGCGAAAACCGCTGGCCCTGTTGATAGATGGGACGGTCGGGACGGTCGAAACCCTGCCTGTTCTGGTGGGGGTGGTGGTGGGAGCGATGGGGAGTCTGGCGCAAAAACCAGCCCCGAAGCAACCGGACAGGCGAATGTCACGGCCAGCAGAGGCATTGACGTTAAATCAGAATCTACGGGGGGGCCAAACCGGGAACACTCTCACGCCCCCGACGCGGGCGGCTGGGGGCAACTATGACTCCTACCCCCATATCGGCCCTGTTGGCTGAACTGGACGCCCTGGGCCTCCAGCTTGAGGCCGACGAGGACCGCCTGCGCTTCCGCCCCCGTGACGCCGTGACGGCGGACCTGGCGGCCCGGATGAAGGCACACAAGGGCGATCTGCTGGCGGCGGTGCGGGCGCGGAAGGTGGTGAGCCAGCGTATCGCCGGGCAACTGGCGCAGCTTGTCCCGTACAAGACCCCCGACGGCCGGCGGGGGTGGGTGAACCCGCGATACCGCCGGGAGCTTGAAAACCTGGGGCTGTTATGACTGAAAAACACTTGCGTATTACTTACGTATCGGGTAAGATGCTGAACATGAGTCGCATACTTGACCAGATACGCAAGGCAATGAAGGCGAGCGCCAAGACCAGATATCGGCTGTCGAAAGAAACGAGCATTGCCCAATCGCAACTGTCCCGGCTGATGACCGGGCAAGAGGGCTTGGGCCACGAAAACCTGGAGAAGCTGGCCGACGCCTTGGGGCTGGAAATCGTGATTCGGCCGGCGAAACGGAAGGCCCGGCAGAGCAAGAAAAGGTGAGCTATGGCAAGCATCATCAACGATCCGAACGGTAGGAAGCGCATTCAGTTTGTGGCCGGCGATCGGAGCCGCCAGACGATCCGGCTGGGCAAGTGCAGCGGGCGCGATGCCGAGCAAGTCTGTCGGCACGTTGAGGCCCTGGCGGCGACGACGATCCACGGCCAGCCCGCGAGCCGGGAAACGGCGGTTTGGGTGAGCGGCATCGGCCACAAGCTGCATGATCGGTTGGCACGGGCGAAACTGGTGGAGCCGCGGGCCGCTGTCGAGGGGACGAAGCTGGGGGCGTTCATCGACGCCTACATTGCCGGCCGCGTGGATGTCAAGCCTCGAACCGTCATCAACCTGAAACAAGCCCGCAAGGCGCTGGTGGACCATTTCGGGGCCGACAAGCCCTTGGCCGGGATCACCGCCGGCGATGCCGACGCCTTCCGCCTGGCGCTGCTGGGCAGGGGGCTGGGGGATAACACCGTCCGGCGAATCTGCGGACGCGCCCGGCAATACTTTCGGGCGGCGATACGCCGGGAACTGGTGCAACACAATCCCTTCGAGGGCATCAAGTGTACGGTGGGGGCGAATCCCGACCGGCTGTATTTCGTGAGCCGGGAAGAGGCGGAGAAGGTCTTGGCCGCCTGCCCCGATGCCGAGTGGCGATTGATCTTCGCCCTGAGCCGCTACGCCGGGATGCGCTGCCCGTCCGAACACCTGGCCCTACGCTGGGGTGACGTGGATTGGGAACACAACCGGATGACGGTTCGCAGCCCCAAGACCGAACACTACGAAGGTAAGGATTCGCGGCTTGTCCCGATCTTCCCCGAACTGCTGCCGCACCTGCGCGAAGCCTTTGAGGCGGCCGAGCCGGGAACCGAATACGTCATTGCCCGTTGCCGCGATGGAAGCGTCAACCTGCGGACCCAGCTTGAGCGGATGATCCGGCGGGCTGGATTGCAGTCCTGGCCGAAGCTGTTCCACAACCTGCGGGCGACGCGGGAAACGGAGCTGGCCGAGAGCTTCCCCCTTCACGTGGTCTGCGTCTGGATCGGCAATTCCCAACCCATCGCGGCTAAGCACTACCTGCAAGTGACGGATGAGCATTTCGACCGGGCGATTGCCGGCGACGGCTCGGCCCCCAAAAAGGCGGCAGGAAAAGCGGCACAGAATCCGGCACAGCAACCGCACGCGGCTGGTCGCACGGCATCGCACGATGAAGCCCGGAAAACGAGAAACCCCGCGATTTGCGGGGCTTTTCAGGGTACTGCGGCAGGGCGCGATGACCCTCGCATTTGCCTAGTGCCCCCGGCCGGACTCGAACCGGCACGACCTTTCGGTCAACGGATTTTAAGTCCGTAGCGTATGCCATTTCGCCACGGGGGCTTGACACCGACTGCGGCACAACCTGCAGACCGCCGGGGCACCGCCGCCGGGAGCGTCCGACGGCTCCATCGCAGCGAGTAGCGCCACGGCCGCATCATAGCACCCGACGGCTTTTCCGCCCAGCGGCACTGATGGACATCTCATCGTCCGCAGGCTATTCCTCCGTGCATGGGCTGGCAGCGATACAAGCTCACGGTGGCCTACCGCGGCACCCGGTATCACGGCTGGCAGCGTCAGGCCTACGTGGATACGTACAAAGGCCCGACACCGCCCGAAGGCCAGGGTATCCCTACGATCCAGGAGACGCTGGCGCGTGCGATCGTGGAGGTGGTGGGTCATCCGATCAACCTGGCGGGTTCGTCGCGCACGGACGCGTTCGTCCACGCCAAGGGCCAAGTCGCGCATTTCGACACTGACCAGGTCCAGATCCCCCCTGAGGGCCTTCGGCGTGCCGTCAACTCGCGTCTTCCCGACGATATTCTGGTCCGCCGGATCGACCCGGTTCCGGGTTCATTCGACGCCGTGTTCTCCACGCTCAGCAAGCGTTATCAGTACTTCATCTGGAACGCGGAGGACCGCCCGGTGTTTTTTGGCGACCTGGCGTGGCGCCGCTGGCAGGGGCTGGACCGCGGGGCGATGCGCGATGCCGCCAGGACCCTTGTTGGGGAGCACGATTTTGTCAGTTTTGCCAAGCCCGGCCACGGCCGCGAGAACACTGTGCGTCTCGTCCATGAATGCTCCGTCTCGTGGCAAGGCCCGAGGATCATCGTGGCGGTCCACGGCAGCGGCTTTCTGTGGAACATGGTTCGCATCATCGTGGGGACGCTCGTCGAAGTGGGCCTGGGGCGGTATGCCCCCACAGATATCGCCGAGATGCTCTGTGCGAAAGACCGGCGCGCCGCCGGCCCCACCGCCCCGCCTCATGGCCTGTATCTGCACTGGATACACACCGCCGACTCCATCCCGACCCCACCTTCGTGATTCCCCACCCCCTACGCCAGGCGCAGCGGATCTCCAACCCCAGCCATTCACCCCTGCCCCCTCCTCCCCCAACCCTCCCCCCCGCCCCAGAACCACACCAGCCTCCAGCTCCTCCATCTCCCCCGCGCGCCAATCGCGCACCCAAGTGCGCGCCCACCCTCCGCGCCAAGTTCAGGTCCCTCTCCACTAGCCGATCACGTGCGGAAAGGACGGCGGTGAGCATGCTCCGATGATCAACATGTAGAGGTGCGGAGATTTCCTCGCACGATCCCCCGAGGAACAGCCCCGTACAGAGGACCCACTGAGCTTGGGAGAGTACAAAAAGGACCGGAAGTTTCACGGGGGCCTTTTCCTCCCTTCCGCCCTTCCCGGGAGGTGCTGTGCCATTCGTGCGGATCACGACTTACTCTCTGCTATGCAGCGCAGAGCGCCGCCTATTGGGCGCGTGCGCGATGCGCGCTGTCATAGAATATTGTGCGGGTTCAGCTTACACTTCCCTGTCGGGGGAGTTTGTAGTACCTGGTGGCCGTCCTGCTGAAAGCGTCGGGCGCATATGAAAATGGAAGCATTCCGTGTGCAGAACTACAAAAAGGTCAAAGACACCGGTTGGGTGACATGCCGCGACCTGACCGTCTTCGTCGGCAAGAACGAGGCCGGGAAGTCAGCGGTATTCCGTGGACTCTCGAAGCTCAATCCGTCCGATAGCGAGCGGTACGATGGCCTGAAAGAGTTCCCGCGCCGCCGCTATACCGATGAGTTCGCGAAACAGGATTGGCCGGTTGCCATCGCTCGATTCACACTCGACGCCGTCGAGAAGACGGAGTTGGCGAGTCTGTGCCCGTTGCTCGATGGCGTAAGCACCGTAACCTGCACGAGGCATTACTCATGGACCATCAAAACCGAATTCGACAATGGCCCGAACGTGAAGGAAGCCACGGCTGGCGAGTTCGTCGCCGCGTTGGATAGCGCGCTGGGGCTCGCGCGCGAGATAACGGTGCCGGAGGGCAAGGGGGAAGCACTGAAGCCAATCAAGGAGGCGATCATCAATCTGCTGACGAGCCGACGCACGCAGTACGAGCAAAGGCCCCCAGAGCAGCCGATCAACCGGGGCGACGTTGACGCCGTGTTGAATGCCGTCGCGGGTCATGCCAATGAGGCATGGCAGAAGGCGCTTTCAGACCCGGTCGCCAACGTCTTTAAGCAGCTTGCCGAGCGTTACACAACGCTAGAGAAGCTTGCACAGGCGAGGAAGTGGCTTGAGGAGCACATCCCGCAGTTCATCTACTTCGACCGTTACGATGTGATCGAGAGCGCAATCCATATTCCCACGTTCGTTGCCGAGGTGAGCCAGAATCCCCCGCCTCCGCGGGCTAGGACGACCCACTGCCTTTTCAAGCACGTTGGCCTCGACGTGGCCAAACTGCGGGACCTTGGCCGGCACCAGCTGAACCAGGGACCAGACCCCAAGGTCCGGCGGCAGATCGATGAGCGCGCCATCCTCACATCGTCGGCATCCAACGCCATAACGGCCAAGTTCTCCGACTGGTGGGAGCAGCGCAAGCATGAATTCCGCTATCAGGCCGACGGTGATTATTTCCGCATCTGGGTTTCGGACGACCTCGACCCGAGCGAGATTGAGTTGGATCAGCGCAGCGCTGGAATGCAGTACTTCTTTTCGTTCTTTACGGTTTTTCTCGTCGAGTCGCAGGGGACACATCGCAATAGCATTCTCCTGCTCGACGAGCCCGGGCTACACATGCACGGGGCCGCGCAGGCTAAGGTTGTCAAGTTCTTGGAGAAGCTGTCAAAGGACAATCAGACCCTCTACTCGACCCACTCGCCATTCATGATCGATGGTGACCATCTGGAGCGCGCAAGGGCGGTCTATGAGGAGGACGACGGAACGACCAGGATTTCCGAAGACGTTTGGCCCAGAGACAAGGACTCGCTGTTTCCATTGCAGGCTGCATTGGGCTATCAACTGGCGCAGAGCCTATTCGTAGCGAAAAGGCAGGTGATAGTTGAAGGAATCACAGATTACTGGATCATCAAGGCTCTTGCCCTCGCGCTGGGACAGTTGGGCAAATCAACTCTTGCCAGAAACATTACGCTCGTGCCGTCTGCCGGCGTGTCGAAGCTGTTGCCGCTCGCGAGCATGTTGATTGGGCACGACGTGGAGGTCGTGGCCCTTCTGGACGGTGACGAACCGGCGCGGCGCGAAGGGAAGAAGCTTGTGGACAAGCTACTTGCTGGTGGTGACAGGCGGTGCCTGTTCATCGGCGACTTCATTCCGTGCAATTCTGCTGGTGAAATCGAAGACGTCTTTCCAGAGGCGGACTATCTCTCTACGGTGAAAGAGGTATATCCGGACGTTGACCTGACGTTTACGGCTGACGAGAACGCGAAGACTGGGATAATCGAGAAGCTGCGAGCGCTGTTTTCCCGGAAAGGCCTTGGTGGGTTCGAGAAATGGCAACCTGCGGCGGTGTTGCGTGATCGGATTCTCTCCTCTCCAAAGCAGGTGGCTGCGCAAGTCATTTCGGTTATGTCGGGAATATTCCAGCGTCTGAACGAACTGTTTGAAAGAAGCCCATGAGGGCTCGCCGCATGACTTCCTTCCTCGACGAAGCCCAAGCCGAATTCGCCCTTCTTGGCGATTGCCCGCGGCCTGGGCTACCCCTGCGCCTTCGGCCCGGACATCGCGCCGGACGCCAACCGGCCAATGCGCGACAGCTACGCCGAGGTGGTACTGCCCGGCAACCTGCGCGAGGCGCTCGCGACGATCAGGCGAGGAACCAGGACGAGCGAGAGAACCGGCACGGGAGGTTTCCTCCTCTACCAATCCCAGCAGCCTGCCTTGCAGCCCACGTCCTTTCTCCCTTCCCCTCATCCACGCCCCTCTCCCCCAGTAATGGATAGCCGCCCGCATCGCTGGTACATTGCCCCCACCACGCAATAGGAGCCCTCGTTGCAGCCGCTGGCCTTCATCCTCTTCGCCCTCGCGCCAACCACAGCCCCCGCACCCCCGCTCCCACCCACCCCCCCGCCCCCCCCCCACCCCCCCCCCCCCCCAACCCCAAACCACCCCCCCAAACGGGGCCCCCCCCCGGGCCAAGGAACCCCCCCGGGTGA
>Ga0315294_10004558_pt1 | contig 15147 bp, 15 predicted proteins | sample YL17G13_40_MG_FD_203626 | JGI IMG/M metagenome (GOLD analysis project Ga0315294, IMG submission 203626) | Sediment microbial communities from Yellowstone Lake, YNP, Wyoming, USA - YL17G13_40 | ecosystem: Environmental > Aquatic > Freshwater > Lake > Sediment | place: USA: Wyoming | collected... | reverse complement strand
GGGATGAAGCCCATCGCTTCGCCATAAGCTACCACCAGAAGTTGCGCCGCAAAGGGTTTATTACTTCTGCTCTGGACAACATCCCCGGCATCGGGCCAAAGCGAAAAAAGGCTTTGCTCAAAAAGTTCGGCTCAGTTGAGGCTATCAAGGAGGCTCCACTGCAGGAGCTCAGCCAGACAGAAGGCATAACGTTAGCCTTGGCCAAGAAGGTTAAGGAAGAGCTCGTTGAACGATGACGAATGACAAAGCTCAAACGTCAAATCGAGCCCAGAACCCAAAGGATGAAAAAAGTAGTTTTGGCATTTAGACGTTTGGATTTCACTTGGCATTTGGACTTTGACATTTGGAATTTGTTTAGTACTTGGCGCTTGGAATTTAGAACTTGGAGCGGAGCGACTGTAGGACATTCCTCAGCGTTATGGCATTCTCAACCGCAAATGCCTCAGCATCATTATTAAAGTAGATGTAGCTAACTTTAACGTTTTGGCCCAGCCGAGCAATTCCTTGTGCCCATTGGGAAAGCTCTTCATCAGAGTAACAACTGGAATATAGACTCTCTCTGCCATGAAAACGGACATAGGCAAAATCGCTGGTAGCGATGAGTGGACAGCCAAACCGAGACATGTCAAAGACACACAACCCAACATTGTGTCTTCGTAGAATATCGAACACCGCTTCGTCAATCCAGGATTCATGGCGAAATTCAATTACATGCTGATATTTTGGCGCCAGCGAAGATAAGAAATTCTGTAACAGCTCGTCGTTGCGCTTCATGCTAGGAGGCAGTTGATATAGCAACGGACCCAGTTTTTCTTTCAAAAAACCAGCCCGGGATAGAAAGTCCTCCACGGCGGAACCTAAATTCCTCAACCTTTTTATGTGCGTGATGAACCGGCTCACCTTGACCGCAAAGACGAAGTTTTCCGGTGTAGATTCTCGCCAGCTAGTGAAGGCTTTCTCTGAGGGTACATGGTAGAAACTGTTATTTAGCTCTACAGTATCGAATTGCTGAGCGTAGAATGAGAGCCATTTTGGCCTGGGCAATTCCTGCGGGTAATAAAGCCCCCGCCAATGCTCATAATGCCAGCCACTGCAACCGACATAATACTTCACCGACATATTGTCTCTCCCCAGATTCTTTGCAACCATGCTACTATATTATCATCTTAATCTAACATCCACTCCCACAACAGAGATCGGTTCGGCGCTTCACGTCTCGCAACGATACGTGGGGAAGTAACTCTTTATACGACCAGGGATGCAGGCTGGCCTGCGAGCTGGTATCCCAATTGGCGCACACGCCAAATCAATGCCTTTGAAATGCGACAGGTGCGACATAATCCTCCAGTAAATTGTGACATGTGCCCAAAATTAACAGGATTTTAACATTAGTAGCCTATAATATTTTCATCGTGGAGATGTTGGGAAAAGCGAACCGTTACGTGGTAAGAGTCGGGATCTTCCTGATTGCGGCAGCCTTGCTGGCCGGGACGGTGAGCTGTGGTTCTCGTGCCCAAAATCTGGAAATACGGACCTGGTACGATTTGAATGCCGTCAGAGACAACTTGAAAGACAACTACATTCTTGTGAACGACCTCGACTCCACTACTGCCGGTTATGAGGAACTGGCGAGTCCGACAGCCAATGGGGGAGAGGGCTGGGAGCCAATTGGATTTTTTTATGAGGCCCCATTCATTGGAAGTCTCGACGGTGGGGAATACGAGATAAGAGACTTGTTTATCAATCGCTGGCACGAGAGCGTCGGGCTTTTCGGTTGCGTTCATGAGGCGGCGGTCATCAAAGATATTGGTGTGGTGAATTTCACTGTGGCTGGCATGGTTTGGGTTGGGGCGCTGGTGGGGGAGAATGATGGCTTTGTGGTCAACTGCTACTGTACGATGGGTAATGTGACTGGCAATTGGGATGTTGGCGGTCTGGTGGGAGAGAATCATGACGGCACTGTGAGCAACTCTTATTATAGTTACGATGGGGTTCTTATCAATGATAGGAATGTAATCACCATAGGAGCTTTGTTCAGTGAAGACTTTGCGCAATGGCTGGCTAACGATAAGTTCTTGGATGTGAATGAAAAGCTTTCTCAGGAAAATGGCTGTCACGTGGTAAATGATGTCACCGATTTCAAAGAGCTACTGGCGTTCGGTCAGGATGATACCCTGAGGTTCAGATTGATAAGCGACCTGGATTTGGCCGGTGAGCCCAACTTCTACATCCCTTACCTGGCTGGAGAGTTTGATGGCAATGGTCACAGAATTTCGAACTTGAGCTTCAATTTCAGTTTTGTTTCCCAAGTCGGATTGTTCGGACAACTCGCTTCTGATGGAACGGTGCATGATATGGCTGCCGAGAACATGAACATAACCGCCCACGGGCGTGTTGGTGGTCTGGTGGGATGGAATGAGGGTGATGTGAGCGATTCCTATTCCACAGGCAGAGTGACCGGCGACGAGTATGTCGGCGGTCTGGTGGGAGTTAACGACGGCGCTGTGAGCAATTCTTGTTCTACCGGCAGCGTGACTGGTGAGGATTCCATTGGTGGTCTGGTGGGATCTAACGGCGACTATGGCGCTGTAAGAAACTCTTATTCCACCGGCAACGTCACTGGCAAGATAGCTGTTGGCGGTCTGGTGGGATTTAATCGCCGTGGCACTGTGAGCAACTCCTATTCCAGTGGTAGTGTGGCCGGCGGATATGTTGTTGGTGGTCTAGCGGGAGGGAATGGAGGTGATGTGAGGGACTGTTATTCCACAGGCAGCGTGACTGGCGAAGATTTCATTGGCGGTCTGATGGGAACTAGTGGGAAGGGTAGCACTGTGAGCAACTGCTATTCCACCGGCAGCGTGACTTGCGCTGGGCATGATTGTTTGGAGGTTGGTGGTCTGGTGGGAGGTACCGGCGACTATGGCCCTGTGAGCAACTGCTTCTGGGGTATCGAAAGCAGCGGACAAGATATTTCGGATGGTGGGACAGGCAAGACTACCGCGGAAATGCAGGACATCGCCACTTTCTCAGGGGCGGCATGGAAAATAACCGCAGTCGCCAACCCTGACATACGCAACTCTTTCTACACCTGGAATATCGTTGATGCACGGACCTATCCTTTCTTGAGCTGGCAGCCTATCTATAAGATAAGGGCAGTTCTATTTTCCAACGAGATTGCTTCGGGGCTTGCGCCCCTCGCAATGACAGAAGAAGATATCCACAGCGGCAGAAGAAACTACGCCGCGCAATAATACCCGTCAGGTATTGACTTCCAGCCTATGATACGTCCACAATAGACGCCCATGGAAATAGTCTTGATAGTTCTATTTGCCATCCTCGGTCTGGTAGTGGGCAGCTTCCTGAATGTATGCATCGACCGCCTGCCTCAGAATAAGTCCATTGCATATCCGCCGTCTCATTGCGAAGCTTGCCAGCACAAGCTAGCCGTCAAAGACCTTATCCCCGTATTTAGCTACCTCAGGCTTAGAGGTCGTTGTCGGTACTGTCAGGCCTCCATACCCCAGAAGCTAATGTGGGTGGAGCTTGCCACCGCCGTGATATTCGCTCTCCTGTACTGGCATTACGGCTTAAGCGCGGAGCTAGGGGTTATGGCTTTCTACGCCTGCCTATTCATTATCATTTTCGTCATCGACCTGGAACACAGTCTCATCCTGAACAAGGTGGTCTATCCCGGCATGGTTGCAGCTTTGCTGCTGGCTTTATATCCCTGGCCCTGGTTCAGTGAGTCGATAGGTATGCGAGTTGCCTACGCTGCCCTGGGCGGAGCCGCTGGCTTCGCAATATTCTTGTTAATTGCCATAGTCTCTCGCGGAGGGATGGGTTGGGGAGATGTTAAGCTCGCTGCCTTGATTGGCCTGGCTACCGGCTTTCCTCTGGTATTTGTCGCCATCATTATGGCAGCTATCCTCGGCGGCATAGTGGCTGTGGCTCTGATGATAGCCAAAAAGAGAAACCGCCGGGAGATGATTCCATTTGGTCCCTTCTTGGCCCTGGCCGCTATGGTGACGCTGCTCTGGGGAAGTAATATACTAAGCTGGTACCTGGGACTGATGTGACTCAGACGGGCTCACTTCCTCCTGAACAGGGCAAAGAAACGGTCTTGATATTCCGGGAATAGACCCCAGCGGTTTAGCTCGGTCACCAACTCCGGAGCCCGGGAAAGGTTACGACTTGCTTGCTCGAAAAGCTCTTCAATGTAATCCCGTGCACCCTGGGGTACTCCACCGGCATCCATGTCCAAAAAGCCCCGGCGACTAAATTCGGCTACATTAGTGCGAACCGACCTGGTAGTCAGTTCATAGATGAACATGAGCAAGGAAACGTCCCACAGTTCCTCCACCCCTCTGATTATGGTGCTCAAGGGGTTACGCTCCTCCTCTATTTGGGAACTGAGCTTGCTTATCACCTGCTTGATAGGCTCGGAGACAACGTTCATCCCCTTCGGTTCATTCTTATATCGGTAGAAGATGCCCGATTCATAAGGGCGCTCGCGAGCCATCATCGCTATGTATCTTCTTGCCTGCTCGCTGAAGCCTTCTACATTGACCAGATAAGCAGGGGTAACGATTTTGGGCCTTTCCGCAACTACCTTCCCGTCCCTGATCACACTAACGTTCCCAACCAGTTCCGTAACAACGTAATAGTCAATAACCGAACTGCCAAAAGTGGTCAGGGCTTGCTGCGGTGCCCGGACTAGTTCAGTGTTCTCCAGAGCATACCTGACTCTGTCATCTGTTTCCATCATAGACCCCGATTAAACTTGCTATACTGCCGTTCGCTCCTCGTCGTCTTCCAAACTAATCGCGAAAACTCTCACATTATTCTCTGTCCGCCAATATCGTCTATTTTCTAATTAGCGGGGCCCCACCAAAATCTCTCGATTTTCGTGGGTTAATCTAAATAAACATCTTGACCGTATAGAAGTTACGCCTTACCTTATCCTTGCCGGCAATGATTCCACCCGCTTCGGTGCTGTGACCGGGAACAAGGTATTCCACATCAAGCTGAGACAGCCGGTCAATGCTCTTCCTTAGCAAGGAAGGGCTGCCACCAGGGAAATCAGTCCTGCCTATGCTGCCGGCAAACACCACATCACCGCTGATCAATATTTTGTCCCCTTCCAGATAGAGGGAAATAGAACCGGGGGAATGTCCGGGGGTAACGAAAACCTTCACCGCCACCTTGTTATTTTTGGCGCCCAGAGACAAATCGCCCTCTCTGAGATAGAAGAAGGGATTAACCTCCGGCGGTTTACCGCCAAATGCTTGAAAGAACATCTTCCCCATCGTGCGATAAAATTCATCCTCCTCACGCGACAAAGTAAACAAGGCACCGCTTTTCTTCACCACCAGATCGGTGGCTTCAATATGGTCGGGATGGCTATGGGTGCCGATCACCAGACCAATATCCTCAATTTTGAAACCATCCTTTTTCATAGCCTCACTCAGAGAATCAAAACAAGGCTCCCCGAGCTCATTCCTGACGTGCCCGGGATCCACCAATACGTGCGGATGCTCTCCCCTTAAGACCGAGGACCATAGAACGGCATTGCAGTTATTGCCCCTGCCTTGCCACACATAATAATAGAAATACTCCGCCAACTTCACAGACTTATGATAAATCATAGCTTGAACCTCTTTAACATTATAGGCTAAAATGCACTGCCAGTGCTAATTATCGTGACTCGTCATCGCGAAGCACGGCAGTGCTGAAGCAATCTTGAAGAATAGAGACCTGAGGTTGCGTCGCCTCGACAAGTCGGGGCTCGCAACGACGTAACGAAAGGGACTCAGATGAGTGAGCTAAAGAGTGCCTGGGAAGTTGCTCAAGAGAGAGCAAATAGATTGGGCAAGCTGTCAGCCGACGAAAAGGAACAGCAAGAAAGACAAAGGTATCGCCAGGTGGGTCAGGTGCTGGCACAGAAGTGGATCGACAGTTCTCAAAGATTGGCTGTGACTGCGGAGCTGAGCAAACACGAAGAAAAGGGGAGAGAGATAATAAAGCAGGCCATAATCGAGCACCTGATAGAGGCTATCGAATTTGCAGATACCCGGGTCATAAATAGTGTGAAAAGGGTAATCGAGGCGATAACCAGCCTAAAGCCTGAATTGCGGCCCAGGGCAGAGGAAATGAGCCAGCTTGTTGAAGAATATGAATTGGCAGAACAAAAGATAAGGCAGGAACTGGAGAGCCACCACAGGGAAGCCCTGCACCAGTTGAGGATCTCAGGAACGGCAATAGAAGCTGTCAATATCGAAGATAACCCACAATGGCAACTAGCTCGACAGGGGTTAGTTGAATCTCTTGCCCCCAGACTCAATGCTTTGAAGCAAGCATTAGTTGGCTAGAAATGGGGCCAACTCTATTTTTTCTACTTGCGTGGGTTTGCCATGCCGTGCAACTCCATAGACTAGCTTGAGATTTGGACAGCGGCACCCCGACGTCTAGAAGAATGAGAAAATAGAGTCGACCCCTTTTTCACGGGGCCCCCAGGGTGAGCCGCTGCTCGTACTGGGCCTTGCGGCGATCGTAGTCTGTCTGGATGGCCAGGACTCTGTAGTTCTCATGGTCGATCCCGCAGCGCTTGTCGGTGACGGTGATAACGTCGAGGAGCTCCTGGGCGACGTTGGTCGGCACGGTGATTTGATCCCCCATAGCTTCTAGAGTCTCATGTCTGAGTAAGGCGTCGGCCCTCCTGGCCGCCTGGTCGGTCTCCTCCAGGTTGGCGTCGTACTGCATGCGGAGGTTGTCTATGCCCAGGGATAGTAAATCCCAGTCAAAGGCTGCCTCCCGGACGTGGACGGGGGGTTCGTCCTGGGTGTCTCCGCTGACCTGGGTGTGGGTAGTGGTGAGCTTAGCGGCGTAGGCGCCGGCGTAGAGGGGGTGAGAGCCTGGCTGGTTATCGTACTCGTAGGACGATGACTCATTGGCCAACAGGTCTTTGGCGAAGCAGAGTGCGCGCCTGGGCACGAGGCCGTCGGTGACGAAGCTTAGCAGGCGCCTGAGCTGGGTGTCGGCCATGGTGCCCCCCCTGGATAGGAACTTGGGGTAGTAGTCATCTATGGTGTCGCTTTTAGGGGAGTCGGGGTTGTTCCAGAGGCGTATGCCGAGCCTCCCGAGTAGCTGGTAGAGGATCGCCCACACCCGGCAGGGCTCGAACGTCGTGTAATTCCAGCGGAGGGAGTATCGGGCCGCCCACCGGGAGGCGAGGCCCCAGAGGTCGACACAGCGCAGGGTGAGAGCTGAGCGGTTGGGCTCTGACGTGTATTGCCAGGAATCTATCCAGTAAGTGAGGTTGTCGAGGGCCTCGGGGCCCGATGTGGTCTTGTAGCCGAGGCGTAGCTGAACTTCCGCGCGGAAGCGAAGCGAAGCGAGATCCCCCTCTCCCGGGGAAGCGAAGTATCCCTTCGAGTTGTCGAGCTGCAGGACCAGGAAGCCTGGCTTGTGGTGACCGATGACTTGGTGGAGCTCCTGGATGTAGGGGGTCAGGTCCAGGGGATCGGCGGCTGGGCGGGGTGCTCTCCAGACTCCGTCGGGTGTCGAGAACCACCAATAGGCGGCGGTGCTGGCCATCCGGAGGCCGAAGGCCGCGGGGATGGGGATGAAGAACCGGGGCTCGGTGATGGTGGCGTCGGACCAGCTGGTGTCCTTGACCAGGTGAGCGAGGAGTGGACGGGTATAGGCGGTCACTCCTGAATAGTCTTCCACAACGGTGAGCTGCAGGGTCTCGTAGTCCTGGGCGCCGTCCGGGACGTGGCAGTCGGGGTATCGGAAGGCGGTGACGACGTCCTCGTCTGCGGTTAGCAGAACATGGAGGGCGCTGAAGTTGTAAGTGGTGGAGAGCTTGGTGGCATAGAGAGCGTAGCTCACGATTGCTGTTCCGCCGTCCGTGTCTTTGCCGGCCAGGACGATGGGGAAGTCTCCCCCCTGGTAGGTGGCCCCGATGCCGTAGGTGGTGTCGAGGCCGTGGTTGTAGTAGTGCTCGGCGGTGGCCTGGTCGGACGTGTCCAGGACGACGGCACTGACCTTGAACTGGGTAGCGGCGAAGCAGACGACGATGTCGGTGGCTCCCTTCCAGCAAGCGGCCATAGAGAGGACGCCGGCAATGGCTATGAGCTCGGCGTTGGTCCAGTCCTGGCCATAGTTGTGGGAGTAGTACTTGCGTAGGGTGTCGTCCGTCTTTCGGTAGAATATGTAAACTTTAGTACCATAGGCGGCTATGGCGCAGGGACCGGCGCAGTCCGCTGCGACCTCCGTCCAGGACGAATAATCGGAGCTGGGCCCGGGGTTGGCCACTTTCTGATAGTAAAGCTTGCTCCCTGTTGCCGCGCGGATGCGGTGCATGGATCCCTGGCCATCGATGGCGATGCCGTGATGGTTGTCAGGCTCTGACCCGTCGTAAAGCCTCGTCCAGGTGAGGCGCTTGATTCCCTGCTCGTAGTCATAGAGCTTGGCCTCTACGTGGGGCTGGCGGTGCGGGCTTCTCTGAGCTGCCAGCAGGGTGGGAGTGATAGGGTAGGCCTGGCCTATAGCTGCCAGGCTGCCTGTGCCTGAGAAAGTGGCTGAGGCTGTCTTGACCTCGCCGCCGAGCTTGGTGCCGATAGCTGCCAGGCTGCCTGTGCCGGCCATGGTGGCCTTGCCCGCCAGGATGGACCGAGCGGCTGCCGCCAGGGTGCCGGTGCCTGATAGGGTGGCTGCCGCTTTTCGTAGGTAGGCGCCCTTAGCGGCCAGGGTTCCTGTTCCTGATAGGGTGGCATAGCCTTTCTTAGTGGCACGGCCGATGGCTGCCAGGGCGCCTGTCCCTGCCAGGGTGGCTGTGCCGTACTTGATGACGACGGCTGGCTTTAGGGCCACTGCGAAGGCGTGCTTGGCGGTGAGGCTGGCGCTACAGGTGGCGTCGATGGCTCCCGTGGACCCTGAGCCTGACCATATCTGAGAGCACACTTCGTTGCCGATGTCGGGGATTGTGCTCCAGGTGTCTTCGTCCTCTGTCCAGGTGCCGGGGCTGGTCGGCTTTGTGAATGACTTGGAGCTCGTCGAGTAGACCGATGCGAAGCACACAAGGGGGGAGTTGGCGTTGGCCACGCTCATGGCGGCGGCCCGGACGATGGCGTCGCTGGTGCGGTAGGATGTATTGGAGACGACGTCTATGGGGGATGAAGCGTTGAAGTCGCCGCTGGTGTAGCATGAGCATACTATCCTGAGCTTGACGGATGCGCTCATGCTCCAGGTGTAGGATGTTGGCTCGCTGGCGCCGGCTATCTTGTAGTAGAGGGCGTACTTGTCGGCGTTGGCTGTGTAGTCACCCAGGAAGGTCCAGCCGGTGGGGACTGAGTCGATGGTGGCGCCGGCGGTGTACCAGCATACAAGGGCGAAGAGGATATCGCCCTGGGCGGTCGATGCTGGCTTATTGACGGCCGCATCGTAGGGAGAGCTTAACGACGAGGCGTTGAAGTACTCTTCCGTTCTCGCTGTAAAGGCCATGGCGTCTCCGCGTCTAGTCTATCGTTACGTCCAGATCATACTGGTTGAACTTAAAGGTGTCTCCGTTGTTGATCTGCTTGCTGGCGTCGAGCTGGGTCCACATCAGAACGTGACCGCCGCTAACGGCATCCATAAGGGCGGCGTGGGTTATCAGGCCCCAGTCCGCCGTCGCCTGCGGGAATGTGATGTCGGCGCCGTTACTGCTGGCCCCACCAGAGGCGGCCGATAGGCCGGCGAGTTGCCTGGCATAGGCGCCTCCGGTGACTTCCGTGCCGACCCAGCCGCTGTCGGCCTCCAGGCCGGTGACGGCGGTGAAGAGGGCCACATAGCCGGCCACCTGGACGCCGGCCACGTTCCTCATCTGGTTTATGATTCCGTTCTCCATGTAGTCTGAGAATTCAGCCACTGTTAGCCTCCTTCGTTAGTTCGTTGAGTTTGTTGAGTGCATCAGTTTGCATCAGAAGAGCACCACTTTGATGACACAACCTATAGTGAGCCAGCCCAGGATCCCCAGGGCCCGACCCGTCATGTAGTAGTGGTGGTCGGCTTTGAGGTCGTCGAGGAGCTGGCCGGTGAGCTGGTGCTTAGCTGGCCAGGGGCAGAGTACCTCACAGAATCCCTCGACCAGGGCGTGCCACTCCTGGTAGCAATCGAGAAAGACTGACGGGCGAATGCCTTTCAGGAATCCTCTGCCCTGGTTAGCCGCCATTCTTCCCCTTTATGTGCGTGACCGTCCTTTCGGCAAACCACCAGGTGATGATGGGGATGGCCACGCCCAGGAACCACTCGGGCACCGGTCGGGCTTCTATGACGAGCTGAGCGATGACGACGGCGAAGATGATCGTGATGGCTGGCCTGACTACGGCCCGGAACATCTCCGTAAAGACGGTGGCGAGCTCGGGCGCCCTGGGCTTTTCGTTCTGTGCCATGTTTACTCCTTACAGTATGGGCCTGGGAGGCTCAAGGGAGCCCCTCATTCCCCTTGGGCGACTCTTTACTCGCCCGGCCCTCGTTGGGCCTGCCTTTCTCAGGTGATGGCGCCCAAAGTGTCGGGGACCGGCTTGTTGGCTGCCGCATAATGGTTGGCCAGGTGTCGGGCGGCCTTGATCATGTCCTCGGCGTCGGCCTGGACTCTCTCCCCCCGATATCCGCCCCTGCTGAGGGCGGCCACTGCGGCGGGCATCCTGTCCCAGTCCACAGTCTTTTCGATATCGAGGCGCCCTCTGGCCCTGAGAATGGCCTTCGTGTGATGGGGTAGCTTCCAGGTCTCGGGCTTGTCGGGGTCTTCGACGATGGCGAAGGCCTCCTTGGGTAGGCCCTCTTTGGTTTTCTCGCTGTCGAGTGCTTCCTTCACTTTGCTCATAATTCTCCTCATGTTGTCCTCTTTCTACTCCTCGGTATAGAGCTGCCTCCTGGTGACGCGCCTGCCCTGGCCGACTCTGCGGAGCTTCTGGTCGTACCTTTTCAGCCGTTCTATGCCCCACTCCTTGTAGCTGATAGTGCCCCAGTGCCCGGCTATAGTGGCCCGGTCTACTGTGTAGGCCGAGGCTGACATGGCTAAGTAGCCTGTGGCACCGAGGACTATAATCTCGTCGTGCTCCGCAGGGATGGTGGTTTCCTCGGGGTCGACGGTGTGCTTGGCAAGCCATCTCACCCGGGCGTCCGTGCCGTCGCCTGCGTCCTGCATGTAGAGGGCGCCGGCCCAGTACTCTATGCGCTGCATGTGCCTGGGGTTCTGGCCCAGGGGGAACTCCACTGACTCGACCTGAAGCAGGCTTTCCAGGGAGGTTATGTCGATCTCGGTGGTGCCGTCGGTGGTGGCGATATCGTCCTGGTGCTGCATTGGGGCATGGATTGAGTACTCGTCTACGACCCGGAGAATGGCCGACTGGATTTCTCCGTCGAGCCAGATATAGTTCTGGCTGTCGGTGTCCTTCAGGTCCTCCCGGGCCCTGGCTGTCATTTCTGTTAGGTTCATCTGGGTTCCTTGAGTTTGTTGAGTTGCTTGAGCTCTTTGAGCCCATTGGGTCTGTCGTGTCTCAACTCTAGGAACTCAAGCAACTCCATGGACTCGTTTTAGTTTCTCACCCCCGTGAGCATGGCGCACTTCACATAGGAGAAGTTGGCCAGGCTGACGTACCACTTAATTCGGGTACGTGAAGCGTCCTTGGTCTCCAGGGAGCCAAGACGCTCGATCTGCAGCATCTCCGGGCTGGTGAGGCCGCAGACTGCGCCCTCTCCCATCTGGAAGGCGAAGATGGCGGAGCAGTCGGCTGAGGTCCCTACGGTGTAGTTATCCTTGACCCAGTCTGAGATGCCTACTGCTATGCCGTTGTAGTACTCAACCATCTCGCCGGCCCGGCCTTCTCCGATCAGGAGGTTCTGGCCAGTGACCCGGCAAAGGTTGACGATCTTCCTTCTGGACCGGCGGCTCATCAGGAGCATGTCGGGCTTGGCGCCCCGGACCAGGTCAACTAGCGCATCGAGCTTATCCAGGGTGAGGGTGGCGCCGTTGACGGCCATGCCCAGGTGACTGCCGAATCGGGTTGTCCAGGTGACCGCGTCGTCCACGACGGTGGCGCCCTCCACGATGGGCCAGGTGGGCTCGGTGGTGGCGTGCGTCTTTGTGTCGCCGGCCACTGCGGTGGCCTCATAGCGCCAGCCGTTCTCCTTGCCGGCGGTGGGGACGACGACATCTCCGAGGGCGGTTGCGGTGTCGGCCACCCAGGCGGTGCCCTTCATGGTGAGGTGTAGGCCTGTGGGCTGCTCGCTTGTGCCTGTGCCGTTGAGGAAAACGTTCTCGAACTCGTTCCTGACGGCCTTAGCGGCCAGCTCTATGCAGGCAGCCTCCAGGTCCTGGACGTTACTCCTGGTGGACTTCAAGAAGTTGTCGACGTCGGCGTCCACTCCCAGGACGGACAGGGAGGCGATGCACTGCTCGAACGTGGGCGGGCTGGCTGTCCAGGTGCCGGTGACCGGTGCGTACCAGGCGGCGGTAGGGAGCGTTTTCTCCCTGTTGTATTTCAGACTGTTACCGACAATCTGAATGAAGGGGAGCTTCTGCAAGAGGGGGCTCTCCTTGACGATGGTCTCTATGATGCCCTTCAACAGGATATCAGTCGAGAGCTTAGATGCTTCTGCTAATAGTAGCGACATGGTTAGCTAGTTCCTCCTTTTTGATGTATTCCAGCGGCGATCTTCTCCCTGGGGGATAAGCCCTCGAGGGATATCTCGCCCCTGGTGGGAGCTCCGGCCGGGACCCTGCCCTATTTGGCCTGGGCCTCGAGGACTTTTTTTACGGACTCGGCGATGCTCTTGGCCTTGGCTACCGAGGCATCGATCTCGTCTATGGTCGTGCCGGTGATGACGTCGCCCGGAATGGTTGGGTTGAGGGCCCGGGCCATGTCCAGGCATTTGGTGACGGCCTTGGTGTGAGCTTCCTTGACCTGGGTGAGCTCGGCCGCCTGGGTCACGAGATTGCTTTGCTCCGCTCGCAATGCTGCGCCTTCGGCTTGCAGCTCGGTGATCCGCTTGTCCTTGTCGGCCAGGGCTGTCTCGAAGGCGGCTCTGACTTTCCTTTCTTCGTCTAGCTCGGCCCGCATGGCCTCAAGAGTTTGTTGAGTTTCTTGAGTTCCTTGAGTTTCTTGAGTTTGTTGGGTTTGATCATCTTTCTTTTCTTCTGGTGGCATAAACACTCCTTTTGAGTTTGCTTCGTCACTACGTTCCTCGCAATGACATTACTCAGGCACTTCCATCTCCGGGGCTATCGCTCTCTCTCTCGCTCCGCCACGTGTGGACTGTGCCCTGAACTCCCTATTCATTTCCAGGATCTTGTGTCTTTCGTCGAGCCAGCGGGCGAACTCCTGGTCGGGGTCCTGGATCCCGATCTCGTCCATGGCGGTCCTTCGGCTGTGTACTCCCGTCTGGACCAGGACCTGTTCGGTCTGAGCTTGTGCGGTGTAGTCCTGGGGCAAGACGGGGCCCCAAAGGACTCTGTGGCTGATTCCTTCGAAGCTCTGGCCGGTGTACTTCTCGGCGAGCTTCAGGATCATGTCGTTGCGCTGGTGATAGGCATTGCTCCGGATGGTGCGCTTTCGTAGCACCTTCTGGATAAGGGAGCTGAGCTCTATTCTAAGGGCGGTGCCTGAGAGGTCTCTCTCTATGCCTCCCCAGGCTGCCCTGGGCATTTCTGAGATATCGTGCAAGGACCGGTACAGGGTATTGATGTAGTCGATGTGCAATCTGACTCCGCCTCCCTGCAGCAAGTCCAGGAGATAAGCCTTGGCGTCCTCGGGTATCGTCCACAGGGCGCCGGGCTGGACCTTGATGTCCTCCGCGGAGGCCACGTTCTCCAGGACGGCGATGGGGTTTCCGGAGAGCTCCAGGATCCGGGACAGCTGAGAGAGGGCACGGTTGAGCTCCCTCTGCGGCTGGACCAGGATGGGGATGTCGGACTCTCCCCAGAACTGCTTGGGCTTCTTGACGTTGGGGAAGATGACAAAGGGAATGAATCCGTAGGGGTTGGGCTTGGACTCTATGAGGTCGCTGTCCAGGTAGAGGGAGAAGTCCTTAGCGGTCCAGAGCTCGGTTACCACGACTCTGTCATTGCGAGAAGCCCCGCTGAATCGGGGTGACGTGGCAATCCCCTGAGATTGCCACGCGGAGTTTACCCTGAGCCCTGACAGATTCTTCGCGGAGCCTGTCCTGAGCAATACAAGATCCTTCCCCTTCACTTCGTTCAGGGTCAGGATGACAGGAGGCGAAGGGCTCAGAATGACAGAAGGCGAAGGACTCGCAATGACATCACCGTAGAGCATCTCTACTTCGTCCTTGGTGAGTGCATAGCGGGAGGCTACTCGCCAGATCCGGGAGGTATCGTCTCCCAGCCACCAGGCGAAGATCCCGGAGACGTCGGGGGCGGTGACCCGGACCTGCTTGTCGTCGGTATCCCATATCACCTTATAGCAGGCGTCCCCCAGGACGGCTGCGTCGATCTCCGTCTCGTAATCGAGCTGCTGCAAGTTGTTCTGGTCGTAGACCTGGCGGAGGACCGCCTCTGCGCTCTTAACGGCGGCCAGCTGGGAGCTGTCGGGTTTCAGCGGGTAGCAGGCAACGCCCAGGCCCTGCGTAAGGAAGCTGGTGACCTTGTCTATGGTGACCTTGGCGTAGTTGAACACGAGCTGGCGGTTGCGTGATGTCTGCTGCCACTGGCTGCCGTTGTAGAAATCCAAATTGGAGCGGTAGGTGGCCAGGCGGGTGGTATCCATGCGGTTTAGCTGGGACGGGGTGAAGCTTGTCCTCGAACGGAGTGAAGGATCATTCATCTCTCAACTCCAAATGCTGAGCAAATTCCAAATGACAATTGAAATCCAAATGCCTAAATGCCAAAGCCTCTCTCTTTTGTCATTTGAGCTTTCTTATTTGTCATTATCTTGGCATTCGGGCTTTGTCATTTGTCATTGAACTGCGACTGCCTTCAGCCACCTCTGAACCGTTCTCGGGCTCACTTCAAATATGCGGGCAATCTCCTTAAGGCTCGTGCCTTCCTGCTTCAACTCCAGCATCCTCTGGGCTCGCCTGTGCTTTAGGAACCTCTCCTTCCCCCAGGGCTGTTCCTTAAGACAATCGGGGAAAGGACAGCTA
>Ga0315294_10004557_pt1 | contig 15148 bp, 15 predicted proteins | sample YL17G13_40_MG_FD_203626 | JGI IMG/M metagenome (GOLD analysis project Ga0315294, IMG submission 203626) | Sediment microbial communities from Yellowstone Lake, YNP, Wyoming, USA - YL17G13_40 | ecosystem: Environmental > Aquatic > Freshwater > Lake > Sediment | place: USA: Wyoming | collected... | reverse complement strand
GCTACCTCCCGGTTTTGTCGTAACCGTTCCCGTTACGCAGGAGGAAGTAATTGCAAATAATCGAACCGTAAGAGCGGATTTCGGAATAATTTCGCGTTCCGAAATCAGGGGTTTGGTTTTTGAAGACGTAAATGGCAACGGCGAGTATGACAAAGGTGATAAGGGCGTTGGAGGGGCAATTATTACCTTAGAGGGCGGAAAGCTTACAAAAACCGAGATTACGGGAAGTTATTCTTTTGCAAATGCTTCTGTTGGTGAACATACTATGACTTTGGATTTAAATAGCCTACCAGTTTACTATCTACCTAAGACCGCTTTGACAAAAAAAATCACCCTCTCTGAGGGTGTTACCTACATTTATAATATTCCGCTAAAAAGAGTAAAGCAATAAATCTTAACGTGAGTAGGCAGTTTTGACGATTGCCCGAGAAACCTCTCCTTCAGCCAATACTGCTTTTACCTGACCATCCTCCTGGATTGTTGCAGGCGCAGGTTGGTTCTTCGGCATTTCATTTCCTGTATTTTGCTTTTTCTCTACCGCTACCTGAGTAAGCGAAGGCGCGGTATTTGCATTTGTGGTTTCTTCTTCAATCAAGGGAGCGTTTAATCCCGGAATTTCTGGTATGGAACAGGATACAGATACCGTGAAGCTGCCACTGGCTTCGGCCAGTCCCGCCAAAGAGAAGATAATCAGTAATACGGTTATAAATTTTTTCCAAAACATATTTTTCATTGAATGTCTCCTTAGGTTTCCCTCCCGTGCCCCGTTACAAATTTTTGTAACGGGGCGTGGCTGGCGGGGTTGATTTATCTATTTTTGTTTAGGTCAAACACTTTTAAGTTTCTTCCTAATACGCCTAAAATCCTTTCTTCAAAATCCTTTTCCGATTTTAGGTTTTCTCCGCTTATATTTAATTGCTTGGCAAAATCCACGAGCCAGGCAATGAGTTTTGTCCGCGATAATTTCATGCCCGCCGAGAACAAGGCGTCTTTGCCTAATTTATCCAAAAAATCTACTTCCGCCCTATCCAGGAATGTCACCACGCGTTCTTTTTTCTCTTCGTGAGTAATGTTTTTCATCTTTTCCTCACCCCTAAACAAAAAGCCCAAACAGAAATTTGCTTGGGCTCATCAAACAAAAAACCCTAAAGGCATTTTAGGGTTTTTTACTCTTTGGCAGCCAGGCTGTCCCTTTAGGACCCTTGGCTTTGCCCCGAATGTAGCGTCTTTTTCCTGCTACTCTTCGGGGTCCCGATGTATCACTTCTTTGCATGACTGCATTCGGGACGCCCCAGCATTACTGCTAGTTTGCCTTTATCAGTAGTTTGTTCCTAATTATCTAAAATCCACTTACAATTGAAGTATAACACAAAATTTAGCAAAATTCAAGGCTAGCAATTGATAAATTTATAATATTACACTAGGCATATATCGATGCGTTTGATTTGTCTCGATCTTATTTGCTCAGCATAAGGGGAGGGAATCGTATCTGAGGGAGTAAGGCCGAAATTTAACCTTGACAAAAGGAGAATATATGGTATATTTATAAAAATAGATAAAGCCCTTTAAGCTAGCCCTTGAGAGGCTGGCAAGGCAGGAAATAAATGAAGGTTATAACCATAGATAGGATTAGCCCAATCGCAAATCAAAGCGGTTGGGCTTTTATTTTATGGTGTAGGAAAGCATAAAGCACTTTCCTAACCACTGAAAATCACTTAAAAGTTATCGCGAAGCGATTTTCTTGTCCCGGAGGCTGCCCAAATGAAGGAGAAAGCCAGGATTTTAGACCAAGAAGCCATAAACCGCGCGCTGATGCGCATTGCCCATGAAATCTTAGAGAAGAATAAGGGCACGCAGGACCTATGTCTGGTAGGTATCCGCAAGCGCGGAGTATATCTGGCACAACGCCTGGCAGCAGACATAAAACATATTGAAAACAAAGATGTTACAGTGGGAATTCTGGATATCACCCTCTACCGTGATGACCTTACCATGATTGCCGCCAAACCCATAGTGCATAAGACCGAAATAGACTTTGATATTACAGATAAGAACCTGGTACTGGTGGATGACGTGCTTTATACCGGCAGGACGATTAGAGCAGCGTTAGACGCTTTAATCGATTTCGGCCGCCCCAAGTCTATACAATTGGCAGTTCTGGTTGACCGCGGGCACCGGGAATTACCCATCCGTGCGGATTATGTGGGCAAGAATATTCCCACTTCGGCAAATGAAACCGTTGAGGTGCGCCTGGCTGAGGTTGACGGAGTTGATGAAGTAGTAATCGTAGAAAAATCCTGACACCTCAAGCATTGCAGCCAGGGACTGTCCCCACAGAGGGTGGGGCACCAAACCATCCGATAGGTTTGGGTGCCTACCCCGTAGCTTAACCAAGGGGACTGTCCCGCAACAAGATAAGTGATGCATAGGGAGATAAGCGAAAAAGATGGTTTGGAATAAAAAGGATCTATTGGGCTTAGAGGATTTAACTAAAGAAGAAATAGGGCTGATTTTGGCTACCGCAGAATCATTCAAGGAGATTTCTACCCGTGAGATAAAAAAGGTTCCGGCGCTGCGCGGCAAAACAGTGGTAAACCTTTTTTACGAACCCTCCACGCGTACCCGCGTCTCCTTTGAAGTCGCCGCCAAAAGGTTATCTGCCGACGTGATTAATATTGCTACCGAGACCTCCAGCGTTAAAAAAGGAGAAACCCTTATTGATACGGGTATGAATATTCAGGCCTTGAAGGCGGATATTATTGTGGTCAGGCACAATGCTTCCGGGGCCGCAGCGATGTTGGCGCGCCAGGTGGATATCAGCGTAGTCAATGCCGGTGACGGTTGGCATGAGCATCCTACCCAGGCGCTGTTAGACATTTTTACCCTAAAAGAAAAACTGGGAAAAATCGAGGGGCTAAACGTGGCTATCGTCGGAGATATTGCGCATTCGCGCGTGGCCCGTTCCAATATCTGGGGGTTAACTAAGCTAGGAGCCAAGGTAACGGTCTGCGCGCCTAAGATGCTTATCCCGACGGCAATAGAAGAGATGGGGGTAAGCGTGACCCAGGATATTGATGAGGCCTTAAAGAATGCGGATGCGGTAAATGTCTTAAGGATGCAGTTTGAACGCGATGCGGACGCCGCTTTTCCGGAACAATTAGATTATTTTAAGAATTTCGGGATCACCGAAGAGAGATTAAAAAAAGCCAAGAAGGAGATTATCGTGATGCACCCCGGCCCGATAAACAGAGGCATAGAGATATCCAGCGAAGTGGCGGACGGAACCAATTCCGTGATTTTGGAGCAGGTGACTAACGGCATTGCCGTAAGGATGGCCGTGCTTTTCTTGGTGGCCCAAACCCAAGAGAAAAAAGATGACCCGCTCGACTCTGCTTGAGGGTCATCTTGAGCGATGGTTCGACTTCGCTCACCATCGTGCTGAGTGGAAGCACGACCGAAGGGAGCCGAAGGATGAAAATTTTGATCAAAAACGGGCGCCTTGTTGACCCGCAGAATAATCTGGATGCCATCATGGATATCCTGATTGCGGAGGGCAAGATAGCCCAGGTTGCACGCAGTATTCAGGCAGATACGCAGAATATAATCGATGCTACAGATAAAATCGTCATGCCTGGATTAGTGGATATGCATGTGCATTTGCGCGAGCCGGGCAGGGAAGATAAGGAGACGGTGGCCAGCGCCACCCAGGCGGCTTTAAAAGGGGGAGTGACTTCTGTCCTGGCTATGCCTAATACTAATCCGGCTATTGACGGTGCAGGACAGGTCAGATTATTAAGGGAGATTATCCGCAAGAGCTCTCTGGCTAATGTCTTCATCGCCGCAGCCATCACCAAAGGCCGCTTAGGCCAGGAGTTAACTGATCTGGCAGCGCTCAAAAAAGAAGGAATTGCGGCTATTTCCGACGACGGAACCTCAGTGGATAACCAGGATTTAATGCTGGGGGCCCTAAAAAATGCCAAACAGCAAAATTTATTGGTCATCTGCCACTGCGAAGACAAATCCCTTTCGGCAAATGGCGTGGTCAATTTAGGTTTTACTTCCACGCGGCTGGGTTTGCGGGGGATATCTAAGGAATCAGAATACACTCGTGTAGCGCGGGATATTCAACTGGCTAAAAATGCCCAGGCGCCCATCCATATCGCTCATGTCAGCTGCCAGGAATCGCTAGATTTAATTGCCCAGGCCAAAAAACAGGGCCTCAAAGTAACCGCTGAAACAGCCCCGCATTACTTTTCTTTGTCTGAAGAAGCGGTGCTCGGCTATGATACCAATATGAAGGTTAACCCGCCGCTAAGAAGCAGGCAGGATATGCTCAGCTTGAAACAGGCCTTAAAAGACGGGGTAATTGATGTCATCGCCTCGGACCATGCCCCGCATACCGAGAATGAAAAGGCCATTGAATTTGAGCGCGCGGAATTCGGAGCCGTCGGTTTAGAAACCGAGCTGGCCGTGGCCATTACCGAGTTAATCGATAAGGGCTTCCTGGATTGGCCGGGGCTAGTAAGAAAAATGTGCCTGAATCCGGCCAGGATTTTAGGGATAAATAAAGGCGCGTTAACCGTTGGTGCTGACGCGGATCTTATTGTGGTCTCGCCGGATGAGGAATGGACAGTTAAAAAAGAAGAATTGTGGTCCAAATCCAAGAATTCTCCTTTTATCGGCAAAAAATTACGCGGCGTTGTGGAATATACCTTTTTAGGCGGGGAAGCGGTTTATAAAAGATGAAACTCATCCTCACCAGAGAGCTGGGCAGATTAGCCAAGTGGCTGAGGATTCTAGGAATAGACGCGGCATATTTTAATCAGGACAACCTGAGCTCTTTGATTATTCAGGCCTTGCGGGATGAGCGGATTATCCTGACCCGCAATCAGAGACTATCCAGGCCTACCGGCATAAAAATAATATTTATCCAAGCCGAAAAAATCAAAGAGCAGATCCCCGAGGCCCTGCAGGCATTGGGCCTGCGGCCGGATGAAAAACTGATGTTCAAGCGCTGCATCGTCTGCAACGAGGAATTAAAGGATATCGCCAAAGAGGAGGTCAAAGATAAAGTCCCCGAGTATGTATTTAAGACGCAAGAGGGTTTTATTACCTGCCTTAAATGCCAGCGCATTTATTGGCAGGGAACGCATTGGGGAAATGTCGTGCAGACATTAAAAGAAATCGAAGCATAATGGAATTCATAGCCGATTTTCATATTCATTCTAAATACTCGCGCGCTACCAGCCGGGATATGGATGTTGCGCATATTGCCGAGTGGGCGAAGATCAAAGGCATCACGCTTATGGGCACCGGCGATTTTACCCACCATCTTTGGCTGGAAGAATTAAAGCATAATTTAGAAGATTTAGGCAACGGGTTGTTTAAATATCAGGATGTTTATTTTATTCTTACCTCAGAAATCAGCAGTATTTATTCTAAAAGAGACAAGGGCTATAGAATTCATAATTTAGTATTTGCCCCCTCCTTGAAAACCGTAGATAAGATTAACGAAACGCTCTCCCGCTACGGTAATTTAGCCAGCGACGGCCGCCCCATACTGGGGATGGACGCGGCGGAGGTAGCGCGAATTGTTTTTGATATTGATGAGAATTGCATGGTTGTGCCCGGCCATATTTGGACTCCCTGGTTTAGTTTGTTTGGGTCTATGTCCGGATTTGACAGGATTGAGGATTGTTTTGAGGCCCAGGCCTCCAAGATATTTGCGTTGGAGACAGGGCTTTCGTCGGACCCTGGAATGAACTGGAGATTGTCGGCGCTGGACAGATTCAGCCTGATTTCAAACAGCGACTCGCATTCTCCGTCGAAGATCGGACGCGAGGCCAATGTCTTTGACTGCGAGTTAAGCTATAAGGCGATCAGGGATACCTTAAAGGCAAAAGATAAAAAAAGATTTTTATACACCGTGGAATTTTTCCCCGAGGAAGGTAAATACCATTATGACGGCCATCGGCTATGCGGGATGAGATTATCGCCGCAGGAAACTAAGAAAAATAACGGCCGCTGCCCTAAATGCGGCAGGCCGGTTACCGTGGGCGTGATGAACCGCGTGGAACAATTAGCCGACCGGCCGCAAGGTTACACCCCGTCTAACGCCATACCTTTTAAAAATTTAATCCCTTTAGTTGAGATTATTGCCGATGCCAAGGGCGTGGCCAAAACTACGGTGGGAGTAGAAAGGGAATATCGCAGTATTATTGCTAAATTAGGCACGGAGTTTGAGATACTGGGCAGAGTTCCTAAAGAGCAGTTGCGAAAGAACCTGCCGCCGCGGATAGCTGAAGGTATCATCAGAGTACGGGAAGGAAAAGTAAATATTCTGGCGGGCTTTGACGGCGAATACGGAAAGATTTCTATTTTTGGCGATGAGGAAAAACCGCAGCAGCCGGAAAAACAATTGAGTTTGTTTTAATGAAGAGCATAATTGTTTTTTATTCATATTCAGGTAACACGCAACAGGTGGCTAAGATATTGGCTGAATACCTCCGGCAAAAAGGCGAGGTTGAGCTTAGGGAATTAAAGACAGTTGATGAGACAGGCAGTTTTTTTGTCCAGGCCTTCGGGGCCTTTAAACACAAACGCGCAAAAATTGAACCCCTGAATTCGGATCTTGGGAGATACGATTTAATCTGTCTGGGCACTCCGGTCTGGGCTTTTGCGCCTGTGCCGGCCATGAATACTTATTTAGATAAATGTTCTGGCCTGGAAGGCAAAGAAGTAATATTATTTACCACTTATGGCAGCGGTTCGGGAAATAAGCGTTGCCTGAATTATATGCAGGGGCTCTTAAGTCCAAAAGGGGTAAAGACCTTTAAGCGGTTTTCAGTGCAGCAGGGCAAGGTTAAGGATAAGGAATGGGTTTTTAAAGAGTTAATGCGCCTGTGGCCCAAAGGATAGGGCACCAGCCTCCGGAGCTGGGTGTGCAGGTTCGATTCCCGCCAGGCGCACCAAATTTACGGACAGGAAGTCAAGACAGTTCTCCCGTTTCAATCTCCAACGTTATACGAAACGGGAACCCGCCCGCTATGGGGTAGCCGAGCGGGAATTCTGTCCAGGCGCATGAATTTCCCGCTATCAAATGCCAGGAAATTCACCCTGCGTTTTGATACACTCGGCGGCGTCCAAACCCCGTCCTTAAGGACGGGGTAGGTATGCGCCGCTCCCAGTATCAGCAGGGGCTAAAGGTAAGATATGTGAGGATAGACTTCAGCTATGCGCAAAAAGATTGTATCAGTAATAGGCGGTCATAGTTGTACGGATGAAGTGGAGCAATTAGCCCAAGAATTAGGCAAAAAACTGGCTAAAGTGGCGGATATTCTGGCTTGCGGTGGCTTAAGTGGAGTGATGGAGGCGGTTTGCCAAGGATTCAAGGCGGGAGGTGGCCTAACTATAGGATTCATACCAAGTTACGACAAAAATGATGCCAATAAATACGTGGATATAGCTATTCCTACGGGCTTAGGCTTAGCCAGAAACGTGCTGGTGGTCAAGAGCGCAGATGCGGTAGTAGCCCTTCCAGGTGAAGCCGGCACGCTTTCTGAGATTGCCTATTGCCTGCAGTTTGGCATACCGGTAATCAGCTTGAAATCCTGGGACATAGCGGGGGTAATTAAGGTAAAGACGGTGGAGGAAGCGGTTGGTAAGGTAAAAGGAATCTTAAATAGGAGCAAGACATGAAAGCTATCTTAATGTTAGAGGACGGCAAGAGTTTCACCGGCGAGTCATTGGGCGTAAGCGGCGAGCGGATAGGCGAAGTGATTATGAATACCGCGGTGGTGGGTTACCAGGAGATGATTACTGACCCGGCCAATGCGGGCAAGATTTTGGTTCTGACCTATCCTTTAATCGGCAATTACGGATGCGCGCCGAAATTTAATGAGTCCAAGGGGGCTTGGCTAAACGGCTTGGTGATTAAAGATAATTCGCGCATAGTTTCTAATTGGCAGGCCAAAACCAGCTTGGATAATTTTGTCAGAGAGCATAAACTTTTGGTGATTAAGGGCGTGGATACGCGCACCCTAGCCGTGCATCTGAGGCAAAAAGGCCAGATGCAGGGAGTGATTTCCACGACTTGCTTTGAGCCCAAAGAACTTTTAGCCAAGATTAAAGCCAGTCATAAAAATAGGAACAGCATGTTAGGGAAAATTTCTGTAAGTAAGCCGACACATATTGGTAAAGCCAAGGCAACTGCTAAAAAGATTGCGGTTTTAGACCTGGGAATAACCAACAGTATCATCAGTCAACTGGAGAGGCTGGGGTTATCCATAACACTGCTGCCATATCGGACTACTGCGGCAGAAATACTGCGCCTTAAACCCCGCGGCTTGATTATTTCCGGCGGCCCGGAAGAAGATGAGGGCTTACAAGAAGTAGCTGCTAATGTTAAGGCCTTAATCGGAAAACTGCCTATGCTGGGGATTTCCGCCGGGCATGAGGTTTTAGGCAGTGCTTTAGGCGCCAAAATAATCAAAATGAAATTAGGCCATCGCGGCGTCAACTGCCCGATTTGCAGCCCTGCTTCTTACAAAGGGGAAATCACCGTCCAGAATCATTCCTGGGCTGTGGATGCCGGTTCTTTGAGCAAGGCCAAAGACGTAAAGATCACTGCTTATAACTTGAACGACCGCACCGTAGAAGAAATGGAGAGTAAAAAACTTAAGTTTATCGGCGTGCAGTATAATCCGGCCAGCCCGGGATTTGAAGAAGTAAATCCGGTTTTTAAGAGATTCTTAAAGATATTAACCAAGGAGTAAGTCATGCCTAGACGCAAAGATATCAAGAAGGTTTTGATGATCGGTTCAGGCCCCATCGTTATCGGCCAGGCCTGCGAGTTTGATTACTCGGGTTCCCAGGCCTGCAAGGCCTTAAGAGAAGAAGGATTTTTTACCATCCTGGTTAATTCCAATCCCGCTACCATTATGACCGACCCTGGCATGGCCGACGTTACCTATATAGAGCCGTTGACCGTGGAGATGGTCACCAAGATTATTGCCAAAGAGCGTCCGGATGCCATTTTGCCTACTTTGGGCGGTCAGACGGGTTTAAATCTGGCTTTCTTTTTGATGAAGGAAGGCGTATTAAAGAAATACGGGGTAGAGTCCATCGGCGCATCAGTGGAGGCTATTGCCTGTGCTGAAGACCGCGAGTTATTTAAAAAGGCCATGCAGGAAATCGGCGTGAATGTTCCCAAAAGCGGGATTGCTACGAATCTTGAGCAAGGGATGAAGATTGGCTTGGGTATTGGCTTTCCCCTGATTTTGCGTCCGGCATATTGTTTAGGCGGCTCGGGCGGTGCTACGGCTTACAATAAAGAGGAACTGGAAAAATTTCTCCTCAAAGGATTGGAGACCAGCCCGGTGCATCAGGTGTTGGTGGAGCAGTCTGTCTTAGGTTGGAAAGAAATTGAGTTTGAGGTGATGCGCGACTGTGTGGATAATGTGATAATGATTACTTCCATGGAGAATATAGACCCTATGGGCGTGCATACCGGAGACAGCATCGTGGTTGCTCCGGCCCAGTCCTTGACTGCTGAAGAATATGCAAATTTTGTAAATTTATCCAAGAGGATTATTCGTCGGGTAGGAATCACCGGCGGAGGCGCAAATATTCAGTTTGCCCAGAATCCGAACAACGGGCATATTGTAATCATTGAAGTTAATCCCAGGTTGAGCCGTTCCTCGGCTTTGGCTTCCAAGGCCACGGGATTTCCCATTGCCCGCGTGGCCACCAAATTAGCCATAGGCCTGACTCTGCCCGAAGTAGTTAATCAGATTACCGGAAAGACCACTTCCTTCTTTGAGCCGACGGTTGATTACTGCGTTTTTAAAATCTGCCGGTTTACCTTTGAAAAATTTCCCCGCGCCGAACGCGTGCTTAATACTTCCATGAAAGCCGTGGGAGAAGCCATGTCCATTGGCCGCAATTTCAACGAGGCCCTGCAGAAAGGCATCCGTTCTACCGAGATTTCCCGTTATGGTTTTGGCGCGGACGGCAAAGACAAGATTACCGACGAGATGCTAAGGCATCCGGATAACGGATTAATGAAATTAATCAAGGATAAAATCCGCATCCCTAACGATGAGCGCCTATTCTATATCCGCTACGGCCTTAAGGCGGGGTTGTCGGTTGACCAGATATACGAGCTCTCGCACATTGACCGTTGGTTTATTGACAATATGAAGGCATTGGTAGAGCTTGAGGAGAAAATTAAAACCCATCGCAGCCATAAAGATGACGAAGAAATCAAAATTCCCCTAGAGTTATTGGCGGCCGCCAAGAAGGACGGGTATTCTGACCGGCAACTCGCCTTTCTGTTAAATTCCCAGGAGGATAAGGTGCGCGAATTCCGCAAGAAAAATAATATCAAGGCCGTGTATAAATTAGTAGACACCTGCGCCGGCGAGTTTAATGCCCAGCAGCCCTATTTTTATTCCACCTATGAGACGCAGGATGAGGCCCGCCCGAGCATTAACAAAAAGGTGGTTATCTTAGGCGGAGGCCCGAACCGCATCGGCCAGGGCATTGAGTTTGATTATTGTTGCTGTCATGCCGCGTATGCTCTGCGCGAAGAAGGCATAGACAGCATTATGATCAACTGCAACCCCGAGACGGTCTCCACGGATTACGATACTTCGGATAGACTCTATTTTGAGCCCCTGACCCAGGAAGATATCCTGAATATCCTGGACGTAGAAAAACCTATCGGCGTGATTGTGCAATTTGGCGGGCAGACACCGATTAATTTGGCTGTGCCTTTGCGCCGGGCCGGGGTGAATATTTTGGGTACCAGCGCGGACAGCATTGATATTGCCGAAGACCGCAAGCGCTTTAAGCAGATGCTGCACAAATTGGATTTATTGCAGCCGGTTAACGGAACGGCATTTAATTTTGAAGAAGCCAAAGAGGCAGCCAAAAAAATCGGCTATCCGGTTTTAATCAGGCCCTCTTATGTCCTGGGCGGCCGGGCCATGGAGATTGTCTATGATGAGTTTACCTTGGAGCGGTTTATCCAGGAGGCGGCTGAGGTTTCCGGAGAGCATCCCGTACTTATTGATAAGTTCCTGGAGGATGCAATCGAGATAGACGTGGACCTTATCGGTGACGGAGAGACATTTGTCATCGGCGGGATCTTAGAGCACATTGAGGAGGCGGGTGTTCATTCTGGAGACGCGGCCATGGTCCTTCCCACCTACAGCTTATCCCAGGATATATTGCGCAAAATCAGAGAGACATCTTATAAAATGGCCAAAGAATTACACGTCGTGGGGCTGATGAATGTGCAGCTTGCGGTCAAGGATGAGAAGGTTTATGTTTTAGAGGTTAATCCGCGGGCTTCCCGGACAGTCCCTTTTGTTTCCAAAGTCATAGGCATTCCCCTGGCCAAGTTAGCCACTAAGGTTATGCTGGGTAATAAGTTGAAGGACTTGGGGTTTACTCAAGAAATCATACCCAAACATGTAGCCGTAAAGGAATCTGTTTTTCCTTTTAATCGATTTCCCGGCGTAGATATAATTTTAGGGCCGGAGATGAAATCCACCGGCGAGGTAATGGGTATTGACGCGGATTTTTCGCGGGCTTATATCAAAAGCCAGATTGCCGCCGGGCAAAAACTGCCCAGCAAAGGCAATGTATTTATATCTGTCACGGACAGGGATAAAGGCAAGGTGGTGCCTATTGCCAAAAAATTGTCCGACCTGGGGTTTCACATCTATGTTACTTCGGGGACCGCCGCGGCCTTAGAGAAAAGCGGTATTACCGTCAAGATCCTGCCTAAGATTACCGAAGGAAGGCCCAATGTCCTGGATTTGATGAAGGACGGCAAGATCCAATTGGTTATTAATACCCCTTCCGGAAGAATCCCCCGGCAGGATGAGATAAAGATCCGCTCCCAGGTGATTTTATATAACATACCTTATACTACGACTATTGCCGGAGCGCAGGCAACCGTAAACGGCATTGAGGTGCTGATGAAGAAGGATTTGAAAGTAAAGTCACTGCAGCAATACCATAAAAAAGTCACCAAGTTACCCTCTTGCGAGGGCAGGCAAGTCACCCTCTTGCGAGGGCAGGCAAGTCACCCTCTTGCGAGGGCAGGCAAGTCTAGCCGTGGAAAAAATTAATATAAGAACCTCCAGACGAATAGATTTAATTGATATCACCGATGAAGTGCAGAATGTAGTTTCCAAAAGCAAGGTTAAGGACGGTATCTGTTTTATCTTTTGTCCGCACACCACTGCCGGGCTGACCATAAATGAAAACGCCGACCCTTCAGTGCGGCGCGATATCATGAATACCTTGAATAAGCTCGTACCCGAAGGCGCGGGTTATGCGCACACCGAAGGAAATGCCGACAGCCACATCAAATCTTCGCTTTTCGGCTCGTCTTTAACGGTTTTTATTGAAGGCGGCCGATTGGCCTTCGGCACCTGGCAGGGGATATATTTCTGCGAAGGCGACGGCCCGCGCAGCCGCGGAATTTGGGTCAAAACCATAGAAGGATAATCATGCCGGAGCTGCCGGAAGTAGAAACCATCAAGAGGGATTTAGGGAGAGTAATCCTCGGCAAAAAGATTACCGAGGTCTGCGTGCATCATCCCACGGTAATCCGCCAGCCAGCAGTAGAAAAATTCAAAAAGGGGCTTACCGGGGCGACCGTTAAAAATATCCTGCGCCAGGCCAAGGTGCTGATCCTGGAATTATCCAACGGCAAATCTTTAGTAATACATTTAAAGATGACCGGGCAGTTAGTCTATCCGGGGGACGGCAAAAAAGCCAGGGTAAGCTTTCATTTATCCAACGGGAAAACCCTGGATTTTAATGATCAGCGGCTGTTTGCGGAATTGCGGCTGATGGATGATTGGAGAGAGCTGCCTTTTATTAAAGGGTTAGGGCCCGAACCGCTTGATCTGAGTCTGGAAGAATTCAAAGAGATGCTTAAGCCAAAAAAGACCAAAATCAAGCCACTCTTAATGGACCAGACTTTTATTTCTGGCATCGGTAATCTCTATGCTGCGGAGGTGCTTTTCCGAGCGAAAATTCATCCTGAGCGGCCGGCGCAAAGTTTATCCGATAAAGAAAAGGAGTTACTCTTTAAGGAGATCAAGGAAGTTTTAAACGAAGCCATACGCTATGGCGGTTCATCGGTGGATGATTATGTGCGCCTGTCGGGTAAGCCGGGGGAGTATGTCGCCCACCATAAGGTTTATGGCCGGGAAGGCAGGCCCTGCTTAGTCTGCAAGTCGGCGATTAAAAAAATAAAATTAGGAGGAAGGGGCACCTATTTTTGTCCTAAGTGCCAGCCCCGCATATAGCTACTTGGATTGACGATGCGGGATGCCGAAGTATCGGCATCCCGAAGTTATTCTTCGAAAATAAAATACATTCGGGATCCCGCCCGCTATGATAGAGCTAGGCGGGAAAATAACCCATGAAAAAACGGATCAGACATAACGGCATCATCATGTGCTGCTCAGCCCTAATAATCCTTATTTTTCCGGGATGGTTTTTGCGCAAGGGCACCCCAGTCTATTTAGATCAAGCCGCTGAGATATGCGGTATGGCCTTGATTTTTCTGGGGCAGATCTTTAGGATATCTGCGCGTGGGTTTAAAGCAGAACATTCCCGCGACGGAGAAGTCCTGCTGCAGAGCGGGCCATATGCTTTGGTGCGCAACCCCATGTATTTAGGCATAACCCTGATCGGATTGGGCATCGTGCTGATGTTGTTTAAACTATGGGTGCTGTGTATTTTCTTGTTATTTTTTCTCCTGCGCTACATCCTCTTGATTTTTCAAGAAGAAAAAAAGCTGCAGTCATTTTTTCCCCAAGACTATCCGCAGTATCAAAAACTCACGCCCCGGATTTTCCCTTCTTTGGGTATGTTATTAGGAAAGGAAATGAGCGAGTATCTGCCTTTAAGATTATCTTGGCTTAAGAAGGAAATTGGCCCAATATTAGCCGTGTTATTAGTCGCGCTAGGTTTAGGGGCCTGGAAAGATATTAAGAATGGAGGAATAAACGTGTATCTTAACAGGGCGGCGGCTATTTTGGTAATCGCTATATTATTTATGTGGTTGGCGATTTATTTAACCCGCGGAACTGGTAATAACCTAAAAATGCATGATTCAGACAAAAGCTAAGCTGATTTATAATACAAGAGTTAAGAATAATTATTGGTATGGCGTATTCAATGCGCCTTCCCTGGCTAAGAAGGCCGCCCCCGGGCAATTTGTGAATATTAAACTTAGCGATGACTATGAACCTCTTTTAAGAAGGCCGTTTAGTATTCACAGGGTTACGGGTTACGGGTTAGGGGTCACGGGTATTGAAATTTTGTATGAAATAGTAGGGAGGGGGACAGAAGCCCTATCCCAGAAAAAGCCTGGAGAGCCTTTGGATATAATTGGCCCTTTAGGAAACGGCTTTAATTACCGTATCCCGTATCCCGCATCCCGTATCCCGATATTAGTTGCCGGCGGTATAGGCGTCGCTCCGCTCTTATTTTTAGCAGAAAAACTTAAAACTTATAACTTAAAACTTACAACTGTTTTAATTGGCGCAAGCACAAAGAGTCAAATTTTGTGCGCAAAAGAGTTTAAAGAATTAGGTTTTGATGTTAAAATAGCTACTGACGACGGCTCGCAGGGCTTCAAAGGCAAAGTCACAGACTTATTAAGACAGATTTTACTCAAGAACCCAATGAACTCAAAGCAACCCAAGAACTCAATTTACGCTTGCGGGCCAAAACCCATGCTTGCTGAAATCAGCCGCATATCCCGGCAGTGCAAAATTCCGGCGCAAATTTCCTTAGAAGAACATCTGGCCTGCGGCATAGGCGCCTGTTTGGGGTGCGTGATTAATACGGTGGGAGGTTATCAACGGGTTTGCAAAGAAGGACCGGTATTTAACGCGGAGGAGATAATATGGTAAAACCTTTTGTTTCGATTATCATCCCGGTCAAGAATTTCGAGCGCACCATTGAGAAGACTTTCGAATATCTGCTGAACGTGGATTATCCCCGAGATTGCTGGGAGTGGGTGATTGCCGATGGCGGCTCTAACGATAAAACCATAGAGATTATCAAAAATTGGCAAAAAAAGCATCCCTTCATTAAATTAGTAGAAATCCCC
>Ga0315294_10004553_pt1 | contig 15155 bp, 12 predicted proteins | sample YL17G13_40_MG_FD_203626 | JGI IMG/M metagenome (GOLD analysis project Ga0315294, IMG submission 203626) | Sediment microbial communities from Yellowstone Lake, YNP, Wyoming, USA - YL17G13_40 | ecosystem: Environmental > Aquatic > Freshwater > Lake > Sediment | place: USA: Wyoming | collected... | reverse complement strand
GATCCGAAAAGCCCGGGAGGTCGGCGCGGACTGGATTCTGTTCGCCGATGCGGATACTCGGGTCGACCTGCGCTTTCTGCCGCAGATGGCCCGCCAGGCCCGACCCGGCCGCCAAGCGAAATTCGGCCTGCGCCTGCGCGACCTGTGGGACTCGACGAAAAAATACCGCGTCGACGGCCGATGGGGGAAAAAAAACAGCCTCACCCTGTTTTCCATCGAGGATTTTGACGCCTATTGGGCGCCGGGACGGATTCACACGCCCGCGCACCCGCCCCGGCATCGAGGCCGGATCGTCAACCTGGAGCACAACCTGTACCACCTCGGCTCGCTGACCATAGCCGACAGGATGAACCGGGTTTTGAAGCACAAGATGGCGGACCCGGACAGTGTTTATCAACCCCTGGGCTACGATTACCTGGCGGACGAGACGGGGCTGGTTTTGGAGAACGTCCCCGCCGGGTCGCTCTATCCGGAATGATCGGATTTCAAGGCCGCAGGTTTCTTGACGGCGACTCGGGCCTGTGATTCAATTCTAGCCTATGAACACAGGGGGTCGGCGGCACACACAGCCGGGTCTATCGATCATCGTGCTCACGCGCAATCGCCGCGAACTGCTCCGCGGTTGTCTGGAGTCGCTATGGGCCCAGAAACGCACCGGGACGTCCTTGGAGATTCTGGTCGTCGATGACGGCTCCTCGGACGACACCGCAGACATGGTCCGCCGGCTGAAGGCCTCCCACCCGAATTTATTTTGCCTTTCCCAGCCCCACCGCGGCATCGCCGCGGCCCGGAACAACGGCATTCGACGGGCCAAGGGCAAAATCATGGCCATCGTCGCCGACGACTACCTTCTGGCTCCGGACTACGTCCGGACCATTGTCCGCTTCTTTAGCGAACATCCCCAAGCTCAGGTGGTCCGCTTTAGAATCGTCGCGGCGGGAGACGGCTTTATCAGCCGGGTCTGTCACGCCGCCCAGGAGGCGAGCGTGAATCGCCGTTTGGCCGAAGGGGCGGCGTGGAGCGGATACCGCAACCTGTGGCGGCGCTTTGGCCGGGACGAGCGGACGACCAGCGACCATGGCCTCGAGGCCGCGGGCGGGGCGGCCTTTCGCCGCGGGGTCTTCGACCGGGTCGGCCTGTTTGACGAATCCTTCGCCCGGGCCGAGGATACCGACCTCAGCCGGCGCCTGCGGACCGAGGGCATCCCGATTTTCTACTTCCCCTTCCACGAGATCCGCCACCGCTACGGCTCCAGCCTCGGGGTAGCGATGAAGACCGCCTTTCTCAGCGGACGCTTCCGCTGGCGCTATTACGCCAAGTATTCGGAAGGACCGCTGAGCATTCCATCCCTGGTAGGCCTGGGGCTGACGATGAAAGCCTCGGCCCTGTACTGGGCGTGCTGGCGGGCCCGACAGACGGTTTCGCTCGGGCGGTTTTTCCTCTATCTCCCGTTCATGCTGCTCCTCGAGATATCCAACAAGGCGGGTTTCATGGCCGAAGCAATGTTCTCCACAAAACGGGCCTGAGACTTCCCATGCCGCGACACGACAAGCGGATGATCTTCGCCCGGAGGCTGAAGGCGTTGCTGTTTCAGGTCCCTTCGCGCCGGCTGAATCCCTTTGAGGGAGAACGCCGGCGCGTCCGACTTATCGCCACGACCATGATCCGCAACGAAGCCCGGTTTCTTCCGGGGATGCTGCGTAATGTCGGAGCGCAAGTCGACGGCATCGTCGCCCTGGACGACGGTTCCACCGACGGCAGCGACCGATGGCTCAGGGAATCCCCGTTCGTATGGGAGGTGCTCCGGAACCCGCCCGACCGGGCCGCCTATGATGAAATAGGAGGCCATCGCCGCCTGGTGGAAACGGCCCTGAGTCACGGCGCCGAGTGGATCATCGCCGTCGATGCCGATGAACGGCTGGAGCGCGATTTCCGGGCGCGGGCCGAGCGGGTGATACGCCGGGGGCAAAGAATCGGCCTCAAGGCCTTTGAGGTCCGCGTCCGCGAGCTGTGGGACTCGACGAACCGCTACCGGGCGGACGGACTGTGGGGGCACAAGTGGACCCCCCGTCTTTTCCGGGCGCTTCCCGATCCCCGTTTCGACGAGCGCCCACTCCACGGCGCCAAGGCGCCTCTCCAGGGGAAAGTCAGCGGCGTTTTTCCCTTGGCCGACCTCATTATCTATCACCTGCGCATGGTCCGTCGCGAGGAGAGGGAGGCCCGCCGCGGGCGCTATGAACGACTGGACCCGGCCGCTCGCTGCCAGCCGGGAATCGGGTACCGTTATCTCACCGACGAGCATACGATCCAGCTGCGCCCGGTGCCCGCGATAAGGAAATTCGATGAATAAGATGTTTTGGGCGAGACGGATCTGGCGTGCCGCCCGCCGCCTTATTCTGAGCCAAAAGCCCAAGACGGACGGGCCGCATGTTTATTTTGCCAGCCGGGAGGATATCTTCCACGTCAACAGGCTGATCCGTCAGATTCCAGTCCATGAAGACAGCACGTTCATCGGCATCATCGGGGGCCTGGGAACGCTCAACTATATCGCCGCCCTCAGCCCGCGAAGAATCGTCCTGGTCGATATCAGCAAAGAGCAGGTCGAATATGCCGAGTGTTTCCTGGAGCTCGTTCGGCGGTCCGCGTCGCGGGAAAAATTTGTCGAGAGCTTCTTTTCTAGACGCTATGTGAGCGATAGCCAGGCATTTTTGAGACAGGGGGGAGATCCTGTTCTGTTTGATCGCACGCTCCAGAGCATGCCGAACCCAGAGTCGTTCCAGCGGTTTTTCTCGGTCATTCGGGACGCCCCATTTGACGGGGATGGACTGCGCATCGAAGGCAATAGCTGCTGCCGCAGCCTGAAGCTGACGGGGCCTGCCCGGGGCACGCCCACGGGTGACAACTATCTCTATTTCGGCGACGGCTGGCTGAGCAGCGAAGAGAGCTACGTCCGGTTGCGGACAATTCTCAACACGGCTCAGCTGTCTGTGGTGCATTCCTCGATTGCCGAACTCGCAGTGGATTGGAACGGCCCCTGTTTCTATTTTCATGGATCCAACGTGATGGATTTCTTCCCGAAGCCGTACAGGCGTTTCTTATCCCGGATGTATCAGGGCCTATGGCATCTCGACGCGGACGTCACCTTCATCCATTTCAGCACGTACCATCCGGTCAACATCGTCCGGTTCAAGAAATTCAGGCTGAAAGGCCGGGACGTGCACACCGATTGCGCCGTCAAGGTCTCGACTTATACTCGGGGCAAGGATGTGCTGGAGGTGATTCCGGGTGAGCATTATTTCGGCCGGGAGCTATCGGCCGGGAGTTTCGAGGTCAAGAAATTCAAGAAAATGGAAATCCGTCGGAGATACGATGTTGTGGTCAGCCATATCCTCTACGGCGCACGATTCCTCGGGCTGAGCCGGGCCGGATTCGAAAAGGCCGTGGAAGCGCTGCTGGCCCTGGCCGATGAGCTGGTCATCGTCGAGCACAACTCGGAAAGCCTGGACTTCAGCCGTCGGCGAGTGCTCGGCCTGGGGGACATCGCGGATATCCTGAGCAAGCGCCAGGGGATTGAGGTGCAGGCCGAGTTCTCCAAGGGCTTTAAGGATGACCGAAGAAACGTCATTGTCTGGCTGAAATCGAACGCGGAACAAAAGATTTAATAACTGGACGCCGCCGGACTTCCGCTTTCCGACGATGATGTTGCCGTCAAATCAGGCTTGCGCTTTTTCCGTATAGCCGCGTAAGATAGGCCGGCGGGCCAGTACAAGGTCGTCCTGTATTTGAACGACAAGCTGGACCGCACGCTCGAATTCCAGGTTCAATAGAAGAGCGGCGGTTATCCAAGCCCTTCGTCGGGCCGCGCTTTTTTAAACGAACGGTGCGGGTGAGGGAGTCGTGCGGGGCTTTAGCGGACGGCTTAGATTTTTCCGGAAATCGAAGGGAAGACCAAAGACAAGAGGCTATAAGCGGCCAGCAGGAAGAGAAACACGGCCAGGGCGATGAAAATCTTGCGGAAGGTCCGCGGTTTCAGAAGGTGGTGATATTTATGGACGTAGCGGACGAGAAGGAAATACCAGAGCAGGCTCCCCAGGCCGCAGGCCACGGAAAAAATGATTTCGTAGGACCGGGCGTCGGCCACCCAGCGGTGGGTTGAAACGATACCCGCCACGCCCAGCCAGAAAAGATACAGAGTGGGGTTGGACGCATAGAGCAGGATGACCGTGATGACCGGCCGGGGAGACTTGGCCACGGTTTTCGGCCCGGCGGCCGCTTCTGAATTTTGTTTGGCGTGCAGGATGAGACGGATGCCGATGGCGCTCAGCAGCACTGCGGCCCCGATTTTAAGCGGGACGTCGAATCTTGCCAGGGCGGCGTTGATGGTTGATATTCCGACCAGGGCGATCAAGCAATAGACGGCGTCCAGCAGCGAGGCGGTCAGGCCGGCCATCATGCCGTGGAAAAAATCGCGCTTCAGGGTCTGGGAAACCACGTAGACATTGATGGGGCCCAGGGGGACGGCGGCCAGCAATCCGATCAGCAGGCCCAGTGCGATGAACATGCGCGTTCGCCCATCTTAGAAGTGCATTCCGAAAACCGATTTCTAAAGCATCCCCGCCCGAGGGGATAGACCCTTAAAAAAAGGAAACTTGCTTATACCAAAGGAGGGGGTGGAAGTCAAATCCATCGGCGGGGTGGGAGCCCTGGAGAAGCCGTAGCCCGGAACGGCTCTTAAAGCTTGGGCATATCCGTGATTTTTTCCTCATCCTCTTCGAGGTCCGTCTCCAGTCCTAAAAGCTTGGCGGTTCCTTCCAGAATCAGCCGGTAAGATTTCTTGGATTCCTGGAGCGCAGCCAGCTTTTCCCGGACGATCTGCAATTCCCTCTCGATTTGGCCATCGATGGCCCCCAGCTGTTTCCGGACTTCCTGCATCGTCTTCTTATAGAGGTTTTCTTGATCTGGATTGAGTGCCACGTTGGTCTCCTTAATTAAGCTTGGTCAGGGGTTCCCCATCCTCACTATGATAATACGATTTATTTCCTGAATACCATGGCCACGGGCATCCAGGTTTTGACGTTGACTCCGTCCTTGATGGCCGCCTTGAACTTCCATTTTTTGACCGCGTCTTCGCTGGCCGTTTCGAACCCGTAGTTTGTGCCGCCCTGGATTTTACGGATGACGTTGGTCCGGATGACGTCTCCCGTTTCAGAGACCAGGGCGTTGACGATGACCGTGCCTTCGATGCCCATCCTCCGGCCGAGCGCCGGATAGGTCGCCTCGGCTTTCTGCTGGACCACGGGCTGGGTGTCGACTTGTTCCAAGGGGATGAGGTCGCCCAGCCTGGCTTTTTTGGGCTGTTCGGTCGCAGCCGTGTTGTCCGCGGCCGACCGTCCCGCCGTGTTGTCCGCGGCCATCGTTTGTGTGGGCGTCGGCTTCGCTTCCTGAACGCGCGGAGTCGTTACGGGAACGATGGGTTGAATGGGTTCGGAGGGCGCCCCGGTGCTTTCCGTGGCCTGGCCGGTCTGGGTGGTGACGGAGGGACCGGAAAGTTTAGAGGTCGGGGGCGTCGAGGTGTTGGCATTTCTTTTTGATGCGAGTGCCCCGGCGTCTGTTTTTTCGGCCGGGGTCGATTGAGGCGCGTTCGAATTTGACTCGGCGGGATTCTGGCTCAGCGTCGAATTGAGCGATTCGGCGGAATCCGAGGCGTTCGTCTGCGTCACTATGGGGTTGGGCGCGGCGATCACTTCGCTCTTCCCCGACTTTTTTAATAGGAACGCGGCCGAGGCTCCTCCGATGATCACCACGGCGGCCAGGGCAACGAGAGCCACCGGAAATTTCTTCTTAGGCTTGTCGGCGTAAGCGTCGAAAATGGCGTCTGGCTTCTTGGCCGGAGCCTCAAGGCGTTCTCTCTTCAGCGGAGGAGCGGGCCGTGCTCCACCGGGCTTTTTCTCGGGCATAGGAGGGAATACATCTTTTTCCGAGGGTTTGGGCTTCTCGAAGATCTCCGCCCGTTCCTGAGCCCGGGGGGGGGTAAAAGGTTCTTTCTCTTTGACGGGCTCGCGGACCGGTTCGTGGTAGGACTCCACGACGGGCTCATGAACCGGCTCGTGGACCGTTTCATGGACGGTGGACCGAAGGAAATCGTGGGCCGTTTCATGGGGCGGTTTGTGAATCGGCTCGAGGAGGGAGTCGAGCTTGTCCATTTCGTCATGTTCTTTTTTCTTCTCGGCCTCCATGGCCTTGACCGAAGCCCTCAGCTTCTCGGCATTGATGCCCACTTCGGAGAGGGTGGTTTTGAGGAGGTTTTCGACTTCGTCCACCGCGCTCATTTTCTTGGGCTTTTTCTCGGAGTCGTTCGACAGGGACTCAAGCTCGTCTAGAAAACCTTTTCCGGTTTTGTCCTCGTTACTCATGGATTTTCCTTCCTACTCCTCGGATGTCCGATATCATGGATTACAGCCCCCGGGGAATCATGTTTCTCTAAAAAAAACAGCCTACCTCGCTCCGAGTCTTCAGTCCTCCGCGCCGGGCCTTGGAATTCAAATATCGGCTTTATTATTTATCGTTCCGGCCTCAATAAAGGTCAATCACCCCTAAAGGTGATTTCGGCGATGATTTTTCTCCCTTGAGGGGAGGTCACCCCCGTTCAATATATTGGATTCTGAGGATTTCTTGAATTGGCTATATTTTGCGCCTCAAAACAATCCGGCGAATCCGTTTCCCTGAGTTTTTTCCTGGGCGATTTTTTTCAGCTTTTCGTTGGCCATTATGGCCACTTCCACGCGCCGGTTCAGCTGTCGGCCATCCGTGGTGTCATTGGTGGCAATGGGCTGCATTTCGCCGTAGCCCACGACGGTAAAACGCGTGGATTTAACTTGAATCTGTCCCATGTAGGAAGCCACCGATTCTGAGCGTTCTTTGCTCAATTTCATGTTGTACTCTTCCGTTCCCGTGGAATCGGTGTGGCCTTCAATGAGGATGTTCGTATCCTCGTATTTATTCAGGATATTGCCGAGGTTATTCAAATTCTGCTTGCTTTGCTCCCTGAGTTCCGATTTGTCCAGATCGAACAGCAACCCGGAATTGAAGGTGATTTTAATGCCTTCACCGATGCGCTCCACACGGGCTCCCTCCAGGTCGCGCTGAATTTCTGCGGCCTGCTTGTCCATGTAGTTGCCGATGAAGGCGCCGGCCGCGCCGCCGATGGCCGCGCCGATCAGGGCCCCGACGATGGTGTTGCCCGCCAGCTTGCCGATAATGCCGCCGACCACGGCTCCGCCGGCGCCGCCGATGACCGCGCCTTTTTGGCTCTTGTTCATAGAAGCACAGCTCAAGCCGGCCAGGCACAGGCCGGCGATCAGGATGATTGATAATGCTTTGTTCATACTGTTCCTCCTTCGGGAAGCCTGGGCGTCATGGCCGCGGGGCCGAGCCGTCGGCTGTCAAAATTACATCACCATGACCGCAAAATTTCAAGCGTTTTTTTGGGCGGTAAGTGGCCTTCACCCCCGGGGCGTCCCGAGCCGGGCCAGGATCGTTTTGAGGCGCTTCCGCAGCAGGACCTGCCGTTTGACCCTGGGACCGAACCGGCCGCGGCCGCCCGCCGGCGCAAACCATTTGACCAGAGCGATGGTCAAACCATTGACCTCAAGGCCAGTGACGCATTCGGGGTGAACGCCGCTCCCCGGATTAAAAAGATAGGGCCTGTCCGCCTGGCCTTCGAGCCGCTGCTTGCGGCTCAAGGACATGAATAGCGGCCGGTGGGTGTGGCCGAAAATAGCCACCCGTCCGCGACGCCGGGCCCATTCCAGACAACCGCCTTCCAGTTTGGTTTTCTTGCGGATGTTCTGAGCGGCGCTGGTGGGGTCCCGGAGGCCGAAAGACACCTGGAGAAACCTCCAGACATACCTTACCAGAAAGCGTCCCACGGGTTCGAAGAATCGCTGGGAGAGAAGATCCCCTTGATGCCCATGAAATAAAAATATCCGATCACCCAGTCGGGCGCTCCTATGAACGGAAAGTCCGGGAAAGAGACCGGGGAAGCGACCCCGAGCCCGGGCCAGAAATTTCCACCGCCGGGCGGGATTGGCCAAGGGTTGATTGTGATTGCCCAGGATGTAGTACAGCCGGCGCGCGGCGTGAAACATCTGCAGCCGGCGAAATATGTCCGGATGGGTCCGGACGATATCGGCCCAGCGCCTGTTCTCGTAAAGCTCGTCGCCGTCGCCCAGCTCGATGTATGTGAATCCGTTCCGGTAATAAAAATCCAAGGCGCGGCCGAAGACGCGGCTGTTGTGGCTGAAATCATCGGCGGCGTCACCCGCGCCCCGGTGGATATCGCTGAAAATCGCCAGTCGCGTGGCGCGGGTCAGGCGGATGACTGTGGTGTTCTCGGCCCAGGCTTTGTCCAGGGCCGCGCCGATATTGATCAGGGCCATAGTGGGCGACTCCATCCGCAATGGCCCAAGGGTGCCGGGAGGTTCATTATCGGGTATTTTGCCCTATTTTAAGCTGGAAAATCCAGCCTTCGGTTGATGATGCCGGAGGAATGAAACGACGGGGCTAGGGCTGGGGCGGCGGCGGGTCTGGGGGTGAATCGGCGGCCTGCCGTCCCGGCCAACGGCCGCGGACCTTTTCGATAACCTTGTCCTTGAAGATCAACCCCAGAATGAACAGGACAAGGGTTACGGCCGAGACGATAACCACCGGCCCGTAGCTTTTTTTCGCCAGGTGAGCGCCGACGTAGGCCGAGCCGAGGAGCCCTGGAAAGCGGGCCAGGACGGAGATCACCACGAACCTGAGCGGCTTGATGGGCGTGAGGCCGGCGATGTAGGTCAGGGTGTCCTTGGGCAGGCCGGGGGCGAGGAACAGGATGAATACGGCCAAGTCGGAGCGGGTGCTGTTCACCACAAAGTTGAACCGCTCGAGCGTCTTGGCTGGCACCAGGAGCCTCACCAGGGAAAAGCCTACGGCCCGAACTATTAGGATGACGATGAACGTGCCCAGGGCGGCGCCGATCAGGGAATAGAGCGTGCCCAGGGCCGTGCCGAAGACATAGCCGCCGGCGATTTGCACCACTTCGCCGGGGATAAAAGCGATGACGATCTGCAAGATTTGGAAGAGAATGTAGACGAGCGGCGCCGCCAGGCCGAACGACAGGAGATACTCCCGCGTTTGTTGCGGCCGGCTGAACATGCGGGTGATGACCGGGCCGTATTGTACGGTCAGGAACACGAGGGCGGCCAAAAATAGCGCGGCCAGAATGATGTGAACAACGACGTGCTTTTTCTTCTGTGTGTCTTCCATCGGGTCTCGCCCGGCTAACGCGGGATCGATGATCCGCTTCGCCGACAGGAAGAGTATCATACCGGATGAGCCGCGTCCTTTCAAGCGATTCCGCGGCGACGATAAAACGGCTGAAGCGCCGGCTTCGCGGCCTGTTTTGAGAACCGGCTCTATATCACCAGGGCGTATCCGATCTTGAGGAAGAACGTCCGGTCAATCCGGGTGATATCGATCCCCTGCAGCCCCAGGGCGTTGTCCGAGTAGCCCAGGAATAGGACGGTCTGGGGGTTGATCTTGTAGGAGAAGAGGAACTGGGTGAAGATCCCTCGCGGCCTGGGGTCGACGGGCGAGAGGTATCGCTCTGCCACGCGGTCGACATCCTGGTATTGGACGATGGCCCTGAGGAACGCCCGGGTGCTGAAATTGTAGATAACCCGGGCCTGGGTCAGGTTGGCCGTGTAGGTCCGCAAGCCGTCGCTCGCGAGCCTCTCCAGGCTGTGGGACAGGTTTAGGTTGAGGTGGCGTCCCAAGCCGAGCTCGACCATCGGGCCCAGGCGGATCGCGTCGGCGGGCCGGACGTTGTTGTAGTCGATGGCCCGGGCGAAGTTCGCTTCGACTCCGTAGCTCATCCCCCCGGCCGGCTTCATGACCAAGCCCAGGTAGAGGTCGCTGACGTCATAGGTCCTGCCGCTGAAGTACTCTTTGTTCCAGCGTCCCATGGCCGTCACCTGGCTCTGGAGCGGGCCCTCGTACGTGCCGCCCAAGGCCAGACGGGAATCGGTCATCCGGCCGGTGTGATCTCCGATGTAGTAGCCGCGCACCCAGAACATGAACCGGTTGAACCATTTCTGGCCGTTGCTCCAGAAAAGCCGGGTGACCTGAACGTCCACGGTCCTGGTGTCGACCCGGGGCAGGAATCCTGAGTCGGCCCTGAATCCGGTGCCGGCGTCGGCGTAGACGCCGAACACCTGCCAATCCCGGGTCCGGTGAGAGAACTGGGCGAACAGGGCGTCGCCCCCGAAAAAGCCGGATTTCTGTCCGTAATCCCGGGCGATCGCCTCCGGATACATGGTTTCGGAGTGAAGGTACTGGAAGGCGATGTCGGTGGTTTGGCTGAGCCGGATGAAGCCGTCCGCGCCGCCCACGTGGTTTCCGTATTCATGGCCCGAGCGTCCGGTATACAGCAGGCCGAGGGTCGATCCCTGTCCCAGGTCGTACCGGTAGCGGACCACCCCCCCGAACACGTTGTCGTCCAGGGAGGCGGACGAGGACCATTGGTTCGAGGGGAAGATGATATTGTTGATCTGATCCTGGGCGAAAAAGACCCCCAGGGCGCTCCGGCCAAGCTTCCCGGTCAGTTTGGCACCCCACAGCGGATCGGCCACCGTCCGGGTGAAGACGGCCGGAATGGGAGTCAGGAAGAAATCGTTCCCCTCGAGAAAGAAGGGCCGCTTCTCCGGGTAAAACAGGGCGAAGCGCGTGTTCACGTCGAGCTGGGCGATGTCGGCTTCAACTTGGGAGAAATCGGGATTGATCGTGCCGTTGAGGATCAGGTTGGGGGTGATACCCCATTTGGCCGTCACGCCCGGATCGGCCTTGATCTCGCCGGCCTCGAGCCCGGCGGATGGGAAACCGGCCGGGTCCATGGCGTCTGTCCGGTTGGCCGTCAGGGTGGGATCGATCTCGATGTTGCTGCCCGGGGAGATCCCCTGGAACCCGGTCAGCTTGTTGATCTGGCACAGGAGGCAGGCGCGGTTCCTGTCCCGGGGGTGGCTTGTGATTCGATGACGGACGCTGCGCGGCCAGGAGCGTTCGGCCGCAAAGCCCCAGGTTTGGGCCTGCTCGGACTGGGCGAAACGGAGCTGGTTGAAGGGGATGGCCATCTCGATGGCGTAGCCCCAATCTGTGATCTTACCGGCCGAGGCCCAGATGGCGTCCCAGGAGAAATCCTCGTAGCCCTCCAGTTCGCTGAAGTTGGCGTCGGCCTGGACTCCCAGGGGGTTGACGCGGAACTGGAAGCCCCGGCGCTCATCGTTGAAGGAATCGATGAGCACGCTGATGTGGTCGTCCTGGATCAGGGTGTCGGTGGCGTCCCGGTCCATCAGGTGGGCCCGGATCTTGTTCGGCTCGGGGTCGAAGCAGCGGAAGGCAAGGTACAGGTTGGACCGGTCAAAGGTCACCAGGAATTCGGTCTTAACCGGGGCGGGAATGTTGTCGCCGGGCAGCCATTCCGTGTCGACGCTGATCACCGTTGCGTGCTGCCAAGCCGGCTCGTCGAGGAGGCCGTCGATTTGGATCTTGGAAGCGGCGGGAGACACGGTGTAGCTTTTGGCCGGAGGGATCTCGGCGGCGAACACTGCGGCGGCCAGAAGCAACAGCAGGACGATCAGTCTGAGGGCCTTGGTCATTTGTCAATTCTCCTACAGGCAGTGATTTGTATAGTAAATACGTTCGAACTCCATAAAAGGTTACAAGCGCGCTATGACTAATGGTGTTCTCCATGATTCTCCGGCGCGAGAAACGAGGGCCCGGGATGACATCCGGCTGTGCTGCCGCTTGACCGAGGTCACAGCAGAATATGAGATGGGACTTACTCCTATCTTGGGGGATGGAAATCTGTCCGGCCGGCCTGGACTATCCCTAACGGCGTTTTTGACGGAAGCGGCGAACCTTCATCAGGTTGCCGCAGGTCGACTCGCACCATTTGCGGGTCTTGCTTTTGCTGTTGTCGTAGATAATCCAACGGCAGTCCTTGTTGCCGCAGACCTTGATTCTTGAGGCGTCGCCGTTGGCGATCGTATCGGCGAATGAAAAGGCGATCTCGCCCAGGATCGAAGAAACCGTCCGCCGGACGGGTTCCAGCCGGACCTCGGCCCGGCTTTGTCCGAGGTCCAACCTTCGGACAAGAGGAGAGCTGTCCAGGTAGGCATTCAATCCATGGAGGTTTTTAGGCTTGACGGGCCGGCCGGAGGCGATGTTCTCCGCTTCGTGTTGAAGGAAACAGCGAAACTTCCGAAGGGCGCCGACGAGTCGCTCCCGGGACACTCGGGGGAACTCCAGACCCCATCGCTTCAAGAAGCGGTCCAGCCAGGCCGGGTCGTCGAGCGAATCTTCCCGCCTTCCGGTTCCGAGGTGGTCGTGCCGGTCGCTGTTGACGAATTCAGTCCAGAGGGCGGTGTTCATGGTAATAATCAATCTCCCTATTGACAATTACAACAAATTTCCCTAAAATGCAACATGTAACTATCATAAATAATAATGATAGTTACATAAGCGGGGGACCGACCGGGCCGGCGGGCCTCTGGAGGAGCAGGTTATGACCGCAAAAAAAATTCATGACTGGGCGTTGAAAAATGGGATGCGGTCGGCCGTCGTCGGAATTGACGTCCTGCCGGCGGTGCGCGACAGGCTCGATCGCCTCAGAGCCGAAGGCGCGCTCGACGCAAAATTTGTTCAAGAGAGCCTGAGCGGATTCCGGTATCTAGACGGGTGCAAGGTCGAGCGGCCCCAGGCCATGATTCTGCTGGCGCTTCCGCGGCCCGCTCACATCGTGACTTTTCAATTTGAGGACGGAGACCAGGAACTTATCGTGCCGCCAACCTACGAGGAATATCGCCCCACCTTCGACTGGGTTTGTGCTCAATTGCGGGCCGACTTTGGCGCATCACCCTCTGAAGTCGATCTGGTGAGCGTGCCGCTGAAATCCCTGGCCGCTTGGGCCGGGCTGATCCGCTACGGGAAGAACAACCTCGGCTATGTCCCGGGATGGGGAAGCTACATCCAGCTTATCGCTCTCGCCACCGGCTTTCCCGCCGCCCCCAAGGGAGAGCTGCCGGACATCGAAAGCCGCGACCTGGAGCGTTGCCGCAGCTGTCGAGCCTGTTTGAATGCCTGCCCGACGGGAGCCATCACTTCAGCCCGATTCATGCTTCATGCCGAGCGATGCTACACGCTTTTTTCAGAGTCACCCGAGCCGATCCCCGATACCATGCCCGTTCCCTCGCCCCGCTGTCTGATGGGATGCCTGAAATGCCAGGAAGTCTGTCCGGAAAACAAAGGATTTTTGAAGTATGAACGAACGGGCGTTGTGTTCTCCCGCCCCGAAACCGAAGCCATGCTTCAAGATCCTCTGGAGAAGGAAGAGCGTATCTGGAAGGACATCCGGGACAAGTTCGCCCCGCTCGGCGTTTCGGAAGACGTCCGTCTCTTTGCCCGGAACCTTCGTGTTCTGAAAAGCAGAATGGGCAAGGGGAGTGATCCGGAACCAGAAGCGCCTTCGTCCGGAAGCCCCACGCATCCTCCGGACCGAGAAGCCTAAACTCTCGGGCTGGATTTTCGTAGACCCAAGGGAAGGTCTTTTATCATAATCTGTATCCTGCGCGAGCGGAGGAGGAATCCTGATGTTCAAACACAATCGAGTTTTGCTTTGGGCCCTGGTCACGGGCATCCTAGCTCTGGGGCTGACTCTCCCGGCCGCGGCCCGACAAGAGAAGCCCGCCGCCCCGGCCCCCGCGCCCCAAGCCAAAGCCCAGCCGATCCGTCCCGCGCCGATGTCCGGGTATCCGGAAACAGGAGTCTTCAAGCTCTTTGTCATGGAGTCGGAAGTCGGCCGCATCGAATACTCGCTCACGGCCGAGGGACGCTATGAACGCAAGTTCACCCTGTCCATGGGCGGACAAAAGACGGAAAACATCTTGAAAATCGAGCCGGACATCCTCGGCGAGTGGCAATCCATGGAGATGGTGGCTCCCACCGATACGGTGACCGTTCAGAGGGAAGTCGACACCGCCCGATTCGTGGTCAAGTCCACGGGCGAGAAATACAGCGTCAAGATGACCCCGGGACACATCCTGGATGATAACTACGGCCCTGTTTTTTACAGCTTTATGCTCCGCGCCTACGATATGCAGAAAAAAGGAGTCCAGAAGTTTTCCCGGTACCTCATCCCCTCGAAGTTCATGGATTTCGACCTCGAGTACAAGGGAAAGGAATGGCGCGAGGTCAAGGGCAAGGACGTCGAGTTCCTGCGCTACACCCTCAACATCCTCGGGATCGAGATCGAGCTTTGGGCCGATCCCGGCTTTCATGTCGCCTGCCTGAGCGTCCCGGTTCAGAAAGCCGCATTCGTTCGGGAGGGCTACGAACAGCTCATGGCCTCCGGCGCTGAAGACCCGCTGCTGTCGCGCCCGGTGTTTGATTCCCGCCGGGAAACCGTCATGATCCCCATGCGGGACGGCGTCCGGCTGGCCACCGACCTCTATTTTCCCGTCCCCCAGACTTCCGCGGGGGCCGCGGCGGCCAAAGCGCCCGAAAAGCTTCCGGTCATCCTCATCCGCTCGCCTTATAAAAAAGATATGTCCGAAATCATCGGCGTTTATTACGCCCGGCGCGGCTACGCGGCCGCCGTCCAGGATTGCCGCGGCCGATTCGGGTCCGAGGGCCGCTGGGAGCCGTTCGTCAACGAGCCCAAGGACGGTTATGACACCGTTGAATGGCTGGCCGGCCGCGACTGGTCATCGGGCAAAGTGGGCATGATCGGCGGATCCTACGTGGGCTGGGTTCAGCTGTGGGCCGCCTCGGAAAAACCGCCCCACCTGACGACCATCATCCCCAACGTGGCCCCGCCCGACCCTTTCTACAACATTCCCTACGAGTACGGCTCGTTTTTCATCCTGGGCGCGTTCTGGTGGGCGGAAATCCTGGAGACGGGCGCCACGGGCGAGCTTTCGGGTAAAGCCATGGCCCAGATCAACGAGCGCAAATACGAGAAGATCCTGCTGTCGCTCCCGGTCATCGACCTGGATAAGAAGATACTGGGTAAAAAAAACGCCTACTGGCGCCAGTGGATCAAGCACAACACCAACGACGCC
>Ga0315294_10004550_pt1 | contig 15156 bp, 7 predicted proteins | sample YL17G13_40_MG_FD_203626 | JGI IMG/M metagenome (GOLD analysis project Ga0315294, IMG submission 203626) | Sediment microbial communities from Yellowstone Lake, YNP, Wyoming, USA - YL17G13_40 | ecosystem: Environmental > Aquatic > Freshwater > Lake > Sediment | place: USA: Wyoming | collected... | reverse complement strand
TGTCTCAATGCCGAGTTCAATGGCAGTCTGTCTCTCCGGAACCTTGTCACGTGTGTAATCCGTTCCTTTTGAATGCACATCAGGTCTTAGTTCCCTGAGAAGGACGTCAAGTGACGGCTCGTCAAAAATAACCATGTAATCAATATATTCTATCGCCTCAAGGATTTTGAGCCGTTCCTCCTGTGAATATATTGGTCGTTTGTCCCCCTTTAACTTTTTGATGGAGGCATCCGAGTTGACGGCAACCACAAGGATATCCCCCGCCGCTTTTGAATTCTTTAGATATGAGATGTGCCCGCCGTGAAGCAGGTCAAAACAGCCATTGGCAAGCACCACGCGCCTTCCGGATGCCCTGTGCGCCTTTATTATTTCAACAAGTTCCTCACAGCTTTTAATCTTGCCTGCGTTCGCCATTCTTCACTCCTTAGAGTCGGTAACAAAATGAAACCCATTTCACCACAGAGCCACAGAGGACACAGAAAACTCTTTAATATTTCAAGGAGAAACTCTGTGAGCTCTGTGTCCGCCTGAGGCGGATGGTGAATATTTCTTTTTGTTAGGCATTCTTAATCTCACCTGTAATCTTTTCATAAACGGCAACTGTGCCTGCCGCCATCTTTTCCACAGTGAAATTCTCCATCACTCGCCTGCGGCCAGCCTCGGAAAACCGCCTCTGCATTTCCCCATCCTTCAGCATTTGGACAATTGCCTCTGCAAGGGCTTGCGGATTGCGCGGCTCCACGAGAAGTCCACACTCCCCGTGTGAAATCACATCAGTCACTCCCCCAGCCCTTGTTGCCACCACAGGCACGCCCATCAACATGGCGTCAATCAGTGACGTGCACAAACCCTCTAAATGGGAAGAAAGGACAAACAGGTCCATCGCGGCGTAAGCCTCGCCCACATCGGATAAAAAACCGGTAAAGACAACCCTTTCTTCAACGCCCGTCTCTTTAGCCAGCTGTTTCAGAACGGGCAACAATTCCCCCTCACCAATGATGAAAAAACGCGCCTCTGGATAATGCCCCATGACATAAGGAACAGCGTTGATAAGATACTTTTGACCCTTGTGGTCGGTAAGGGCGGCAACATTGCCGATGACAATCTCATTCTCCCTGACGCCGTATTCCTTTTTAAATGATGAACCATCATCCACGTGGGAAAATCTCGAACGGTCAACACCGCTGAAGACAACATCAATCCTTGCCTCCGGCACGCCGGCATCAAGCAAGACCTTTTTCACCCCATTGGATATGGCGATAAAATGGATGCGTCTGCTCCTGTATTTAAGATTGGAAAATAAATTTCCACCCACAGGGAAATCAACGCGACGTGTAACAAGGACAGGAATGGCAGGGCGATGCATGGTGGCAAGCCAGGCAAGAGAGTGGGCATGGGCATCATGGGCATGGATGAGGCGAATATCCCTTTCTGCACAAAGCCGGGAAATACGAAAAACGGCGCGCAGGTCAAACTCACCGCGCATGGGAAAATGGATAGTTTCAATTCCATCCTCCGCCAGTCGCCGCCCTAAGGGTGAATCGGGCTGTGTGAGAACAATCGGATGAAAGCGGGCGGAATCCGCTAAGGCACGGCAAAGCGAAAAGACCTGCGCCTCGCCTCCTCTCCACTTGCGTTCAGTATCTACGTGAAGAACATTCATGCTCTCAATTCCGCATTATTGTGTCAGGGATTCAACGCGAAAATATACTCGCCCATCATTTTATCTATGAAGGTTCAACCTTCATTCTTATACCAGTTGACTGTGCGCTCCAGTCCATCCCTGAAGCGCACAACAGGCTCATAACCGAGCAATTCTTTTGCCTTACGGATGTCCGCAAGTGAATGCATGACATCACCAGGCTGTTTCGGACAGAAAATCGGTTTTATATCCTTGCCCGAAATCTCATTAATCGTGCGGATGAGTTCCAGGAGATTGATGCTCTCCCCGCAGGCAATATTTATCACCTCACCCGCCGTGCGTGGCGCCTCACATGCAAGGAGATTGGCAATGATATTGTTTTCCACATAGGTAAAATCGCGCGATTGCGTGCCATCGCCATTCACGGGCGGCGGCTCATCACGCAGTATGCAGGTGATGAATTTCGGAATAACGGCGCTGTATTGCGATGTCGGGTCCTGGTTTGGTCCAAAGACATTAAAATAACGAAGCGAGATGGTTTCAAGTCCATAACATTCATAAAAGGCTCTGCAATAATACTCCCCCGCCAGCTTGGAAACGGCATAGGGAGAACGCGGGCTTGGCGGAAGGCTTTCCACCTTGGGCGAGACCTCAACATTCCCATACGCCGATGAAGACGCCGCATAGACGAGGCGTTTTGTCTTTTTTTCCTTTGCGGCACAAAGGAGATTCATGGTGCCGGTGACATTGGCATCATTGGTGCGGAGGGGATTTTCCACCGAGCGCATCACGGAAGGAATTGCCGCCTGATGGAGGATATAATCCATATCCAGAACGGCGCGGCGGCAGGTTTCGAGGTCGGCGAGGGATGACTCGATGAAATCAATCCGGGCAAGAAAGGGGGCAATATTTTTCATCTTGCCAGTGGAGAGGTCATCAATGACCCGGACATTCTCCCCTTTTTCGAGGAGCGTCCTGACGATATTGGAACCAATAAAACCAGCCCCGCCGGTAACGAGATAATTCGCCACCTTCTCCCCCCTGACTGCAATTCAATGGCATGATACTATTATTGCATTATGGTTTTCTTCAAGAAGATAATGAATACAAGGGAGCAATACGGGGCATTTACTAATCAGAGCAATCAATAATTTAACAGGGATATACAGGATGAGCAGGATATCGTGATAAAAATCCTGAATATCCTGTCCATCATTGTTAATTCTTTATTAAACTATTAATTACCCCAAGTAATATGTATGGCCCCACAAAAAGACTGACTAATTGTTGACGATGTTCAAGGCAGGGGCGTTTTTCTTTAAAAGGGCGGCGTCAAGAACCTCATCGAGACTGTTGACCAGAATAAACCGAATATCCTTGCGCAACTCTTCCGGGATTTCCTCAAGGTCGTCCTTGTTTTCCTGAGGGATGATGATTGTCCTTATATTGGCGCGGTGGGCGGCAAGGACCTTCTCCTTGAGTCCGCCAATCTTCAGCACCTTGCCACGCAGGGTGATTTCACCAGTCATCGCAATATCCTGCCGGACGGGTCTCTTAGAGATGGCGGAGAGTATGGATGTGACCATTGTAACCCCCGCAGAAGGTCCATCCTTGGGAATCGCCCCTTCGGGGACGTGCACATGAATATCCATCGTGTTGTAAAAATTGGAGCGCAGATGAAATTTCCCGGAGCGTGAACGAATATAAGTCAGCGCCGCCTTTGCGGACTCCTGCATTATCGCCCCCATTTGACCCGTCAAAATCAGACTACCCTTTCCCTTAACGACAGTGGCTTCAGTGGGAAGGAGTTCTCCACCCATTTCAGTCCAGGCAAGACCTGTCGCAACACCCACCTCGGAGACATCAGGTTTTCCGGGACTTTTGAATCTGACAGGTCCCAAAAATTCCTTGAGCCGCTCAGGGATGATATGTACCGCCCATTTCTTTTTCTTTCTAACCATCTCTCTGGCGATCTTCCTGCAAATTCTGGCAATCTCGCGCTCTAAGTTCCTCACGCCCGCCTCACGTGTGTATTCATTGATGATACATGCAACGGCGGAGTCCTCAAACTGCACATGTCGCCGGCAGAGCCCATTCTCCTTTAACTGACGTGGTATGAGAAACTGCCGAGCAATCTCTATCTTTTCCTCCCGCATGTATCCGGGGAGATTGATAATCTCCATCCTGTCTAAAAGGGTCGGGTGAATGTCCTCCGCCACATTCGCCGTTGTGATAAACATCACTGATGATAGGTCAAAATCCACGTCGAGGTAATGGTCATTGAAGGCTCGGTTCTGCTCAGGGTCCAGAACCTCAAGGAGGGCGGCACTTGGGTCGCCGTGAAAATCTGAACTCAACTTGTCAACCTCGTCCAGGAGGAAAACAGGGTTCATAGAACACGCTTTTTTCATGTGCTGGATAATCTTGCCGGGCAGGGCGCCAACATAAGTGCGCCTGTGTCCACGAATTTCCGCCTCATCCCGAACGCCACCCAGTGACACGCGGACAAATTTACGACCGAGCGACCGCGCAATAGAGCGCGCAAGTGAGGTCTTTCCAACCCCCGGTGGACCGACAAAACAAAGAATCGGTCCTTTGGGGTTCTTCACCAGTTGATGCACGGCAAGATATTCCAGAATGCGCTCCTTCACCTTCTCCCGCCCGTAATGCCCCTTATTCAGAACCCTCTGCGCGCGGTCAAGATCACAATTATCTTTTGTCTTTCTTCCCCAGGGAAGACTCACAAGACAGTCAATATATGTATGGGAGACGGTGCCTTCCGGCGAGAGCGGCAGCATTCTTGACAGACGATGCAGCTCTTTTTCCGCCTTTTCCCTCACCTCGGGCGAAAGACGCGCCTTCGCAATTGCCTCCTCCAGGTCGGAGAGCTCCACATCCTCCTCGCTTGGAATGCCAAGCTCCTTTTCAATCACCTTCAGTTGTTCGCTCAGATAAAATTCCTTCTGGTTTTTCCCGATGCGGTTTTTGACCTCAGTGAGAATCTCATTCTCTATCCTCAGGAGTTCATTTTCTATGCCCATGACACGAATCAGCTCATGGAGTCTTTTTGCAAGTGTGGGTTCCTCAAGAATCCTTTGCTTGTCCTTCGTCTTGAATGTGACGTAATTTGCGATAGCGTCTGCAGCCGCAAGCGGCTCATTCATGGACATAATGGAATAAAACAGGTCCTCAGGTATCCTGTCTGAAAGCTGGGTATAAATCTCAAACTGGCTCAAGAGGGCGCGTTTCAAAGCCTCAATCTTCTTGGTGGATTCACAAATGATATTCTGGGGAACAACAACGGCGTTAAGAAACGCACCGGTGTTGACAAAATCCACCACCCGGACGGAGAATAGTCCTTCCACGAGAATTTTCGCCTGGGCATCCGGGGTGCGCATGACCTGCATAATCTCTCCAACTGTCCCGATGGTGTACATGTCTTCAGGTCCGGGATTATCGGAACTTTCGACCATCTGGGCGAGGAGAAGAATCTTCCGGTCTTTATTCTGTGCATGTTCCACCGCAGCCAGTGAACGTGGACGACCCACATAAACCGGACTCACACAGTGGGGAAACACCACCATGTCCTTCAGCGGAAGAACTGGAAGAATAAGGCTTTCAGTTTCTTTCATATGATAAACCCACAATAATTCATCAGCCCCATGAAATAGCGGGCACAGTAGCCATCCCTATTCGTATTATGCGAGGGCTGATTTTTTCAAAGGGATATATTCAGGCTTGCTTGTGCCAAGGATAACATCCTCATTTATGCGGACCTCGGAGAGCGCCGTGGCGCGGGAGGGCAGGTCAAATGTAATGTCCAGCATTACCTCCTCAATAATGCGCCTGAGCCCGCGGGCGCCGGTCTTCATCTGGATAGCCTTGTGCGAAATGACATCCAGCGCACCCTGAGTAAAGTTAAGCGAAACGCCCTCCATCTCAAAGAATTTCTGGTATTGTCTGATAAGGGAATTCTTGGGTTCCACAAGAATCTTAACCAGCTCCGCCTCACCCAGCTGGTCAAGCACCGCAATGACCGGCAGACGCCCGATAAATTCCGGAATGAAGCCAAACTTTAACAGGTCTTCAAATTGCACCTTCTCAAGTGTTTCTCCGACCTTCTTCTCATCCTTGCTCTTGATATCGGCGCCAAAACCCATTGTGCGTTTTCCGACCCTTTGCTCTATTATGTTCGGAAGGGCAATGAAAGCGCCGCCACAGATAAAGAGGATGTTACTTGTGTCCACCCTGATGAATTCCTGATGAGGATGCTTGCGCCCCCCGCCCGGCGGGACATTCGCCACAGTTCCCTCCAGAATCTTCAACAGCGCCTGCTGAACACCCTCACCGGATACATCTCGCGTGATGGACACATTCTGCGTGGTGCGCGCAATCTTGTCTATCTCGTCAATATAAACAATCCCATGCTGGGCGCGTTCCACATCACCGTCAGCATTCAAAAGAAGGGTGAGAAGTATATTCTCAACATCCTCCCCAACATAACCCGCCTGGGTGAGCGGCGTGGCATCTGCAATGGCAAAGGGGACATCCAGAATTTTCGCAAGAGTCCGCGCTAAAAGCGTCTTTCCGGAACCCGTTGGACCAATGAGAAGGATGTTGGATTTTTCAAGCTCCACATCCCCCCTGTTGGCATTGCTCAGGACACGCTTGTAATGGTTATATACCGCCACGGATAAAATCTTTTTCGCCTTTTCCTGTGAGATGACATACTGGTCGAGGGAGTCCTTTATCTCCTGTGGCGTGGGAAGCCTCTTTACATAGGTTGAGCCCTCTCTCTTGAGCTGCTGGGCATCATCCACCTTCAGACGCTCATGACATTGTTCCACACACTCATCACAGATGTATATGCTTTCCCCCACGCCGCGGTGAGAATATCCCTTGAAGAGCGTCCGCACTATATTCTGGTCTTTTCCGCAAAATGAACAGCGCAACCGCATCACTCAGTCCTTCAAACCAAAAAAAAGTATTTCAAAGCAATCCTTACTTTTACCTTATACAATTCAATAAATTATGTCACTGTATTATCCATTATTCAAGGAAAAAAATCCGAAATTTCACGAGTGCCGGCGGTACCTGATTAACAGGCTTCATCATCACTTTTTCAGGACATCCTCGCCAAACCAGGGCCGGATAACCTCTGGAATGCAAACATTTCCATCAGGTCTCTGATAAGTCTCAAGAAGGGCAATCATAAGCCTGGGAAGCGCCACACCGGAACCGTTCAGTGTGTGCACCAGCTCCGATTTCGCCCCCGCCTCCCGCCGGAAACGAATACCGGCGCGCCGCGCCTGATAATCCTCACAATTGCTGCATGAGGAAACTTCCAGATACCTCTGCATCCCGGGCGCCCATACCTCAATATCATAACACTTCGCCGCCGCAACGGAGAGGTCGCCTGAACAGAGCGCTACAATGCGATAATGCAGCCCCAGCCGCTGTAATACCACCTCCGCATCATGGAGGAGTCTTTCCAACTCGTCATAGGATGTCTCCGGCAGGACCATCTTCACCAGCTCCACCTTATTAAACTGGTGAACACGCGCGAGACCGCGTGTTTCCTTGCCGTATGCCCCCGCCTCGCGCCGGAAACAGGGCGTAGAGGACGCGTAGTAAAGCGGCAACTGGGCGGCGTTCAGAATCTCCCCTGCGTGAATATTTGCTATCGGCACCTCTGACGTGGGAATTAAAAACAGGTCGTCCACATCACAGCGATACATATCCTCTTCCATCTTCGGGAGCTGTCCCGTTCCAGTCATGGCTCTTCTATTGACAAGATAGGGCGGGGCGATTTCCACATAACCATGCTCACGCGTGTGCAGGTCAAGCATCCAGGCAATCAGGACACGCTCAAGACGCGCCAGCGCTCCTTTCAAAAGGGGAAAATTGCTGCCGGAAATCTTTGCGGCGCGCTGGAAATCGAGCATATCCAGATGTTCGCCTATCTCCCAGTGCGGCTTTGGTGAAAAATCAAATGCGGGTTTTTCACCCCACTCCCGCACAAAAACATTATCCTCCCCGCCTTTGCCGAAATGGACACTATCATGCGGCACATTCGGAATGGCAAGAAGGATTTTTCCCTGCTCGTCCTCCAAGGATTTCAACTCTCCATCAAGCGACTTGATCTCCTCCCCCAGACGTCGCATCTCCTCCTTGAGGGGCGTCGCATCCTCGCCGCGTTTGACAAGGTCTCCAATCTTCCGCGAACTCTCATTGCGCCTTTTTTTCATCTCATCAGCCCTGCCCTGAATCTCGCGGCGACGCCGGTCGAGAGAAAGGACATCATCCACAAGGGAATCAAAATCCCCCTTCATCCGCAGTCTTTGTTTCACCTTTTCAGGGTCGCTTCTTATGAGTTGAATATCAAGCATTGGCATTCCTTTCAGTCATGGATGACAAATAGCGAATCATGAGATGAGGGATGATATTTGCTTTTTAACTGCCTCAAGTGTCGGTTCAATCTGCACAGGGGCATTGGCAAAATGCGAGGCAATACCCTTCTCCTGAAGCGCCGATTTGTGATAATTCACAGTGGCATCAGGGTCTTTGAGAAGATGTCCGGTCAAAATGCCCACCACTTTTTCCTCCGGATGCATGATGCCCTTTTCCACAAGTTTTTTCGCTCCTGCCACAGTGGCGCAGGAGGCGGGCTCAGCACCAATGCCTGAGGCATCCACCCATGCCTTTGCATCCATAATCTCCTGGTCAGTCACCTCCTCCACAACACCGTTGGACCATTCGATGCCGCGCAGGGATTTCTTCCACGAGACGGGGTTGCCGATTTTGATGGCGGTGGCAATCGTCTCCGCATTTGGCACGCGCTGATATGGCGTTTTGTTCTTCCACATCTTATAGAGCGGATTTGCTCCAGTCGCCTGAATAACTGCAATTCGCGGCTTTTTGGTGATGATGCCGAGTTCATAGAGTTCCATCAGACCCTTTGAAAGGGCAGTGTTGTTGCCCAAGTTTCCCCCTGGAAGGATAAACCAGTCCGGCACCTCCCAGTTCAACTGCTGGAGGATTTCAAACCCGATAGCCTTTTGCCCTTCAATGCGATAAGGATTGATTGAGTTCAGCAAATAGATATTGAGTTTGTCGCAGACCTCCTGAACGAGAGTCATGGCATCATCAAAATCGCCCTTAATCTGGAGTGTTTTGCCTCCGTATGCAAGTGCCTGGGTGAGTTTTCCATAGGCAATCTTGCCCTCGGGAATAAAAACGATGCCAATCATGCCTGCGCAGGCGGCATAGGCTGCCATTGAAGCGGAGGTGTTACCGGTCGAGGCGCAGGCAACGATTTTCGCCCCCATGCGGTGTGCCGCCGTAATTCCGCAGGTCATACCGCGGTCCTTGAAGGAACAGGTCGGATTTTCGCCCTCATGCTTCAGAAGGAAATTCTTCAGTCCGGCATATTCCCCCGCTTTGCCCGCATCATAAAGGTTGGTATTCCCTTCAGGCTTGGAGACAATATATTGTTCCTCAACGGGGAAAATAAGTTCCTTATAACGCCACACGCCTGAATTATAAGGCTTCTGGCGCGTGCCCCAGCGCTCATCGAAGAGGCGCTTCAGGTTTATTTTGCGGAGGACGTTCAAGTCATGCACAACATCAAGAGTCCCCCCGCAATCACACATGTAACGGACAACAAAGGGCTCAAACTCCCTCCCGCAATCAACACATCTTAATTTAATCTCCATTCTCTTCGCCCCTGCAAAATATTTTAAAAGGCTTTTCTGGGGCAGGCGGACGGTCAAATCAAGGAAAAAATCACCGGAGAAAAACGTTACGCGCCCTTCGCACCTTTGCGATAGACGCATCTGTTATTTTTCCCGCAGCGGCGCAGCGACTAAAAACAACATTGCGAATCCGAGCCGGGATATTGGGAATTCATTTGATTTGAAAAAAGGGGCGTAATATGTTTTAATTTGTGAGATTGAAAAGATGTCTCATGATTCAATTATGAAAATAATAGATAAAAGGAAAATGGCATGGAAAATAAAATATGGTTTAGTAAGAGACTGCTGGGTTTTTTATTGATTCTGTTCATGTTTGCATCCATCAAGGTTTATCCGACGGCGCCTCCGCGTCCCGGCGAAATCGAGAAGTATAAAAAAGACGGGTCTCTCGCAAAGCGTCTTCAGTTCGCCGAAAAATATCAGAATTATAAAGTGCATCCCGATATCATCAAAAGGCTCAAGGCAAAATTCCAGGCAGAAAAAGAGGGCAAAAAATTCGACCCACGGAGCTTTCCTTACCAGACCGGACTCCCCTCTCACGGCTCGCCGAAAATATTCGTCCTGCCGATTGAATTCCCCGATTATCCCCACACACAGGACGTTTCAAGATTCCAGAATTATCTTTTCGGCGACGGCGACCCGAATAATTTCCCTTACGAAAGCCTCAAAAATTATTATTACCGCTCATCTTATGGACAGTTGACCATAACAGGCGATGTCATGCCCTGGCACATGGCTTCCCAGAACAGGGACTACTACACTGATGATGTCAGACCCGTCATCATGGAGGCCCTCGACGCCCTCAAGGATTCCGTTGATTTTACCCAATACGATAACAACGGAGACGGCGAGATTGATTATTTCATCTGCTACTGGACAGGTCCCGACACTGGCTGGAACACGACCTTCTGGGCTTGGTGCGATATTAGCGGGGGTGGTTTTCGCTACGATCCTTACAGAATTGATGGCAAATCGCTCGGCGTCTATTCATGGATCTGGGAGAAAAACGATGGCCAGGGCGAACCCAACTTCATGCCGCGCATATCCATGCACGAAACCGGACATGGCCTTGGCTTGCCGGATTATTACGATTACAAAGCCGACGTGGGGCCCAATGGCGGTCTCGGTAACATGGACATGATGGATAACGGTTATTTTGACCATAATGCCTTCAGCAAATTTCTGCTCGATTGGACGACCGCATATATCGTGGGTGACAGCAATGTTATTCATAATTTGACCCTGCGAAACGCCGATACCTTCCCCGAGTCCGTCGTCATCATGCCTAATCAGCAGGGATTGCTGTTTGATGAATATTTTGTTGTTGAAAACAGAATCCGCAACGGAAACGACGGGACGCTGATTGGCTCCAATCCCCTTCCGAATGAGGCGCTTGTTATCTATCATGTGGATGCAACGTTGAACGCCAAAGGCAACAATTTCGCTTATGACAACAGTTATACCTCTCACAAATTGCTTCGCATGATGGAGGCGGACGGACAGGAGAACATCGAAAAAGGCAATGGCTCTGCCGACGCCGGCGATTTTTACTTAGAAGGCGCAAGTCTATCCTCTGCGACAAAACCCAATAGCAATAGTTATTATTACTCTCCCAAAAGAGATGGCGTCTATGTGACCAATATCTCGTCCGGCTGGTCGGCGCGTTCGGCGACATATATCAACGCAATCACTTCTCTCTTCCCTGACCTGAATACGGTTCTGGATAATAAAGACCTGCACTTCAGCACGGGCGGCGATTCCCTCTGGTATGGGCTTCAAATATCCGATGCCACCAATATGAACGCCGCCCAGAGCGGCCAGATTGCCGATGGCCAGAACACATGGATCAAAATGACCGTTCAGGGACAGGGAACCATCACATTCGACTGGAAGGTGTCCTCTCAGCAGAATGGCGACTATCTTGAATTTTACATTGATAATGTGTGGATAAAAAGCATCAGCGGTGAGGTGGACTGGACTTCAGAATCCTTCCGCGTGACGAAAACCGGCACAGGCACTCAAACCTTCCTCTGGAAATATCGCAAAAATTCAAGCGGCTCCGCCGGTCAGGACCGGGGCTGGCTTGACAATGTGCAGTTTACACCTATATCTCCAACGCTGAACGAGGCGCTCGACAATTCAACCCTTGTCTGGAGTGCCAGCGGCGACAATGGCTGGTATGGTCAGACCGCTTTCTCTTTCTTCGGCGGAAGCGCCGCGAAAAGCGACACGCTCTCAGATGGTCAGAGCGCCTGGCTCAATACTCAGGTCACAGGTCCGGGCACATTGAACTTCGTCTGGAAAACTTCCTCCGAATTGAACGCGGATTATCTCAAATTCACACTCGATGGTTTCGAAGAGGATAAGATCAGCGGTGGAACCAATTGGATTCCCAAAACCCTTTTTATCAAAGGCGACGGCACGCATTATCTGACCTGGAAATACCAGAAAGACGCAAGCGGCTCCGCTTATTCCGACTGCGGCTACCTGGACAAGGTGGAGTTTATCCCAACCGGCGAACTGGCTGAAGCCGTTGATAACAACACCTTGGAATTCACAACCGGTCCCAGCTATAAATGGTATTACCAGAACTATTTCTCATATTATGGCGGCGACGCCGCCCAGAGCGGTTATTATCCAAGTGCGAATGTTCAGGCTTCTTTCCAGACAACGGTGGACGGCCCCGGCGATGTAACGTTCCTGTGGAAGGTCTCCTCCGAGGCAAACCACGATTATCTTGAGTTCTATATCAACGACATCCTTCAGGATAAAATCAGCGGCGAACAGGACTGGACGATGTTCAATCCCATTCATATCAGCGGCCCGGCCACTCTTCGATGGACTTATGCCAAAGATGGAAGCGGAACAAGCGGATATGACGTCGGATGGGTTGATAAAGTGATTTTCACCAGCTCGTTTTCCATTGGCGACGCCCTCGACAACCATTATCTGCCCTTGAAAAATTACGGGGACAATCCCTGGGAGGTCCAGTCCACAACTTATATCTGGGGCGGCAGCGCGATCAAAGCGGGGCCGATGGATCAAGAGCCCTTGAAAACCAGAAACGCAATGCTGCAAACAACTTTAACCGGTCCCGGAACTCTAAAATTTTATTGGAAAATTTCTGCGGCATTTTATCCCATGACATTAACGATAGATAATATTAAAGTGGACGAAATCAAAGATATTACGGACTGGGCACAGAAAATTATCACACTTTCCCCCGGAACCCATTCCGTGATCTGGGAATATAAGGGCGAAGGCGATACCTGGGGTGGCGTTCAGGATATGGCATGGCTGGACAAGGTTGAATTCACAAAGGACATCTCGCTCAATGAGGCGATTGATAACAAAAGCCTCGTCCTTGACACATACGATCAGGTGGGCGGATGGTTCGGCGTGGAAGATGTCACGGCATATTGCGGCGCCGCCGCGCGCTCTGGCGCCATACCTGACAACCAGACCTCATTTTTTGAAACAACGGTCAACGGACCGCGCAATCTCAGCTTCAACTGGAAGGTCTCGTCCGAACAAAACAAGGATTATCTCGAATTCTATATTGACGACGTTTTTCAAGACAAAATCAGTGGCAGCACCGCATGGCAGCAGAAAAATTTTATCCTCAACACGGGGCCGCATAAACTCTCGTGGCAGTATTATAAGGACGCAAGCGGCTCCGCCGGTTCCGACTGCGGCTGGATTGATAAAGTTATTCTGACCGCCACGCCCACAATCGCTGAGGCGCTCGATTTTACTGGGTTTGTCTGGAATACCGATGGTAATGTCCCATGGGTCGGCCAGACCTTCACCAGCTATTACGACGGCGATGCCGCGCAATCAGGGCAAATTGCAAACACTCAATATTCACGACTTTATACAAATATAGTAGGCCCCGGTCTGTTGAGTTTTTATTGGAAAGTCTCATCTCACCAGGGATTTGCCCCGCTTGAATTTTTTGTAGATGGTGATAAATGGGGCTCGCTCAGCGGGGAAATGGACTGGCGAAACAAGACCTTCATTTTAGATGCGGGCTCTCATCTTGTTGAATGGAAATACTCAAGGAATACGGTATTTATTGACGGCGCGGATTGCGGCTGGTTGGACCGCATCCAGTGGTCTCCGGGCATCGTGCCGGATTGCCAGCTTTATGTTCCCTATCAATATCCTACCATCCAGGAAGCCATCAATGCCGCCCGCGAGGGTTGCGTCATCTACGTTTCTGCCGGCGTTTATTATGAAAACATCACCATCTCCGGGAAAAACATCGTCCTGTCGTCCTTCCTGCCAGGCGACAGGGACATTGTCAGGGAAACCATCATTGACGGCGGGCAAAAGGGCGCCGTCATCACCTTCGGCGGCGATGAATATCCCACGTGCAAGGTGGCAGGTCTGACAATTGCGAATGGCAAGGCAGACAAGGGCGGCGGCATCGCAGGCAATTACACGCAGGCGACCATCGAGAACTGCATCATCACCAGCAACACCGCAACCCAGAGCGGCGGCGGCATCATGGAATTCAACGGCATAATCCAGAGAAATATCATCTCCTATAACAATGCCGATTTTGCGGGCGGCGGCATCTTCCATTGCTCGGGCACGATTCAGAACAACTTCATATTCGGCAACACGTCCCTGCAATACGGCGGCGGCATCGGCTGGTGCAACGGCGTCGTGCAGAACAACACTATCTATGGCAATAGCGCGGGCGTGCAGGGCGGCGGCTCCTTTGGCTCCAACGCACAACCGAAAAACTGCATCTTCTGGAATGACGTCGCTCCTCTTGACCCGGAAATTTATTATAACACCAGCACTCCAGACTATGACCCGCTCAATTGCCTGATTATGAACTGGACGGGTTCTGGAACAAACATCCAAACTGGTAATCCGCTTTTCATCAATGCGTCCGCAGAGAATTTCCACATCCGGCGCGATTCGCCCTGCGTCGATAACGGATGCGACATTACCGGCATGACAGAAGACATTGACCGCGATGCAAGGCCTATCAATGTCTATTTCCGTCCGCGGGGCGTTTCTCATTTCGACATAGGCGCGGATGAATATACAAATACGGCGCCGGAGATCAACATTCTTGCGCCCGAAGGGCAGGAGCACGCCTATGTAAAATCCTACGAAATCATGTGGAGCGTGACCGACGTGAATTACGAATCGTCCACCTCCCTTACGCTGGTCCAATCAAATACAGACAGCTCCGGCTTCCCCATCGTCAGCGGCATCAAGTCCGCTTCCTCCCGGATGACCTATCTCTTCAATTATGACAGCGCGCCGGAGGGTATCTTCCACATCTACGGTAAGATCTCGGACGGATTCCATGTGCCATCCGAATCCTGGTCGCCGGGGACAATTTGGATTTCAAAAGTGGGAAAGGAAGATTTGATTAACCATCTGTTGCAGAAAAAAGAACTGCCGCCGGAGCGCCTGCCCTATGCGGACATAAACAACGATGGCATCATAGACGTCGCCGACCTGATATACTTCATGAAACTGTAACCCGGCGGATAATCCTATTTCCACATGTGAGTGGGAGAAATTAAACGCCCTGCGCCGTTGCGAGATTTTTGGGGATACAAATTCATGTTCACACAGAGTCACGGAGTCACAGAGAGTTATAGAATTTTTTGCAATTCTCCGCGCCTCTGTGTCTCTGTGTGAGATTTATTTTTCGATGCGGATTCCCATGGATTCACAAAATCTTGCACCTATCTGTACTTATTCTTATAATTCCAATAGTGATTTCCCAAG
>Ga0315294_10004549_pt1 | contig 15156 bp, 11 predicted proteins | sample YL17G13_40_MG_FD_203626 | JGI IMG/M metagenome (GOLD analysis project Ga0315294, IMG submission 203626) | Sediment microbial communities from Yellowstone Lake, YNP, Wyoming, USA - YL17G13_40 | ecosystem: Environmental > Aquatic > Freshwater > Lake > Sediment | place: USA: Wyoming | collected... | reverse complement strand
CGATCGTGGATCCGCTGACCGGCGAGGTGTTGAAGCACGAGGAGTCAATTACGATCTTTCCCGGCACACACTTCGTCACTCCCGCACATAAGATGGAGCAGGCCCTGGCGGAGATCGAGCAGGAACTGAAGGACAGGATCGAATACTTCCAGCGCCACGGGAAGCTCCTCGAAGCTCAAAGAATCGAGCAGCGCACCAGGTACGACATGGAGATGATGCGGGAGATCGGCTATTGCTCGGGAATCGAGAACTACTCGCGCATCCTGGACGGCCGTGCACCCGGAGAGCCGCCCTTCTGCCTGCTCGACTACTTCCCGGAGGACTTCCTCATCATCATAGACGAGTCGCACCAGACGATTCCACAACTCCACGCAATGTATGCCGGCGACAGATCGCGGAAGGAGACGCTGGTGGAGTTCGGGTTCCGCCTCCCATCCGCTCTCGACAACCGGCCGCTCAGGTTCGACGAGTTTATCGGCCGCGTCAACCAGGCGATGTTCGTCTCGGCAACCCCCAGTCCGTACGAACTGGAGCGGAGCGCGCAAGTGGTGGAGCAGATCATCCGACCGACGGGCCTCGTGGATCCGGAGGTGGAGATACGTTCGCCGCAGGGCCAGATTGATGACCTGATAGACGAGATCAAGCAGCGCACCGACAGGGGAGAGCGCATTCTCGTTACAACTTTGACCAAGAAAATGGCGGAAGATTTAACAGAATACCTGGCGGACATGGGCATCAAGGTGCAGTACCTTCACTCGGAGGTCCATACTCTGGATCGGAACGAGATACTGCGGGACCTGAGGCTCGGGGTGTATGACGTAGTGGTGGGCATAAACCTGCTGCGGGAGGGATTGGACCTGCCCGAGGTATCGTTGGTCGCCATTCTCGATGCCGACAAAGAGGGCTTCCTGCGGTCGGAGACGGCCCTCATCCAGACGATCGGGCGTGCCGCGCGGAACATCGAGGGGAAGGTCATCATGTACGCGGAGGACGTGACCGGCTCGATGCACCGGGCAATCGAGGAGACGAACAGGCGCCGCGCGCTCCAGAGGGACTTCAACGAGCAGCACGGCATCACGCCTGCATCCGTGAAGAAGGCGGTTCGTGACGTCATCGAATCGAAGAAAGTCGCCGAGAGCAGGGCATACTACCGGGTTCGGCCTGCCATTGCCGAGGATACGCCCCTCGACCAGATAATGCTGGTGCTGGCAGACCTCGAGCGGGACATGAAGCGCGCCGCGAAGGACCTGGATTTCGAGCACGCAGCGGAGGTCAGGGACGAGATCATGCGGCTGAAGAAGCTGCTGCCGACGAGGTAGACAAGCTGATCTGGCGATGGCGCTTGCATAATCTGGAAAGCCTGCTATAATTAACTGGGGGTTGGTGCCTGCCCTAATCACGGAGGGCTTTATGGTTGAGAACGGCAAATCCAAGAGGCCTGAAGCCTGGGATTCTCTGTTCGAGAACGAACTGGAACTTGCGCGAGCGAACTATGAGAAGGAAGAGGAGCGCTACAAGTTGATAGCGGATAAGGCCAGGGTTACATTTGCGGTGGCCGGCCTCGTCGCAGCGTTCGGGTTCACGAAGTTTGGTGATATCTTCTCGGTCTTGACTTGTACACCCATCTTCCTTCGCTGGGGTGCGATAGCCCTTCTATCGGCCGCGTACTTCTTTCTAACTTCAGCGGTGTATATCAGCGTGGGGGTGATTGCTGTCCGGGATTTGAAGGCGCTATCAGACGCTCGTGCCTATGTCCGTGAGCTGTACAAGAACGACAAGGACACAGTAAACCGTGGCTTGGCAAGTATCTACCAGCGCACTGCGGATGCAGGCAATGCCATCAATGGGCGTCTTGCTGAAAGCGTAAAAATGGCGATACTTTGTACGAAGGTCGGCTTCATCACCGCCATTCTGTTCTTCGCAGTATATGCGATGGCTGTTTGGCATCAGGTGTGTACGGATCATAGTCCCAAGGCAGGTAAGACAGCACCGCTCGTCGGGAGTGGCCAGAGTAAAGAATCCGCTTCCCATTCTGTTGAGACAGAGGCCCGTAAAGGAGGCGAGACATGGCAACGGGAGACCAAGATAGACAAGCACCAGACGGAACGAGGGCCGAACAGCAGCCAAGGCAAGACATCCCCGAACCGCCAGAGCCGGTAGAGGTGGAGCTCCGTACTATAACCGAGGGCCGGCGGGATGATGATTCCGCATCCACCTGGCACCGGCTTGTGCAGGATGTCATACACGCAGGGGACGTATCCGACATTTGTGAACAGGAAGATTCAAGGTAAGTATGATAAGGAGGAGCTATGATGTTGGACGATGAGTGGGCCGATGTTTTCATAGGAGTTGACATAGGCAGCCTGGGTGACGGGCAAGCTGAATGGAGCTCCAACCAGCAGACCGAGTTGCTTCCGCCCGCCGACCCACCACAGGTAGCCCTGGGGGAAACCATCAAGAGCCTGCGTGGAGTAGGGAATGGAGAGTGAGAAAGGAGTTGGGTAGACGTATGCCAAAAGAAGAAGGCAATGACAAACAGCAGTCAGAGGAAGCCGTCACGGAGATTAAGGCCCCAAACGACCCTCCGGAAATCGAGCTTCGAGAAACTACGGCAGGCGCGAAGCCATCCAAGCAAGGAATGTTCAAGACGGGTATCAAGCGTGATTGAAGGGCGTATGAGCGATTCCAACCCTAAATGGGAGTTGGCGTTCCCAATACCCACTAACCATTCGCGAAGGGTTTACCTACCTGTCGCGATTGTCTGCTCGGGGGACATGGGGCCGATGCCATTCTCACGCGTCGCACGGTAGGCAACCTTATGTTTACGTCCGTGGCAGCATGACGAAGCACCGGCGTCCACGTTAGCGGAAAGACGATATTAATGATTCTATGAGAATTCTCGCCTGAGTTTCTCCCATGTCTTCAGGAATTTGATTTGCGCCTTGAGTGCAGCAATGACCTCAGTCTCGCTTTTCGACTCTCTAATGGCAGCCAATCCAGCAACAATATCGAAGTTGGAGGGTTCCTCACCTTCTTCACTGCGATAGGTGTTCCGTATAATCTGAACATTTCTTGCTGATGCAGTCTCGCACAACTGGCCGATTGTATCGAATCCTCTGCTGGCCAGCAACTTGAGAAGTCCATCTATCTCCCTTTGTGCACATCCGATGCCGAGGTCACTGAGAACGGCGGGTAGGTTCTCAGCGTTCAGCGGATTTGTGTCTGCATAAACTACCTCATACTGAAATCTGGACAACTCCTCGTAGAGGAGGTTGAAGTGCTCATCGATAGCTGCCAATTCTAGGCCAAGAATCTGAAATTGCCGCCGCACCGCAAATGAAGTACGTTTCTCTGGCCTGTAACCGAGGACATGCTCGATCTCGCCCCAAAGGTCTTCAGCGAGAGTGCGTACCTGGATCTCGAACCATGGACGCTCCCCCTTAGGCACGGCCGAAGATCTGAACCGGACAGTGTAATGAATAGATGCATAGCCGCTATCCTTTTCTTGGCGGCGGAGATGGCCGAGACCATGGCGGCGAGCAAGATCATCGGTAAGATAAGCGATAGGAGGATCATCTTGGGATAGCTCCAGCTCAGTGCTCTCGCGGAGTTCGCTGTCGATGAGAGGGAGATTGGATAGGAAGTAGACCACAATCCGGCCCCCAACTGCATCGTACATCTTGCGCACGCTTTCCAAGGACAATCCATCCGGAAACGCGGAAGGGTTCCGCATGATCTTATCTACGACTCTCTCTGGTCTCTTGATCCGGCGGATCGCACGCTGTATTGGTGACGGAGCAGGGAGCCGCGTACGGCTCCTGTGGCTAGCCCAGTAAGTGGGGTCTTTCCAGGCATCGAACAGACGCTTCAGTTCGTCGCGCGTTGGAGACAGAACCGTGCGGACGTAATCTTCATAGATTGGCAGGAAAGCCGATAGGTCTTCGGGTCTCACGGAATGTCAACCTTTCTCTCCTATATTGGCTGTCAAGAGATATATTACAGCACAGCAGCGTTCCTGTCAAGCGGTTGCTGGCAACCATCCCCCTCCCTAATGGCAACCAAACGATTGTGATGTCGGCACGTGGGTGGGGGGGTTGAGCTATCAGAAGACCGAGAAGTCAGGACGATCTCATCTCTTAGTCTCTGGCTTCCTAATGGAAATGCCATCCGTGCCATCCTTTTCGTTGGTGCCTCCTGTGTTACGATGCGCCTCAGTCCGCGATGGCGAAGCCATATCCTGGCGTGTGTGGGTTGCCTAGTGTGCGAGGTTGCGGAACGCCACGGCGGGCGTTCCCTGCTCGGCTCGGAGGGACCCTCGCCCTCCCACAGCGGATGCCTCCGGCATAATCCAAAGCGGCAGCTTCCACCTTCGCCAAGGCTTCGGCGGACGAGTCGCTGCCGCACTCCAAAATGGCTGGGTGTTGATCCCCGTTTTATCCTGTCCATGCTGTATATCCCTGTTCCCCATTTTTGCCCGCATTTCTGTTGACCTGAGTGCCATTTCCTGATAGAATTTAACTTTGCGAGACGCGTACTCTGAGCGACTTTTGACCGAAGGAGATAGTCCGGCAGACATGGCAAGCGACAGCATAATCATCCGAGGCGCACGGCAGCACAACCTGAAGAATATTGATGTCGAGATCCCGCGGGACAAATTCGTCGTCATCACCGGCATCTCCGGGTCGGGGAAATCCTCGCTGGCGTTCGACACCATCTATGCGGAGGGGCAGCGCCGGTACGTCGAGTCTCTGAGCGCCTACGCCAGGCAGTTCCTCGGCCAGATGGACAAGCCGGATGTGGACTACATCGAGGGGCTGTCGCCCGCAGTCTCCATAGATCAGAAATCCGCTACGAAGAACCCGCGGTCTACCGTCGGCACCGTCACCGAGATATACGACTACCTCCGACTGCTATTCGCGAGAATTGGAAAGCCGCACTGTCCGCAGTGCGGTCGCGAGATCACTCAGCAGACCGTGGAGCAGATGGTTGACGCCGTGATGTCGCTGCCGGAAAACACGAAGTTCCAGGTGCTCGCGCCTGTGGTCCGCGGACGGAAAGGCGAGTACAGGCAGGTCTTCGAGGACATTCGGAAGGAAGGCTACGTGCGAGTCCGCGTGGACGGCCAGACGTACGAGGTCTCGGACGACATCGATCTCGACCGCTACAAGCAGCACTGGATTGACGTGGTTGTTGACCGGCTGGTTGCGAAGTCCGGGATCGAGAAGCGCCTTGCGGACTCCCTGGAAGCGGCTCTCAAGATGGGGAAGGGCGTCGTCGGCATTGACGTCATCGGCGGCGAACAGCTTCTCTTCTCGGAGCAGTTCGCATGTTCGGAATGCGGGTTCAGCCTCGAGGAGATAGCGCCCAGGAACTTCTCGTTCAACAGCCCGTACGGCGCGTGCCCCGACTGCCATGGACTCGGCACGCACACGGAGCTTGACCCGGCTCGAATCCTGCCCGACTGGGATCGCTCCATTGACGAGGGGGCGATAGCGCCTCTTTCACGCACCACCAGCGACTACTACCGCGGATTGCTCTCGGGCGTGGCCGAGAGATACGGGTTCTCAACAAGCACGCCGATCAGGGAGCTCACCGACGAGCAGAGGGATGCACTTCTGCACGGTGCAGAGGGCCGGGTCACCGTCACTTTCAGGAACAGGTTCGGGCGAATCAGGCAGTTCGAGACGACGTTCGACGGCATCGTCCCCATCCTGAATGACCGATACCGGGAGACTTCGTCGCAGATGGTGCGCGAGGAGACCGAGAAGTACATGTCCACCAGGAAGTGCCCGTCGTGCAAGGGACTGCGCCTCCGCCCGGAGAGCCTGGCTGTCACCATCAACGGCATGAACATCTCGGAGATGAGCGCGCTCTCCGTCCAGCAGGCGTATGGACTCTTCGACAGGATCAAGCTCACGAAGCGGGAACAGACCATCGCCCGCCAGATAATCAAGGAGCTGAAGACGAGGCTCGGCTTCCTCACGAACGTGGGGCTGAGCTATCTCACAGTAGACCGGACTGCGGCGACTCTGGCCAGCGGCGAGGCGCAGAGGATTCGCCTTGCGACGCAGATCGGCTCGGGTCTCATGGGCGTGATATACATCCTGGACGAGCCCAGCATCGGGCTTCACCAGAAGGATAACCGCAAGCTCATAGACACTCTCCTCAGGCTGCGAGACCTCGGCAACACGATCATCGTGGTCGAGCACGATCAGCAGACGATTCTGTCGGCCGACCACATCATAGACATCGGCCCCGGGGCAGGGGAGCATGGAGGCGAGATCGTCGTGGCCGGGACGCTGGAGGATGTCATAGGAGCCGAGAATTCCCTGACGGGCCAGTATCTCAGCGGAAAGAAGTCAATCCCTGTGCCGGGCCATCGCCGATGTCCGAACAATCAGTTTGTGGAGATACGCGGCGCGCGCCAGCACAATCTGAAGAGTATTGATGTTAAGTTTCCGCTGGGGACTTTCATATGCATAACCGGTGTATCCGGCTCCGGAAAGAGCACGCTGATTCAGGAGACCCTGTTTCCCAGGCTGATGTATAACCTCCACGGCAGCCACGCAGTTTGGGGCGACCACGACGAGATAGTCGGATTCGAGCACGTGGATAAGGTCATAGACATTGACCAGTCGCCGATCGGACGGACGCCGAGGTCGAATCCGGCCACGTACACCGGCACGTTCGACATCATTCGCGACCTGTTCGCGAGCACGCCCGATGCGCGCGTGAGAGGCTACACCCCCGGGCGGTTCAGCTTCAACGTGAAGGGCGGCCGCTGTGAGGCCTGCCGGGGCGACGGAATCATCAAGATAGAGATGCACTTCCTGCCGGACGTCTACGTGCCCTGCGAGGTCTGCAAGGGCAAGCGGTATAACCGTGAGACGCTGGAGATCAAGTACAAGGGCAAGAGCATCGCCGACGTGCTGGATATGACCGTCGCGACCGCTCTGGAGTTCTTCAGGAACATACCGGGCATCATGCGCAGGCTTCAGACGATCCACGACGTGGGCCTGGATTACATCAAACTCGGACAGCCTGCCACGACCCTCTCCGGCGGCGAGGCTCAGAGAGTGAAACTGGCCGCCGAGCTCTCCAAGCGCGGCACGGGCAGCACGCTTTACATCCTCGATGAGCCCACGACGGGCCTCCATTTCGCGGACATTCAGAGACTCCTGGATGTCCTGAACCGGTTGGTTGATGCAGGCAACACGGTGATTGTGATCGAGCACAATCTCGACGTGATCAAGACGGCGGACTACCTGATAGACCTCGGGCCCGAGGGCGGCGATGACGGCGGCCGGGTCGTGGCAACCGGAACCCCGGAGGAGGTGGCGCAGGTTGACAGCTCCTATACGGGGCAGTTCCTTCGGAAAATGCTGAATGGGGACGGCAGACTGCACACCGCAGGCCGGCAACATGGAACCAGAACTTCGCGAAAAGCTCCGGCACTTACCCGATAAGCCGGGCGCATACATGATGAAGGACGACCGCGGCGACGTGATCTACGTCGGCAAGGCGGCATCGCTCCGCAGTAGGGTCCGCTCGTACTTCCGGAAGGGTCAGGCGCATCCGCCGAAAGTGCTGGTCATGACGTCGAAGGTCAAGGATGTGGACTGGCTCGTGACGGATACCGAGGTCGAGGCGCTCATGCTCGAGTGCAACCTCATCAAGAAACACCGCCCGCACTACAACGTCCGCCTTCGAGATGACAAGCATTACCCGTATCTCTGCGTCACGACCTCCGAGCCTTTCCCGCGTGTGCTCGTCGTCCGGCGTGTCAAGCAGGATGGAAACACGTACTTCGGCCCGTACGCCGACTCATCCGCCCTGCGAGAGAGCCAGCGCCTTATCAGACGAACCTTCAGGATTCGAAGCTGCAATAAGAAGCTGGTCGGGGGAGAGCAGGATCGTCCCTGTCTCAACCTGCACATGAAGCAGTGCGAGTCGCCCTGCTCGGGACGAATCACCCGCATTGAGTATGCCGAACTCGTGAAGGACACGTGCCTCTTTCTGGAGGGGCGCGCCGAATCTCTCGCAGCCCGGTTGGAGCGAGAAATGGCCTCGGCGGCGGACAATCTCGATTTCGAGCGTGCGGCCCGTCTTCGCGACCAGATCGGAGCGGTTCGGAAGTTGATCGAGCGGCAGAAGGTCATCAGCACCGACGAGACCGACCAGGATGTGATATCCGTTCTCGCCGACGGCGTTTCCACCTGCGTGCAGCTCCTGTTCGTGCGGTCCGGAAAGCTCGTCGGGCAGGAGCATTTCTTCCTGGAGGGAGCGGCCGAGGAAAGCGCGGAATCGAGCCTGAGCGAGTTCATGAAGCAGTACTACCAGCGCGCGACCTACGTGCCCGGGGAGGTATTCGTATCGCACGATCCTGCGGAACGAGAGATCATCGAGCGCCTGCTGTCGCTCAAACGGGGTTCGAAGGTCAGGCTGGCGCACCCGAGGCGCGGACACAAGCGCAGGCTGGTTGAGATGGCCGCCGAGAACGCCGCCCTCGCAATGGCGCGCTCCGGATCGGGTGATGAACAGGAGAAAGCGGCGAAGGACCTGGAGGCGCTGCGCCAGGCTCTCGGTTTGCCGGAAGCGCCCGCGCGGATCGAGGCGTACGACATCTCGAACGTCCAGGGGAAGGAAGCCGTGGGTTCGATGGTCGTGTTCGAGAGGGGAGTGCCGGCGAAGTCGCGGTACCGGCGCTTCAAGATTCGGACGTCCGATCAGCCGGACGACTGCGCGATGATGCGCGAGGTTCTCACGCGCAGATTGGCTCAGGTTGCCGCGGGCGATCCGAAGTTCGCACCGCTTCCCGACCTGATTCTCGTGGACGGTGGCAGGGGACAGTTGAACGCGGCGCTGGAAGCCGTCAGCAGTCAGCGGCCAGCAGCCAGCAGTCAGCCGCCAGCCGCCAGCAGTCAGCAGCCAGGAACCAGGAGCCAGTGGCCAGGAGCCAGCGCGGAGACCTCAGCCCCGGAAAAGCCTGTTACGCAAGGAGAGCTTCCCCCTCGCCCCCAGGCGGGAGAGGGTAGGGGTGAGGGGGTGACCGCTCGGGAGCGAACGGCCCTTCGACAAGCTCAGGACGAGTCCGCGGGCAGTCAGCCATCAGCCATCAGCCATCAGCCATTCGGCATCCCCGTCATCTCCCTCGCAAAGCGGCTGGAGGAAATCTACACGCCCGCTTCCGCACATCCGCTTCTTCTGCCCAGGGAATCGCGCGCGCTCAGGCTTCTGCAGAGGATTCGCGACGAGGCGCACCGGTTCGCACTCTCATACCATCACAAGCTGCGCGAGAAGACGGTGAGGAAGTCCGTGCTGGACAGCATCCCCGGCATAGGCGCTCAGCGTCGTAAGGCGCTGATTCGGGAGTTCGGCTCCGTCGCCGGAGTCCGCCGCGCGTCGCTCGACGAACTCCTCTCCGTCCCCGGCATGACGCGCCCGGTCGCGGAAGCCGTGTATGAGGGGCTTCGAGGGGAGTAGCTATGCCCCCCTGCGAATGAATTCACGGCAACGGACTGCACAAAGTCCACCTCCGTGGACTAGATATCCAGTGTCCGAAGGGACACTTCGTGCTTTTGTTGCCGTGGTTTTCCGGCCAGGGCGGTCCCGCCTTCAGCGGTCCCGCCTCCAGCGGGATCCCGAAGCAAGCGGGAGATCCCGGTCTAGCGGGACAACCGCCCGGCGCCGGCCTCATCATCGAATGGTCAGACTACAAACCGGGGAAAGCAAGCTGAAGCGGGCTCTCCACCAAATCCCCAGCTTGCTTTAGCCTGCTTGGCAATGGGCTGTTGCCTGGGGTTTCGAATCCCAGGCCTCCGTCCCCGGCATGACGCGCACCACCGCCCAGGCGGTGTATGAGGGGCTTTGAGGGGAGTAGGGGATTGGCCGATCCTGTCTTCTAGCACGCACCTTCGAACGCCGACAGCCCCGGGTGGGTAGGGATTTCCCAATCCCTACCCGAAAACTGAGGAGGCGATTCGGAAATCGCCTCCTATCAATGGAGACACGCGTTGCCTAGAGGAGGCACTTTGCCCTGGCATCCTCCAGAGCCTGCCGGAGTTGCTGAAGCACGGGGAGGAGGTTGCTAAGGCAGAGCGCCGCTTGATTTGAGATGACTGGGTGAATGAAGCCAAAGCCCTTTAGACATTCGCGGAGAGAAGATTGCAGGGTTTCTTGTGTATAGTCAATATCAGCTTGGTGCGCGTTATGAAAGCGGTTGAGCGCATCGCAGGTCCGTTCTGCTAGTACTGCTTCAGTCCTGTTTGCGTATGCGGCTGCGTAATATATCATGTCGTATCTGTTTTGGCCCTGCACAGAGCTCATACACCAGTTAAGAACATGCTCTACTCCCGGCGCGTTGTGGGCTGGCGATGGATAATGCCTCATACGCATGAGGTGATCACGAAAGCTGATATGCCATTCCTGAATCGTCCTGGAATGATTATAGAGGAAGAGCATGGTGTTGCCCAAATGTTGGGCTAAATCGCTAAAACCCCCCGCTGTAAATAGGGGAAGCTGGCATTTCTTTAGTACCTTACTGAACGCGGTAAGCTTGGGGGACTCAGGGAATAATCCCGCCCGCGCATTCTCCTCTATTAAGTGGATCCAAACCGGGCAGGGATCCTGGGCTAGGGAGGAAAGCAGCGCGGTTACCTCTTCCGCTAGTTCTTCTATAATCGGTGTTACGTGCTCCCTCGCACGACGCACTGTCTCCCTGCGTTCCCGCGCATCCTCTCGCCTTTTGCGACTTATTATCGTATACACCCACTCGGCGGCCCTGCAAATATGGCCCAACCATTCGACTGCCATGCGCCACCTGTCTGCCATCATATGCTCGCTCATTGTCGGCAAGCCGTCACTGTGGCAGAGAGCCTTTCCCACTGGTTGTAGATACGCCATCGAGCCGAATCTTTCCTCTCTTCCCTGCTGCCCGAATGCAGGCCTTTGCGGCAGCAGGATCGCTATGCGCCACCGGGCTGTCCGTTGCTCCATCACTCCGTCACGCGTCGCTCACTCCTCACGCTTCGAGCGGGAGGGCGAAGCTGCCTCGCGTGGGCAAAGTGGAGGGCGTGGCGAGCAGGCCACGGCGGATTCGGCGGCAGGCTCACCCTCCCGTGGGATGTCGAGGCGCACGTGTACCCATCCCGTCTTTCATGCTATAATACCCCCGACATGCCACGCGTGTACTACGTATTCGAAAGCGAGCTTGGATGGGTCGGGATCGCCGGAGCGAACGGCAGGATTTGCAGGCTCGTGCTGCCCAGATCGAGCAGGCGGGAGACCGCGGCTTTCCTGAACGAAGGAAAGGCGCGCGGGCTCGTCGAATCAAAGCATGATTTCTCAGGCCAGGCCGACCGACTCGCGGCATATTTCGCCGGAAAACGGGTAGACTTCGACTGCGAGCCTGACACTACCGGCGCGAGTCCCTTCGACGTGAGAGTATGGGGCGCCGCGCGGGAGATCGGGTACGGCGAGGTCCGAAGCTACGGATGGCTCGCGGCGCGCATAGGTCAGCCGGGCGCGGCAAGGGCCGTCGGACAGGCGCTGGGCAGGAACCCGGTTCCGGTGATCGTGCCGTGCCATCGGGTGATTCGGTCGGACGGCGGGATCGGCGGCTTCGGTGCGGGCCTGGCGTGGAAGATCAGGCTGCTCGGCATGGAGGCATCCGGCAGGAAAGCCGATAATCATAGGTCGGATGGTGGCCTGCCCCCAGTGGGTAGGGATTCGGAAATCCCTACCCATCGAGTGCAGGATGGTGGCGCATGACCCGGATGGGTGGCGATTTCCGAATCGCCACCCCGAGGGTTGGGGTAGGGATTCGGAAATCCCTACCCATCAAGCTATCAGCCCATCGAGCTATCGCCGGGTTTCGGGCAGGGATTCGGAAATCCCTACCCATCGAGTGCAGGACGGTCGCACATGAAAAGCTTGCTGATAAGGTGGGTCGTCAGCGCGATCGCGCTCTATCTCACCGCGCTGCTGGCGAAATGGCTGCACATCGGGATCGAGGTCAGCGGGGCGGTCTCGGCGCTGCTGGCAGTGGCTGTGCTTGCCATCGTGAATGCGCTCATACGCCCGCTGGTTATCGTGCTGACGCTCCCGCTGAACTGCCTGACGCTCGGGCTTTTCACGTTCGTCATAAACGCGCTGATGTTCTGGCTCGTGGGAAGCGGCTGGCTGCGAGGCTTCAAGGTCGAAGGGCCGCTCGCAGCGCTTTTCGGCTCGGTAGTGATGGGCATTATATCCGGCCTTGCGAGCCACCTGATTGGATCGAGAGAGTAGGAAATGCAGTTAGTAATCGTCACAGGTATGTCCGGCGCGGGCAAGACGCTCGCAATCCGCGCGTTCGAGGACATGGGCTATTTCTGCGTGGATAACCTCCCGCCGAACCTGCTGCCGAGTCTCCGGCAGACGCGTGAAGAGCATGCGGGACACGGCGGCGACGTTGCGGCGGTGGTAGACGTCCGCTCGGGCGAGCTGTTCCCCGAGCTCGCGCAAATGCTCCCGGAGCTCTCGAGCGACTACAAGCGCGCGCGGATACTTTTCCTGGACGCGTCCGACGAAGTGCTTATCCAGAGGTTCAAGGAGACCAGGCGGCGGCATCCTCTGTTCGATAAGTGCAATGGGATACTGGACAGCATTGCAGTGGAGCGGCGGATGCTGGTAGACCTGAAGGAAGTCGCCGATAAGATCATAGACACGTCAGGATTGGATCCGAACCGCCTGAAGTCGGAGATCGTGACGTATTTCGGAACCGACAGCGCGGATGCAGGCCTGATAGTCACGGTCACCTCGTTCGGATTCAAGTGGGGGCTTCCGCTGGACGCCGACCTGGTGCTCGACGTTCGATTCCTGATCAATCCGCACTACGCGCAGGACATGCGTCCGTATGACGGGCGCGACCAGCCGGTTCACGAATATGTGATGAACGATGATAGGACCCGCGAGTTCATGCGCCGGCTCCAGGATCTCATCGAGTTCTCGCTGCCGCAGTATGAGAATGAGGGCAAGGCGTACCTGAACGTTGCGATCGGATGCACCGGCGGGCGGCACAGGTCGGTTGTGATCGCCAACGAACTCGGGGTGTACTTCAGGAATAAGGGTTACCGCACGATAATAGATCATCGAGACGTCGGCAAGGCTTAGCGGCCCCGGGGATTGATATGAGCTGGCTGAAAAGCACGGTCAAATGGCTGTATCCGGGGATGAGGGTAAAGCGCTGGCTGATTCTCACCCCGATCGGCGTGTTTCTCGTGATAATCGGCGTCGCTCTACTCACGAACATGAGCGTCGTGGACTATTTGAATTCCGCCGCGCGCTTTCTCGCAGTTCAAACACACGGACGCTTGGACCTCTCGGAACCGAAGGTGTACCTGCCCATATCCATTTTCGCGATCCTCCTCGGACTGATCCTGATCCTGGCCAGCATTCGCCAGGTCGTCGGCTCGATAGCGAGCGTCATCAGCCCCACGCACAAAGATCGCCTGGCCGACGTCATATATCAGCGGCGGTACCTCGCTCAGGGTCACAGAATCGTAGTCATCGGCGGCGGGACCGGCCTGTCCACCATGCTCCGAGGCTTGAAGCAGTATACCAGCAATATCGTCGCGGTCGTCACCGTCACGGACGACGGCGGAAGCTCCGGAATGCTCCAGCGCCACCTCGGCATGCTCCCTCCCGGCGACATTCGGAACTGCGTTGTGGCCCTGGCGGATGAGGAAACCTTGATGACCGAGCTCTTCCAGCACCGCTTCGATGAAGCCGGAGAAGGACTGGCAGGGCACTCGTTCGGTAACCTGCTCATCGCTGCAATGACGGACATTACCGGCGACTTCGAGGCGGCCGTGAAGGAGACGAGCAAGGTTCTGGCGATTCGAGGACGAGTCCTTCCATCCACCACGCAGAATGTCACACTTCGGGCCGAGCTGGCAGACGGATCGCTGGTTGATGGTGAGACGAGCATAGCCAAGTCGGCCCAGCCGATACAGCGGATTACGCTCGTGCCGCCGGACGTCAAGTCTCTCCAGGAGGTGCTGGACGCGATCCGGTTGGCGAATGCCGTCATCATCGGGCCCGGCAGCATCTATACCAGCGTCATCCCGAACCTGCTTGTGGAGGGCATGGTAGACGCGATTGCGGCTGCGCGGGGCGTGAAGATCTACGTGTGCAACGTAATGACCCAGCCCGGCGAGACGGACGGCTACCGGGCGTCGGGTCACGTCAGAGCTGTGACTGAGCACGCAGGGAGGCGGCTCTTCAATTATGTGCTCGTCAACAAGGAAGTCCCCTCGATGCGACTCCTCGAGAAATACCACAAGCAAGGTGCGGAATTGGTTTCCCCGGATGTTGACGTTATCCGCGAAATGGGGTACAAGCCGATAACGGGGAACTACATCAGCCAGACGGACGTGGTGCGGCACGACCCGGAGAAGCTGGCGCAGGCCATACTCAGGCTGGTGTTCGAAAAATCCTTCCTCCCCTGACAGCACAGCCCTTGACACACCAACCGCTCTAAGTTAGAATACATTGGCTTCCGGCAGGTCGGCAGGCGGTGTTCTCCGCTGCCCGACTTCCGGCTGCCGTGATCGGGCCGAACAACAAGCACTTGAGAAGGAGGTCTCTTTAGTGGCTGTTCGAGTAGGAATCAATGGTTTCGGGCGCATTGGCCGCCTCACACTGCGAGCGATTCTCGATCAGTATCCAGATGATATCGAGGTCGTTGCTCTTAACGACCTGGTGGACGCGCAGACGAACGCGCATCTGTTCAAGTACGATTCCAGCTACGGAGTCTTCCCCGGCAATGTCACGTACGAAGAAAAGGACATCGTCATCAACGGGAAGAAGATCTACGTCTACGCCGAGAAAGACCCCGCCAACATCCCGTGGGGCAATCACGGCGTCCAGATCGTCATCGAGTCAACGGGAGTTTTCACTGACGCTACGAAGGCACAGGCGCACGTACACGACGGCGTGAAGAAGGTCATCATCACCTCTCCCGCTAAGAACGAGGACGTGACAGTCGTACTCGGCGTAAATGAGGAGATGTACGATCCCGCGAAGCACGCGATGATCTCCAACGCTTCGTGTACGACGAACTGCCTCGCTCCCGTTGCCAAGGTATTGCAGGACAGCTTCGGCATAGTCAAGGGGTTC
>Ga0315294_10004548_pt1 | contig 15157 bp, 18 predicted proteins | sample YL17G13_40_MG_FD_203626 | JGI IMG/M metagenome (GOLD analysis project Ga0315294, IMG submission 203626) | Sediment microbial communities from Yellowstone Lake, YNP, Wyoming, USA - YL17G13_40 | ecosystem: Environmental > Aquatic > Freshwater > Lake > Sediment | place: USA: Wyoming | collected... | reverse complement strand
TCGCTTGAGGAAGTTTTCTAAATTCCATAAACCATAAGTCCACTTTCTTTTATCAGCCGGGACCTGCCACAATCTACAATAATTTAATATGGCGGCCAAGATAGGACCCGGGTTGTTGTTATATTCTTTGAGGCGTTTGTCGATTAATGAATCAAGTGCTGGGTTTTTCTTGTCCAGATCCCGGATTTTTCTCATACCGGATATATTCTTTTTGTTTAAAATTTCAGCGCAATCATTCCAATAGCCTTTAATATTCTTAATGGCATCGTCAACGAGCTCGGGTAGTTTTACATTTGCTGATTTCTTTGGTTTGAATAACCGTTTCTTAACCGTTGGCAAACCGTTAGACAACGGTTTGTCGGTGGTTATAATGTCTTGAAATTCCGGATAAAGTTCTACAAATTCTTTCCAATGCGGAGACGTTGAGGTGATCATGTGTTCCCGTTGGATCGCTTTTCTGATTAAGGCCGGCGCGCCGCCGCCGTTGTAGAGCCGATAGCGTTTGATAAATATCGTATGAGTCTTTACATCATACGCCAGGTTTCTCACGTTATTAATTCCCAGATTGGATAAAGTATGATCGACCGTTTCAAAGGACACGCCGGATTCGGATGATATGGTTCCGGGGGTTATGACGTAGATCCCGCTTTCGGTTGCGGATGGGTTTGTGCAAAGGTAAAAGAATACTATTTTTTCCTCAAGAGAATATTTTTGGAAGTCCGGATCGCGCCAGATGTTGACGGAAATTTTCCTATAATGTGCCATGACTCGGCCGCAGGATCTCAGATATAATGAGCCGCGCAGAAATATAAATTTTATGCACGGTGGTTCGGGAAAGATTGAGCCGCGTGGCAATGGTTTTAAAATCTTCTTCGTCAACCAAGTGGCTGATTAGAATATTTATCTGCATGGTGTTGAGTTTGGCGAGAATTTTTGAGTAAAAATCATCTTTCTTTTGTTGGGCGCACGTCTCCGCCAAAAACCGTCTAACGCTTTCACGGTCCGCGTCAATGGGAGTGAGGCTGATTACTTCGGGCATCAATCCTCCTTAGAATCTATACCTGGCATAAGCCTCGTCGGTGCAGGGAACGAGTTTTCGGATATGCTCTTTCATATAAACCTTGTCGCCGTTTTCACCAATCCATTCATAGGTGCTTTCTGCGAAGTGGCAATAAATAGCCCAGTCGTTATTGCCGCCACGGACCGCAACCCATTTTAACATTTTTCCGGATCCGGTCATAAATAAACCGTCTTCCGTATCGGGCATTTCACCGTGAGCAAAGCTATGAGCCGGCTCCATGGCTTCTAATTGATCAAGGGTTAAGAGAAGCGCGGCTCCATCTTCTATAATATCTCCGGAGCAGTCCCATTTGGGATTTTTGGGAGTTGTTATTCCATCCGGCCCAAGATTGGTAGTGGGGATAGGTCCTTTTTTTCCCTCCAACGCTTGACGGGCGATGTTCCAAGCATCCTGCATCCGTGCCGTCCATAAATGGGGGTCATCGGCTGGATGTGGGAGAGTAGAATCACCACGCAAGTCAGCCACCTCAATCAATTCCCTCAGCGCCTTTCGCAACCGCTCGATCTCCATGAGCAGTTCACCGTTTTGCTGGCATAATTGCTCGCCTTTTCTTTTTAAATCCTCGTTTTCGGTTTTTAAAAATACGTATTCTTTTTTAATATGAGATTCGCTTATGATATGAAAAGCGTAATCGTGGTCGTTACTGAAACAGACGTCGCATAATTTACAAATTATTGTCATTTTCCCCTCGCTTTTCTTCGGATCCGTGAAGCGATTTGAATTACGTCGCCGATCACGAATCTAATCGTATAGTTTATATCTAATTTGGTTCCATCTTTTTCTTTCAATAAATCTCCTTGCGTGATGGCTCTCTCTAAAATATCATAACATCTTTTGTATGCGTGGCTCAACCATAAATCGCGGCATCGTTCCGTAAGCTCTTTAGCGACAAGATGTTTTTCGCGTGCGGTTAGTTTCATTTTTTCACCTTCTTTGGTTTAAGCGCTTTGGCAACCATGTCCAGGTCGCGGCCGACGAAAAAAGATTTGACGGTTTCCGGTGATATATCCGGGTGAAAGGCGTTGATTTCAAATACGGCGCGCTTGGTTTGGAAGTTGTAGCTGATCCAGGTTATATTTGCGCGGATCCGTGCCAGGGCATAGACATTGACGAGCGATCGGCGCGATGTTTTGGCGGTGGCAGCCAGGAGCGCCTTTAACTGCTCGCCGGTTTCGCACAACTCAATTTGTTTACCCATGACAACGATCTTGGAATAGGGGAGAGCGATAAATTGGTCTTTGGTAAAAGATATATCAAACATTTCGCATTTGATTTTCAAGGTCCGGTATGTTTTGCTGACCGCTATTAAATTATATATTGTGGTCCGCTTTAAAAGTATGTCGGAATTTTTAATCCATTCATCGGCGGTCCGGTGGCCGAGCGCAATCCATCCCTTAACCTCGAAAAAATATTCTAATTTGGTCCCGAGCTCCAGGGCGGCGTACGTTGACCGGCTTTGCAGTTCTTGAATTTCGTGGGTGAGATTTGCCGCGTCCTCTTTTGTCATATCGACGGGTGTTACGGTTAAATTATTATCGTTCATACTGCCTCAGTAATTGTGGCGGAGCGAGGAATTGGAGGGGAAGAATGGGGGGAACCCATTCCTGTTTGTTTATCATCCCGCTCCGCCGATTTCATATCAATCCCGGGGATCCGTGCTTTGAACCAGCGGATGGATTGCCGCGATCGCCAAAACATGATCCGCGCACTCGCCGCGCGATTTGATCCAGAGGGCGCAGGCTTCCTTTAGGCAATCGCAGGTTACATAACTGTCAAGCTCGTGATGCCATGATCGTGGACACTGGGGGATGATTTTTCCTAAGGGCATTTAATCCTCCGGTAGAGGGACATTAAATTCTTTGCATTTTTCCTCAGCCTTTCTTACCTTATCCTCAATTTCTGTGAGGAGCCCGACCTCGTTAATAAATTCCGTAAGTTTGGTCGTGGGCCGGACGGCTTTTTGGAGCAGTACGATCAAGTTGGAATAGTATATTTTTAATTCCTTCTCGATCGTTTGCCGTTCTTCGGGTGTTAAATTAGTAGACGGTTCGATTTGCGTTTCCGCTTGTGGTTGCGGACCAGGTTCCGGTTGCTCCTCGTCGCTTGGCGGCGGGGGAGTGGTTTCCGTGGCTGGCGTTTCGGGCGGTGGTGTTTGGGCAACCGGTCCCGGGGTTGGTTTCGATTTTTCCTCTTTAGCCGGTATCGGTTCCTTTTTTTCATCTTTTTTGGCGGTTTCGACTGCTTCCGGCAAGACTCTATATTCTGGCGTGGCTCCATCCGGCACTATTTCCTCGGAAGTATAAGGGATCCCGCCCAGTTCTTTGGGAAACATGAGCCGAAATGCCTGGGCGATTGCGACTTTTTTGAGCATAAAACGGGGCATTTTGACCCAGCTGGCCTGTCCTTTGTCAAATTCCGCACGCTCTACAATCCACATAAAGGATTGTGTCCAGTCTTTACGTTTGATTTCACAAAACGCGGTTTTTCCATCAAGGGATGCCTCAGCGCGCCACCATTCGAGTTGATGAGTATCCTCGGCGCGCTTAAGATATACCTCGTAACCGACGACGATGTTGGCCGCGATCGTGGGATCTTTGTATTTGATCAGATGAATCTCGCGTTTGAACGGGTTGAGGCCATAGGACGCGGAAATGTTGAGGAATAGGAATATTTCCCTGTCGTTTGCAGTCGCGCAGATATATTTTCTTATGGTTTCGGCGTCGAGTTGCTTTAAATCGGTTAGGACCTGGGGTCCCGGCTTGGCTATATCTTTACCGGCCATACTTTTCTCCTTTGGCGCGAGGGCGCGCCGCTTATTTTCTATATCCCGTACGTTTCCAACGATCCCGTGCATTATCGGCCAGGGTTCCGGATATCAAATGGTCGGGATTAATGCAGGCCGCATTATCGCAGGTGTGGCGAATTACATTGCCATTCTGGGGTTTGCCATACCACCAGTAATAAACGAGTCGGTGAATATAATTAACTTGCATTTTACCGCCGGCACGCCGACACAACTGGCGGTATCCAATATAGCCATGTTTATATGGCACTGGTTTATGGCTGATTATTTCATAACATTGTTTTTCGGTAATTTGGCATTTTATTGGTTGTAGATTTTTGAAACGATTGCAATCTTGAATTAAAAGACGGGTATCAAGGTAAATGAACCCCGGGGTGTTTGGATTTGAATAAAAACCGTCTTTTTGCGTCAAAGAAACCTCCTTTAAAGCTCACCTAGAGATCTCTTTTTTAATTGCCGATGGGTCTGATAATGTATATTACGTAAACTAGTAAATAATACATTATTATAAGACTTGATGGTAATTTAATAAACCTGTCCCCTTCATGTTAAGTGTTTTCTTGATATTTGATAATTGTCTTATATACGGGAATGCGCTGATGGCGGTATTAAACCCCCGTCAGCTTGATTCGGAAATAACCACCGATTAAAATCGCTGGTTTTCTCTAACGGGATAAATTGATTGTTCCTAGGTTTTACGTCTTGAATCTTTCCGACTGATGCTTGAGCTTGTCCGCGATGCCAGTCAAGATCTGCGTCGATTCCATCAATTGGGTGAACGCGGCGCCCTGTTCTTCGATCGACGCCGATACTTCCTCGGCGGACGAGGCGTTGGTTTGCGCTTCCCGGGCGATCTCGTCGAGGATCGTGACCAGGCGATTGACCGCGTCCTTGTTCGCCTCGCCTTTTTTGACGATCTGGTCAATGTCGGTGACCGCGTTGATGATCTCTTTGGAGATGGTTTTAAGTCGTTCCGAGGCGTTGAGCAGCACGTCTTTGGAATGGCGCACGCCTTTGAATGTTTCGTCCGCTTCCTTGACCATGACGCCCGTTTTTTCGATGATGTTATTGATGATCTTATTGATCTCCTCAGCCTGGGTCCGGCTCATTTCCGAGAGCTTGGTCACTTCCTGGGCGACGATCGTGAACCCGCGGCCAGCTTCGCCGGCCCGGGCCGCTTCGATCGCGGCGTTCAAGGCCAGGAGCGCCGTCTTCTCGGCGATGGAATTGATCGTATCGACGATGGTCGGGATTTTTTCGGTTTCCGCGTAAAGAAGGTTTATGCGCTCGGTCAGGTGTTCAATCCCGGACATGATCACGCCGATGTTCTGGGTGGCCGCTTCGGCTTCGCTCTTGCCTTCGTTGGAAAGTTTCAAGATCTTGTCAAAGGTCGTCTTCGAGTGCAGCGCCGAGTCCACCGTGTCCTTGGCGATATCCTTTGTGCTCTTGGCTTCTTCGAGGATCTTGTAGATATCCTTGAGCTGGGTACCGGAGCTCTGGGCGATCTGCTGCACCGAAGCGGTGATTTCCTCGGTAGCGGCGGTCAGTTCCTGGGAGATCGAAGCGAGGTGGCTTGACTGTTCGGAAAGGCGGGGCGTTGATTCCGTCACTTCCCGGATGATCTTGGACAGAGCCTCGATGAAACTGTTGAATCCGCTGGCCACGGCGCCGATCTCGTCGCTCCGGGAAACTACCAGCCGACGGGAAAGATCGGCTTCGCCGTGGGCGATCGCCTCCATTTCACGCGATATCGCGATCGCCGGCCGGGTGATCTGGCGGGAAAGGATGATGGAAAATACGAGCACGACCAGGATCGTGATGATTCCGAAGAAAATCCCGCTGCGCAGTGACCGGAGGATCAATTTCTTCAGGGGTTCGGTGGACAACCCGATGCGGACGATCCCGATGATCTCGCTTTGTTCCAGCGCTTCGAGGATCGTTCCGTCCGGGTTCCGGCGGGCAACCGGTGCGAGAAAATCGTAGTCCCGGCCGGGTGTTACGATACCCATCTTTCCTTTCTTTATGCGGAGCAGTTGGTTGCGGGGTATGGCCGGGTCGGCGCCTTCGACCTTGATAAAAGTGGTTATGATCTCCCCCAGCGAGTCGTAGATCATGACATAATCCACGTCCTCCTCTTGGGCCAGGGCGAGGATCGGCAGGTGAAGCATGGACTCGTTGTTCAATTCGATGCCCGCTTGGCAATTGAAAGAAAAATTCTTGACCAGGGCTTTGCCGTTATCTATAAATTCGCGTTTGGTGATGGTCGAGGTTTGGTTATAGAAAAATACCAGGAAAACGAAAACGATCAGAACGCTCAAGGGTATGAAGTAGATCAGGATCCTGCGCTGTAAACCGCCGAGGATGTTGGCCATAATCGGGAAATTATACCTGAATATTATATTTAGTCAAGGGAGATTTAATAGGATGACAGTGATTAACTATAGATTACAGTGATAAAAGCAACTATCGGGACCGATTATTTTGTTGCGGCACTCTCCCCCGCCACCCAGCCGGTTGTGAACGCGGCCTGCAGGTTGTAACCGCCGGTATTGGCGTCGACGTCGATAACCTCACCGCAAAAGTAAAGCCCGCGGATGATCTTGGACTCCATGGTCCGGGGATCGATCTCCTTAACGTCCACTCCCCCGCCGGTCACGATCGCCTCGGCGATAGGCCGGGTACGGGTCACGGTCAAACGGAAATCGGAGAGCAGTTCGCGGAGGTTTTCACGCTGACGACGGGTTATCAGGCAGCCGCGTTCCGCGCCGGTAAAGCGCAGCCGTTTCAGGAATACGGGGATCGCCGAATAAGGCAGGAGGTGCTTAAGGATATTTTTGATCTGCATATCGCCGTTTTGGTCTAGTTCGCGCAAGAGCCGGGCGTCGAGCACGGCCGGTTCGAGCGCGGGTTTGAAGTTGATGGCGAGCTGGACCGGCCCCCGGGTGAGACGTTCGGAGATCTCCCGGCTGATCGTCAGGATGACGGGTCCGGAAACCCCGTAATGGGTGAAGATCATCTCCCCAAAAATTTCCCGGAATTTCCGGCCCCGGGCATAGGCCGTAACCCGGATGTTCTTCAGGCTGAGGCCGGCCATTTCGCACGCATAACCTTCGGCGATCTCGAGCGGCACGAGCGCCGGTACCGGCGCGCTGCATTGGTGGCCGAGTTCGGCGGCCCAGCGAAAACCGTCGCCGGTCGAACCGGTTTGGGGATAAGACATCCCGCCCGTCGCCACGATCACCCGGTCTGCGGTCAGGGTTTCTCCGCTCCCCTCAACCACTCCGCATACCCGGTTCTCTTTGACCGCTACCTGACGGACCGGGGAGTTATATTTGACCGCGACTTCCCTTTTTTCCAACTCCGCGGCCAGACAATCCGCGATCTCGTCGGCATCGCCGGACGCGGGGAAAACCCTGCCGCCGCGCTCCGTGACCATGCGGACGCCCCGGTTTTCGAAGAATTCGATCAGGTTGCAGTTAAAAAATGAGGAGAAAGCGTTATAGAGGAATTTGCCATGGTGTCCAAAATTAGCCATGAAATCTTCGATCTCGCCGTCGTTGGTGATGTTGCAACGTCCTTTGCCGCTGATCCGCAGTTTGTTGCCGAGCTTAGCGGTTTTTTCCAAAAGGATAACCTTGCCGCCGCGTTCGGCCGCGCGCTGGGCCGCCATCATTCCCGAAGCGCCGCCGCCCACGACCGCGATCATTACCGGTTCCGTTTTCATCGCGTCAAGATGAGCAAGGCTTTCCGCACTTCCCGTAATGGGAAACCGACGATATTCGAATAACTGCCGCGGTACTTCCGCACCAGCCTCTTCCCTATCCCTTGGATCCCGTAAGCGCCGGCTTTGTCCATGGGCTCGCCGCTTTTTACGTAGCCGTCGATCATCTTCGGATCGAGTTTTTTCATCCAAACCGAGCTCGTCACCGACAACCGGAGCCGTTTTGCGTCCGGCAGGCGGATGAAAGCCAGTCCCGTGATCACGTTATGGCGCCGGCCGCTTAAACGGCGGAGAATGGTCCGGGCATGGTTCGGGTTAAGCGGTTGTCCGATTATCGTCCCGTCCAAGTCGATGACCGTGTCCGCTGCCACAATGAGCGTGGTCCGGCCGGGCGCCAGGCGGATCCGGCCGGCCACGTCCGAGGCTTTGGCTTCGGCCATCCGAAGCGCGAATTTTCGGGGAGTTTCGCCCGGTCGGTACTTTTCTCGAATCCGGCTTTTCATGGCTATATAAGAACCACGGGGTAAAACGCGGGCTAAGAATAGTCGGCGCCGCGGCGATTCTGAAGCCAGGACAACACGAATTGCTTGCCCGATCATGGTCATCATCAAAAAACCTGGAACGTGATCCGATCCGATTGATTGCCGCCCAGAACTTCGAGGACGTGCTTGCCCGCGACGGGCGACCAAACATGGACGTAGGGATATTTGATCTTTCCGAGCGACCTGCCATCCAGCATAAAATCCAACTCCCCGAGGTTTCCGAGGGTCTCAACGATGAATTTTATCCCCTGCGTCTGGTACGAAACCTGCGGGTTGATCTTGTAGATGTCGCCCGAACGCGGGTTGAGGATCGCCAATGGATGGTCAGTGTTCAAGGTCGGATGGAGACCGAGATATGCTATGGACCTGGTGCCGGACGTATCCTGGCAGACCGCGCATGATTCGCGGGGTTCGGTGCCGGGGATGAATATTTCGTCGATTTTTACCGGGCATACATCGCGGGCGATAAGGCCGGATTTGCCGCAGACCCGGGCGGTCGTCAAATCCGGAGGTTCGGGAAAACGGGTCGGGTATGATCTGCGGTGGAGTTCGATCATGATATCGCGGAACAGGGGCGCGGCGCCGGAAACGCCGGACACTCCTTGCATGGGCGCCGCGTCAAAATTCCCAACCCATACGCCGACGATATAGGAGGTAGTAAAACCTATACACCAGTTGTCTTTATAGTCTTTGGTGGTTCCGGTTTTTACCGCGCAGGGAAAGGGCAGGTTCATCGGCGAATCGTCGCCGAAGGCTTTGATCCGGCTGGCGTTGTCACTCAGAATGTCGGTTATGATATAAGCCGCGGCCGGTGAAAACAACTTGCGCTCTTTTATCGCCCGATCGGGCGGATCAAGGGGGCCCGGATCGATCGATACGATGAACCGCGGTTCTCCGGCCACGCCTGACCGGGCAATGGTCCGGTAGGCGTTCGCCATTTCGAGCAGTGTGACTTCTCCGGCACCTAAACCCAAGGATAAGCCATAAAAAGTGGCATTACGATTCAAACTGCGGAAATCCAATTCCTTAAGAAAAGTAAAAAACCTTGGAAAACCGATTTTTTCCAGGAGATAAACAGTGGGCACGTTGAAAGACGATCCAAGCGCTTCGCGCGCCCGGGTCGGGCCATGATATTTATTTCCAAAATTGCGAGGAGCAAAAACCGTATGGTCAGGTAATTTAAATTCCCAAACCGTGTCCGGGAGTATCGCGTTCACCGAAATACCGGATTCGAGCGCCAATATGTATAAAAATGGTTTGATGCTGGATCCGGGCTGGCGCAATGATACACAGCCGTTCACCTGGCCATCACGGGTATCAAAATAATCTTTTGAACCGACCATCGCGAGGAGCTCACCATCCTTGCGGTCAAGAACGATCACGGCTGCCTGGTTAACATTATATTCACTTAAAGTTTTAAGCGAAGTGGATGTTATTTTCGACATATTTCTCTGAATATCGGCATCGATTGTTGTAGTAACGCTTAAACAATTATTAATATTGTATTTATCTAATTTATCAATGATATAATCGACAAAATGAGGGGCTTCGAAATTATTATCCGTTTTTACTAAATTTAATGATTCACGAACCGCGATATGAAACGATAAACTATCGATTATTTTAGTTCTCAATAATTCGCTGAGGATTTTTTTCTTTTCCAAACAGACCTGTTTCGGATTTATATAAGGATCGTATAGCGAAGGCGCTTTGGGGATTGCCGTCAAGATCGATGATTCTCCCAATGACAAGTCTTTGCTTTTTTTTCGGAAATAAAAGACGCTAGCCGCTTCTACTCCGTAGGTCAGGTTCGCATAAGGCGCCCGGTTCAAGTATATTTCCAAGATTTTCGACTTGCTTAAATATAATTCCAGTTTCAGAGCGTAAACAATCTCTTGTAATTTTGTAAGAATATTCTGGTCCGTTACTCCCAAACAGAATTTTGCTACCTGCATTGTAATCGTCGAACCACCGGAAGTGATCCGGCCATAACGGATGTTGTTGATGAATGCCCGGCTGATCGCGAATAAGTCCACCCCCGGATGGATAAAGAACCTTCGATCTTCACGAATTATCGTGGCTTTTAGCATGTGAGGTGATATTCCCGATATTGGGATCCAAATACCTGTTTTATAGTCCTTGGATAGGATTTCCCTAAGGATCCTACCGTGCCGGTCCATGATTTTAAAGGAATTGAACGCCGGGTAGATCTCCGAACTGCGGGGCGGGATTGCAATATAGAGTAAAATGAGCATGATCATCCCGAAGAAAGCAATCGCTATGGAACGGATTATGCGTTGTTTTAATGTGCTCCATGCCGCCATGAAAAATATTATCCAATATTTAACAATAATCAAGGAGTAATAACTTGATTTTTGTAGTAAGGCCTTACGCGCTCATTTTGACCAAAATAAAACGTTCTTTTCTATTGACTTTCCTATCTAAATTTGTATAATGAAAAGATAGAAAAGGAGTTCCATCATGATAAATACGAAAGAAATAGCCTCCATTATTAAAAAGTATCGAGGAAGCAAATCATCCCTGCTCGCAGTGCTTCAGGATATCCAGGTCAAATATAATTGGCTCCCGCCACTCAGCCTCGAAGCGGTATCGGACCAATTATGCATACCCTTGATCGATGTCTATAGTGTGGCGACATTTTACCGAGCCTTCAGTCTGGTCCCGCGCGGCAAGCATTGCGTTACGGTCTGCATGGGCACCGCCTGTCATGTTCGGGGCGCGCCGCAGGTTTTAAACCGGTTCGAGGAATTACTCAAGGTAAAATCCGGCTGTACGACACCCGACCATAACGTGACCCTGGAGGAAGTGATGTGTTTGGGGTGCTGCGCTTTAGCACCGGTCGTGGTATTGGACGGCAGGTACCATGGCGGCGTGAACATCCAGAAGGCCGAAACGATCGTCAACGAAACCAAGCCTAAGACCACCAAAAAATCCGCCAAGAAAAAGTGACCCTCCGCAATATCTCCGAACTGTTAAAAGCCGAAAACCTGAACGCAGGGTGCGATTTAGACATCGATATCAAGCACGTCAAAGCGTCCGACTTGATGAGCGATGTTTTGGCTTTCGCGGAATCGGGCGCCCTCCTTGTGACCGGGTTAACAAACAATCACGTGATCCGAACCTGCGAAATCGCGGGCATCTGCGCGGTAGTGATTGTCCGCAATAAAACTCCGACCAGCGAAACGATCCAGCTCTCCCGAGAAAAGAATATCCCGATAATATTGACCAAGATGACGATGTTTGAGGCATGCGGCATTCTTTACGAAAACGGTTTGAGGGGGATCCCGGCTAAAACAATGCCGGTTTAATTATCCGCATGAGCTTGCAGATCATTTACGAGGAAGAGTTCCGGATTGAAGGCGGGAATTTCCTCAAAGCCGGCGAGGCTTCATGCCGGATCCGCACGATCCTGAAGGAAATCGGCATCGACAACGCAATTGTGCGCCGGGTCGGCATCGCGGCATACGAATCGGAAATGAACGTCGTGATGTACGCGCATCTCGGCCGGATACGCCTCCGCGTGACCAAGGAAAAGGTATTCCTCGGTATCGACGACGAAGGCCAAGGTATCCCGGACATTAGCCTGGCAATGCAGCCCGGCTACTCCACCGCCACCGACGAGATGCGGGAGATGGGTTTCGGCGCCGGCATGGGTCTGCCCAATATCAAGAAGAACGCGGACATATTCAGTATCACCTCGACCGTCGGCCAGGGCACCAGTATTGAGATCACGGTCAAATTAGACGGCAATGGAAGAAATTAACTCCGCGCATTCGATCCGGGTTGACGATGCCAAATGCATCGGCTGCGTGGTTTGCATGCACGCGTGTCCGACCAAGGCAATCCGGGTTCGAAACAGGAAGGCCGTCATCAAGGATGAGCAGTGCATCGACTGCGGCGAATGCCTGCGGGTATGCCCGCACCAGGCGATCGTTCCGATCACGACCCCGTCCTCGGACATCAACCGTTTCAAATACAAGATCGCCATACCTTCGCCGGTGCTCTACTCCCAGTTCGGGCACAACGCCATGCCCGACGAAATCCTGACAATCCTCAAGGAACTCGGCTTCGATCACGTCTACGACGAGGCGCTGGTCTGCGAAATGACCAACCTGGCGATCGAGGAATATCTCGACGAGAATAAGACGCCTCGGCCGATTATTTCCTCCACCTGCCCGGTCGTAGTCCGTTTGATCCAACGCCTGTTCCCCAGTCTCTGCGGGTTGATCATTCCGATCGAACCGCCCCGCGAGATCGCGGCGAAAAACCTGCGCGAGGAGGTTGCCAAGGAGCGGGGTATAAAAAAAGAAGACATCGGGATTGTCCATATTACTCCCTGCGCGGCGAAGATGGTTTCGATCAATCACCCGGAGACCCTCGAGAAGTCGTTCCTCGACGGCGCGATCTCAATCCAGGAAATTTATAACCAGATAATGATGAAGGTAAAAAAATCAAAACATCCCGTCATGCTCCGCACCCCGAACCAATTCAGCGGCATCGGCATGAGCTGGGCGATCTCCGGCGGAGAAGTCAAGGGCTTGAAGTATATTCACTCGGTGTCGGTGGCCGGCGTTCTGGATACGATACGGATCCTTGACGACGTCGAATCCGGCAAATTGAAAAACATCGATTACCTCGAGTGCATGATCTGTCCGGACGGCTGCGTGGGCGGACCGCTTACCGCCGAGAATCGGTTCATCGCTAAAAGTAATGTCCAGCGGTTGACCCGGATCTTCAGCGGCAAGGAGCAGGTCGACCAGTTCCTGGTCAAAAGGCTCTATAAAGAAAAATTTTTTTCATTCGAGAGGGCGGTCAAACCCAAACCGTTCCCGCCTCTCGACGCGAATCGTGATAAGGCGATTCGAAAAATGGAATTGAAGGAGGCGGTCATCAAGAAACTGCCAGGAGTCGACTGCGGCGTCTGCGGTTCGCCGGATTGTCGAACCTTAGCCGAAGATGTCGTCCGCGGCGACGCGAAGATCGAGAACTGCATCTTCATCGCCAGCGAGGGAAAGGAAAAAGGTTAACGCATGAAAAACAAGATTTTTCAATTAACGGATATAATAAAAGCTTGCGGTCTCGAAAAGGTCTCCGGCAAGAATCTCGCGGAGCGACCGGTCGAGGGCGGGTATGCCAGCGATTTGTTGAGCGACGTCATGGCGAACGCCAAGAAGAACGATATCTGGATAACCTTGCAGATCCATCCGAACATCGTTGCGGTCGCGGTCTTGAAGGAACTCAGTGCGATCATCATCATTAACGGGCGGAAACCCGAACCCGAGATGGTGGCCAAGGCGGTCCAGGAGGGGATCCCGGTCCTGACCAGCTCCTTCCCCGCTTTCGAACTGATTGGAAAACTATATGTTTTGGGTGTTTCCGGGCTTCGTTGATGCTTCAGTGTTTCCAGGCAGATCTGCATGTTCACACCTGCCTCTCCCCCTGCGCCGACCTGACCATGTCGCCTAAACGGATTGCGGAACGCGCCCGCATCGCAAAAGTGGAAATGCTTTGTATTTGCGACCACAACTCCGCCGAGAATGTCAGGGCTGTAGTCCGAGCCGGTCGGACGAACGGGATCGCCGTAATTCCCGGCCTGGAAGTGACGACCGTCGAGGAAGTGCACATCCTGGCGCTTTTTCAGCACTCCGGCGATGCTCTTAAGCTGCAGCGCATCGTCTATCGGGAATTGCCGGCTGCCGTCAATAAACCCGAATTATTCGGCGACCAGATCGTCGCCAACGAATTTGACGAAGTGGAAGGCAATAACCTCCGTTTGTTAAGCTCCGCGACCCGCCTGACCGTCGAAAAACTTATCGCGAAGATCCATGCGCTGGGCGGGTTGGCGATCGCGTCCCACATCGATCGGGAAAGGAACGGGATCATCGGTCAGCTGGGTTTTATACCCGACGGCCTCGCCGTAGACGGTTTGGAGATATCTGCCGTTGCCCGCTTGGCAACCATCCGGGAAAGCAATCCCGAGATCGGGAAATACCCGGTCATTGCCTCTTCCGACGCCCACTTTTTGGATGATATCGGGAAAACACGGACCGCCTGGACTCTGGCCGAACCGACCTTACCGGAAATTCGGTTGGCTCTGGCTGGGGAAAAAGGCCGGAAATTATCGATCGGGGCATGACCTTGCAGGACCTTTCCCTCCATATCCTGGATATCGCCGAAAATTCGACCGCCGCCCACGCGACCCGGATCGAGATCACGATCGACGAGAATATCCGAAAAAACCGGTTGCTGTTCCGGATTCGGGACAACGGCCGGGGCATGACGAAACAAGTCCAGATCCGAGCTCTCGACCCCTTCTACACCACAAAAAAGGTGCGGCGGGTGGGTTTGGGTTTGCCCATGCTGGCTCAGGCCGCAAGGGAGGCCGGTGGCCGTCTGACGATCCGCTCCCGCCCCGGTTCGGGTACGTCGATTACCGCGCGTTTCGTATTCGATCATATTGACCGGAAACCCATCGGTAACATGGCGGAGACGATCATCAATTTGATCGCAGGCCATGGACGGAATATAGATTTCTTGTATAGATATCGTAAAAACAATCTAAGTTACATCTTTGATACCAGGATCATCAAGCGTAGTTTACAGGACGTGCCGATTACCGATCCCGAGGTATTGATTTTTTTAAAAAATGAAATAATCAAAGGACAAAAGGCGCTAGAAAAAAGGAGAAAAAAATGAAGAAGCTGAAAATCGGCGATTTGGAAAAATTGAGGGACAAGGTTAAACGGACCGCCGAGGTTCGGGAAGGAAAATATAAGGCCAAGATCACCGTCCACATGGGTACCTGCGGTATTGCCGCCGGCGCCCGCGATGTCATGGCTGCGCTGATGGACGATATCGAGCGCAAAAAGATCAAAGACGTCATCATCACCACTTCGGGCTGCGCCGGTCTGTGCAGCCGGGAACCCATGGTTACCGTGGAGATTGCCGGCAAGCCGCCGGTCAAGTACGTCGATCTGACCGCCGAGAAG
>Ga0315294_10004546_pt1 | contig 15159 bp, 6 predicted proteins | sample YL17G13_40_MG_FD_203626 | JGI IMG/M metagenome (GOLD analysis project Ga0315294, IMG submission 203626) | Sediment microbial communities from Yellowstone Lake, YNP, Wyoming, USA - YL17G13_40 | ecosystem: Environmental > Aquatic > Freshwater > Lake > Sediment | place: USA: Wyoming | collected... | reverse complement strand
AGTACGTGCCTCCACTAGAAGTCAAGAAGGGCCCTTCAGCCACATTCGTGCAGTTCAACATGGCTCTTTCAAAGTAGAGGCCGAACTGCCAGCCGGTGAGGTTCGCCACATCAGCCACCGTGACATTCACCTGAAAAGTTTCACCGACTGTCACAACCCTTGACACAGGTTCGACCGCCATTTTCGCGGAAGCTGCTGAGACTTTGAAAGCTGAAAAAGTAAAGGTCAAGAATATAACGAGTAAAGTTACTGCTACGCAACTTTTCCTGAGAAACATCATCCCCCTTCTCCTTCTAATTTGCAATTAAAAACAATGGAAAGAAGGTATTTAAGACTTCAGGAACTAACCTCTATGAAAACTCATTTAAACAAGGAGCGAGCAGTAAGAACAAGAAGCACGATGAAGACTCGCAAAACTGCCTTCTTCATTTTTCTCACAATCGCAGTCGCAGTACTATCATTCAGAACTGGAAAAGCGACTCCCACAACAATTCAAGTTCATCCTTCGGTCCAAACTGTAACCTTAGGAGACACTGTCACGGTTGATATTGACTTGGATTTTGCGGAGAATCTCTCTGGCTATGACGTATCCATGAGCTTCAGCAACAGTGTATTGAGCGCTGTTGCAATTGAATACGAAGGATACCTCGAAGAACCCACATTCATTGTCAGTCAAGAAATCAACAACTCAGCAGGCTATGTTCGTTTAGTAATGCTGAGCCTGAACCCTTCAGTATCAAAAACCGGGGGCTCCCCACCACCACTGGCCACCGCAACCTTCACAGCAATCGGAATTGGCACATCCGATCTTCACCTATACAGCACTAAACTTGCCTCTTCCAACGGATCTGCAATATTGCATGAAACTTTGGATGGCCAAGTAAGGTGCAACGCGATTCCCGAGTTTTCACCCAACATTGCTCTGCCCATTTTCTTGATCATGTCCGCACTTGTTTTTGCCACTGCTCAAAAATACAAGAAAAATTGCCGCCAACGGTTGCTCTGACTTTAGCTGGGTAAGCTAGAAGTGTCAATTGGACACAAAAAAAGAAGGATAGTTATGGAAGGTATGTGTACCAGAAGTTTGCTCCGACCAATGCCAAGTCGAAGATGTCTATTATTCCGTCGCCGTTCAAGTCGTAGGTCGAGTTGGCTTGGTCGTAGAGTCTGGCTACTGTGCTGAGGTCTAGCACGTCCACAGAACCGTCGTTGTCAATGTCTCCCTGAATCGGTGAGAAAGTGTAGGCGAAGTCTGGTCCGACGTTTATCTGGTTTAGACCGCCTCTTTCGTATCGTAGGTCTGAGATGGGCGGATAGCTGAGGTTAGCCCATTGGACGTATATGATTCCTGTTTGAATGTTCTTCCAGCCTGGAACCGTGCTTTCACGCTTCCATATGTGATAGTATGCTGCGCGGAACTGCACTGTTAAGAGTGTTCTAGCGCCACTTATCGCACTGCCTGACATTAACCCGGTCATCTTACCATCCACCTCGTTCACAATTAAGGTTCCTTCATCCCAGGTGTTCCATGCTACTCCAACATAGTCCAGCAAGCTTGTGTTGTAGTCAATCTCAAAAGCGAAGCCAGTCACTCCAGATTCATTGGAAATGCCGATTGCAATTGAAAATGTCTCCCCATACTCTCGGCAGATCCTGTTCATGGGGCTCATTTCAAGTGTTGGACGAACGAAGGTTGCAGTGACGGTTTTGTTGACATCCATAGTGACGTTGATTGGATTATCGGTTCCGGAAGCATCACCACTCCAGTCGCTGAATAGCCAGCCAGCGTTGGCAAAAGCAGTTAAGGTCACCACGGTTCCGTATGTGTAGGCAGTCGATGAGGATTCCTCAGATGCATAAGTGAATTTTGACTGATCACTAGAGTATTGGTAGAAGGCTTTGATCCACGCTGCGCTTCTTGCTATGTTTGAAATGCTAGCATCGTCAATAAGACCTTTCCACATATAGCTTGCGGTTGCCTTGTCATAGGTGCCAATATAAGCGTTATTTGTTCCAACTGCAATTCCGAGGCTCTCATTTTTGATTTCCACTCCGTCAACATATATTCTGTGGATAGTCCCATCATTTGTAGCAACGATAAAGTGCCAGTTTGCAGTATCTACAGCCACACCGCTGTCCAGATTATTGCCGTATGTTCCGTTGTTGGTGTAGCTTGACCAAACGCCACTGTTGATTCCTATGGTGAATCCAGAGCCATTGACTGCCCCTCTATGAATATTCAAGATTCTCATCGAATTGAGTGTAGAACCTGCTTTGGCCCAAGCAGCTAGTGTTCCAGCAGAGGTAAGAAACACGTTGGAAGCTGGTAATTGAATATAATCGTTGCTTCCGTCGAAGAACTGTGCGTCACCTATTTTGCCGCTTGTTGTAACTGTGGGCTCTCCTGCACTTAGTTTTGTTCCGTTGTTGCCGTTCGCAGTGCTGTCTCTAACGTGTGAACTGTCAGGATCATCTTTCATGTAGGAGAAAAATGTAAAGTTGGAATCCCAAACGTTAGGGCTGTTACTGTGATTGTCAAAACCTACCATGCTGTTACCATAATAAAGCCAGATGTAATCGTTGGCAGAGTTTGCGGTTATGTTGGTTTTAACCCAAATCACCGAAGCATTATTCGTCGGGTCGAACTTTTCAATTGCGTAGTCTAATTCCGTCGTATTATCTCGAGAAACAAACCTTATGTCGCTTCCGGTTGTTCTGTTCACGTGTTGCCAAAAGCCATAGTTCTGTGCCGTTGAGAATGTCATTGGGACAGCAAAGTTGATCAGGTTTTCACCTATTGCGCTGTTGTTGAAAGTTATTTTCATGCGATAACCAAAGCTGGAGTTCCACCAGTTTTCTCCAGTGCTTTTGCTAACCGAACCACCCCCGACAACCGTGACCGTCAGAGTATAGTGGTTTTGCACAAATGTGGCGGTAACAGTCTTGTTACCATCAATGAGAATCGTGTTGGGATTAGTTGAACCAGACAAGTCGCCACTCCAATGGTCAAAGCTCCATCCGGCTGCAGGGATAGCCGTCAATTCAACCACATCACCATATTGATAGGGTGCGGTCTGGTTCAGATTTATGGAGCCGCTGCCTGTAGTCGCTATACTCAAGGTGTACGTGCTCTCTTCAGGCCCTGTGGTTGTTGTTGGTTCTGGAGACGAGTACTTCCGTATGATGAACCAGTCGCATGAGCTTGATTCTCCTGCTGGATGATAGTCTCTGATTCCAACTCCCCCGCTTGTCCATGATTCAAGTCCAGTTGTGATCGTTGCGATTAGGACATCGTCTACGAGGGTTTTTACTTCATTGCCGTTTTTCCATTGCGACTCCAAAACATAATACTGGTTTTGATTCCAGCTGTATGGTTGGTCGCTTAGATCCGAGATTACTTCTGCAACTTTTTTAGCGAATTTGTGGCTGGATCCTTCCACCGAGGCAAATCCACGTTGTGTATAGAAGTTTGATGCATTTTGATATGCAAGCACTGTTCCGAAATAGTTGCCCGTGTTTCCAGTGAAGTTCATTTTTGCTCTTACTGCGTAACCCGTCGTGAAATCGGAATCAGTTACTCTTATCCTATTTTCACCAGTTCCGCTGCTTGTAAGAATGTCTTCTTCTGGTTTGAATGTCCAAGTTCCCACGTCTTGTGTCCATTCGGCTCCTGGCGGTAGCAACGCAGAATCAAGATCGCTTTCATATAGCATCCCGATTTTGTATGTATCACCAGCATAGTAACACCATAGCTGGTCTGATGATGCGCTGTAAGAGTTGCAGAATATGTTATCGGTCATGATTGCGGTGTGCTCCTGGGTTCCGCCTTCCCATCCAGCTGCCGTACTTTTCACTTCAAACAAGTGTTCTCTATCTGTTGCATAGAACGTACAGGATTTCTCTCTGTACAAATCGAAATTGCCTGAGGGGTTCAAAACTATCAGGTAATAATAGTCGCCCCTTTTGAATGTTGTTGCATCACAATAGCCAGATCCGAAAATCGGGTTATTTGCATCTCTGGTCCAAGTTGTCAAGTCCGTTGACGTTGCCAAACCGATTTGATGTGGGATGGAATAATACCAAAGATAGTAAGTATCATCAATCTTTATGACAGACGACGGTTCTGTTGAACTATCCCATTGCCCCACGTTTTCAGGAAGAACAGGATTACTTGCACTTTTTGTCCAATCTACGCCATTGCTGCTTGTTGCTAACCCAATATGCCACGAGCCCAGCCCGACAGCATTTCCTCCATACAGCATGTACCATTCTCCATTTTCGTACCACACGTTCGGCAGTGAAACATCAACACTATCCCATTGCCCTGGCGAGGAAGACAAAACAGGATTGTGTGGGTCTTTTGTCCAGTGGAACCCATCTGAACTAATCGCTCGTCCGATACATCGGTGTCCACTTGGATCATTCATACCGAAATACATATAATACGTACCATCAACGCACAAAACTGATTTTACGGCAACCAATGCCTCTGTTCCGCTTGGAGACAGAACGGGATTTCCCGAATATGGCGTCCATTCTCTCCCCTCTGCAAAATCATCGAAAAAGTCAAACGTTGTCCTCCCACTGCTTGTGCTAATTGCGCTGGACTTTCCGTAGTACATGTAAATTGTCGTCATGCTTGAGGCTGGGATATTTGGAACCTTGACCCAAACCACGGCAGAGGCAGAGGGACTGTAGGTTTCGATCCAGTAGGGAATCAGAGTTGCACCGTTACTGCTTGCGAACCTCAAGTCAGAGAAATCTGGTTTCATGTCTGAATCATAGTTTATGTTGACTTTGACTTGATGGTCAATTAGAGTGTTGGGGTTTAAGCTGTTGTCAATTGTTATGGGCTTCCTCTTAGCCCAAGACTGGTCGTACCACGCTGGAGAGGCGGAAACACTTGGCATGATACGTAGTGTGACCAAGAAGCCACTGGCTAAGATTATGGCGATCATGAAGGAAAAATAGGATAATCTTCGATATCGTCTAGGCAACATGTACGGTCCTTTCTCCCCCTTAATTTGCAGTGGAATACTAAGGAAGGAAGGTATTTAAAACTTCAGGAACAGACCTCTATCCGTCCAATTAGCTCGCGCTGGCGCCTGTTAGTGTTGGGACGATGTTTGGAGCTTCAGGAACACGTTTGTATTTTAGAAGTTGCAAAAAAAGAGGAGTTGTTGGTTGATCGCTCTGCTTGACTCTGCTTCTAAACGCCGTACCAGAAGTTCGCTGCAACTTTCACGAGGTCATAGAGGTCGATGACATTGTCTGTAGCTTTGAGGTTGTACTTTTCTATATCGGGCGTGACTGTTCGGTCGTAGAGGGCAGCTACTGTGGTGAGGTCCATCACGTTCACTTTGCCGTCGCAGTTAACGTCTCCTTGAATCAGGTTGACAACTATGTCCAGATCGGCTGGCATGCTGATTCCACTTTCGGTTATGGTCCCGACGGGGTCAACGAAACTCAGGCTGGCGCTAGTGAACTTTATGAATGCGTGCAGCGGACCCAGATTGTTGGTGCGCCAAATGTGTCCGAGATCAGCGATGAACTCTACGTGGAAGGTCAGTGTAAATAGAAGCCCATTTGTTCCAGTCCAGGTGATACCGCCGGTGTCGATGATGGTTATTGTGCCTACTGGTGAGTCGGTGTAGCTAGCTCCGTCAGTTCCGTCTCCTAGAACTCCGTTTGTCCAGCTAACTCCTGTGAGGAGTAGAAGACTGTAGTCGTAAGCGATTACTAGAGTGTAGTCCTCAAGGTTAGTGCAGTCTGTTACGTACACTTTGATTTGGAAAGTCTTGCAGTACTCAAGAGGTGGAGCAGGACCAGCGTATTCAAACTCGAGGTCTGGTGTTGTCTTACTCATGGTGTACGTACAATCAGTTTTTATTGCTGCGATATCATCGCCATTTGGATCGCTGAGCTTAACCGTGTCAAAATGAATCGGTGTCGACAATACGAAGTTGCACGATTTGACTATCTTGAAAGTCAGTTTAAACAGATGGCCTGTGCCCGTGTAAGCAGGCGTGCCTTTTGCAACTGCTGCGTACCTAACGTAGCCAGCGCCACTTTGCACTGCGGGAGTTAATGGTTCGAAGAAGCCCTGAGGCCATATAGTGCTGAGAGAGGTATTGTCGAGGCTATCGAACGTTATCATACTGTTGTCCCAGGTGATATTGATGTCGAAACCCAATAATCCAAGTGAACTGCCCCGTGCTGGATCGATGGTTACGTCCACGTAAACGTCAAAGAAGCTGGTAACGTTAATGGGATCCTTGTTTATGGTGCTAGGACTTATGTAGATTGCATCTGTATGTGCTTTTGCAGGTTTTATTGATACAGCAGTGACGAAAATTCCTGTGAGTAGCAATGATGTCATTATAGCAACAAGTAGTTTTGTATTCATTTTTCTCCTTTCTCCTTTCAATTTGCAGTATAACATGTACTGAGAGCGCTATTTAAAAGTTCAGTAATAAACCTCTATTCAGACGGATGGCTCGCGCAAAAGGCTTTGACATGTAGATTGTGGATCTGACCTGCTGCGCGCGTTTCAGGTTGGAACGGTCTTCTATCAACCTGCAAGTGAAAAGAAAAAAAGGAGTGTTTAGGATGGCTATGGATTGTATGTGTACCAGAAGTTTGCTCCGACCAATGCCAAGTCGAAGATGTCTATCATGTCGTCGCCGTTCAAGTCGTAGGTCGAGTTGGTTTGGTCGTAGAGTCTGGCTACTGTGCCGAGGTCTAGCACGTCCACAGAACCGTTGTTGTCTATGTCGCCTTGAATCGGTGAGAAAGTGTAGGCGACGTCTGAGCCCACACTGACTTCGCTCACTCCACCTCTAATGTAGTGCAGCTTGTCGCCGCCTGAATAGCTCAGATTTGCTGATTGGAAGAATATAGTTCCGCTCTGGTCGTTCTTCCAGCCTGCAACTTTGCTCTCCACCTTCCAAATGTGGTAATAGGCTGCTGTGAACTGCACGGTTACGAGTGTCTGGGTCCCGCTTATGGGTTCGCTGCCTGTCGTCGAACCGGTGACTATGCCGTTGGTCTCATCCACTGTGACTGAGCCGGAGCCCCAAGCGTTATACACGATTCCTGAATAGTCCAAGAGTGTTGTGTTGTAGTGAATCTCAAACTCAAAGTCTGTAACGTCAAACTCGTTGGAAACAGCAATAGACACAGTGAAGGTTTCGCCGTACTTGCGACAGATCTTGCTCGTTGGGCTCATCTGAAGCGTTGGTGTCTCACCTGAAATCGTGTAGGTTCCATCACTGACTGTGTTCGGGATAGGATCGGCTTGTGAATCGCTTAACTTGTGAGTGTCGAATTGGATGAGCGTCTGCCTCGGAAAATTGCTTTGAGGATCTTGAACGGTGAATGTGAGCTCGTACAGAGGAGTTGGTCCCGTGCTGGTGAAGCTGTTTGCGGTGGAAACAGCAACAAGCTTGTAGTAGCCCGCACCGCTTTGCTCCACTGGGCATTCCCAGTTTCCGCTGCCCCAAATGTTGTTCAGCGTGGTGGTATAGTCTACGCTGGCAAGTGTCAACAGACTATTTTCCCATGTTACGTTGAAGTCAAAACCCCGAAGGTCTGTGATGTCCTTCACAGTCACGTTTACCCAGAAGTTCGTACCCACATCAGCGCGCGTCTTCTCGGTTAGTGGCGGATCGATGTAGAGCAGCGTGCGCGTGCTCTGTTCCTCGCTTCCCCAAGTGCTGTGAGCTGGTTCCGGATCTACATATTTACGGACAATGACGTAGTCGAAGTAGTCTTTGCCGTTGGCGTGTGCAACTACTCCTATGTGATCGTTGGTGAACTGCTGATTACCCCAACTATGCCAATACCTATCATTGCCATAAAGCGTTACATTCCCAGAAGACGGAATTCTGACTTCCACAATGGACCAAGTGTTCCAAGTGTAGTAACTTCCTGCCTTGTAATCATGGAAGTGAATACCAACAGCTCCACCGATACCATCATACCATGCCGGTTGTATGTTGCCCAGAGTACTACTGGGTGATGTGTCGTGAGTTCTGAAATACACCTGGTCATTTCTTTGGCTAGTACCAGCCCCAGTGTTTGCGTGCCAGATCAAACCAGGATGAGCTTGTGCTGTTCCTGCTTCTTCACTTCTTATTCTTGTTATAATAGCTATGTTACTTGTCGCAAGGAAACTTTTAGTTATCAAGTAATTGTTATCAGCAGAGGGTTGTGGTTGTATAACCAGGTTTCCACTCTGGGCGGTCCATGTTCCAGATATGGTTGTCCATTTGCTTAGATCTCCGTTGAAGTCGTCGTAGAATAGGAATGTGTTGTCGGGGTTGCTGGTGGTTGTTGCGTCGCTTTTGCCGTAGTAAACGTAGATTGTTCTGTCAGCTGAGCCTAGGTCGTCTGCAACTTTGACCCAGAAGATTGCGTTGTCGCCGTCTGTTTTTGTTTCCATCCAGTACTCCAGTGGAGTTATTCCATCGTTATCTGTGAATCTTATGTCTCCAAAGTCGGTTCTGCAGTGCCCTTCGGCGACTACGGTTTCTGCCGACGCTGGGGGCTGGAGTGGTGGAGGACGGGGGGTAGATGGTGAAGCGATATAATAGCAATAGTTGTAATTGATGCATCCGTAAACGAAGCCTGTTCTAGGATGCACCGTAAGCCGATTTATATATATGTAAGCTGTGGAAACAGGTTGGGCATTGAGCACGGTCCATGTGCTTCCATCGTTTGACATCACCACTTGGCATGTGGCTGGGTTCACTGATTCCGAGCATGATGAAAACATCATGGTGTCGCCGAGTTTTGTTGCGGATGTCATTATAGCAGCGTAATATGTATTGTTATAGACCGTGACTGGAGTGTAGGGTCCAGCTCCATTATCTGTTATTTTTTGGATGAGGTTTGTTTCGGTTGCCCCTTGGTGGTCCTGTCCCAAGTAAACGTCGCTGCCCATGAATTCGATAGGAAGATATTTAGTAGCGTAAGGGTCACTCTCTGCCCTTTCAACTACACACGCCCAGTTGTTTCCACTGTCTTTGCTTCGCCAAACTGTTTGATAGTCTGCTCCGCCACCTTCACCAAGTACAACGTAGATCCATCCATTGGAAGGATTATATTTCACAGCGTGGAGGTGACGAGCACTCCAGGTTTTACTTACGCTCGACCATGTTCCTCCGCCGTCTGTGCTTTTCCACAACCTAGAACCGCCAGGTGGCATGGTGTCCGCATATTCAGCCCCGTACAAGTTGCCACTCGCATCCTCAGTCATCGATATTATATCGGCGTCAGCGTAGGTAGTCCTGTCTGGCATATTCAGAACCTCACTAAACGAGGTGCCGTAATTGATGCTTCTGTAGAGTCTGTTTGTGCCTCCAGCAGAAACGAAAACATAATCTCGCGAATCTACGAATGTCGTCCAGACTCTTCCAGCCATAAGACCCCAGTTATTTGATTGAGTTGGGATTGTGAATATGTTTGTGAATGTTATGCCGCAGTCCGTGCTCTTGTATATGTTGTAGTTGCTGTCGCCGGCGAAAACTGTTCCGTTTGATGAGACATCATTTGTCATAAAAAGTGGAATGTTAGTTGGAAGAACCGTGAACCATGACGGCGTTGAATCTAAGTAGCAAACTTTTACCCCTGTCTGATAGCTAGTTCCGGCTCCAGCTGCAGAAGTGATAACGTGGCTCTTGCGATATTGCCATCCTAGAAGCCAAGACTGTCCAACATAGCCGCTTATCGTGAAGCTGAATGTTACATTATTCCATTGTCCGCTTCCCGCTGGATCTTTCGCGCTCACACGCCAAGTATATGCCGTGTTGGGTTGTATACCACTGACGGAGACATCATATCTTCCATTGGGTACGTTTGTGCCGCTGCTGAAACCTATGTTTGGACTGGTTGTGACCACGTAATTCATCATATCGTTATTAGGGTCGGTTAAGCTGAAGTCTAGTTTTGACAATGAAGTAGATACCTCTGTTGTTCCGTCGGCTGGTGACGGATCTGAAACCTTTGGCGGAAACTGAAGAGCTTCTTCACTTCCAACGCTGTAGAAAATGGAAGGCGCCTGTTGATTGCTGTGCTCTGTGGAGATCAGAGCAGAATTTCTAGTTGTGTTAGATACCCTCACTTCGTCAATAATACCGTTAAACGGATAACCATCGATGCGTCGACCAATATACAAGTTTGTTATTGCGACGTTCAAAATAGTGCCACTTACTTGCGAAACTCCGTTTACGTAGATAGTACAACTTGTGCCACTTTTTGTTACGACGACGTAGTACCATGTGTTAGTCTGGACTGATGGACCGCCCACAGGAAGATTGATACCGTCATAAAAGTAGAAGGAATTGGCTACCTGAGGATAAGTTCCACCCATTCCGATGCCTGTTTGGGCGCCCAAGCCGATTGGATAGATTACTACATAATTAGTGCTCTTGCTGTTTGCCCAAAAGCTAATTGTCCAATCGCTCGCAGTGATGCTGCCGACGGAGAGATATTGGCTTGCATCGCCTGCAAAACTGTCGGCACCATCGATCTTGCCGGTTACACCTTGACCAACTCCTCCGTTGGGCACGGCGTTATGCCCATTGGCAGTGCTGTCGTACTGAGTCCCACTTATCTGATTTAAATGTTGAACCATTTTGTAATTTGAATCCCAAACACCTGTTTTGTTTTGCTGATTCGAAGCTGATGGATTACCATAGTACACGTACAGAACCGTGTCAACGGTCGAGGAAAGACTAGGAATCTGCACCCAAGCCGTCAGCTCACCATTTGTAGGATTGTAGCGTTCAATTTCGTGGTTAAGCTGGTTAGCATTATCATCTATGAAGGCAATATCATAACCATTGCTTTGGGCATGGGCAGCCAAGTCAGCATCGGTTAAGCTCATGAGGACTGGAAAATCGGTCAGATCGGCAGCCACTTTTGTGTGATCTATAGTTATTTGTTTTCGGTATGGCCAATCCGCAAGCCAGTCTGGACTTCCAAGCACGATTTTCGGCAACATATTCGGCAACAATGACATAAACAGAGTTGTCGACAACAATACGATAATGATCAAACCAAAGAATACTCTGGAATTCGATTTAAATGGCATTCTACCCTTTCCCCTTTTAATTTGCAATATAACAACAGATATACAATACTATTTAAGACTTCAGGAACCATCCTCTATGAATTAGTCTGAGTGTCCCCGCGCGCCTAAGAACGAAACAAAAATCTCTCCATAGAGAACCCCCAACTCCCCTCTTTTTCGAATGACACTGCTGCAAAAGAATGCTTCAGTGCTTAGCGCGCGCGGAACTGCCTTCTATAGCAAAACTGAAAAACATCATGTGAACCATATTGACAGGATGGTGCTGACTCATAGACAATAAGTGAGATGAGCCGTGCGTAAAAAGACCCGTGCAAATTAAAAGGGAAAGGATCAATCGCGCACGGTCCATCCCATCTTAAGAACCAAGATAGAATCGAACTTATAAATGTTGTTCCATCAGACAGAAGAAACGTGGCAATTCATTCAGAAACCTACCGATCCTTATACCACTTTCTAATCAGCAGACAAAGAATCCTGATGATTCTGGCACAAAGTGTTATCAAATGATAACTAGATATATACACTGAGATGCAAAACAGAAGAAAACTCAGACAGACAACATCGAACGAACGATTTGGCCGAAACACATATCTGCCTCAGCTGTGCAGTATCACAGGAAGGGAAAGGAAACAGCGCACGGTTGCCGAACAGGCTAGTTGTCATTCTCCTAGCGCTTGTGACTAATACGACCGTAGTATTCATCTCTAATCTTTTTCGTTGGCTCCAATCTCTCAACTAAATCATCTATTCATAGCGCATCCTCAGAGGTGCGCGCGAAGCCAGACAGGCGCGCCAAGAATGTGTTGCGTTTGACAAATTCCTTCGGTTCTCTACCGAAGACTTTGGATTCTCAATGCATTCCCCCTCAGTGCAATAGGTGTTGAGCATTGGAATATTTTGCATTCGATTCATATTACAAGCGCGAATCATGACTTTATGAAAGTCTTGTTTGAAATAGAACTAAGTTTCAAAACATATATATGCCAAGCTACATACAATTGCTACTGTCGCAGAACAGCGCCGTGCAAAAGGGAGAAAGGAAGCAGTGAAGAATAGTAAATCTAGTTGGCACTTTCTAGAATATCCTACATTAACCTTTTTGAAAAGGCGCACGCACTTCAAAAAGTCTGGCGTATTGCTTTTTTTAATCTCAATCACTATCTTGAGCTCCTTGCGTTACAGGGTTTTTGCCGGAACCACTGTGATGGCGATCAAGCCTGCGGCTGAAGTTGTAACAATCGGTGGCACCTTCACGGTAAATGTTACGGTGGCTGATGTGGCGAACCTCACCGGCTGGCAGTTCGGCCTCTACTTTGAAAGAGCCATGTTGAACTGCACGAATGTGGCTGAAGGGCCCTTCTTGACTTCTAGTGGAGGCACGTACTTCCTATATCAAGTCAACAACACTTACAGCAGCACTTATGGTCGTGCGTTGGCAGCCTGCAGCTTTCTAGGAAACGTTTCGGTGAACGGCAACGGAACCTTGGCCCTCTTAACATTCAAAGCCGTTGGATCGGGCAATGCTACACTACACCTTACTGACACGCTATTGACAGATGAAAAGTTCCCTCCAAAACCGATTTCTCACACAACAATAGATGGAACTGTACAAGTAAACAGTGCCCCTCATAACATAGCTGTGACCAATATTACACTGGGCAAAACAGCTATAGGTCAAAACTACGCAGGCAACATTAATGTAACAATCGAGAACCAGGGCAACTATGCGGAGACCTTCAACGTGTCGGTCTACGCCAATTTAGCAGAAATCGCCACAATCAAAAACGTGACTCTGACAAACGGAATGTCAACAATCATCACGTTCACGTGGAACACCTCAGGCTTCTCCAAAGGCAACTACACCATAAGCGCCAGCGCCTCTCCAGTCCAAGACGAAACCGACACGACAGATAATAATTCAACGGATGGCTGGATTTTGGTAACCATTCTAGGCGACGTGAATGGCGACTTCAAATGTGAAGGAAAAGACATAGCCATAATCGCAAAGGCCTACGGTTCCCTTACTGGACAACCAGCCTATGTGCCGAACGCAGACGTAAACGGCGATGGGAAAATCGACGGCAAAGACATAGCGGTAGCAGCAAAATACTACGGAACACACTACCCATAAACCATTTTCTTGCGGGCTCGGAGTTCGCTGAGGGCACGCGCCAGAACCTCGGTGTTCCCGCAGAACGTTATCTTGCGCGCGCGGGCGGGTTAAATAATTGGTGTAAAATGGTCATAATTCTTATTTTCGGATTTGGGGGCAAATTTGAGGCGCACAGTCCCTCCTTGTTTCTTTGCAGTAGCCGCCCTTCTCAAACCTGCAGACGTGCCTCAGACGAGTGAACTGCAGGGCTACGAGCGCCTCATACGGGTTTTGAAGTGCGGTGGTCACCTGCTTTGTTGCTGTGGATGGAACATGATAGGCGAATTTGGGTCTTCCCAGAGTGTTTGAAGCCATTTTCTCTTTGACGACAGGGCCCCGAGCTGCCAGATGGTCAAGATGTTGCTGCAAAGTGTTATGGCTGAAGCCCACTTCGCCCAGAAGCGTAGTGAAACTTAGCGCGCTGGCTTGTCCCTAAATTGGGTATGTTTATTTTTGTGTTTGGGCTCTCGTATTTTGTAGCTTACGTCCAAGCTTAGGAGGTGAATCCTAGCGGGACAAGATGAACACGAGACCCTTGAAATCCTCTTTAGAAACGTAGACTTAAGTTTTGCTGAAAACCTTTTGCACGGTTGTTTTCACGCTTCCGGTCCAGGAAGGCCACCAAGAAATCCACTAGGGCTTTTCAGAACCTTCATCGTCATGAAAATGAAGGGCGTTCGCAGCCTAAGAGAAATGACCAGACTGCTTGACGTGGATCCACGACTCAGAAAACTGTGCCTTATAAAGAAAAGGGAAACAGCGTATCCTAGAAGCGTTCTAAGCAGGTTCAGTCGAAAGGTTGGAGAAGACAAACTTACCCGCATAATAGAAGAGAAAGTCATTAAACTCTTGAAACAAAACGACGCAAAAGAAGTTGATGTTGTTTTTGACGCTTCGTTCATTAAGGCTTGGAGCACACGGGATCCATTGGATAACCAGAAAGGCTATTCTGACATGGAAGCCAGGGTTGGAAGAGCAGGCAAAACCTTCAGCTTAGGCTACAAGCTACATTTATCCATTGATTCAAAAACCATGCTTCCGTTGACTTGCACTTTTGCTTCCGCCAACCAGAACGAGAAGAAACACTCGCTGAGCATGCTAGAGAAGACGAAGTTGACTCTCAAACAGTCTGCGGCTAGATTGAGGAGTGTGATAGCTGACAGCCAGTACAGCGATGGAAAGCTTAGAAAGGCTGTTGACGAAGCGGTTATTCCGTACCCGGCAAACCAGAAACGCGACGTCAAAGGCCTCCTGAGGGTGGACAAGAAGTTTCGAACCTACGGGCCAGAAGACATGAAGAAGGAGTATCATAAGAGACCTCACATTGAAGCAGTCTACAGCTTCCTGAAAACACAATACAGCCTAGCCATCAACAAGGTCAGAGGCTTAAGAAATATTGCTTCCTACGCGCTCTACAGCCTGTTGTGCTTGGTTCTGAACCGAGAAGCAGCAGAAAATCTTGGAAGATCCGATAAAGCCGTCTCCCCAACCTACTTCAACACATAATAAAGGGACAAGGCAGCGCGCTATTCAGAAGCATGCTCCATGTGCGCACGGCTCAAATCCCCAAGTTGCCAACCATGGGATTTTTGCCTTCTCTATACTTTGGAAGAGGATTCGTATGCCGCTTTGAACAAGTGGGGAAAAAGTGATGTGTCGCTATCCTATTTGTCCGAAGCTTTTGGATATAATTGAAATGTCTTTGCCGTCGACTCTGTCGTCTTTGTTTATGTCCGCTCTTGGGTCCCAAAGCGGATCGCCTGGTCTTGAGCCATAGGCTTTCGCGGCGATAGCGATGTCTTTGCCGTCAACTCTACCGTCGCCGTTTATATCCCCTGATAGTACGACGGCGAATGTTAGGCTTGCTGAGGCGAATTGTCCATGGTACCAGCAGGTTGCATATAGTGTGAAG
>Ga0315294_10004545_pt1 | contig 15160 bp, 12 predicted proteins | sample YL17G13_40_MG_FD_203626 | JGI IMG/M metagenome (GOLD analysis project Ga0315294, IMG submission 203626) | Sediment microbial communities from Yellowstone Lake, YNP, Wyoming, USA - YL17G13_40 | ecosystem: Environmental > Aquatic > Freshwater > Lake > Sediment | place: USA: Wyoming | collected... | reverse complement strand
TCTCCCGGAGATCGACCTGACCGAGATTGGGTCACTCGAGGAGTTCGAGGCTAGGGGCAAGCTGATCGCCCAAAAGCGTCAGGAGATGAAAGACAAGATCCCTTCCGGTCTTGTCTTCCTGGCCAAGGCGGCGAGTTTGTCGAGGGAGGCTCAACGGCTTGCCCAAGAGACGATCGAGAAGGTCAAAGGGCGGATTGATCGGGCTCTCCGCCACGAGAACGTGGCATTCCGCCAGGAGGCCTGGCGGACCGTACTCTGTTTCAGGTTCAGCCAGGAGATAAAGTCCCTGGCCGGCGTCAAGGAGCTCCTTATAGCCCTCGTTCGGGAGGGTCTTTTGGAGGAAGCGGAGAGCGAGAAGGACGGCCTGATCCGGTTCTTCGACGCCTACTACAGGGTGCCAGAGAAGGCAGCCCTTGAAGAGCCGGAGAAAGAAGCTGTGGCAAAGGCCTTTGGGACCCTATTCGCCCGGGCCAAGACCACAGAGACCCTGACGGATCTCCCATGGGGAAGTTTCCGGGCGGGCGAGTCCGGTACCATCCTCCTTGGTATTCCGCCAGAGCCGGTCGAAGACAACGACACCAGACAGGTCATGTTCTGGAGGCCAGGATGCCAACTCCGGGTCAAGAGCGAAGGAGGCCAAATATCCCCTGCCTTCGTTAGCACGAAGAACCAAAGCCTGAAGGATTCCATCGACAAGGCCATCAGATTGGGGATTTCGGTGTCCGTGGTTTCTCTCGATGGAAAGACCCCTCCGCCGCCGACGCAGCCTGATCCTGAAAGGGCGCGTCTTACAGGTCTTCTCTGGTTCCTCGTCAAAAGGGCCGAGAAGCAGGAACTCCTTCGGCAGGAGCAAGAGCGGCAGCGAGAGGAGCTGCGGCAGGAACGCCGTCTGCTCCAAGAGCAGATGGCTGCCGACCTGGTTACGGTGTCAGCGGAGGAGTTCTTCCTCAATCACCAGCCGGGTATTTGCCCGGTAGTCTCCGATCGTTGGGTCGTGAAGAACGGCAATGGCAATGTGACGGATGTCATCTACGACGTTTTCTTCTTCCCAGAGAGAACTCTGGAAGAGCAAGACGGGGTACTGGTGCCCTTCATCACGATTGCGTCCGAGAGGGTCGCGCCTCATCTTCTGCCGTATCTCGAGTCCTTCGCCGAAACCGTCGAGAAGAAGGAGGGCGACGACGGGGAAAACGAAGAGGCCAAGAAGCCTTTCTGGGGTAAGCATCCCGAGGGAGAGAGGTACACGGGACTCCCGTACCCGCTGAGTGCGTTCCTCCAGCATGGCTTCAATCTCACCGAGAAGAGCACCAAGGTCAGCAACGGCAGCAACGACGGCAAGAAGTAGCCGTCATCATCAACATCAGCCCAAACGTTAACAGCCCGTAGCGAAGAAGGCCCCGAGTCGAGTGTCACTCACCCGGGGCTTTTAAATTTTCCCCGTAGTAGAAATTTGACAGATGTTTTTTACAAAACATTAAAATACCAACGGTAGTCAAATTTTCACTACAGGGTGAATTGAAATTTATTTAAATTTTTGTTATTATTGGAATATGAAAAAAATACTGCAAAGCTTTCTGATGATAGTTTTATTTTTGCTGATTGTTTCAGCTATTTTTGCTTTTATATTTCAGCCCTTAGAGAAGGTTAAGGAAATTTCCCTCACTCAATTAGTTAGCGATATAAATCAAGAAAAAGTAGAAAAAATTACGGTCAATGGAGCCGACCTTGCAATTATTTACAAAGATGGCTCAAAGGCCAAATCACAAAAAGAAGTTCAAACTGATTTATCAGAAGCTTTAAAAAACTATGGAATAAATCCAGAAAAATTAACTCTTGATAAGATAACCATCGAAGTTAAAACCGGAGGTGGAATTTCGGCCTGGCTAATGCCCCTTTCATGGATTTTGGTCATTATCTTGCCGCTTTTATTGTTCTGGATGATTTTCCGTCAGGCAAGAGGTGGTGCTATGCAGGCTTTTGATTTTACCAAGGCCCGGGCCAGACTTTTTGGGGCCGAGGGCCATCCTAAAGAAAAAATTAATTTTAAAGATGTTGCTGGGTTAAAGGAAGCTAAAGAAGAGTTGAAAGAAATCGTTGATTTTTTAAAAAATCCGAAAAAATTTTTGCAAATGGGAGCCACGATTCCAAGAGGGGTGCTATTGCTAGGACCAGCCGGAGTGGGAAAAACATTATTGGCTCGCGCTGTGGCCGGAGAAGCTAATGTGCCTTTTCTTCATATTTCTGGCTCAGAATTTGTTGAGCTTTTTGTCGGTGTAGGAGCAGGCAGAGTAAGAGATCTTTTTGCCACGGCTAAAAAACAAGCTCCTTCCATTGTCTTTATTGACGAGCTAGATGCTGTTGGCAGAATGCGGGGAGCAGGGTTTGGCGGAGGACATGACGAAAGAGAACAAACCTTAAATCAAATTTTAGTTGAAATGGACGGATTTGACAGAGATACAAATGTTATTGTTATGTCAGCCACCAACAGAGGTGATATATTAGATTCTGCTCTTTTAAGGCCCGGCAGATTTGATAGAAAGGTGATTTTAGATTTACCTGATATAAATGACCGAGAAGAAATTCTGAAAATTCATTGTCGGGGAAAACCTCTAGTTCCTAATGTTGATTTAAGAGAGGTTGCTGAACGTACTCCCGGATTTTCGGGCGCAGATTTAGCTAATTTAGTTAATGAAGCTGCTATTTTAGCTGCAAAGAGAAACAAGCATCAAATTTTCCAGCAAGAACTTCTAGAGTCATTTGAAAAAGTTTTATTGGGGCCTGAAAGGAAAAGTCATATTCTGTCAGAAAAAGAAAAGGAAATTGCCGCTTATCACGAAGCAGGCCATGCCCTAGTTTCCGCTTCTTTACCGCTGGCTGAGCCTGTCAGAAAAATATCAATTATTGCCAGGGGCCCAGCAGCAGGTTATACTCTTAAGGTACCGACCGAAGATAGGAAAATCAGGACAAAATCAGAATTTTTAGCTGAAATGGCTTCTCTTCTGGGAGGATACTGCGCAGAAAAATTAAAATTTAATGAAATTACGACGGGCGCCAGTAATGATTTGGAGAAAGCTTCGTTTCTGGCCAGGAAATTAGTTAAAGAATATGGCATGTCTTCTCTGGGGCCAATCTCTTTTGGCGAGAAGGAAGAATTGATCTTTCTGGGAAGGGAATTGGGAGAACAGAGAAACTATTCTGAGGAGGTAGCAGCTAAAATTGACAAGGAAGTGGCTTTATTTATTGAAGATGCCAGAAAAACTGCAGAAGAAATATTAACTAGGAAAAAATCTACTTTAGATAAAATCGCCAAGACCTTAATTGAGAAAGAAACTATTGAAAAGGAAGAATTTGAAATTTTAATCGGGAAAGTAAAAAGGGAAGCCCCTAAGCATAGAAAGGGACCGGCTCCCCATTTAAAGGTCAGGAAGATAGCGTAAAGTGATTGAAAGGGGCGCATAGCTTAGCGATAGAGCGTCCGCCTTTTTCACCCTATTAGATATATGGACGATTAGCTCAGCGGCTAGAGCGTCCCGCCATTACCAAGGGCAATTAGCTCAGTGGCAGAGCGCATCGCTTACATCGATGAGGTCGCGGGTTCAAATCCTGCATTGCCCAATTTTAATGGGCGGGAAGGTCGCAGGTTCAAGTCCTGCATCGTCCACAAAATATCTAACGGGGCAAGCGCGGAAGGTCTCAGGTTTGAATCCTGATGCGCCCACAAGAAGGTTGTTTGAATTAAAACGCGCCGCGGTAGCTCAGTGGTAAACGCGTCCCGCCCTTTATGCCAGGGTAGCTCAGTGGTAGAGCACTTCTCTGAAAAAGAAGGGGGCGAGGGTTCAATTCCCTCCTCTGGCATATAAAAAAGAACGGGAAGGTCGAGGGTTCGATTCCCTCCCGCGGCACAAATTTGCTAAAGCTACAGAGCATAAAATTCTGTAGAATTAGTTATCGTTTTCGCGTGAATTTATTTAGCGGGCCTGCCCGCCGTAGCTCGCGAAAGCGAGCGTAGGCGGGTGTCGTATAGTGGCTATTACACTGCCTTGCCAAGGCAGAAAGGTGGGTTCAATTCCCATCACCCGCTCAAAATAGGTAAAAATAGATTACTTTAGCCCCTTTAATAGGTTCTTCTCTTTACCCTTTCACCTCTTGACAGGCCTTTTTGAATAAGCTATTGTGGTACAACCCCTGTAAGGGGGTTTTAATATGAAAAAAATCAAAAAAAGGCCCTATTTAAAGCTAAGAAATATGGGGTTAAATATCCTGATTCTTCTGATAGTCGGGGTTTTAGGGACTATCTTTCTCTTAGAATTAACCAAAGATGCCGAAGCTGGAGAACAAGCTTCTTTAACGGAAGACCAAATTCCCTCCGGTTTTTTAATTATTGAAGGAAATAGCCTTCAATCTCCAAAGATACCTCTAGCGCTTAATAACGGAGATTTGGCAAAAAACAGAATTGAAGTTATGGTTACTGCTTATTCCAGTTCTCCCTGTCAAACAGACAATACGCCTTATTTAACAGCATCTGGCACCACTGTCAGGGAAGGGGTTATCGCTACTAATCTTTTGCCCTTTAATACAAAAATTAGGCTGCCAGAGCTTTATGGAAACAAAATTTTTGTGGTTGAAGATAGAATGAGCTCGGAAAAGGGTTATAATGTTGATATCTGGTTACCTTCTTATCAAGAAGCCAAAGGCTTTGGAGTAAAGAAAACCTATATTGAAATTCTAGGAAGTTAATAAAGAAATTAAAAAGCCCCGTCCCGCTTCAGCGGGACGGGGCTTTTTTGTTATGCCCGGGGTGGGACTCCCCATACCATCCCTTCCAGGATTATACGGGGCAGGCGAACCCATGTGTAAATAAATATGGGCGAGGTGGGATTCGAACCCACATGGCCTTACGACCGCAACATTTTAAGTGTTGTGCGTATTCCATTCCGCCACTCGCCCCCCCCATTCTTATTCTACCGGTTTATTTTCTGGCTCTTGCTCCTTCACCTCTTTTTTTGCTTCTACAGCAATAACCTCATCAAATTTTCTCTTTTTTAATCTTGCTTTTCTACCCTTGGCACTTCTCAGATAATAAAGTTTGGCCCGTCGCACCTTGCCTCTTTTTAAAATTTCCATCTTCTCAATACTCGGCGAATGTATAGGAAAAATCTTTTCTACGCCAACCCCCGAGATAACTTTTCTTACTGTGATTGTGGCTCCTGTTTCTTTTCCGTGTTTCCTAGCCAAGACTAATCCTTCAAAAACTTGGACTCTTTCTTTATCGCCCTCTTTTATTTTGTGGTGAATTCTAACCGTATCGCCAGGCCTAATATCAGGCAAGTCTTTTTTAAATTGTGTTTGGTTGAAAATTTCGAGTTTTGTGGGCATAAATTTAATTTACTTTTAATTATTTTTTTAAATTTTTAGATTTTCTAATACCTTTTTTAGATCTTCTGCGAGATCTGACTTAAATTCCTTTATTTCTCCATCCAGCAGCCTAATCTTTAAATAACGAGCGTGAAGGAATTGTCTTTTTAAACCAGGGGGCGTTGGTTGATTTTTAAAGCCATAGAGCTTATCCCCGGCAATAGGATGATGAAGATAGGCTAGATGGGCTCTTATCTGGTGCTTTCTGCCGGTTTTCGGCATTACTTCTAATAAAGTATAATCTTTAAACCTCTCCAGTGCCTTATAATAAGTTTTGGCCTCTCTTTTTCCCTTAGAGCCTGGCTGATGAGATAAATAAACCTTTTGCTTCCTTCTATCTTGAGGAGAACGGCCAATTAAAGTTTCAACTTGCCCTCCATCTTCGTTTACCTGTCCGGCCACCAAAGCAGAATATTTTTTTACTACTTCGCCTTCTTTAAATTGTTTTTGAAAGAAATTTAATGCCTTATCGTTTTTTGCAACTACTAGAATTCCCGAAGTATTCTTATCTAAACGATGAACAATTCCATAGCGGGGAAAATGCCCCACATTTTTAAAACTGGGAAATTCTTCTAAAAGTATATCAATCAGAGTTTTCTCAGCGATGGGTTCTTCAGGAAAAACAATCAATCCAGCTGGTTTGTCAATTACCAATAGATCTTCATTTTCGTAAACCCGCCTAAGTTTTGTTTTGCAAAATTTTGGCGGGAAAAGAACATTTAATTTCATGTGGGCGATACTGGACTCGAACCAGTGACCTTCCCGCCCCTTCTTTAGTGGGCGGTACTGGACTTGAACCAGTGACCTCATACACGTCAAGTATGCGCTCTTCCATCTGAGCTAACCGCCCAGACGAAGAGGCGGGACGCTCTAGCCAACTGAGCTAATCGCCCTTTATCTTTTTGGGCTATGGGCGTGCGTGGATTCGAACCACGGACCCCGACTTTATAAGAGTCGTGCTCTAACCAGCTGAGCTACACGCCCCTACAAACCTGCTTCAGTTATAACTATAATCTTATTCTTTTTCAATAAAGCAGCAGTTGTTCCGTCTCCTTTAATTAATTTCCCTGAAAAAGTACCATCGTAAATTTTACCGCAACCACAAGAAGGACTTTTTGATTTCAATATCGCTTCTTTAATTTCTAAAAGCTTGGCCATCTTGAGCGTTTCTTTAGCTCCTTTGATAAAACTCTTAGTTACGTCTTTACCCGATTTCGTTAAAATTTTACCGTTTTTCTGAATTTCCGATTTTTCTCTAGGAGTTTGCAATCCTCCTAATTGTTCAGGACAAACTGGTATTAATTTCCCTCTTTTAAAAAGTTCAAAACATTTTTTATTAAGATTTGATTTCCCGTCATAACGGCATTCTATTCCGATAAGACAGGCTGAGACTAATTTCACCCTCCACACCAAACGAGCTTTTATTTTGGGATAAAATAACATTATCTTAAAACTTTACTCGCCGTTTTTAATTTATTCCGTTTAATCCCCCTATCCCACAATTTACTGCGTGAAGCGCAAAGCTCATTATGGTGTGGGGGTTCATATTTTATGCCCAGGGCGGGAGTCGAACCCGCACGCTCTTACGAGCCACGCCCCTCAAACGTGTGTGTATACCAATTCCACCACCTGGGCCCCATAAGAAGTGCATTGAGCTATATTGACGGAGTGCAAATGTGCTACATTTGCGAACTCACTACTTTTTTATAGTTCCATAAACTTCTTACGGGGCGAGCAAGTTTTTGAGGCCTGGGCGGGAATTGCACCCACGTATATCGGTTTTGCCCGCCCGTCAACGCTTGAGCCGAAGGTCACGGTGGGAATTGCACCCACGTATAACGCTTTTGCAGAGCGTTGCCTTAGCTACTTGGCTACGTGACCGCGTTGGCGAAAGCGGGCGGGCAGACCCTCTCCTTAGCTGCTTGCCCTCCAAAGTTTTGCTTTGCAAAATTTAGGAGGGCTTGGCTACCAGGCCACATTTTTATTTTTTTGTTTCTTTATTTTTACCTTTCTTATTTCTCTTGATTTCTTCTAATATTTCTTCAATTCTAGCTGCCTCTCTAATTCCTCTTTCTTGCAGAAAATTTATTCGCGGAATTATTCTCATCAAGAGAATTTTATTTATCATTTTTTGTAGGTGGCCAGTATTTCTATTTAAAATTTGGAGCACCCTTGAAGAATAAAGGTCGGGAATGCAACTAATATAAATCTTAGCCTGCTTTAAATCTGAAGAGGTATCTACTCGGGTCAAGGTCACCAAAGCATCATTAGGAAAGTCAACTTCCTTAAGGATAATTTTAGAAACCTCCTCTTTTATTAGTTGATTAATTTTCTGAATACGATCAGACAATAGTTTCAGCCTGCATACAATGGTTTTATATGGGAATTCCCCAAATTACAAACCACTACTACAGGTTTAAATTTCACCCTTTCTCCTCTCTTCTTGATAAACTACCAAAATATCTCCTTCTTCAATTTTCGCCGTCCCTTCATACAATATTCCACACTCATCCCCTTTTTTGCACTTTTCAATATCTTTTTTGTTCTTTTGAAGATTAATTAATCTTCCTTGTCCAAGGATTTCTTCTCCCTCTCTCCCTCCTAATGCCGGTCTTAAAACCTCAATAAGTGTTCCTTTTTTTACCTCGCCCTCAATTACTTTTCCTCCAACGATCTGACGATTTTGGTCTGTCCGGAAAACGATTAACGTTTTAATCTTGCCCAAATCCTTTCTCGTAATCTCCGGCTCAACAAATTTTTCCATCAGTTGCCTAACAGCTTGAGCTAATTCGTAGATCACCTCAAAATTCATTATTCTTATTTTCTCTTTTTCTGCTAAGGTTCGGGCAATTGGATTTACTTTTACTCGAAATCCTAAAATTTTAGCTTTAGCTGCCTGGGCTAGCTTTATATCTGTTTCATTAACTTCACCTACCTCTCCTTTTAGGATCCTCAAAATAATTTTTTCCTGAGGAAGATTTTTTAAAAGCCCTCCGATTGCTTCAAGGGATCCTAAAACATCGGCTTTTATAATTAAATTTAAAACTTTTTTACCTGGCTCAACTAAAAAAACCTGGCCCCCACCTATCTTTTTTGCCTTTATTTCAATGTTTTTCTGTGCAGATTCAACGTCAGTATAAATTTTAATTTTTTCGCCTACTTGAGGAACTTTCTCAAAGCCAATAGTAATTACGGGCATAGAGGGTAAAGCCTCTTTAATTTGTTTCCCTTTAAAATCCTCCAAAATCTTAATTTTACCTAGAGTAGTTCTCGTACCAATAATATCTCCTAATCTTAAAATCCCATCTCTAATAAGCAAGGTTGCAGTTGGACCCCTCTGGCTATCTAAATAAGCTTCAATCACTACTCCTTCTACTTTTTTATTCAAAGAGCCTTTTAATTCTTCCATTTCAGCTACTAGCAAAATCAAGTCTAAAAGCTCATCAATATTTTGGCCGGTTTTTGCTGAAATTGCTACTGAAGGAACTTTTCCACCTAATGATTCAACTAGAATATTTTCCTGAGATAGACCCCTTTTGGCTTTTTCTGGATTAGCCTCGGGTTTATCTATTTTATTTATTGCGACAACTAAAGGTAGGCCGGATTTTTTAATATAGGTGATAGCTTCTTTGGTTTGTTCCTTTACACCTTCTGAACCATCTATTACTAAAACAGCGATATCAGCCACATTTGCTCCACGAGCTCTCATCGCTGAAAACGCCTCATGGCCAGGAGTGTCTAGAAAGGTAATCTTTTTAGCTTGCCCTGAGGGCATTCGACCGAGCAGATTCGTCCTAAGCTCACTGTCGAAGGACTCAGCCGAAGTCCTTGTCGAAGGGCCTTCTTTCTCCCGCCTGCCATCGGTCTGAACCGAAAGCTTTGGCGGGCAGGCAATCTCGTAAGCTCCGATATGCTGAGTGATACCGCCTGATTCTTTTTCTACTACCTTAGTTTTTCGAATAAAATCAAGCAGGGTTGTCTTGCCATGATCAATATGCCCTAAAATGACTACAACCGGTGGCCGGGATATTAAGTTTTCTTTTTTTTCTTCAGTCATATTAAGAGAATAAAAAAGGTTACAATCTGGATAAAGAGAGAATTCTGAGTGGCTAAATATCAGGTTATCTCTTCTTTCCATTGCGGTTATTATTTTTATTTGAATCCTTAACTTGAGAGTTTAATATTTTTCCTGTTGCCTTATCAACCGCTTCTTTTTCTTCTTCAGACAAAGAGTATTGAGATTGGCCGTTTTCTATTGATTTAGCATAAGTTCTATTACCATCCCTTTGGTAAAGATTGGTAATAACAAAGCCATTATTATTAAGATCAAGGAGGGCAATAGAAAAACTTTGATCGCCTCCAGTGTCTTTAAAGGGATTATATCTTACTAGACCGATCTTTTGGAAACTCTTTTCTGAAATTATATTTAATCTTGAAATTTCTTCAAAAATCTTCTTAATATCCTCCTCTTGTTTTTCTAATTTACCTATCTTATTGGTTAAAAAATCTTCAAGGCCTTTCTCACCACTTTTAAAAAATAGGTCAATTCTTTTCTTAAGGGTGAAAAAATAAAACAGTAAAAGGCCGACCAGAACAGCTAAGAAACCGAGAATCACCAAAATTACGGTAAAAAGACTATCCATAATAGACTTAATATAGTATATTTCACCGATTTTTTCAAGTAAAAAGACCGTTGAGGGCGGTCTTTTTTACCTTGCGGAGGCGGAAGGATTCGCCCCGCACCTTTCTGTGCGGAGGGTACAGGACTCGAACCCCACAGGATCCCGCTAAAGCGGGACCTACGGGGCAGGCCTTCAATAGGGATTTTCCCCTAGGCTTTTTAACCCCGTAAGAAAGCGGTGGGGGTGGGATTTGAACCCACGATCCCGAAAATTGGGATACCGCATTTCGGGTGCGGCCCATTCAGCCACTCTGGCACCCCACCGCTTTTCTACGGGACGAAACCACCCCGTCCAACCACTCTCGCACGCCTCCGGTTAAGAAGATAGGAAATCATTATCAATTAAATTTTTAGAAGGAATCAAAAAGGGTAGATTATTACCTAAGAAATATATTAAAGATTTAGATATGTTACCAAAAAAGATTTTTGCACCGAAAAATCTTTTTACTTCTTGGTGATATTTCTCAAAATCTGGGAAATTTTTTATTAAAATATCAGCCGTTGTCAACCCCCATATTACTCCACCGCCAGACCAAGGCTTAGTAAGGCCTGCAGCGTCGCCACAAAGAGTAATATTTCCACTTTTTGGCAAAACTAACCCCTTGCCCCGTAGGATTTCGAGGAAATTCGTACGGGATTGCGGTATTAAAGCTGATCCCATCTCGTTCTTATTAAAGTTTATTTTTTGCGCCTCGCAAAATTCCTCAAAATCTTTCTTGGCAGAATTTAAAGAACCGATTGTGCCATATTCAGTTTGATTGCCGCGGGGAATTTTCCATAAAAATCCAGATTTTGTTGGCCAGGTTTCAACGTATTTTGAGGAATTCGGCTGCGGTAAAAAACCCTGGATTCCCAGCCGCATTCGCAGCCGAGAGAGAAAAAACCTCTCTCTCATTTTTGATAAAGCACCGTCGCAACCGATAACTTTATTGAAACCTTCCGGAATTTCATTTATTTCTTTACTAAATATGATTTCGGCTCCCGCCTTTTTAGCTAGTTCAGATAATTTTTCATTCAGTTTCTGGCGGTTAACAACAAGAAATTTTAGCTTAAAGTTAAGGTTAATTATTTTTTGGGGAAAATGAATTAGGCAAGAATCAACCTGGTGTTCAATAAAAGAATTATCAATTGGGATAAAATTCTTTAATCTTTCTGAAATCAAGCCAGAACAGGTTTTCTTTTCAATTTTTTGGTTTTTTTCAAAAACAGTAATCTTATGGCCAAGTTCTGCCAACTTCCACGCTAAATAAAGACCGATAGTTCCGGCGCCAATGATAGCGACTTTCTTAGGGTTCTCTTTGACCATAATATAATTTTACAAAAACCTCTTTTTCATAAATGCATAACCCGAACTTGGTTTTAGGTATTTTTCAAAATCATACGCCTTTCTTTTATTAGCGGAAGCACAATACCAAGCCAATATATACGGGCGTTTTTGACGGGAATAGTGAGCCGAACCATAATTATGTTCTTGCAATCTCCTTTTCAAGTCAATTGTTATGCCAATATAACGAGTTTTATCTTTTAGACTTTTTAAAATGTAAACATAGTGCATATATTTATAATACAATATAACCCCACTTCGCATAAAGCTACGCGGGGCACCACTTCGCCTTAATATAGCTATATGTGCTTGGTAATAGTTTTTTGGGTGCTTGCACCGCGGAGCCCCGCAGTTAAGCGGGGCGAAATGGTGGACCCGAGGAGACTCGAACTCCTGCCCTTCCCGCCTCTTTAAGCTATGGACCTGCGGGGACTCGAACCCCGGATTCATCCATGCCATGGATGCGTGTTACCACTATACCACAGGCCCTTAAGAAAATTTTGGCGGGACGCTCTACCAACTAAGCTACGGGCCCAAGAAATGGGCAATAATTGCCCTTTATTGATCTGCTAGTATTAAAAGAGCATTAGCTATTTCTTGTGTAACTTCTTCCTGGGATTTTTCTCTTGAGAAAGATCGGCCCTGGCCGATTTTAATTCTGATTGGCAACCTTGTCATGTCAGGAATTGGAACTTGTCCATTCGGCCAGATTTCGTCTGTTTCTTCAAACCAAACTGGTACAACAGTTGCTCCAGAAGCTATTGCGAGAAAACCAATGCCTTCCTTTGATATGCCTAGGGCTTTCCCAGTGGCGCTGACTAACATACCTCCACTTCTTATCGCCTTAAAGGTTCTTGTCCCCTCAATAAAAAGTATAATTATACCGCCTTTTCTAAGGATTCTTAACATCTGACGAGTCGCTCTTGCCTGGCTTCTACCCGTATCTGTTCTGTCAACGGAGATGCAAATAGGCCTAAATAGATAGAACCACCATTTTCTATAGTACTCTTTTTCATCGGGTGTGGACCAAGGAGTAAATCTTATAGGATGAAAAATAAATCGCCAGATAAATAGAAATGGTGCTAAGCCCGGATCAAGTTTTGAAGGATGATTACAAACAAGAATTAAGCCTTTCTCTTGAGGTACAAGCCTTTCCTGATTCTCTACTATAATTACACGGATAATCCTTAGAATGCTGAAGACTATCCCAAGGAAGATTCCTAGTAAATATAGAATCCAAAATCTTTTCGGCATGGCTCCTCCTTCTCGGTGAAGATTGAAAAAGAACAAATTCTCCTGTGCCCCCGGTAGGAATCGAACCTACATCTACAGCTTAGGAGTCTGTAGCTCTGTCCATTGAGCTACGAGGGCTGTTCAAACTATAAAACATAATATCAAGAGAGAGCCCTTTTGACAAGCTCACTTTTATGATAAAATAAAATATATGCCCCGTAAGAAACCAGAGGGATTTTCGTGAAAAACAAGAATGGCTAGAATATTTTCTGCCAAAAATCCCAAACTATCTACGGGGTCGCGAATTACATAATATTTAAAGGTCTAAATATAATAATAACCGAAAATATTTAATTTCCTACGGGGTATGTTAGACAAATCACCAATTATTGAAGTCGCAAAAAGAGTTTGCCCGGCCGTAATTACTATTGTCATTTCTAAAGATTTACCAAAGATTGAAGGGTTCTTTCTTTTCCCTTTTGGCGAAGGGGGAGTTATTATGCCAAAAATAAAAGAAGGCAAAAAAGAAAAAACTAAAATAGGCGGTGGTTCGGGCTTTGTTGTTTCTCCTGAAGGCCTTATTTTAACCTCAAACCATGTTGTTTCAGATCTTGAAGCCGATTACACTGTTATTTCAGAACCAACAAAAAAATATCCTGCTAAAATTTTAGCCAGAGATCCGATTAATGATATTGCCATTTTAAAAATAGATGAAAAAAATTTCCCTCCCTTAGATCTCGGAGATTCAGATAGAATTGAGCTGGGCCAGCAAGTTGTGGCTGTTGGGAATGCTCTAGGCGAATTTCACGATACGGTAAGCGCTGGCATTATATCGGGTTTGAGCCGATATATTACTGCCTTTAGCGGATTGGACCAACAGGCAGCTAGATTAAGAGGTTTAATCCAAACAGACGCTGCTATCAACCCCGGAAACTCTGGAGGACCATTAGTTGACCTAGAAGGAAAGGTTATTGGAATAAATACAGCTATGGTTATGGGAGCCCAAAACATTGGCTTTGCTATCCCGATAAATTACGCGAAAAAGGATTTAGAAGAAGTTAAAAAATATGGAAAAATAAAAGTGCCATTTTTGGGGGTTAGGTACATTATCTTAAATAAAGAAATAGCCGAGAGAAACAAATTACCGGTAGATTATGGAGCTCTGATTTTAAGGGAAACCTTGGGAGAGTCGGCAGTAGTGCCAGGCTCGGCAGCTGATAAAATAGATCTTAAAGAATATGATATAATCTTGGAGATAAACGGTAAAAAAGTCACAATGGAAAATCCCGTATCGGATATTTTACAGAAAGCCAAGATTGATGACGAAATTTCCTTGAAAATCCTACGTGAAGGAAAAGAAATAGTTTTAAAAACAAAGTTAGAAGAGAAGAAATGAACTACCCCGCCCTAAAGGGACGGGGTATCCCTTTCGGGGCGAGTTCTTTTAGCGGCTTTCATCCCCGCCCCAAGGGATAAGGTATTCTTGCCGCTAAAATAAAATTAAAATTTATCTAAGACTAAAAAACAGCTAATAGCTGTTTTTTTGTTGGGTCGCCTGCCCCGCAAGATGCGGGGAAGCCAGGCTTGCCCTGAGGACATTCGGCTGAGCTCACGACGAAGCCCTGAGCTTGTCGAAGGGGTCGTCTAGCGGACGCTTGCCCGTCCGAAGTTTTAACGAAGGAGGGAGATTAGAACCTGTTTGGTAAATTGACAAAATAGAAATAAATATATAAGCTTTAAAGGTTAGGAAAGTTCTTTTATTCTTTCGCAATAAAGGAGGAAGTAGGTGAAAAAGCGACCCAATAATCTTTTCTGTTTAGCTTTGGGCTTTATGATCGGTTTTGGATGGGGTTGGCTTTGGGAAAGCACAACAAGGAAAATCGGCCATCTTGCCCATTTGGGCGGTTATCACTTTCATCACAGTCTGTATGGTATAGTCTCTCTTTTTCTTATACCTGTTGGTTGGTATAAAAATTGGCTTGAGAACAAGACTAATCTAATATCGCTAACCATTGACTTTAGCTTGGGAGTTATAATTCAGCATTCAATCAGGGGTGATAGATTTAAATTTATAACAAAAGACTAAGACCTACATGACTATACTTACTAAAGGGGACCATTCGGCCCTCTTTTACTTTTAGAAATTTATTAAAAACCCTGCAAGATAGGGGGAAACGATAGGTCGTCTAGCGGACGAGATTAGAGCCTGCTGTAATAAAGGGCATAGCTAATTACATAATTTTTTAGTTACTGTGTAAAAAATAATGAAATCCTGAGTTCCAGTATTTCCACTAACATTATAATTAGTATTCTCAGCAGGAGCTTCTTTATACCAGGCTATTAGTTTTTCTCCTGGGTATGTATTACATACTTCTGGTTTTGGATTAAATGTTTCCTCACCAATCTTAACAACCATTTCTTTACAATTAATCTCAAGTCTCTCATGTCCAACAATTCTTATAAAACGAAGGCATCCTTCGTATTTGGAAGGAATGTTTCCATTGTTT
>Ga0315294_10004544_pt1 | contig 15160 bp, 13 predicted proteins | sample YL17G13_40_MG_FD_203626 | JGI IMG/M metagenome (GOLD analysis project Ga0315294, IMG submission 203626) | Sediment microbial communities from Yellowstone Lake, YNP, Wyoming, USA - YL17G13_40 | ecosystem: Environmental > Aquatic > Freshwater > Lake > Sediment | place: USA: Wyoming | collected... | reverse complement strand
GATTCAGGAACTTCGAGAGGGTCGTGGGCAGGTCGAACATCGGGCCCTGGATGCTCAACTGGTGGGCGTCGGTGCTGATGACATCCGGAGGCATCCCCTCCGCCAGCATCCGTTCGGCGACCTCGTAACTGAAACTGCCCGTCCCGTGCCCGACATCCAGGACCAGCCCGGCGTCCCACGCGCGGCGGACGAAGTCCCTGAGCCGCCCGTCCGGTGTGAGGATCCGGTTGTCCTGCCCCGTGCAGCAGTGGGTGAGGATGTCGCCGGGGCGCAGCAGCGTGAAGATCTCGTCCAGGAAGGGTGGCGCCTTGCCCACGTGGACCATCATCGGCAGCTCGACCTGATCGGCCAGCTTGCGCGCCAGGCGCAGCGGCTCGAGTCCGACCCCGCGGGTCGTGTTCGCGTCGATGCGGGCCTTGATGCCCAGGATGACGTCCGGGTTGGCGTCCACGATCCGGTGCGCGAGGTCGAGGTCGCAGTAGTCGAGATTGGCCAGCTCATAGGTGGGCGCGATGAGGCCGATCGCCGAGACGTTCAGGAGCGCGAAGACGCGCGCCTCGCTCCGCTCGACCACGTACCGGCGGAAGGCCGGGAAGCTGTAGCCGCCCACCGTTCCGGCATCGAGCCAGGTGGTGACCCCCGTGCGCGCGGCGACGGGGTCCGGCTCGATCCCCCAGTAGGTCGCGCCCCAGTAGATGTGCGTGTGCAGGTCGAACAGGCCGGGCGTCACGATCTGCCCCGCGGCGTCCAGCGTAGCAGCCGCCCCCGCGGTGGGCAGGGCGCGGGCCACCGCGGCGATGACCCCGCCCGTGATCCCGACGTCCAGCCGCCCCGAGAGGCCGCTGCCGGGGTCCACGACCTCGCCGCCCGTGATGACCAGGTCAAAGTCCATGGCATCTCCTCAGCGCAGCCCGGCCGATTCATCGGCTGCGCGCTAGCCGTGCAGTGCGACCGCGCCGCTCGACGATTCCCGCCAGGCGGTCCCCCCCTCGGCCGCAGCAAGAGGCCGACCTGAACTCCCGGGCCCCCAGGGCGCCCCAGCCGGCCTCTTCCGAAGCCTATCGCCGGCGAAGCACTCTTCCAGCCCTGACCTCCGTCAGCCTTCCGTTCTCTACCGCGATCCGGCCGGCAACCAGGACGTGCGAGATGCCGATCGGGTACTGGTTCGGCTCCGCGTACGTCCCCGTGTCGATGATGATATTCGGATCGAAGACGGTGATATCCGCGACCATCCCCTCCCGGAGAAGCCCCCGGTCCTGCAGCCCCAGCCGCTGGGCGGGAAAGGATGTCATGCGTCGGACGGCCTGGGGGAGCGACAGCACCTTCTCCTCCCGGACGTACTTCCCGAGGAACCGGGCGCAGGTGTTGTAGACGCGCGGGTGGGGTTTTCCCCCCACGATCCCGTCCGAGCACACGCTCATGCAGTCGCTCCGCATGATCGCCTTCACGTCCTCTTCGCAGCCGTAGAAGCAGGTCATGGTCACGGCGTCGTCCTCTTCGACGAGCAGATCGCAGACCACGTCGATGGATCGCTTGCCGGTCGCGTTCGCGAGGTCCGCGATGGATCGTCCCTCCGCAAACCGGTTGGCGTCCGTCGTGACCGCGTTCACCCAGATACCGTCCCAGCCGCAGAGATCGACCCAGTTCTCCCAGCGCTCGGGCGTGACCTTGTCCTGCGCCTGGCGGATCTCCTCGCGCACCGCGGGGTCCTTCAGCCGTTCGAGCAGCGCCGCCGTTCCCCCCGAATGGAACCGGGGGGGGATCACGGCATCCAGCATCGTGCTTCCGGCCACGTAGGGATACTGGTCAAAGGTGAACTCCAACCCCCGTGCCCGATATGATTCGATCAGCCCGAGGACCTCGCCCGCCTTGCCCCAGTTCGCCTTCCCCGCCACCTTGAGGTGGGAGACGTGGAGGGGGCATCGCGCCTCGAGGCAGATCTTTCCGACCTCGCGAATCGACTCCAGCACGTAGTCCCCTTCGTTTCGCAGATGGACGGCAAAGAAGCCCTCGCATTCGGCAGTCACCCGGCACAGCTCCACCAATTCGGCCCGGGCCGCATACATGCCTGGAGGGTAGATCAGTCCCGTCGATAGACCGACTCCTCCCTCCTCGAAGGCCCGGGCCAGGATTCGCTGCATTCGTTCGATTTCCTCCGGCGTGGCCGGTCGGTTCTCCCACCCCAGGACCGTCGCCCGGATGGCGCCGTGCGGGATGAGCATCAGTGCGTTCGTCGCCGGTGGCAGGCTGTCCAGGCGCTCGAGGAACTCGGCCATCGAGTTCCACGGCCATGCCGTCAGGTAGGTCCCCAGGAGTCCGGACACCCGCCGCATCATGGGCGGTTTGTTGGCGTCGTCGAGGGGCGCGACCGAGAGCCCGTCCTGGCCGATGAGCGCGGTGGTGATGCCCTGGAGCAGCTTGGAATCCTCTTCCGGATGCTTGAAGACCCGAAGGTCGGAGTGGGTGTGCATGTCGATGAATCCGGGAGCCACCACCGAGCCCGCCGCGTCGATCACCCGGGCCGTCGCGTCCCGGATACCGCGGCGCAGCGAGACGATCTTCCCCCCCTGGACCCCGACGTCCCCCGCGAACCAGGGGCTGCCCGTCCCGTCGACGATCCGTCCGTTCCTGATCAGGATATCCAGCATCGCGCGCGTCCCTCCGTTATTCCGGAGCCTCCTTCCGCCATCGCAACTGCTCCTCCACCTCGCCGCTGTGATAGGCGCGGAGCAGCCGGACCAGCGCCTCTACGGCCGCCTCGATCAGCCTGCGCCCCTTCTCCGCCGTGGCGGCCGACGGATCGCCGAAGGCGCCCGGGGCCCAGACCGCCTCGCGCCCGTCCACCAGCTCGGGCTGCAGATAGAGTTGCACCGACGTCTCGAACTCCCCCGCATGGCCGACGAATCCCTTGTCGGTCGTACAGAGTCTCCGCATCGCCTCTGGCATGGGAGGGAGATTCCAGTACTCGTACCCCACGACGGAGACACCATCCTCCATCGCCAGCTTCGTCCGCATGCCGGCCACGATGGCGGAATTCCCCCCGTGGCCGTTCAGCAGGAGGATCTTCCGGAAGCCGTGGGCGTGGATACTCGACGCCACCTGCGTCAGCACCTCCACGAAGGTGTGGTACTTCAGCGTGACGCTCCCCGGGTAGGCCATATGATGGGGGGAGTAGCCGGTCCAGAGAGTGGGCAGGACCAGGATGGGAAACTCCTGGATCGTCTCGGCGGCCCTGCGGGCGATGGTGGACACGATGTTGGAATCGGTGTTCACCGGCAGGTGGTTCGCATGCTGCTCGAGGGAGGCGATGGGGACGATCACCACCGCCCCCGCCCGCGCCGCCTGTTCGATTTCCGTCCGCTTCATCCGCTCCCACAGCACCTCTCGCATGGAAGCACCTCCCGATCGCGGGACCCTCGTATCCCGTGGTCGTCACCACGCCCCGACGACTTGCCGCCCCATGATCAGGGTCGGCAGCCAGAGCGAGAGCCACGGGATGTACGTAGTGAGAAGAAGAGTAGGGATGCCCACCAGGAACAGGTAGATCATCATCGGCCGGACCAGCGCGCCATAGGGGACATTCGCCAGGCGCGTGCCGACGAAGATCGAGATCGCATAGGGAGGCGTCACCACCCCAAGCCCCACGTTGAAGACGATGATCGCTCCCAGATGGACCAGGTTCACGCCGAGTTGCTGGGCGATCGGCACCAGGAGCGGCACCGTGATGATCAGGATGGGGATCCCGTCGATGAACATGCCCAGGATGAGGAGCAGGATGTTCATCATGAGCAGGATGGCATACCGATTCTGGGAAATACCCAGGACGAAGTCCGTCATGGCCTGGGCCAAACCTTCCCGGATCAGGAGCCGCGTGAACACCGTCCCGAAGCCCAGCAGGAGCGTGATCATCCCCAGGGTCACCATTGAGCTTTTCACGCTCCCCCACATCAAGGTAAAGGTCATTTCCCGGTAGATCCAGAGCCCGACGAAGGCCGTGTACACGACGGCGACGGCCCCCGCTTCGTTGGGCGTGAAGATGCCCGCATAGATGCCCACCAGGACGACCAGCGGGCATCCCAGGGCCGGAATGGCGCTGTTGAACGAGGTGCCGATTGCCTTCATGGATTCCCCAAACGTGGTGGGCAGGACCGGGACGTCCTTCGCCGGCTGCATGTAGCGGTGGCAGATGGCGGTGTTCACCAGGATATATCCGAAGGCGAGGATCAGGCCGGGAATCACGGTGCACAGGAACACGGCGGCGACGGACTGCTGCGCGACCAGGCAGTACAGCAGCCCCGGGACGCTCGGTGGGATGAGGTATCCGAGAAAGCTCGACGAGCAGAGGACACCGGCCGTGTAATGCCGCTGGAACCCGTACCGCTCGAGCCGGGGAACCAGGAGCGGGATCAGCGCCCCGATGACCGGGAGGGACGACCCGGTCATGGCCCCCATGAACACGGCCGCCACAATCCCGACGTCCACCAGCCCCCCGGGGACGCGCCCCACCAGGGCGTAGGAGAGACGGACGATGCGGTCGGCGATTCCGGAGACCGAGAGGAGGCTTCCGGCGAAGATGAAGAACGCGATGGCCATCAAGACGTAGTTGTCAATGGCATGGTAGAACGTCCCCGCCATGAAGGACGTCGAACCACCGATGAGCATGACCGTCGCGAAGGTGCTGCCCAGGAAGACCCAGCAGAGCGGCAGACCGATCAGGATCCCGAGAAAGAAAAGCAGAAGACCGATAAGAACGCCCGCCTCCATCTATCTCCCCTCCTTCCGGGATCCCGTGCGAATCGTCTGGACCAGGTCCCCGATATCCCGCCGGGCGATGACCAGCAGATGTAGGAGCACGAGCAGGAGGGACAAAAACACGAGGATCTGGAGCCAGCTCGTGTTGAACCACCGGACGAGCGTCCCGTATTCGGGGTATTGAAGGGCTTTCCGCATGAACTGGTACGTGACCGGGAGCACGAGGCCCAGGATGAAGATGGAGAAGAGCACGAGGGATACGCGGTAGACGCCGGCTGCAACCGGTTTCCCCCGGGTCAGCCACTCCCGGAACACGTCCACCGCGACGTGGCCCTCATTCCACGTAGTGTAGGCAGCCGCGGTCAGCATGAAGAAGATGAACAGGTAGAGGGCCAGGTCGTTGAAGATCATGATCTCAAAGTGCAGGACGTACCGATTGAGGACCTGGGCGAAGATGAGCAGCGCGGTGAGGATGAGTCCCACCCCGCAGATCACCGTCTCCGCCGATTTGATCGCGCCCAGGATCACGCTCCACAGCCCCTCTCGTCGCTCCATACTTCACCCCCTCCGTCGAAATCCCCTCCCCGTTCCGATCTTGCCAACGGGGAGGGGATTTCTTCCAGTCCCTCACCGGCCAGCCGCGCTCCCCGGCTGCACCGGGTTGCCGGATCCGGGCTATCGCTTGACCGATGCTTGGACCTTGGCCAGCTCGTCCATGATTTTCTGCGTCATGTTCTGGCCCGCATACTTCTTGTCGAGCCAGGGTGTGGCCAGCTCCTTCCAGACGGCGGGCATGTTGGCCTTCTTCTGGAACACGTCCCGCTCGGCCGGGGTGAAGTAGTAGATCTGCAGGCCGGCCGCGAGGATCTTCTTCTTGTTCCCCTCGATGCCCGCCTGGACCTCCTTGATGTCGCGCGCCTCCGCCTCCTTGCCCGCCCGCATGAGCGCGTCCTTCAGATCCTGCGGGAGCGTGTCCCAGAGCTTCCGGTTCATGGTGATGTTGGTGGCGTCCCAGCCCCAGGCGAGGTCCGTGTAGTACTTCAGGACTTCGTAATGCCGCTCCTCGACCAGGGAGGGCCAGAGGCTCCAGCAGCCATCGACGACGCCCGTCTGCAACGCGTTGTAGATGTCCGCCCAGGGAATCGTGTGGAGCGTCATCCCCGTCCCCTTCCCCATGTTCTCCAGGGTCCGGACGAACCCGAGCGAACCCGAGACCCTCAGCTTGAGGTTGCGGAAATCTTCCGGGGTCTTGATGGGACGAACCTTGTTGCCAATGCCGTATGGCCCGTAGTGGGAGCTCCAGAGGATCTTGTGGCCGACCTCCCCGTACGCGTCATCCATCACCTTGAACAGGATTCCGCCGGGGCCATAGGCGATGGCCGCCTCCTCAAAGGAGCCGATCGTCCAGGGCATCCAGTTCAACATGCCACCCGGCACCAGGTTCACATACGGGGCGAACACCCCAAATTCGATGCTCCCCTCGCGGACACCGTGGAAGATCTCATCGTGGGTTCCCAGCAGGCCGCTGTGCTGGAACCTGATCTGGGCCTTGCCATTCGAGTATTTGTTCACCAGCTCGCTGAAGAGGGTGATGGACTCATTCCTCGTCTGCTGGGTCCAGGGGCTTCCGAAGCGCCAGCGATACTCGTCCTTGGCCCCCGCGTCCGCCAGGGCCGGCATCACGACCCAGGCCAGGAAGATCACGGCGGCCAGACCGATCCAGATTCCTCCCTGCCGTACCCATCCTCTTTTCATGTCTCCCTCCTTGTGTTAGATGGTGGAATGCCCTCCGACGATCGCCCAGTGGGCTCTCTCGTCTTGGAAAGCCCGGGTGGCGAGACTCGGCGACGCAATCGCCGGAATAGCACCCTCACCCCGGGGGTAGCGGTTCATGCGGGGCGAGCGGTGTTCCCCAGGACCGAACCCGGATGCCCGCCAAGCTATCAAGGGCGGCATGCAGTGTCAAGCACAGGATGTACGGTCATTCCTGGAGATCCCGTCTTTTGCTCAGGTCAGAGGCTTTTTGGGGACGGCGCCTTGCTCTGTGTGGGAAGAATCGAAGGCGAGCCTTCGACGGATGCAGGCGATCACGGGTCCCGGATCACCGCCTGGAACTTCAGGCTTGAGACGTGTTTCCTGACCGCGGTTCGACCCCGCTTGAGAGATCCGCGTTTCTACTCGTATGTTTCCGTCGGCAGACTGGAGGCGTTCTGGCTCTCATCGGAAAGAGGGGTCCCGCGACTCACAAAGGGATGCCACGCGACCCCCCGCTTTACTTCTCCCGATACCCACGAGACCGGCTCGATGATTCGATCCCTCCCTTCGGCAAAAGCACGCAGATAGTCCGCCAGGGCACCGGTGATGAGGTCCAGCAATGCCTTCCCTTTCTTTCTCGTGGCCTTCAGGGCTTCTGGATGTTCGACCAGCTCCGCATGCACTTTGCCAGGCGCGATGTATTTCAGCGCGGACGTCTCGAACTCCTGCGCATGCCCTGGAGCCGTTTGGGTATCCAGGATCTCGAGAGGAACAGGCTCTGGAAGCAGGTCCCAATACGAGAAGAAGCGCAACTCCGTCTGAGGCAATCTCTCGCGGAATCGATCCATGACGGAGAATAACGGCCTGGTGTTTCCCCCATGCCCGTTGAGGATGACGATCTTCTTCAGGCCCCCACGCGCGAGGCTCTCCGCATGGTCGAAGACGTACTCGGTGAAGATCTCCCATCGCGAGGTCAGTGAACCAACGTGCTTCATGTGGTGTTCCGAGACCCCGACGCTGATCGTGGGAGCAATGAGGGCCAGGGGCGCCACCTTTTGAGCGGCGCTGCGGGTGACGAACTCGATCTCCGTGCAGTCCGTGGACATTTCCAGGTGATGAAGATGCTGCTCCGTCGCGGCAACCGGCACGACTCCAATCTGTGTCCGTTTCGATTCGATCCGTGCACGGATTTCAACTCTCGTGAAATCCCCCAGCAGCACCCGGGGTTCCCGGCTTTCCTTTCTCATGGATACGCTCCCGCGCCTGGGACAATGAGGCTCTCCATGGGGAAATGGAGGCCATCCTTCAGCGCGCGGCCACACGCCATGCTGACTCCCGATGCAGGCGCTCGCCGCTGCTCCTCAGGCGGTCGCGAAGACCTTCGCCTTGCCCGAGAGGTAGCCCTCGGCCATCACCCGATGGAGGGCGCGCTCCCACCGCAGGACGGCCTCGGTAACGTCGGCCTCCGTCATCACCCCCGATGTCCACCCGTGCGTGCAGCCCAGGAGGTCGAGGCCCTCGAGGAGTTGCGCGCACTGTAGGGCCTTCAGGAGGGGCTGCTTGACGTTCTCCAGGAGCCGCTGGGCGTCCACGGTCGTGGTGAACTCGATCGGGTCGGAGATCTTCGGCAGGTCGTCGCCGGCGATGAGACGCAGGGCGGACCGCGTGCCGTACAGACAGCCGGCGGCACCGGCCTCGCGGAGGGCGTTGTTGACGCCTGTTCTGAGCCGATCCGCGATCTGCGCGGCCTGGTCCTGCATGCGCCCGTCCTTGAGGATCTCCAGCGCCGCCACGCCGACCGCCGCGGTGAGCGGGTTGGCGCTGAACGTCCCTTGGTGGCGGACGCGCTTCTTTCGGTTGTACTCGGGGTCGTCGGGCCGGAACGCCATGTCGCCCATGATCTCGGCCTTGCCGGCGACGGCGCCGCCTGGGACGCCGCCGCAGACCGCCTTCGCGTAGGTGGCCAGGTCCGGGGTGACGCCGTAGTACTCCTGGGCGCCGCCGGGGGCCATGCGGAAGCCGGTGATGACCTCGTCGAAGATGAGAACCGTGCCGTACTTTCGGGTCAGGTCACGGAGCGCCTGGAGGTAACCCGGCGGGGTGGGGACCGCTCCACCGGACGGGCCGTCGGCCTCCAGGATGACCGCGGCGACGTCGCGCGGCACGAGCGCCGCCTCCATGGCCGCCAGATCGTGGAGCGGGACCGCCCGGATGGCGGCGGCCACGGCCTTCGGCACGCCGGCCGAGCTGGGGATCTCGTACGGCGGCAGGTACTCGACCATGGCGTAGTCGTGCCAGCCGTGGAAGTGGCCGCGGATCTTCACGACGATGTCGCGCCCGGTGTGCGCCCGCGCGATGCGCATGGCCAGCATGGTGGCCTCGGTGCCGCTCAGCTGGAAGCGCACCATCTCGGCGCAGGGGACCAGCGAGATGACGAGCTCCGCCCAGCGCACCTCGTAGGGAGTGGGGGCGGACGGGTGGGTGAACTTGTTCGCCGCCTCGTTCAGGGCTTGGAGGATGGCGGGATGCCCGTGGCCCAGGATGAGGGATCCGTGACCGGTACAGAGGTCGATGAACTCGTGGCCCTCGATGTCCCACTTCCGGCACCCCTGCGCGTGGTCCATGTAGAGGGGGAAGGGGTTGATGAAGCGGGCATCGTGGTTGATGCCGCTGGGGATGAGCTTGCGAGCGCGTTCCCAGAGCGCGCGCGACCCCGCGAATCTCGCCGCGTAGTCCTCGAAGATCGTGGCCATGGTTGTCCTCCTCTCCTTCCCCGTGAAGGCCTACGGAGTGCCGCCAGCTGATCCAGCCGTCGCGCAAACAGGCTCGCCGTGTCGAGCGGGTGAGGTTGACCGGCGCCCAATGTGCACAGGGTAAGAGGTCCGGCCCCCGGTGTCAATCCATTGTCAAAGCCTCGCTGTTCTGGTTATCCGGACGATCGAACTGGTAGCCGGATGCCTCGCCTGCCAACATCAGATGCTGGGAGGCCTCGGCCAGCGCGCCGGAATATCTCTGGACTTTCCTCGGCTGCATTTGCTTAAATGGATTTCGGCTGGCAGGCATGCCGTCACGGAAAGGAGATGGCCATGGGAGTCCTGGATCGCTTTCGCCTCGATGGAAAGCGGCTCTTCGTCACCGGAGGGAGCCGCGGCCTTGGCCGCGAGATGGCGCTCGCGATCGCCGACGCGGGTGCCGACGTGATCCTGGTCGGCCGAGACCTCGCAAGCTTGGAGCGGACGGCCGCGGACATCCGCCGCCTCGGCCGGAACGCGTGGCCCATCCAGGGGGACGCGGGCGCGCCCGAGGAGTGCGAACGGGTCTGCCGCGCGGCCCTCGAGCGGTTCGGACCGATCGACATCCTGATCAACAATGTCGGTGGCCGCCGCGTCAATATCCCCACGCAGGAGATGCCCCTGGATACGTGGCGCCAGATGCTGGATCTGAACCTGACGAGCACCTTCCTCTGCACGAAGCTGATCGGGGGGGCCATGGTGGCCCGGGGGAAGGGGGGACGGGTGATCAACATCGCCTCGATCAACGCCCTGGTGGCCAATCGCGGGATCGCCGGGCGGCACTATGAAACGGCCAAGGCCGCCGTGCTGCAGTTCACCCGCGCGACCGCCGCAGACTGGGCACCCCTCGGCGTCACCGTCAATGCCATCCTCCCGGGCGGGTTCCTGACCGAGGCGAACTTGCGCTGGGCCAGAGAGGCTCCGGCGATCATCGAGACCTTTAAGGCGCAGATCCCGATGGGGGACCTCGGTAAGCCGGAGGACCTCGGCCCCCTGGCTGTCTACCTGGCGAGCGAGGCCTCGCGTTACATGACCGGCGCCGCCCTCGTCATCGACGGCGGCTACACGCTCTGGTAACCCGCCGTCCCCCCGGCAGCCGCGCCGGATCCGCTCGAGGAAGGCCGTCGCCAGCTCGACGGGTGACACCTGCCGGGTGTGGATCAGGTCGCCCAGCGCGCGAACGGACAGGAAGACGGGGCTCCGCGTCACGGGATCACCCCTTCTTAGCTGAAGATCTTCTCCCACACCGCCTCGGCGACGTCCTGCGGGATCGGCGTGGCGCTGGTCTCCAGCACCTCCTTGACCAGCATCGGGATGTCGGCGCGCGTCACCGACATCGCCTGGGTGACATGCGGGATGCCCATCCCGTCGATGAACGCGGTCGCCGCGGACACGGCCCGCTCCGCCGCCTGCGCCTCGCTCAGGCCGCGGGTGTCGATCCCGAACGCCCAGGCCATGCGGGCCAGCTTGGCGGTGGCGGTGGGCAGGATATGGCGCAGCCCCGCGCGCAGCGCGATGCCGCAGGTGACGCCGTGCGGCGCGTGGTACTTGGCCCCCAGCGCCTGGGCGTAGCCATGGAACTGCAGGCCGCCCACCTCGAACGCCGTCCCGGCCATGGTCGCCGCCAGGGCCATGCCGCTGCGCGCCTCCTCGTCGCGGCCGTTCTTCGCGGCCTTGGGCAGGTTTTCCACGATCAGCCTGGTGGCCTGGAGCGCCAGCGTGTCCGAGAACGGGTGCTCCCGGACCTGCGTGAAGCACTCGGTGGCGTGCGAGAGCGCGTCGATGCCGGTCGCCATGGTGACCTTGGGCGGCATGGACAGCATCAGCAGCGGATCCACCACGGAGATCCGGGGCAGCAGGCTGGGGTGCCGGATGGGCAGCTTGTGACCGGTGCGCTGGTTGGTGAGGACACAAACCGCCGTCACCTCCGACCCCGTGCCGGCCGTCGTGGGGATAGCAATCACGGGCTTGCAGCCGGGCACCTCCTTGCCGCCGAACCGCTGGTAGGGGGTCGGGTCGTCGTCGCCGGTGATCGCCAGGACGCCCACGCCCTTGGCGGTGTCCATGGCGCTCCCGCCGCCGAAGCCGATCAGGCCGTCACAGCGCTCGGCGCGGTACCGCTGCACCCCCGCGGTGAGGGTGGTATCGACCGGCTCGGCCGCGATGCCGTCCCACACAACGGCCGTGAGACCGGCCGCCTGGAGCGTGGCCAGGAGTTGCTTCATGCCGTCGGTCTGGGACATGACCTTGTCGGTCACGATCAGCGGCCACCGGAATCCGAGGGCCTTGGCATGGGCGCCCACCGTGTCGAGCGCGCCCACGCCGAACACGATGCTGGTGGGGATACTGAACGTGAACTGCAGTCTCGTGCCGGATGTCGTCATGGCCTATGATCCTCCTCAACGAGTGCGGGTATGGGAAACCTGTGGAACGCTGTACCGTGCGAGCGGCCAACGGGGCGGCACGCTGAGAGGCATCCTCGGCCTGGCCCGATCCCGCGCCATTCGCTCCACGCATCACAACCGGGGTTGAATATCCAGCGACCCGGGCAACCGCGTCAAGTGGAAACATGGGGAACGATCACGGGCTGGTTGGTCCGTCAGGTGTCCGGTGCCTTCGGGAACGTGTCCCCTGCCCCCCTTCGGCCACCGGTGGCTTTCCTTTGCGAGCGTTGCGTGCTTTGCGGTTCAACTACAACATTTGGGATGAATGGGATTCAGAGATGACGGGAATTGCCTTGCATATTGGAAGATAATCTTCCATTATGCAAGTCATGTGGCGACGGATAGCGCATGAGCGTCTTCACACTATGTGGGGTCAGTTCCCGGCAGTTCTGATCCTGGGTGCCCGTCAGGTCGGCAAAACCACACTGGCCAGGATGAGTTTCCCTGATGGGGATTACTGCGACCTGCAGGCACCGGAGCTGCGCCAACTGTTCACCGCCGAACCCGCATTTCAAATTGAGCGGCGTGCCGGCAGGGTGTTGATTCTTGACGAGGCGCAGGCGGTCCCGCCGCTGTTTTCCGCTTTGCGTGGCATCATCGACCGCCAACGCAAGGTGAATGGGCGGTTTCTCCTTCTGGGTTCCGCGAACCCGAGGTTGGTCCGGCAGATCTCCGAGTCGCTCGCGGGTCGGGTGGGCATCCTGGATCTGGACCCGCTCGTCGCGTTGGAGGTGATCCAAGGCCAGCCGTCACTGGAGATCGAAGCGGTTTGGCTGAAAGGAGGCTTCCCGGATGCCCTGCAGGGGGACTTTCGCATCTGGTGGGAGGCCTATCTGCGCACCTATGTCGAGCGCGATCTGCCGCAACTTGGGGTACGTCCGGAGCCTTTACTGCTGCGGCGCCTCATCACCATGTTGGCCCATCAACAGGGCGGGTTGCTCAACGCCTCGGTACTGGGCAGTGCGCTCGGGGTATCTCACCATACTGTTCGGCGCTACATTGACGTCCTGGAGCAAACGTACCTCGTGCGTCTCCTGCGGCCCTATTTCCGGAACGTCGGCAAGCGGCTCACCAAATCACCCAAACTCTTTCTACGAGACACGGGCTTGCTCCACCACGTCTTGAACATTTCCTCCCTGGGGGAGCTCGACTCGCATCCGGTGCGCGGGGCCAGTTGGGAGACGTTCGTGCTGGAGGATCTTGTGCGGAGGGAGAAACTGCGAAATCCCCATACACAGTTGTACTTCTGGCGAACCGCAGCGGGGCTCGAGGCCGATCTGGTCTTCGATCGTGGGTCCGAAAGGGTGGTCTTTGAAATCAAGACCGGCGAGGGTGAGCCGGTTCGCGCGGGGCAGCGGCTACGAAGCGCTATGACGGATGCCGATGCGCGGCGTGGTTTCCTGATCACTCAGGCGGATGGAGTGGTGCCCCTCACGCCTGGCGTGGAACGCCGAGGCTTTGCCGATTGTGTGAATTGGCTGCCGGAGTGAGCGGCATGCTGGACGTGGCGCGGCGGACCCGCTCGAGGTTATGCGGAAGGCATTGACCTGGTTTCGATGGCGAGATACTTACTTATTTAAGGGCGTCCCTCTTTACGGAGTTCTTCCACGTCTACTTCAACGTCGCGGAGGATCTTGCGTAGGAGGCCAGGGCCAATGTCCCGGCCTCGATGAACTGGAATCGTGGTCCTGCGGCCGTCAGGGTGCTCGAACTGCCAGTGGCTGCCCTTGGACTTGCGGAGCAGACGGAACCCCATTCGCTCAAGAGCACGGATCAACTCGTTCGGTTTCAGGACGGGCAGCCCTGAGGGGGTCAAGCAGCCACCTCCACGCGCTTGATAGCTATAATCTCAGGCTGCCGCGGGATCCCTTTCCCCCTCTTCTTCAGGTCCGTCAAGCATAAGGCAATCACGTCCTTGATGTTCTTGATGACTTCCTCGTACGTCCTCCCTTGCGTGTAACACGCCTTGAGCGCAGGGCACTCGGCCACAAAATACCCGGCCTCGTCCTGTTCTATGATGACCTGGAACACGTGCTTCGCCTTCGTGGTCCGGTCCCTCCCCTGAGAACCTACGAGCAGTTGCTTGGACAGTCTGGTCGAAGGATTCCGGCGCCGGGCTCTTTCCGCCATCTCAGACCCCCTTGGCTTTTATATGGCTTATACCAGGAAGTGCTTGTTGATGCAAGCACTCGGGTGGGAGGGTGAAGGGACGCAATGGGGAAGTTGAGTGGGTCCCTGGCCGCACCACAAGGGTCCGGACGGGCTGACTCCTTGCGTGGTAGCTGCACCAAGTGTCGGAATCAGAACCAGGAGTGGCGCACGCTCCCGGAGTCGATACGTGGTGGGAAACGATCGCGGGCCGGTGGGCCCGTCACGTGCCTATGCGAGCTGCGTGGCAGGCGTTCCGGCGAAAAGGTGGGGCAGCCAGAACCCTCGGCAGGGGACTCTACGCTGCCCCTTGATTACTGTCAAGAACGAGCCTCGGACCAGTGTGACATGCAGCCGGGGATTGGCGGGAGGTGCTGCGCGGCGGCGGGCCCCCAACGCCGGTTCCTAGAGATTCCGGTGCACCTCCCGGCGGTGTCTGATTCTCACGAGCACGATCATGAGCACCTCGTCGCGGATCTGGTAGACAATGCGGTAGTCTCCCGCCCTGATGCGGTGCAGATCCTTCTCACCGGCGAGGGTCTCTACGCCGCGGGGTCGGGGGGTTCCGGCCAGGGCGTCGATCTTCAGTCCGAGGCGTCGCTGGACATCCTGAGGGAGGCCACGGAAGTCGCGTGCTGCGGCGGGAGTGAATTCGATTCGGTAGGTTCGCCGAGTCACCTAGAGCCCCAGGTCCTTCTTGATCCTCTCCCAGGCGATCGTGCCCTTCTTGTCGGCCTCCTTCAGGGCCGCCCGGGCCTCGTCCAGATCGACGCGGGCCTCCAGCTCCTCGAGAAGCTGGAGGTCTTCCACGGGCACGATCGCCACCAGGTCCTTCCCCCGGCGATGCAGGACAACGCGATCCTTGCCGTAGGCCACGCGATTCATGGTGCTGGAAAAGTCACTTCTCGCTTCGCTCGCGTTAAGACGGGTCATCTGAAGCCTCCTGTTCGGGACGTACGTGTTGTACTTTACAGCATATTCTCTTACCGGTCAAGGCCATTCATGCCCCCCCGGCCCACCCCGCGCCTCTCATCCGACTGCGGGAGCCTGCCCTTCGCTGGCGCCTGGATGCGAGAGGTACTAGGATGTTTCACCGCAAAGTTTGGGATGAATGGGATTCAGAGATGACGAGAATGTCCTTGCATATTGGAAGATAATCTTCCATTTTGCGTGGCATCATCGACCGCCAACGCAAGGTGAATGGGCGGTTTCTCCTTCTGGGTTCCGCGAACCCGAGGTTGGTCCGGCAGATCTCCGAGTCACTCGCGG
>Ga0315294_10004543_pt1 | contig 15160 bp, 7 predicted proteins | sample YL17G13_40_MG_FD_203626 | JGI IMG/M metagenome (GOLD analysis project Ga0315294, IMG submission 203626) | Sediment microbial communities from Yellowstone Lake, YNP, Wyoming, USA - YL17G13_40 | ecosystem: Environmental > Aquatic > Freshwater > Lake > Sediment | place: USA: Wyoming | collected... | reverse complement strand
CTGCCAGACATATTGCGGAGATAAAACTTGAAACTGCTCATAGATGAAAATATATCTCCAGATATAACATCTCATTTGCGCATGCTGAAATATGATGTAAAGAGCATTCGTGAATGTTGTAAGGGTTGTGAGGATGAGAAAATCGCTGAAATAGCCTTAAAAGAAGAACGGATTATCATTACGTATGATTTGGATTTTGGCGAGATTTATCGCAATTTGGGCGCCAGTTCTTTGATATTAAGATTAAGAAGCAAGAACCCCTCTATTGTTTTAAAATATCTGCTAAATTTTTTCTCTACGTTAAAAGAGCAAGATATAGACATGAAAAATAAACTTGCAATAGTTACCGAAGGCAAGGTGCGTCTAATCGGATAATACTTGAACTTTCTGCTGCATAGTCTCACTTGCATGGTGAAACATTCTCATTAATTCTATCTGCGCAACTCTGCGAAATCTGTGGATTATAGAATTCTCCCATTCGCTATTCGTAATTTGTAATTCTTAATGGTATGTGCAATATTGCGTCGGCTCCCCGCCCTTCAGAAAAGGCATCTTGTCATAAACCTCGCTGTCAGGGTCTAAGCGGCAACTGTCTTTTGCCAGCTGACCGCTGTGACTGCAGACATCGGCAAACTCAAGACCTCCCGGCACGGCAAATGTCTTCTGCCGGTATGGCTCAATCTGCACAGCGCGCCGAATAATCTCACGCCAGATTGGACCCGCCACCCGCCCCCCCGTCATGCCTTCACCCAGAGAACGATTGTCATCATAGCCCACCCACACACAGACAATGAGGTCGGGCGTATAGCCGATAAACCATGAGTCAATGCAGTCATTCGTAGTGCCAGTCTTGCCCGCCATCTCCGGCATGTCCTGACCGGCAAAGACATCGCCGACAAATTGCCTCCCCGTCCCGCGCTTTATAACCCCCTCCATAGCATAAGTCATCATATAAGCAGTCTGCGGTGAGACAACCTCCCTCTCAAACGGTATGGGGCGCAATATCTCCTTCTGCTCAGTGTCCATCACCCTTCTGACCGCAACGGGGCGGACGCCGATGCCCCTGTGCACAAAAGGGGTGTAGGCGGTTGCCATGGAGAGCGGCGTGGCGCTGTAGGAGCCGAGACAGACCGTTGGGTCAAGCCCGAACTGCCAGGATGAGCGCTCGGACAAAAAGTCAAACTTCCTTATGAACGCCATGGTGCGCGCGGGTTTCATATCCAGATATAGAAGAACCGTCACCACATTGCGTGAATGTTCCAAGGCGGTCTGGATGGGAGTCAGGCCGAAATAGCGGTTCTCATAATTGCGCGGCGTGTAGCCATCGGGGAAGACAATCCGGCGGTCGTCATAAAACGAGGCGAGCGTCCTGCCGGACTCAAGCGCACCCGCAAAGACAAACGGCTTGGCGGCGGAACCCGGCTGGCGACCAGGTCCCTGCACCGCTCGGTTCCACTGCCCGTTATTCTGAAAATCATAAAAATTCTCGCCGCCGCTCATGGCAAGGATATGTCCCGTGCGGGCATCCAGAATTACAACAGCCCCCTGAATCGGTTTCTTCTCCGCAAAATCGGCAAAAAAGGTGCGACCCGTCCTGTCCACCTTTGTGATAATAATATCCGACATCTCACCGGTGCGCAGGAACCGCTCCGGCTGGTAGCAGGGCAGGGCATCCTTCAGGGAAACGGTGCCCAGATACCCGCCTATCTCCACATTGAGAGAATCGGAAAAGACGCGGGTGATGCGGGCGAGCCTTCTCTGCCGCGGGATGGGCGGGCGTCCGCCAAAATTCATCTGCTCCTCAGCAAGGCGCCCTGGAACCGCATTCTCATGAAGCATGACCTCAATGGCGCGCAAACCCTTCCGCAACTCCTCATCGGCAATCCCCTGCAAATCCATGTCAATAGTTGTAAAGATGGTGTAGCCGTTCTGATAAAGACCCTCATTATCCATCTCGCCCGTCTCGGTGAGATATCGACGCACATAATCCACAAAATAGGGCGCAAGATTGACCCCCGGAGGCGGCGGGGACACCTGAATGCCAGTGCTGATGGCATCCTCATACTGCGTCTTTGTGATAAACCCCTGTTCAGCCATCAGGTTCAGGATAATATTGCGTCGTTTCGTTGCCGCCCCAAGATTGTTCAGCGGACTGTAACGGTAAGGCATCTGCGGAATGCCCGCAATCACCGCACACTCGCCAATCGTAAGCCGCGAGACATCTTTATTGAAAAAGGTGCGCGCCGCCGCCTGAACGCCATACGCACCGTTCCCAAGATAAATCTGGTTCAGATAAAATTCCAGAATCTGGTCCTTGGAATAGCGTCTCTCAATCTGGAATGCGAGAAGCGTTTCCTTGATTTTCCGGCTGAATATCTTCCGGCGCGAGACACTCTTCAAAAGGTTCCGCGGAAGCTGCTGAGTAATGGTGCTCGCACCCTGGGCAAAACGCCCGCGGGAAAGATTCACCATCATGGCGCGGGCAATGCGGAGCGGGTCTATGCCGATGTGACTGTAAAACCTCTTGTCCTCAATGGAAATAAAGGCGTGGCGAAGGACGGGCGGTATCTTGTCAAGCGGCACCACCACGCGATTCTGCTGAGCCATGGTGGCAATCTTCACCCTGCCCGTCCGGTCAAAAAGGGAGGTCGCCTGCGGCGGAGAATAATTCTCCAGCTGCTCAATTGGTGGAAGCGTCCGGACGTAGGCAACAAAAATCCCGATAGCAAGGGAAAATAAAAGCGTGAAGATGGCGGTGACGGCGATGAACCCGCGAACCCACCGCCGGAGCCTTTGCCGAACTCTTGTTCCTTTCCGCCGCATGATGAAAAAAAGGATGAGAGCACACTGCCTATACGTCAAGGAAGAATAGGAGAGCCGGATGGTGAACTGGTTTTCCTTTTGCCAGTGCCTCTAAATACCTTGAGCCCCTCAAACCAGATAATACTCATCACGCCTGCACCTGCACAGATGAAAATATCCACGGCATGCATATAACTAAAGCGAAAGAGATTCCTCAGGAAGGGGACATACAGGACAAGCGCCAGAAATATCGCCGCACCGCCGACCACCCACCAGAGGGCATCATTGGGCGCACGCAGCATTTTCAATATCGTGCGCGACCAGGAACGGTTCGTCAGTATCAAACCCAGATTGGCAATAATCAATGTGGTGAAAGTAAGGGCGCGCGCCTCCAGCTCACTCTGGGCGCGATACAGTGAGATGACATAGACAAGTAGTATCATTAACAACACGCTCAAACCCTGCAATGCCCCGATTGCCATGACATTTTTACTGAACAGCCTCTCCGTCGACTTGCGGGGCGGACGCTCCATCAACTTATCCTCCGCAGGCTCCGCCTCAAACACAACTGAACACGCAGGGTCAATTATGAGCTCCAGAAAAACAATATGGACGGGCAGAAGGACAAGCGGTAGTCGGAAAATAACCGGTATCAGAGACATCCCTGCAATCGGCACGTGAATGGCAAAGATGTATGTTATCGCCTTCTTGATGTTGTCAAATATCCGCCGCCCCATCCTCACCGCACGGACAATGGAAGAAAAATCATCCTCTAAAAGGACAAGCGATGCCGACTCGCGCGCCACATCGGCGCCGCGCCCGCCCATGGCAATCCCGATGTGCGCCGCCTTCAACGCCGGCGCATCATTCACTCCATCTCCTGTCATCGCCACTATCTCGCCATTTGCCTTGAGGGCGTTCACAATGCGTAATTTCTGCTCCGGCACAACCCGCGCAAAAATGTTCACCTTACGGATGCGCTCCCGCAACTCCTCATCTGTCATCAATTGCATCTCAGGACCGATAATGGTTTTCTCCCATGGGGTCATGCCAATTTGGCGGGCAATGTTCTGAGCCGTGCCGGGATAATCCCCCGTTATCATCATAACCCTGATGCCTGCGGAGTGACATTCCTTGATGGCGTCAGAAACGTTGGGACGCACCGGGTCCGTAAGTCCCACCAGCCCGAGGAATGTGAAGGTGAAATCATGCTGTCCGTCCGGCAGGGCTGGCTCCTGAAAACGCGCCTTCGCCACACCCAGAACCCGCAGTCCTTCATCCGCCATGATGGTGATATTCCGGTTAAGCTCCTCCCACTGTTTCTCGTCAAAATGGCACAGGTCGGCAATCGCCTCTGGCGCGCCCTTGGCGGCAATGACATAATCCACACCGTCCGGCGAACGCCACACATGCGAGAGGGCGAGCAGCTCCCGTGAAAGCGGATATTCATGCACCAGCGTCCAGTCATAATGAATATGTTCCGTCCTGGCAAGGAAACGTTCACCGAGCTGCTTTATTGCCTTCTCCATCGGGTCAAAGGGGTCGCGCTGGCTCCCAAGGATGCTGAACTCAACCATCTCGTGAAATACCTCAGGGAGGGGTCTCTTTCCGTGCCCTGACACGTCAAAAAAGTGCCCCCTGGCGAAAATTCTGCTGACGGTCATGCTATTGAGGGTAAGCGTGCCTGTCTTGTCCACACACAAAACCGTCGCCGAACCAAGCGCCTCAATAGCGGGCACACGGCGTGTGAGGATGCGCTCCCGGGACATACGCCACGCACCCAGCGCAAGAAATATCGTCAGAACAACGGGGAACTCCTCCGGCAGTGTTGCCATCGCAAGGGTAATGCCGGCAAGAAGCCCGTGCTTCCAGTCAGCGCGGGTCAGACCATAAACAATCACCACCAGAACACATAAGGAAAGCCCAAGCATGGCAAGTTTGCGCACCATCCGGTTCGTCTCTTTCTGCAGTCGGGTCTCCTCTGTCCCAAGCGACTGCAACACCTTGCCAATCTTCCCCATCTCTGTATGGATACCCGTCGCCAGAACTCGCGCAATGCCTCGCCCCTGCACAACAAGCGTGCCGGAATAGACAAACGGAAGGTCCTCGCCGCCCGGATAACCCCTCTCCGTCTCATCCTCGAGAGCCATCTTGCGCACAGGTGCCGATTCTCCCGTGAGCATGGACTCATCTACCTTAAGATTGCCGCAGGAGAGAAGAACGGCATCGGCAGAAACACGGTCCCCCTCATTTAAAACTAAAATATCATCACGCACCACATCGCGCCCGGCAATACGTTGCTCCTCACCGTCTCGCCTGCCATAGAACTTGTTCGGCGAGCAGGTGCGTATGACAAGCGCGCGAGGGCTGGTAAGGTCTCTCAATGCCTCAAGGGCGCGCTCCGTCTTGCGTTCCTGATACAATGTAATCCCCATCACCACAAAAACAAAAAAAAGGAGCATCAGCGCCTCCTCTATCTCGCCGGACATGAGATAAATCATGCCGCAAGCGACAAGGAGGAGAAACATGGGCTCCCGCGCCACAGCTAAGGCAATGGCAAAAATGCTCCGCTTCTTTGTGGCTGGCAACTCGTTATAACCGTCCCTCTCCAGCCGCTCGGATACCTCCTCACTGGTCAGTCCGGTTATCTCCCCAATCTTAAACGCCTTTTCCAAATCACCGTTCCCCCGCTTCGTCACAATATATTTTCAACTTAATTCCCCGAGTGCTTATTGAAACTCTGTGCCTCTGTGTCTCTGTGTGAACTTTCTTAGTTTTTATATTTCAATGTTTACATTGAGAGAAGACATTGTCCATTGTCAATATTCAATGATTACACTGAGAGAAGACAATTGTCAATTCGCATCCTTCACACTTCATCCTTCATCCTTGTCACAAATGGCTCGCCTCAACCTCCACCCGCTCCACCCATACTGAGAGCTCCCTGAAATCCACACTCTTCGAGTCGCGCGATGAAGGAGAGAGTATCCTGCTTGGAATAATATATATATCATTCACGCCCTTTTGCAAAATTGTCGCATCCACATCCCACTTCAGGATATTCCACCCCGGCCCCACAAGCTTGGAGCCGAGGTCCGCCTGAGGCGGATTGACCATGATTTTCAACCCAAGCGGCGGCTCTGCCTCCGGGGCATAAGGATAAACACGCAAGGTGAGAGTGAGCGGGATGGGCTCGGAGACGGGGAGATAAAACTCCCCCCATGGACCATCCAGTGCGCAAATATCTGTCTCCCCCCACTGCTCTTGCGTGCTCCACCCCGCCCCTAAGAAAGGCGACGCCTCCTCACCCGGACGGATGGTCAATCTCCGCCTCTCGCCGCCAAGGGCATCCTCCATTAAGACCGACCTCTCCCTTTCCATCTCCCGCAGTGAATATCGCCTCCTCACATCCAGTCCGCCTGAGGCGGGCTCAACTGCAGGCAATGACGCCGCCGCCCGATTGAACGGGGCGGATGCCCTCTGCGGTTCAAAGGCAACCATCACGTCTCCGCCCTTAAACAATATATCCCTCAGCACAGCCGGTTTGAAATCACTCAAAACCACCTCCTGCTGAATGCGGTATCGGTTGAGATAGTGCTCCAATACCACCCATTCACAGAAATTGCCAATGACAACCACCCGCGGCGGCGCGGATTCCCCCTTGAGACGTTGTGTAAAACCCCGCCAGTCCGCCCACCTCAATGGATTCTCCAGAATAAATCTCAGCGAAAAACTAACCATAATAAGTGTAAGGAGAACTATTACTATAGTCCTGGCGCGGCTCGACCGATGCGCCGCTCCCTTTCCCAACACGCCCGAAATGAAATTCCCCATCGTCTCTATCCCCATGGCGCAGAGCATAAGAAGGGGCGGTAGCCCCGCCAAAACATAACGCACCTCCATCCAGTGGTCTATCATACGATAAAACAAAAACATGCCGGGGAAAAATATTAGAAACAGATAGAGGCAGAAGAGAGCCGCCGATGCGCGACCGCGCCGCACTATCCACCCCACACTCCCCAAAAGCGCCAGCGCCGCCATCACCCACCCCGCGCCCCTGACATACTGCGTCCACTCATACCCCATGGCAAAGACGTCCATATACATCCTGCCCCGCTCCCATGACACCACATCATACGTCCCGTAGAATCGCGGGTCCATTGCCCTCGCCGCACGAAAAACAAGCGGAACGCCGCTCAGGAGCACCAGCACCAGACACACGGCTGAGACAAGCCACAGGCGTCTGTTTGAAATAATTGCGCTCACCTGCCCTTTTCGCCGCTCCGTCGCCAGAGCTATGATCCAGCCTTCGCAGCCGCTTCGGCGGAGTAGGCAGCGTCGGCGACTGCCCATCAAAAGCCACACCAGACCAAAAAGAAGGCTCGCAAGGCACACCATGGCAGACCAGTAAAGCGACCAGAGGCATAAAATGGCTGAAAGTCCTATCGCAATAATGCCCGAAGGCTTCGGCGGTCTATCTCCACGCTCCGGCGCCGAAGCTATGGAGCGTAAGCGACTGAGAAAACGCCAGAAAACTGAAAGAAACAGGCACTCCGAAAATAACATCAGGGAATATGGTCTCCCATCCTGGGAAAAACGAACCATGAGAGGATTGGCAAATGCCAGAGCCAGCGCCACAAACGCTAACGTCAAACCGCCCATAGCATACCCGCACAACCCCATCGCTACAACAGCCCCAGCCCCAAGCACACAGGCATGAAGCCGCACGCGCCATTCCTCCGCCTCCCCGCCCAGAAGTAATAACCACTGGATGTAATAATCAAGCGGCGGCTTGTCCTTTGGGGCGCCCTTCCAGATACAGGCAAAAGGTCCGGTCGTGACCTTCACCTGAAGCACCTCATCCAGCCACAACCCCGCATGCCCGATATTATAAAAACGGATTAGAAAGGATAACGCGAAAACAAGGACAAGAATAACGGGAATAACACCGCCTCTTTCATCCTTCATATCCGCCTCAGGCGGACATCCTTCATCCTTCCGGGACATCTTCCCTTCCCCCAAACGTTATGAAAAAATATTGTTGCACAATCATGGTCTTCCGCACAAGGATAATTATTACTTTCCGATAAACAGGGGGGGCATCTCGCGATTTCGGGAGATGCACCCGTTAAACAGGTAAAAATCCATGTATGACCTGATTGCAAAGAATAAGCGTAACTCCATCATCCTCATCTCTCTGATGATGATTCTTGTCATAATCGTTGGAGGTTTCATCGGACAGGCGCTCTTTGAGTCTCCCGAGGGAGGGCTTATTATAGCAGGAATGCTCGCTATCGTGATGCTCCTTATCGCCTGGTTTTCCGGTCGTTCCCTTATCCTTGGTGTCTCAGGGGCGAAAAAGGTTCAGAAATCGGACGCCCCGCAGCTTTATAACATCGTGGAGGAACTCACCATAGCCTCCGGTCTCCCCATGCCGGAAATCTACATTATCAATGACACCGCCCCAAACGCCTTCGCCACAGGACGCGACCCCCAGCATGCCGTTATCGCCGTCACAAGCGGTCTTCTGGAAAAATTAAACCGCGATGAGCTTCAGGGCGTCATTGCACATGAACTCTCCCACGTCAAAAATTATGACATCCGGTTTGCCATGCTGATGGCGGTCATGGTGGGCATTATCGCTCTCATGTGTGATTATTTCCGGAGGTGGGTCTTCTGGGGCGGACTTGGACGCGGCAGGAGAAGTCGGGGGCGCGGCGGCGGCGGGCAGGTAATTATCATACTCCTTGCCGTTATTCTTTCCATCATTGCGCCGCTATTCGCCCTGCTCATCCAGATGGCAATGTCGCGCGAAAGGGAGTATCTGGCTGATACATCCGCCGCTGAGATGACACGTTATCCCGAGGGGCTCGCATCCGCGCTGGAAAAGATATCCAGAGACCCCGAAGTGCTGGAGGTTGCCAACCGCGCCACACAACATCTTTACATCGTGAATCCCATCAAACCCTTCGAGCGACGCTCCAGCGCCCTCTTCAGCACACACCCACCGGTTGAGGAACGCATCGCACGGCTCCGCAGCATCGGCGCCTCCTACCAGAAACCCTGAAAAAATGTGGATTCGCGAATAAATGGTTCTGTGGGTTATCTGACCAGTCCGACAGGTCCGACAGGTCCGACTTTGCCTGCGGCCTTACTTGTTACGAAGCCGCTTCCCGTAAGGTGTGATAGTGACGCCCAGATTTTCTATCTTCTCAATCCTGCCCACCACATCACGGTATCCGGCGTCCACGCGGAAAATCTGCTTGAACAACTTAAGCGCCGTCTGGGTCTGCAATTCCTTCTCAAAATGCACTGCCGTCTCATAAAAATAATGCTTCAATCCCTCCTGGTCGGGGTTCTCAGTCAGGGAGAGCTTAACCTCATCAAGCGTCTCCACGGCGAGGTCCATCATACCGCGCCTGGCAAGTGAAAAGGCGAGTTTCACCTTGCACAAATCCGGATGGGGCGCCAACTGCGCCGCGCGTTGATAATGCTTCACCGCCTCCGTGTAATCCTCAAAGAATGAAAAGAGGTCGCCAGCCTGCTCCTGGTATTCCGAGTTATCCGGCTCCGCCTCCAATTTCTTTAAAACCTCATCAATCTGTCTTTTCTTTTCCCTGCGGAATGCCTCCTCAAAGAGGGCGAGTGTCTCCTTGTCTTCGGGGGCAAGTGTCTTCGCCTTCTCAAATGCGCTAATCGCCTCAACAAAACGTCCCTTGTTCAGATAGACACGTCCCAGTTTTGTGAACAGGCGGCTGTTTTCGGGAAATTTCGCCGTCATGCTGAGCCCCACCCGTTCCGCCTCCTCCAGCGCGCCGGTCTCATACAGGGCGTCAAAGAAGGTTTCAAGGCGGTCAGCCATCATCTCTTCATTCCCCTCAAGACAGATGCGGTAGTGGGAGATGAGAGTCTCAAGGTCTTTTGTCTCGTGCGCAAGGTCGCCGATTTTTCCGTGTGCGGGGAGATAGCTCGGGTTGAGCTTCAAAATCTTCTCCACACATGACCTCATTGCCTCCCGCCGGTCAAGCGACTTGGCGGACATCCGCTCATAAATCTCCATGCACTTGTCAAAATTTCCCTCCTTGAGGCTCATATCCGCTAAGAAATCAAGGAGGAGATAATTTCGCTCATATCTCAGGCTGAGGTCTTCAATGAATGCCATTATCTCCTTCTTCATTTCGGGATGGTAATAGAGGAGGGTGTCAATCTCGCTTGTCACCCCTTCAAGGTAGGAGTTTGCCATGAGTTTTTCAATCAGTTCAAAGCGGAGAGCAACATTTGTGGGGTCTCGTTCAATGCTCTCGCGCAGTTCCTTTATCTGGGTATTCAGAATACCTCCCTCAATCTTGCGGTAAAGAATCTGGAGTTCCTCCCGTTTTCCCGGTGGGGCAAGTCGGAGCGCCTCCGCCATCTCCGAGCGCGCCCTGTCATACTCCTTGTGGTTGTAATAAAGTTCAGAAAGGATGTGGGGAAATGAGTATTCCTCCGGATAACTCTCCTTCGCCTTTAAAAGGTGCTGGGCGGCGCTCTCATAGTTTTCCTTACTTATGAGCAACTGGGCATATTCCCTCATGATGAGCAGGGAGACCTCTCCGTGCTGGACATGATATTCAATGTGATGCTCAACCATCTTTACATTGGAGGCTTCAATATAATGCTCAAGGAGTTGCCTGCGGAGTTCCTTGTTTTCAGGCTCCTGCGCCAGCAGTCGTTCATAATAATCCGCCGACTCCTCTTTCTTCCCCAGTTTCTTGCAAATCTCCGCCAGCTCGCGGAGCAGGTCTTTGTCATCCGGCATCGTCTGGAGCAGACGCCGGTATTCAAAAAGTGTCCGTGTGCAGGGCGGTTCCTCAATCCGCTTCAGGCTGACAAGCAGCTCGCGGACACGTGGGATATTGCCCGCGCGGACATGGAGTCGCTCCAGTTTCAGAATATCCTCAATGGAGGAGAAATCCGTTTCAGTCTCCACTAAGGGGATTGCCCGCTCTATCTGCTCCGTCTTGAGATACAGGTCTATCAGTTTGCCGGCGAGGGTTTTGTCATCGGGACGGCGCTCCCTGAGCGCCTGATAAAAGGGTATAGCCTGCTCCGGCTTCCCCTGTTTCTCATAGCCCTCAGAAATGAGGTAAAGGGTCGCCTCGGACAGGGTGGCGCTCTTCATGAGGGGAAGAAGGAATGCCCGTGCGGCGGAGACCTGCCCGCTTTTATGCAGCGCCTGTCCTAACAATTCAAGGAGCACCTGTTCCTGCGGCTTGAAAAGAAGCGCCTTATGGAGCGAAAAGACCGCCAGCCGGGGATAATTCAACCTCAACGCGGCAAGCCCCAACCATAAAAAACCCTGTCGCAGGAGCGTCTCAATCGGGAAAATCAAAAAGGGAGGCGCAACGGCAACGAAAAGGGCAGCAATAATGACAATGGGATACGTGACAGCGTTTTCAAGTTCGGCGCCCGCCCGAGCCGCCGCCTGTATCGCAAGCCCCAGAAAATTCAGGTATAACTGAATGGCAGGTCGTCCGACACGTCGCGTGTCTAACGAAAGAAGCCACGCAAGGATTGAAAGAAACCCCGTCACGCCAAAACCAATGCCGGTTACAAGGACAATCTGGTCTGCCTCGAGGTTAAAATAATCCTTGATGGCTGAAAGATGATTATAATTATTCCACAGGGCGAAATATAAAACAGCAAGCGCCGCCCCAGCAGGAAGGAGAAGCCCCACAAGGATAATGCCCACAATCTGTCGTGTCCGATTCACTTCCCCACTCCCTCGGTTCATAAAAAATATTTTAAACTCTTTAAACTTTTAAACCTCTTAAACCCTTAAACCTTCTTCTAAACCCGCCTGTTTTCCCTCCAAATTTTCCCCCACGCCGTCCTATAAAAAAATGCAATAAACAATGCCCATCTTCTTCCCAAACCGTCAAGTGAATAGGTGAATTCTTCCCTCACTCCCTCTTCCCATCCTCCACAAGGCGGCGGATTTGCCGCACATTAAGCCCGGAAAGTCCAAGCCTCTCCACCGTCCGCCCTGTCATCATATAGTTCACACCATGCAGAACGCTGGAGAGATGGATAATAGTCTTTATCGTTGGCACGGCAACTCCCAGATGCTCCCCAAGGGAGGCAAGCGGAACTAAACTCGTCGGGACATCCTCAGTGATAAATCTGTAGTCAAGGGTGTTGGGAGCCTTTATCCCCCGATAGCCGTCATTCGCCTGCATTGCCTCATAAAGATTGTCCCCCGCCACCCCATATGCCTGATAAAGCCATTCCCGCGCCGTGAGAACCCTCACACCCAGCGCCTCCGCCACGCGTATGCGCTCCGCATCAAGAACCTCAAGGACCTTCGCAATGGAAGGACTCGCCCCCTCAAGGTAAAATTCAAAATCCCCCTTGCTCCCCTCAATCCAGGCGGCATTCATGATTGTCAGCGCCGGATGAAACACCGCACTTATATTGCTTAAACTCGTCTTAAGCACATTATCCCCGGTGATAAAGTATGGCAGGACCTTCCGGAGAGTCTCAAGAACATCTGGAATGTGATAGGCGGGAAAGGTCGCCACAGGAACGGCGTTTTTAATCCTGAAGATGCGCACCTGTCCGGGATTAGTGACACGGCAGGCATAAATGAGCGTCTCCGCCTCAGCCAGAAAATAATAAACCCCGACCTTCAACTGGTGAAGGACATCGGCAAATTCAAGCGCCCCGCCCGTCCCGCCGGGATTCAGGACAACCACCTGTCCATCCGTCAGATGCGGACCGAGAAGCCTCGCCATATCCCTGTGACCCGTTGCCGGAATCACAACCATGACAAGGTCAACGCCGGAAAGAGCCTCCCGCGCATCCGTTGTTACAATACCCAGCTTCGCAAAACCGTTCACCTCGCCGGTCACCTGGATTCCGCCCGCCATCCTGACAGCGGTCAGACGCCCCTCGCTCCTGTTGAAGAGATTCACACGACAGCCTATCAGTGCAAGATGACCTGCCAACGCCAGCCCGCCATTCCCCGCGCCCGCAACACACACAGAAGGCATATCCTTCGGCGTCTCAATCTCCCCAAGCCCCGCCTCGCACTCCCTTACATATGTCACAAACGAGTCGGGATTCTCCTGCCTGGAAAGACCCCCCAGAAACCCCGGTATATGAAAAAGATGCGCAAGACGTCCGAGTATCTTCAACTGAAGAGCCTCGCCATTCACCCGCCCCAGAATGAGAAATATGTGATTAACAGGTCTGCCATCAATGGATTGGAACTCTATCCCCTTACGACTTCTCGCATAGGCAATCAGGGGTTGATGGACACTTGCAGTGCAGGTATGGGGAATCCCCACGCCCTCTCCGATGCCTGTGCTTTGCGTCCTTTCCCGCGCCAGCACATCCTGCAGGGCAACCTCGGGGTGGCTCAACCTGCCCGCACGGGAAAGGGCATCCACCATCTCTTTCAACGCCTCATCCTTCGTCTGGACGCTGATATCCATTAACACCGCCCCTTCCACAATCATCTCATGAAGCCGCATAATTCATCACCTCCCGCTCCATCATTACTGACTATGCCCCTGACGGGGACATAGTCACAGAGTTTTAGTCTCCGTGTCTCTGTGCCTCTGTGTGAAATCAGTTTTACATGAATGATAGTCTCATCCACTCTTATCCCCCGCTGATAGCGAATTAAAATTTCGTAATTCGCTATTCGCCATTCGTAATTCGTAATTCGCTATTCGCTATTTATCTTATCTCGCCCTCTTCACGGCTGATGAGGTCCCAGAAAGTGTGGCGCTGGGTCCATATCTTCAGAAGGGCAGGCAACAGGACAAGCGAGGCAATCAGTGTATAGGTGATGCCAAGGATTGAAATCAGCCCCATCTCCCGGATACCGCGGAAATCCGCCAAGGCAAGCGAACCAAACCCGACAATCGTGGTGAGTGATGTCATGACCAGTGCCCTGCCAGTCCGTGAAACCGCCCGGCGAAGGTCGCTCAATGTCGGGTCTTTGCCCCTCTCATAATACCTCTGAATGAGATGAATGCCATTATCCACGCCAATACCGATAATCATCGGCATGACAATAACATTCAAAAAATTCAGCTCAATCCCAATGATACGAATCGTTCCCAGCATCCAGAGACTTCCGAGAACCACGGGGAAAATGGCAAAAATTGCCTTGCGCACCCCGCCAAAGAATAAAACCATTAACAGGAAAACCGAGCCGGTCACCATAAGGATAATAACCGCAAGGTCCCTCTTCACCATCTCCTGTATCTCATGCGTAACAATTGCCATACCGGTGAACTCCACATCCCCCGCGCCGCGGCTTATGGTGTCCAGAAAATCCTGCGGAACAGAGGACTCCCACCTCCCAGCTGGCGGTAATATCCGCGTAACAACACTGTATTGCCGCCCCTCCTTCACAAGATAACCCTGCACAAGTCGAATAATGAAAGGGTCCCTCAGGTCTTCATAAAGAATAAAATCCTCATTCTTTTCCGCCGCATCCTTGAGCCGGGCAAGCCACTTGAAAAATGGCTCAAGCGCCATGGGGGAAAGCCCCGCCTTCCGAGCCGCAAAAACGATGCGCTCCTTCAATGGCTCATATCGGTTGCCCACCGTGTCGCGAATACTCTTCTTGGATTCCCGCTGGGTCGCTACAGCGGGAAGAAACGCCCTCAATGTGTCACAGGAAAGAATCTGATAGCCCTTCTGGCTCTCCACATTGTCATAAAGGCGGTCGTTCTTTTCCAGAATACCCTGAAGTGTGCTTCCCGTAACAATGGCAACAATCTGATATGAGGGTAGGGCGAATCGCTCCATGATGCGGCTACGCAGATTCTCATATGCGCTGGAGGGTTGCTTCAGGGCGCCGAAACTCTCCTCAAAGCGCACCTGGCGCGCCTGAAAGGTAAAATAGACACTGACAACAAGCCCGAGAATAATTATCACACGGGGATAATCGGACGCCGCCTTGTAAAGTCGCCGAAGACCTGCTGATGTGATGTCAAACCGTTGGCGCGTCTCCCGCCGCGGCGATAAATACATCACAAGCACCGGCAAAAGTAAAATGACTGAAACAAGGCAACAGAGAATGCCGCTGCCCGCCACAAAACCCAGCTCTCGAAATCCCCGAAATGAAGTGAAAAACATACAAAAAAATGCCAGAGCCGTCGTCAGCGCGCCAAGGAGCAACCCCTCGCTCGTCCTCACAAGGGCGGTATGAAGCGCCTTATACACGGAGGGCTGGTCAGGTCGCCCCCTCTCCTCAAGATAACGATTGTAAATATGTATGCCAAAATCTATCCCCAGACCTATTAACACAGCGCCAAAGGCAAAAGTCACCACGGTCAACCGCCCTAAGACAATCTGCGTC
>Ga0315294_10004542_pt1 | contig 15162 bp, 8 predicted proteins | sample YL17G13_40_MG_FD_203626 | JGI IMG/M metagenome (GOLD analysis project Ga0315294, IMG submission 203626) | Sediment microbial communities from Yellowstone Lake, YNP, Wyoming, USA - YL17G13_40 | ecosystem: Environmental > Aquatic > Freshwater > Lake > Sediment | place: USA: Wyoming | collected... | reverse complement strand
GGAGGACAACGTAATTAATCCTGAGCCGAACCAGCCCTGCTACAGGCCGACACAAATAAAAGAAATCGCTGATAATATACTTTTGTACCAGAAAGACAACGGCGGCTGGCCCAAGAATTACGATATGCGGGCGATATTAACCAAAGAACAAAAAGACAAACTTATCAGGGCAAAGAGCAACCTTCATACGACATTCGATAACAGCTCAACGTATTCACAAATAGAATACTTAGCAAAGGCTTATCAGGTTACCAAGGCAGAAAAATATAAAGACGGCTGCCTGCGAGGAATAGATTTTACACTTTCAGCGCAATACGCGAACGGCGGCTGGCCACAGTTTTTCCCCTTAGAATCAAAATACACCAGACATATTACGTTTAACGACGACGCTATGACGGGCATAATGAAGATGCTTAAAGATATAATAGATAATAAGCCTTATTACGCTTTTGTCGATTCGGAGCGCCGCCAAAAAGCAAAAATCGCCTTTGAAAAAGGATTGGACTGCATACTCAAATGCCAGATTACAGATAACGGAAAATTAACATCGTGGTGCCAGCAGCACGACGCGAACAATTTGCGGCCTGTCAAGGGAAGGGCTTACGAACTGCCGAGCATCTGCAACGATGAGGGCGCAGGCGTGGTTCTTCTTTTAATGAGTATAGACAAACCCAGCAAGGAAATTATCAATTCAGTGCAGGCGGCAGTTAGGTGGTTCGAGGAATCGAAATTATCCGGAATCAGGGTTGAACAAATCAACGCTCCCGAAGTCCGATATCAATTGAGGGTCTCGAAAATAGACAGAGTAGTGGTCAAAGACGCAAATGCGCCGCCAATATGGGCGCGCTTTTATGAATTTGGAACACACAGGCCGCTATTCTCCAACAGACAAAGCCAATTGCTTTATTCTATGGCGGAAGTGGACAGAGAAAGACGCAGCGGATATACGTGGTACACTTACGAGCCGCAGAAGGTTCTGGATGCCTATTCCGCGTGGGAGAAGAAATGGATGCCGGGAAAAAATTGAAAATTTAATATTTAATATTTGTGGAATCCGCCTTTGACGGCTCTGTGAACTATTTTGCAGCGATTATCTCAATGAGTTTTTTGTGGGTTTTTTTGTTCGCGGCGAGGGTTTTTATAGGCTCACCATTATAGTTTTGCATATCAATAGGCCAGATTGGTTTGCCTGTCCAATCAGTAACAATTGCGCCTGCGGATTCGGCTAAAAATGCACCAGCCGCGATGTCCCACAATTTGGGTTTGTCCATCACGGCAGCGATAAATGAACCTTTGGCTACATAAGCAAGATGCAATGCGGTCGAGCCGAGACTTCGGCATCGCAAAGTTTTCAAAAAATACGTGAGCCAGTTCGGAACGCCATCGGTATATAAACTTTCAACGCCGACGGTTTCAAATACGGTAAGGTCGCTATCGTTTGCTTCAATTCTCCTGGTGTTATACTGGGGCGGGGCATCGCCTGCGGCTGTGAACATCGAGTCAGTTGCAGGTTCATAAATTACGCCGAGCACGGGCCGGCCATCGTTTACAACCGCTATGCTGACGGTGAAATTTAAAATTTTGTGTGCGAAATTGTTCGTGCCGTCGATTGGGTCGATGGCCCACCAGATATTTTGGCCGGTGCGAGGCGGCTGTTTGAAGATGCCGCCGGATTTGCCTTCCTCGGCCAAAAAGCCGTGGTCGCTGTAATTCTGCTTGATGGTATCGATTATAATCTGCTGACAGCGCAGGTCGGTATCGGTTACAAGCTCAGAGGAGCTTTTGGGGGCAGCCTTTACGTAGCTTATCTCCTCCATAGCGCGCTGGCCTGCAAGGCGGGCGGCAACAACGGCTGTTTCCAGTAAAAAACTTAAATCCTTATGGTCAAGAGCCATTAAATTCTTTCCCTTCTTGACATAATATTCTATAAAAGTAACCTGATATTAAATGATAGAACAGGAAAAGTCAAAATGGTTTATTAAATCGACGCGGCAGGACCGTGTCACATTTCTTTCGGTTTTTGTGATAGCCGGCTTTTTGTTTGTGCTTTTTTACCTTATAAAGCAGGGTTTTGTGGATATAGGGCCTGGAGGCGGGTGCGCCTTTGAAAGAAATTATGGGCTGCCCTGCCCTACATGCGGCTGGACGAGGGCAATAAGCGCATTTATGGAGGGCAAAATAATAGAAGCCTTTTACATCCAGCCTGGGGCGGTGGGCGGGTATATTATCCTTGCGGCAATCGGGTTTTTCTCTTTACTTAGCGCCTGCTTAGGGGTAAACTTCTCTTTCCTGCCGCCGGTGAGATTATGGCAGTTAAAATATATATTAGCTGCGATTATAATAATCCTCGCGGCCGGCTGGGCGGTAACATTGGCGAGAGCATTGGCAAAAATGCAATAAAAAAAATAATCCCGTCATTTGTGGCGGGGTTTAATGACCTCCACCGCAGAGGTGGGAGCTAAACGATTTTAAATAAAATGTCTGTAGCCATAAAAAATATTTTAATCACAATCGGCATCGCAGCGGCAGCGGCTCTGTGGACGGGATGTGGCATCGGCACCATGGGCGCTCTCGGAGGAATAGCTTCAAGCGAAACAGATGCCGAAAAAGTAATACGTGCCGAGTTCGACCTTGCCAAAACGGACGGCAATATTGTCGTTATAGTCAGCCAGCCTGCGTGGATAAAAACGCCAATGGACCTGCGGATTACACTTACAGACGCCATAAACGCGGCGCTCGAAGAAAATGCAAAAATCAAAAAAGGACGCCTGACGCCATATAAGGACGTTCTTAAATGCCGAATGGGACTGGCGGATGAAAAAAGAGACGACCCGTTTGCAATCGCCTCAAAACTCAATGCACAATATGTGCTGGCCGTCCAGATAACGGACTTTGAATTAAGCACGTTCGCAGAAGAAGACCTCTTTAACGGAACAATGATTACAAAAAGCCGCCTGTTTGACGCCAAGGGCAACAATATATGGCCGCAGGACGCAAATGAGGCCGGGCGCCAAATTACGGTCGGCTTCGAAGATGAAAAAGGAACTGCAGAATTAGCTGTAGGGAAACTGGCCGCGGCAACGGCACACTGCGTTACAAGATACCTTTATAACTGCAAAAAAGAAAAGTTCCGCATCGCGGAAGAACAAAAAGAACTTGATTTTTATACGTGGTAACTATTTTAAAGGAGCAAAGTAAAGATGATTAAGATTCTCATTACCGACAAGCTTGCAAAAGAAGGCATTGAACTTTTGAAATCGATGAAAGACGTCGAGCCTGTGGTCAAAACCGGCATCAGCCCTGAAGAACTTATATCCATCATCGGGCAATACGACGGGCTGATTGTAAGAAGCGAAACAAAAGTAACGGCGAAGGTGCTTGAAAACCCGGGAAAACTGCGAGGCATCGCACGTGCGGGAGCAGGCGTCGATAATATCGATGTGCCGACCGCAACGAAAAAAGGCATACTCGTAATGAATACGCCGGGCGGAAATACGCTAAGCGCGGCAGAACATACAATGGCTCTTATGCTGGCAATGAGCAGACACGTTGTTCCGGCATGCAACAGCTTTAAAGGCGGACTGTGGGACAAGAAAAGCTATATGGGCAACCAGCTAAATAACAAGACGCTCGGTATCATAGGGCTGGGGCGAATCGGTATGGCAGTAGCGAAAATGGCAACCGGATTCAATATGAAAATCCTGGGATACGACCCAATCGCAACGCCGCCGGATGCGGAAAAACTCGGCATTGAAATTACCGACAAACTCGAAAGAATCTTCAAAGAGGCCGATTATATCACGGTACACGTTCCGAAAAATGAACAGACCCTTAATATGATAGGGGAAGCACAATTTAAAATGATGAAACCAACGACAAGAATAGTAAACTGCGCGCGCGGAGGAATTATCAACGAAGACGCACTCTACGACGCATTAGAGCAAAAGACCATCGCGGCGGCTGCACTTGACGTATTTACGGAAGAGCCGCCGGTGAAAAACAAGAGATATGAAAAAATCGCCAACTGCTTAGTTACGCCGCACCTGGGAGCAAGCACAGCAGAGGCACAGGTTGAGGTGGCTGTCGAGGCCGCAGAAATTCTTGTCGAGGCGATTAAAGGCGGACAAATCAAAAACGCAGTCAATGCACCGGCTACGGGCGGAGCTATGCCGCCTGTTGTAAATCTCTATGCAACACTGGCAAAAAGAATCGGGACGATTGTGAGCGTTATATCAGGCGGGCAAATTAAAAAGGTCGAACTGCAATACAGAGGCTCTATCGCTGAACATCACGTCGGAGTAATAACCACGTCGTTCCAAATCGGTTTGCTCCAGCCATACAGCGAAGACCCTGTTAATATGGTAAACGCACCGTTCCTCGCAAAGGAAAAAGGAATAAGCATCGACGTAACCAAAAATGCGGAGCCGCAAAACGTCGCTTCGAGCTTCAGCGCAAAAGTAACGACGGCAAAGGGCATCTGTTCCATTACCGGCACAGTCTTCAGCGATAAAATAATGCGGATTATCGAAATCAACGGTTTTGACGTTGAAATGACGCCTGCAGATACGACGATGATTATCTTCAACGACGATAAGCCCGGCGTTATCGGGGCCGTCGGCACCATCATGGGTAAAGGCGGAATCAATATCCAGACGATGGGCGTAGGACAAAAAGCGGCAGAAAAGAAGGCGGTGCTGGCCGTCAGCCTCGACGCAAAACCGGATGAAAAAACAATAAAAGAAATATCGGAACTTGATTTTGTAAACGAAATCTATCTGTGCAAACTCGATTAAAAAAAAACCAGATTGACCAAATGAACTTCGACTTTGATGGAAAACCCACCGCAGGTGAACCTGCGGCGGATGAGTCGGAGCCTGAAACGAAAACCACAAAATCAAAATCAGGAAAAACCAGGCAGGTGAAAACCGCTATTGCGGCGACCGCTGAGTCCATAGCGGCAAAACAGCGGGATATCAGCATAAGCGAGTTCTTCGCCAAAAACAGACACCTGCTCGGCTTCGACAATTCCAGAAAAGCGCTGCTGACGGCTGTAAAGGAAGCGGTGGACAACTCCTTAGACGCCTGCGAAGAATCGCATATCCTGCCGGAAGTTGTTGTTACCATAAAACAGATTTCCGAAAAAAAGTTCACCATAATAGTCAGAGACAACGGGCCGGGCATCGTCGATAAGCAAATTCCAAATATCTTCGCAAAACTCCTCTATGGCAGCAAATTCCACAGTTTAAAAATGTCCAGAGGCCAGCAAGGCATCGGCATATCGGCTGCAGGAATGTACGGGCTACTGACTACAGGAGAACCAGTTCAGATAATCTCAAGAACGGACAAAAGAAAAAGAGCGTCGCATTACCATGTTCAAATCGACACCAGCAAAAATAAGCCTTTGGTTGTGCTGGATGAAGCCTGCGATTTTGAACTGCCGAGAGGAACGCAGGTAACGATAACAATCGAAGGAAAATACCAGAAAGGCAAACAGTCCGTCGATGACTACCTTGCTCAAACGGCGATGGTCAATCCGCACACAACAATCATTTATAACGCACCGGACGGCCAGACATATAAATATGAACGGCAGACGAAAAAAATGCCGTTTATACCCGTTGAGATTAAACCGCATCCATACGGTGTTGAATTGGGGCTGCTCTATAAAATGGCAAGAGAAAGCAGTGCAAAGCGTCTTTCGGCATTTCTGCATCAGGATTTTTCACGGGTAAGCTCAAGACTTGCCGGTGAGATATGCAAAAAGGCGAAACTTTCAAAAAACAGCAGGCCGGCAAACCTGACTATAAAAGAAGCGGAACTGCTGCATACCGTCATAAACGAAACAAAGATAATGGCACCACCTGTTAACTGCATCGGACCTATCGGAGAAGCAGAACTTGAGCAGGGAATGAAAAGAACCGTCGAGGCCGAATTTTACGCAGCCTGCACAAGAAAACCAACCGTTTACCGGGGAAATCCATTTCTTATCGAAGCGGCAATTGCTTATGGATTCAAAGGTGAACAGGACAATGGAAACGGCGACCCTGACAAGCAGCCGCAAATGGAACTGAAACGCTTTGCAAACCGAGTGCCTTTGCTCTATCAGCAGGGAGCGTGCTCGATACATAAAGCCGCCATCGAAACAAACTGGCGAAACTATAATCTCTCACAGTCAAAAGGAGCTTTGCCAATGGGAGCATCTATCCTGCTGGTTCATATCGCTTCGGTATGGGTGCCGTTTACATCAGAAAGCAAGGAAGCCATCGCCGGCTATCCCGAAATCATAAAGGAAATCAAACTTACCATCCAAGAATGCGGACGTAAACTCGGAATGTACCTGCGAAGACAGAGACGAATCAAACAGGAAATGGTCAAAAGAAGCTATATCGAAACATACCTGCCCTACATCGGAGAGGCGCTGCAGGAAATACTCGAACTTAGGGATGGACAGGTCAAGACAGTAATTTCCAGACTCAAAGAAGTGCTTGAAAAAACAAGACAACTATAAAAGGTAAAGGGTAAAAGGTAAAAGTTAAAAAATGAAACAGGACTTAATAATATCAATCAGCGGATTGCGCGGAATAGTAGGCGAAAACCTGACCATAGCGGTGGCAACCGATTTTGCCTGCGCGTTCGGGACATTTCTTAAAAAATCAAAGGGCAAAAATAAACTTTCCATCGCTATCGGCTCGGACGGCAGAGCAACAGGAGATATGATAAAATCGGCGGCAGCAGCAGGATTGTGCTCAGTCGGCGCAAACGTAACCGATTTGGGGATAGTAACTACGCCCACCGTAGGAATTATGACCAGAGAATTAGTGTGCGACGGCGGCGTAGTCATTACCGCTTCACACAACCCAATCGAATATAACGGAATCAAGCTCCTTACAAGCAAAGGAATCGCCCCGCCCGCGGGAATGGCTGAAAAAATAAAGGCAGTCTTTTCTGAAAAAGAATTCAGCTTCGTTTCACACGCGGAGTGCGGAAAAATTATTATAAACCACGGCGGTGATACAATTCATATCAAAAAGGTCATGGCCCGCGTAGTCAGAAGCCAGATAGCCTCAAGAAAATACAGAGTGGCCCTGGACAGTGTAAACGGAGCAGGAGCAAGACCTGCAAAAAGACTGCTGTCGATACTCGGCTGCCGGGTAACGGCAATAAACGACTCGCCGAGCGGGAGCTTTGCACACAAACCCGAACCACTGGCGGAAAACCTGACACAGCTTTGCGATACCGTTAAAAAAACCGGCGCAAATATCGGCTTTGCCCAGGACCCGGACGGCGACAGATTAGCCATCGTCGATGAAAACGGCAGATACATCGGCGAAGAATATACGCTTGCTTTGGCCGCAAGATATGCTTTCAGCCATAAAAAAGGAATCGCTGCCGCAAATCTTTCAACATCGCGAATGATTGACGATATAGCCAAAGAAGCAGGCTGTGAGGTTATCCGAACGGCGGTGGGCGAAGTAAACGTCGCCCAGGCAATGATAAAGAATAACTGCATAATCGGCGGCGAAGGCGGCGGCGGGGTCATCGACCTGCAGGTCGGCCCTATTCGAGACAGCCTTGTCGCAATGGCATATATCCTGCAGCTTTGCGCCGAAACGGGCAAAAAAATAAGTCAGCTCGCAGATGAAATACCGGCCTATGAAATGACCAAGCAAAAATTCGATGCCGACAAAAAACAGGCTGATAAAATCATCACACAGGCAAAAAAGACGCTCAAAAAGGCCAAAGTCGATGAAAGCGACGGATGCAGATTCGATTTCAACGACGGCTGGATTCACTTGCGGGCAAGCAATACAGAACCTGTTATCAGGCTGATTGCAGAATTTAAAAAAGGCGCTAAATCACAAACTTATCTTGATAAAATAACAGCCATAATACAAAAAGCTACAGGCTGATAAATGTCTAAACAACAAAAAAATACCGAAGCATTTAACCAAATCATAAAGGTTACATGGCTGGGGATAATCATCAACGTTACTCTCGTGATAGCTAAAATCATCACGGGTTTACTCGTATCTTCGATGGCAATGGTGGCCGACGGCTTTCACTCCCTTTCAGACCTGATAACAGATTTTGCGATTATCCTCGGCGTGCGCATAAGCAAAAAAGAACCGGATGAAGACCATCCATACGGCCACAGCTGGGCTGAAACCTTTATAACTGTTTTTACTGCAATCCCGCTGGCAATGGCGGGCGGATATATGGTTCTGAAAGCAGTAACGAGCATCGCTGAACATAGAATCACAAAAATAGGTTATCCGGTTCTCGCCGTTGCCGTGATAGCAATCATTCTCAAAGAGTACTCCTTTGTCATTACAAAAAGGGTGGCTATCAAATTGTCCAGCTCGATGCTTTACGCCAATGCCTGGGACCACCGCTCAGATGCATTAAGCTCGCTGGCTGTTGCTATCGGCACCGTTGCTTCCATATTCGGCTTCAACTACGCAGACCAGATAGCTACTATTATTGTAGGGCTTATGATTATTTTTGTGGCGGTCAAAATACTAATCGACTCCGCAGGACAGTTTACAGCAAGAGCGGTCGATGAAAAGACACGCGAACAGATAACAAAGATTATTTCCTCACAGCCGCAAGTCCGCAACTGGCATAAATTGAGAACACGAACGGTCGGCAGAGAACTGTTTATGGATTTGCATGTCCTCGTTGAGCCGACACTGTCGATAACAGAGGCGCATAAAATTTCAGAAATGCTTGAAAACGAACTGCATCACCAGATTCCCCAGCCGGTAAATATCGTCATCCATATTGAGCCAAACGAATAACACTAACAAACCTTTACCGCCTCGGCAACTGAAAGAAAATATAAATACCCGCCCATCACTTTAACGTTGAGAATATCGCCTGCCGCCCTGCAATACCATTTTAACTGCGGCGCATACTGTTCGCTTCTCTGCTGCAATTGCGAAGAACCAATACGGTCGGTTTTGAAATCAATTATCACAATTCCATCCGGCGTTTTTATAAGCATATCAACTATGCCCTGAATGATAATCTTTTCATCGCCGCAGTTTTCCAGATCAGGATATAAATCCGCCACCGAAGCAGCATAAGTAAACGGCCATTCTCCAGTTACAATATTTTTATTATTCTGCACCAATCTGCCTAAGTCACTATTGAAGAATTTTAAAATAGATGTAACATCAATTTTTTCGGCGACTTGCTTTGTTATATAACCCTTTTTAAGCAAATCAGCTATCGTTTGGCTGACTTTACCTTCATCAATCGGGCCGGCCAAATCCATATTCTGAATGACAAGATGCGTTGCGCTGCCGATGACGAGACCGGCTGTTCTGCCCGTAAGTTTTTCAAAAGGTTCAAATGAAAAATTATAATCGGTCTCAGCAAACTGCTCGGCTGCCTGAACAAGAGATGTTACCGACTGCTTTGCCTTTATTGCGGTAACTTTTTTAAACGGATATTGCCGGCTTAAATTTCGCCTGATTTCATCGAGCAGGGTTTCGTCTGACATAGGCGCTTTTATCTGGTCATACCTGCTGGTCAGCGGCTTTTTCAGCAACTGCCCTTCAAGCCGCAAAATTCCATCCGGCCTGTATATCTTCAAATCAAAAAGATTTTCAGTTTGACAATCGATTTCGACCGGCAGTTCAAAATTTATGTTTAACTTTTCATACGGCGCAAGAGACAGCAAAATCCAGTCAAGTTCGCTTTTTGCATCCTCTATCAACCAGTCCGGCAGTTTTTCAGAATCACAAAGAGCCGTATTGCTCAATAACCGGCTACAATTCCTTGACTCGGCCGCACCGGACAGAATGAACTTGTCTTTTGCCCGTGTCATCGCTACATATAAAATCCTCATTTCTTCTGCGAGATTCTGTTTCTTTTGTATTTCTCTTATTACCTGCCAGGTGAGCGAAGAAATTTTTGAGCCGCTGTTTCTGTCAATTATCTTAAGACCAACCCCTGCCTGATTATCAACAATGCAGTCGCCGGCATCCATATTGGTTCTAAATTGCCTGTTGGTTTCTGCCAATATTACAACAGGAAATTCCAGACCTTTGCTTTTGTGAATACTCATAACCCTTACGGCATTGGCGGCGGAACTATCCGGCTCGGCAGGAGCCCAGTCGCCACGGGATTCAATAAGTTTTTGCAGGAAATTAACAAACCGAGAAAGAGAGATTATGTTAAGGCTGGAAGCGAAATTTTCAAACTGTATCGCACGCTGATGAAGCTTGAGGAGATTCGCTCTTCTTTGTGAACCGCCGGGAAGAGCTGAAACGAAAGACAAATAATCGGTCTGAGAATAAATTTGCCAGATTAAATCGGCCAGCGAACCACGCCGGGCAAGAGTCCGCCAATTATCAAGCCGCTGTAAAATATCAGAAATCTTCTTTTGTAATTTTTTATCATCAGATGATGCTGCAACAGATTCGAGCAGCGAATAAAAATCAGCCTGGTCTTTCTGATGAGATTTTATCTGCGCAAGTTCAGTATCACTAATGCCGAAAAGCGGGCTTCGCAAGACAGAAGCAAGAGGGATATCCTGGCGGGGATTATCCAAGACCTGCAATAACGAAAGCATATCGTTAATTTCAGTAGTCGCAAAATAGCCGACAGAACTGTCGCTGACAACCGGTATGTTTGCACAGCGGAGTATCTGGACGTAATTATTAGCGCGATGCTCAAAGGCCCGCGTCAATATCACGAAATCGGCCCAGCGGCAGGGTCTGTAACTATTGCTTGTTTTGTCATAGACTCCAAATTTTTCAACTTCCACAAGCTCTTTTATTCTATGAGCAACCGCAAGGGCTCTGCGATTTATCGCTTCTGAAGAAACAATACCGGTCTGGTTATTCTCTTCTTCCTCATCGCTTTGCTCTTCTTCCGCATGGTCTTCGTTAACTATAATCAATTCCACGTCGGGTTTAGTCTGGGCATTGCCTGGTGAAGCGTTAAAAGGCTTGAGTGCGGCGTTTTCATCGTAATTTATCGCAGCAACAGATTTTGTCATAATGCGGGCGAAAATTTCATTTACGAAATTCAAAATGCCCGGCCTTGAACGGAAATTTTCATTCAAATCAACCCGAGATTTTGATTTGTCAATCCCGGTTTTATTCAGACGCTCGACAAACAAACCACAATCGGCGCCTCGCCAGGCATAAATGCTCTGCTTGACATCGCCGACGACAAAGACCCTTGCAAAACCGCCAATGAGGTCAATTATCCTCTGCTGAACGGGATTGATATCCTGATATTCATCAACGAAAATGTATTTGTATTTTTTCTGCAACATAAGTGCAACATCGGACGGTTTGCCGCTGTCAACATCGCCGTTTTCAGAAAGCAATCTTAACATATATCGCTCAAGGTCTGCAAAATCCACACACCTTAGCTGCTGTTTTCTGGCCTGATAGGCAAGGTCGAATCTTTTAACAAGCTCAATCAAAATTTTCGTCTGCAAAGAACAACTGCCTGCGACAAGACGGGTGTAATCGGGATTGAGCATCGCAAGTTCGCAAAGCCCTTTAAAATTCTTTATAGCCTTTATTGCAGGAGATAAAACAAGCTCTCTTATTTCACTATCGAGACCTTGCGGCTTATCAGACCACCTGAAGCCGTCAAAACTATTCAACAATTCGACAAAAGATTTGAAATTGTCCTTTTCAAGAAAGTCAATCGTCAGCATTATTGCCGCCAGGCATTGTCCTTCTATCTGATGTTTCCAATGGCCGCCGGTAATTTCCTCATCGAGCTTTAACGACCATAAAAACCGCTCTTTGAAAGTCTTGAGCTTGTCGAGAATAATCTGCTTTTGATTTTTAACCGCCTGGGACGAGGCTGAAATTGCTGCATCATTCAGAATAATCGCCCTGTCAAACCAATTCTGGCGTGATACAACCGTGTCAAGAAAATCGCTTATCCTGATAACACAGTTCAGAAAATTTCGCTCGCCGCCTGAAACAACCCTGCCCTGCAGAAGCTGCTGGAGGCCCTGCGAAAGAGAAGAATCCTGCCAGGCTTCTTCGATAACCTGCTGGAGAATTTCAGCTTTTATAAGTTTGCTTTCATCAGCGTCCATTACCCTAAAGGCAGGGTCAAGGCTGAGACGATGAAAATGCTGAGCAATAACACGTTTGCAAAATGAATGAATGGTGCTTATATCGGCACTGTCGAGCATAAGAAGCTGCCTGCGAAGATGCGCATTTTTAGTCTGATACGCGGCATCCCGCAGGTGCTGCGCTATACGGACATTCATTTCACCTGCGGCAGAGTCGGTAAAAGTCAAAACGAGAATGTCGCCAATCTCAGGACATAAATCGGGCGAGCCGAGTATCCTTACCGCACGCTGCGAAAGCACAGTCGTCTTGCCTGTGCCTGCCGAGGCGGCAACGGTAATATCGCCGCTTTGCGATTCTATTGCCTGCTTTTGACCCTTAGTCCAGTTCATTTAATCGATTCAAAAAAATCCATCTTTGAAATTTTCTTAACTTCCGAATAATCGTTTATCTGCCAGTCGAACCGGCAAAACGATTTATACGGACAATAAGTGCAAGCGATGTTTTTCTCATACCTGTAAGGCGTTATATCAATTGTGCCGGAAAGTATCCGGTCGCCAAGCTCTTTAAGCTTATTCTCAGCAAAAGATAAAACGGCTGAAGAATGCTCATCGGTTAAAAGCGAGCTTTTGTCATAAACGCCAAACTGCTTTTCCTTCTGTGTTATCCTGAAATTATAAAATGGGCTGTAGCTGGTTTCAGTTTTGCCGTCAATGAGCTTGAAATATTCGCCGTTGAAAATGCCTTTAGGTTTTCTCTTAATCTTGTCCGCTTTTTTATCAATTTCACTTAAATCAGCAGAGTCGGGCGAGGCCTGGATTTGAAAATAAAACGCACCGGCAGGAACAATATTTTTACACTTTTCAATTGTTTGGTTTCTTACCGCAAGCAGATATATCGGCAGCTGCAAATCGAGGCCGGCTGAAAATAACGACCAGTTAATCGCGGTTTGCGATCGTTTATAATCAACAACTAAACAATAACTCTTGCCGGCTTTGGATGCTATATCGACCCTGTCAATTTTGCCTTCGATGTGAAGTTTTTTGTCATTTTCCAGTTTTATCTCAACGGCAGGCAAGGGAAATTTGTCGCCAAAACCAATTTCAGAGGCAATCTGCAAAAAACTGCCAGCAGAGGCAATCTGCGAAAATTCCAGAACCGCATCCTTAATCATTTGGGCCGCTGAAAGAATAATGAAACTGTTGTGTTTAGTCCTTGCATTGAAACTTTTCAGGAATGAATCCTTAATAAGAAGTTTTTCGACCATCTTATCGACAAACCGTTCAAGCATATCGGGGTCGGCATCGTAAATACTGTGGTCTATGCTCTTGAGATGATTAAATAACAATTCGAGAACCTTGTGAAAGAATAAACCAAGACTGAAAGGCTCCAATTCGAAAAACCGTCTCTCCTTAAGCTCAAGAGAATGCCTTGCAAAATGCTGATAAGGACAACTTGCAAAAGATTTCAGTTTCGTTGCGCTTGTGCTAAGAACTTTTTGCGACGGCAAATTATCGAGCCGGGCGGTATTTTTATAATCAATCGCCGACTTAATTTTGGTCAGGTCATAATCCTTTAGTGCGGTATCGAGCAGCCATTTGCACTTTGCGTCAATATCATCCGCCGGCGATAAATTGTCTTTTCCAAGTCTTGAAGCCAAAAGAGCAGTCAAATCAGATTTGTTTAAAACATCGCGGCTTCCGAAATATTTCCCCTCTTTAAGATCGGTAAATAATGATTTCAACTGACTGATAAGGAAACTCGGCTGAATTTCGGAGCCTTTTTCATCCGTCAAAGGATATGTAATATACAGAAAACAAGACGGACGAGTAAAAGCGATATAAGCAAGGTATCTGCGTTCAACAAGCTGCATCGAACCGGTGCGAGCCAGTTCAAAACCCACATCAGAAGTAACTTTGCGATCGCTGTCATTGAGAATATTGTCATAATGGACAGGAATTGGAAACTGCTGCTGCGTCGCGCCGATTAAAAAAACGGCTTTTAAATCAGGATGACGACTTCGTTCAATCGAGCCGACAAGGACCTGGTCAAGTGCAGGCGGAATTAAAGCTACTGTCATTTGCGAGAATGCAGAACTGATTATCGAGGCGTATTGCTTTGCTGAAAGAGAGGCGTTTTTGAAAATACAAGCAAAATCGTCCATTAACTGCGTAAACTGGGCAAAAAACTGCTGATGCAGCTGCGCCTCATCAAGTCTGCCTGCATCAAAAGCAGCTTTTGTCCAATCCTGTAACTGTTTTCTTACATCGAGACTGTCAAGAAAATTGAAAAGTGCAGCACAAAATTCCTCAGCAGTTAAAACAGGACTGCTTTGCAGCAAAGTTCGCAGCCGCAATAAATGACCTGTTGCCTTATGACGTATTTCTTCTATTTTTTCATTATCAAAATCTCTGTCTCCTTCAGCGGCAAAATTCCATACCTCTGCGCTGAGCCAGTCATCGGCCTCAATACCAAAGGCGAGACAATAATTTTCAAGCTGGTCAACCTCTGTCCTGCTTACAGGAACAAGGTCGCTTTTGAGATAATTTATTACATCATTGGCAGTAAACCGGTCTGTCGCAATCCTGAGCGAACTGGTGAGCAATTCCACCGCAGGATACTGCTGAAGGTCCCGCCTGCGATCAATAAAGAAAGGTATTCCAAAATCGCTAAATACGGCCTGTATGTAATGACGATATGCGTCAATATCAGAGGCGATAACGGCAATATCACGCCAGCGAAAGCCTTTGTCCCTGACAAGAGAACAAATCTGACGAGCGACATAATCAACCTCAAGCCTTGTCTTTGCACAGGCTGTAATCTTTATGTTATCTTGTGACGAAACAGGTGAAACTTCATCAAAACTGAAAATGTTCTTCTCAAGATGAATTAATGCCTTTGAATTCTCAAAACGCTTTGCCTGCGTCAAAATAACAGGTTTTTCAACAGACAATTTAAGCGATTTAATCAGAGAATTAAGCTCTTTATAGGTTTTTTCAGTAGGTTCAAAAATGCCTGCAAAATCATTTTCTGCCGCGGCGGGGTCAAGACAAAGAGCTATTTTAGATGAAGCGGAAACCTTTAAAAGCTCAGTCAGCAAAAGCAATTC
>Ga0315294_10004540_pt1 | contig 15163 bp, 16 predicted proteins | sample YL17G13_40_MG_FD_203626 | JGI IMG/M metagenome (GOLD analysis project Ga0315294, IMG submission 203626) | Sediment microbial communities from Yellowstone Lake, YNP, Wyoming, USA - YL17G13_40 | ecosystem: Environmental > Aquatic > Freshwater > Lake > Sediment | place: USA: Wyoming | collected... | reverse complement strand
GAGAGGCTCCGGGCGCTGGAGGGGGCGGTTGACGAGATAAGGGGGAGGGTGAATGCCCTCTTCTTCCTGGTGGTGGGGGCGGTGGCGGTGGAACTGGTGCTGAGGCTGGTGAGATAGCATGATTGATATAAAGCTCCGGCCCTATCAGGTGGAGGTGGGGAGGGCGGTGGTGGACAGCGTCCTCCACCGCCACGGCCTCACCTTTACCGTGGAGGTCGCCCGGCAGGGGGGAAAGAACGAGCTCTCCGCCCAGTTGGAGGTCCTCCTCCTCACCCTCTTTATGGGCAAGGGGGGCAACCTGGTGAAGGCTGCCCCCACCTTCCGCCCCCAGACCCTCATCAGCCTCCAGAGGCTCCAGGAGCGCCTGGACCAGGCGGGCTATGGCCTCTTCTGGGCCCGGGAGCAGGGATATATGGTGAGGCTGGGGAAGGCCCGGGCCATTTTCCTCTCCGCCGACAAGGACAGCCATGTCATGGGGACCACCGCTCATCTCCTCCTGGAGGTGGATGAAAGCCAGGATGTGGCCCAGGAGAAGTTTAACCGGGACTTCAAGCCCATGGGGGCCTCCACCAATGTCACCACCGTCCTCTACGGCACCACCTGGGACGATTCCAGCCTCCTGGAGACAACCAAACAGCAGAACCTGGAGCTGGAGAGAAAGGATGGGGTAAAGAGGCACTTCCGCTTTGACTGGCGAGAGGTGGCCAAATACAACCCCACCTATGGGGACTACGTGGAGGCGGAGAGGGCCCGGCTGGGGGAAGGCCACCCCCTCTTCCGCACCCAGTATGACCTGGAGACCATCTCCGGGGGCGGTTTCCTTTCTCCCGTCCAGAGGGCCCAGCTTCAGGGCGGACATCCCCGCCAGCACTCCCCCAGCCCTGGGGAGATATATGTGGCCGGGGTGGACCTGGCGGGGGAGGCGGAGGGGGCCGCCGATGCCCAGCTCCGGGCCGTAAAGCCCCACCAGGACTCCACGGTAGTCACCATCGCCCGCCTGGACTTCTCCTGTGCCCCGGAGCCGGCCATTGAGGTGGTGGAGCACTGCTGGTGGACCGGCACACCCCACCCCACCCTCTACCCCCGGCTGGTGGATGTGCTAAGGCAGGTCTGGAACTGCCGGAGGATTGTGGTGGACAGCACCGGGGTGGGGCTGGGGGTGGCCAGCTTCTTAGGGAAGGCCATCGGCGGGCTGGTGGTCCCCTTCCTCTTCACCCAGGCCTCCAAGTCCAGGCTTGGCTTTGAGCTCCTGGCCGCCATCAACTCCGGCCGGCTCAAGATGTATGCCCCCGATGGCTCCCCGGAGTTCCAGGAGTTCTGGCAGGAGGTGGAGAGGGCCAAAAGCTTCTTCCGTCCCAACCAGACCATGAACTTCTTGGTGGACCCCGCCCAGGGGCATGATGACTTCCTCATGAGCCTGGCCCTGTTGGTGGAGGCGGCGAGCTATACCCCCCGCCAGGCCCGGGGGCGGGGGACGGAGTCTCCTTCGGAGAAAAGGGAGGTGAGGTCATGACGTCAATTCAGCCCCAACAAATCAGGGGTGGCGGGGGCCCCAGGGGGTGTCCCCCTGAGGTGAGGGCCCTTTCCCCAGGGGGAGGCAGCCCGCCGCAGGCGGGCGTCGGAAGGGGGACGGAGTCCCCCTCCGAGAAACAGGGGGTGAGGGCAACTCCTGCTCAGGGTTGCGATGTCTATCCCCTCTGCCTGGAGTGCCCTTTGCCCCGATGTGTGTATGAAGAGCCCGGTGGGGAGAAGAGGGCCCTCCGGGAGAAGAGGAATGGGGAGATAAGGAGGCTCTTCCAGAAGGGCATAGGGGTGGAGGAGCTGTCCTTCGCCTTCAACCTCTCCTTCCGGTCCATCTATCGCATCACCGGCGATGGGAGGGGGGAAAAGGTCTCCCTAAGAAAACAGGGGGTGAGGCAATGATGGAAGTCCCCTTTCCCCAGAAGCTGGCCCGCCTGGACCAGGAGAGGCTCCGGGCCTACCGGGAGAACCTGGAATTCTACCAGGGCCTCCAGTGGCCGGGGCCTTCCCGCCGGCGGGAGAGCCGGCTCACCTTCAACTACGTCCGGGTCTTTGTGGACAAGCTCACCTCCTACCTCATGAGCGGCCTTACCATAGCTGTTGAGCCCTGGGACCTTTCCCCCGAGGCGGGGGAGCGGGCCCGCCGGGCCGAGGAGGCCCTCCTGGAGGTCCGCGACCAGAACAACCTGGAGCAACTGGACTTTGATACCGAGACAGACTGCGCCATCCTGGGCGATGGCTGCTACAAGATAACCTGGGACGGCACCGGGGCCAGGGTAACCGCCCCCGATGTCCAGGGCCTCTTCGCCTGGTGGCTGCCGGACGATATGGGCCGGGTGTGGCGGGTGGCCAGCCGCTACCGCCTCTCCGCTGAGGAGGTGGCCCTCCTCTACGGGACAAAGCTCCCCCTGGGCCGGAAGGAGGCCACGGTGGTGGAGGTGTGGACCGAGGCCGCCTTTGAGCTCTGGCTGGATGAGGCCCTGGTGGAGAGGAAGGCTAACCCCTACGGCTTCATCCCCTTCCTCCTCTTCCCCAACCTCAGGGAGCCGAAGAAGTTCTGGGGCATCTCCGACGTCCCCTCTCTCCGGGAGCCGGCCCGGGAGCTAAACCGGGCCCTCTCCCAGCTCTCCCTCATCCTGGAGCTCTCCGGCAACCCCATCACCGTCCTGGAGAATGTGGAGGACGCGCGGGACATCGCCGTCCAGCCGGGGGCGGTGTGGGAGCTCCCGGAGAGGGCCAAGGCCTATCTCCTGGACCTCCTCCAGGGTGGGGGGGTGAGGCTCCATATAGACTACATAGACCTCCTCTACCGCACCCTCCACGACCTCTCCGAGGCCCCCCGCACCGCCTTTGGGGAGAACCGCCAGGGCCTTTCAGGGGTGGCCCTGGAGATGGAGCTCCACCCCCTCCTCCAGAAGGTGAGGCGGAAGCGGCTTATCCGCTCCGCGGTCTACCGCCGCCGGGTGGAGATGGTCCTCAGGGTGCTGGAAGGGAAGACCGGCCAGCGCTTCTTTCCCTGCCGCTTCCGCCCCGTCTGGGGCCCGGTCCTCCCCCAGGACCGGGGCCGGCTGGTGCGGGACGAGCAGGTGCTGGTGGCCGCCGGCCTCCACAGCCGCCGCCGGGCCATGGAGAACCTGGGGGTGGAGGACCCCGAAGGGGAGCTGGCCCGCTGGCTGGAGGAGGAGAAAAGGCTCAAGGCCCAGGGGGCGACTATGGAAAAGGAGGTGTGATGGAAGATGGAAGAGGAAAGGGTTAAGGAACTGGAAGAGAGGGTGGCCCAGAGGGAGGCGGAGGTGGCCGAGCTGAGGGACAGGCTCAAGCTGGCCGCCCAGAAATACCGCTCCCTCCTCCTCCAGGGGGCCCCGGAGGTCCCCGAGGAGCTGGTGGTGGGGGAGACGGTGGAGGAGGTGGAAAAGTCCTTCCTCTCTGCTCAGGGGGTGGTGGAGAAGGTGAAGAAAGCCCTGGAGGCCCGGCTCCTCAAAGAGAGGGTCCCCGCCGGAGCCCCTCCCCGCTCCACCCCTGAGCTCTCCTCCCTCTCCCCCAGGGAGAAGATAGCCTATGGCCTGGAAAGAAGGCCGTAAGGAAAGGAGGTATAAATGGCTTTAACTTTAGTCGAGGCAGCCAAGCTTTCCAACGATTCCCTTATGGTGGGGGTGGTTGAGACCATCATCTATGAGAGCCCGGTCCTCCAGGTCCTCCCCTTCATTGAGGTGGTGGGCAATGGCCTCACCTATAATCAAGAGGCCACCCTCCCCTCGGCCGGGTTCTACGATGTGGGGGATACCTGGGTGGAGTCCACCCCTACCTTCACCCAGAAGACGGCCCAGCTCAAGATACTGGGTGGGGATGCCGATGTGGACAATTTCCTCAAGGCCACCCGGAGCAACATCCAGGACCTGGAGGCGGCCATCGTCCAGCTCAAGGCCAAGGCCGTCCAGCGGAAGTTTGATGACACCTTTATCAGCGGCGACTCCGCCGTTGACGCCAAGGCCTTTGACGGGGTTGACAAGCTCTGCGATAGCTCTCAGGTGGTGAGCATGGGGGTCAACGGGGGCACCCTCACCCTGGAAAAGCTGGACGAGCTTATTGACAAGGTAAAGGGGGGGAAGCCCAGCATCCTCCTCATGTCCCGCCGCTCCCGCCGGAAGCTCAACGTCCTTTCCCGGGCGACGGGCAGCGGCGTCCTGGAGACGGACCGCAACCAGTTCGGCCAGATGGTCCAGTATTATGACGGCATCCCCGTGGCCATCAACGACTGGATTGCCGACAACAAGACCGTGGGCACCTCCACCGACTGCTCCACTATCTACGCGGAGCAGTTGGGAGAGGGAGCCATGGTGGGCCTTACCGCCCCCGGCGGCCTTCAGATTGAGCGCGTAGGGAGCCTGGAGGTCAAGGATGCCAGCCGCACCCGGGTGAAGTGGTATGTCTCCCTGGCCCTGTTCAACGCCCTGAAGCTGGCCAAGCTTATCGGCGTCAGGGACTAGGCATGAACCTGTCGGCACTGCGCTCCCTGGTGAGGCGGGACCTGAAAGATGAGGACTTCAGCAACTACCGCTGGACGGACGAGGAGCTCAACCGTCATATTGACCATGCGGTGAGGGAGTTCTCCCTGGCCCTGCCCAGGGAGGCGGTGGCCGTCCTCACCCCTCAGGCGGGGAGCCGGGAGCTTTCCCTGGCCACGCTTTCCGACCGGGTGGTGGTGGAGGCGGTGGAATATCCCCGGGGGAAGTATCCCCCCAGCTATGTCCCGTTTAGCGTCTGGGGGGATACCCTCACCCTGCTGGTGGACAATGTCCCCGGGGCGGGGGAGGAGGTGGCGGTCTATTACGGCAGGCTCCATACCCTGGATAACACCACCTCCACCATTCCCCCCCACCTGGAGGAGGTGGTGGCCATGGGGGCGGAGGGCTTTGCCTGTCTGGAGTGGTCCAACTTTGCTATAAACCGGGTTAATACCGGTGGAGCCGGGACCTGGAGGGAATACCTCACCTTTGGGCAGAAGAAGCTGGGGACCTTTATGGAAGCCCTGGCCCGCTATGGCAGGAGGGGTAGCCTCCGGGCCCGGCGGCTCTACCGCCCCGCTGAGCCCAAGCCCTCCCAGGCCACGGACTGGGGGCCATGAGGACTCTCTCCTCCTCCCTCCTCCAGGCCCAGCGCAGCCCCTCCCGCCGCCCCTATGTGGAGGTCAAGGTGAGGGACCAGGTGGCGGGGGTAGCTCGCCTGCAGTTCGAGCGCCTGTATTCGGGGAGCGGCTTTGAGTACGATGGCATCCACGCCGCCACCATGCCCGGGGACGGCTCCCTGGTGAGGGGGTGGGTCCGCACCTATGACACCATCCTCCGGGTCTCCCGGACCCCCAACCCCGGTCCGGGGAGCGATTTCGGGGCCTGGCAGTCCTGGGGCCTGGTATATTCCTCGGGCATCGCCCTCACCAGCCTGGGGGCCGAGGTCCTTGTCTTCTATACCCCCCCCGGTGAGCAGCGCTTTTCGGTCTACTACCGGCGGAGCCTGGACTACGGTCAGACCTTTGGCTCGCCGGTCTCTCTGGGCACCCCGGCCTATGGCTTTCCCCTGCGCTGGCTGGCGGCAGGCTATACCCCCAGCGGGGACCTGGCCGTCTTTGCCGCTATCTCCCTCCGGGTCTTCTGCCAACGCAGGGTGCAGGGCACCTGGAGCGGCGTCTGGACGGACGCCGGGGGCTACCTGGGGGATGTCTCCGGGCTGGCCACCTGGTTCCGGGGGGACTGGAACATGGTCATCTCGGGGACCGACAGCACAGGCAAGAAGGGGGTATGGACCTATCTCTATGGCGAGGGGGTGGCCCAGCCCCGGGACACCTCTTCCTCTCTGCAGGAGCTCGCCCTGGCCAGTGCCAACTCCCAGGTAGAGTTCCGCTGCCCATTCCTGGCCTACTACGATGTCTACCGCCTGTACTTTGTGGAGAAGTTCAACGGCCAGCAGTACTACAATCGCCCCTACAGGACCCAGTCCCTGCCGGGGGCCAGCTTTCAGGCCAACCTGTGGCGGGAGCCGGTGCCCTTTAACCTCGCCTCGGACTACGGGGTAGCCCTGGCCCCCGGCTCCAGCGCCCTCTGGCTCTCGGTCCCCCAGGGGGTGTGGCGCTCCATCCCCCCGCCGGAGCCCCTGGACCTGACCCCCCATGTAGTGAGCCTGGTGGCCAGCGCCGAGCCAGCCCGGGGTGGGGTGAGGGTGGAGCTGGACAACAGCCAGGGGCTGTACAACTCGGTGGGCACGGGGGTGCTGCGGGAGGCGTCGGAGCTGGCCATAGGCCCCGGCTATTGCACCAGCACCGGCCCCCAGGCGTCGGAGGGGCTGGCCTTCTGGATTGCGGGCTGGGAGCAGGTGGCGGGGAGGGAGAACCGCCTGGTCCTGGAAGGGGAAGACGGGTGGGGGCTGCTGGAGCGGTGGCGGGCCCGCTGCCAGTTCACCTGGAAAGGGACCAGGAGCGTCCTCGAGCTCCTGGCCTTCATCCTGGCCCGGGCCGGGCTCGCCCTTTCTCCTCTAAGTCCCTCCACCTTTATCCAGAGCCACAGGCCCGACTTCACCATCCATGCGGGGGAAAAAGGGAGCTGGCTTGTAGCCCAGCTCCTGGCCCGGGTACCCGATGGCCTCTTCTTCCGGGGCAGCACCGCCCTGGTGAAGGAGCTCAGCCCCACCGAGGCCAGCTCCTATAGCTACGGCCCCGACGCCCCGGTGCTCCAGGCTCGCTATGTGGCCCATGCCCCCCCGGGGAGCTGGGTACAGGCCTTGGGGAAGGGGGTGCTGGGGGAGGACTTTGACTGGGACCGGGTGGACCTGCTCACCAGCGGGGTGCTCCAGCTCCAGGACCTGAACCTTACCCAGGCCAGCCAGGCCCAGCAGCGGGCCCAGGCCCAGATACGCCGCTGGGGTAGGGAAGGGTGGGGCGGGGAGATAACTGTCCCCGCCCACTGCGGGCAGGAGCTCTATGATGTGGTGGATATCACTGACCCCCGGGCAGGGCTGGAGGCTGTTCCCCGCCGCATAGCTGGCCTCACCCTGACCTACCAGCCCCGACAGGGGCTCTACCAGCATCGCCTCCTTCTGGGAGGGGTGTGATGGAGGTGCGGCGGGGGACGGTGCAGGCCTTTGATTCCGGAAGCTACCGGGCCACCGTCCAGATAGCAGGGAGCCTGACTACCTGGCTGGGGGATGTGGCGGTGGCCAGGAACATCCCCGCAACAGAGATGCAGGCGGGCAGAAGCTGCTGCCTCGTCTTCTTTGACGACACCAACCCCTCCGATGCCGTCCTGGTGGCCGTTTATACCTGATGGGCCTGGTGGGGGTGCTGGCCCTGGCCTTTCTGTCGGAGAGCCTTACCGAATACCTCTTTGGCGACCTCCTCTCCGGCCCCCGGGCCCGCTATCTCAAATACATCGCCTCCCTGGTGGGGATAGGGCTGGCGATGTCATACCAGATTGATATCATGGGCCCCCTCCTTGGCCTCTCCCCCCGCTGGGCACTTCCCGGCCAGGCCCTCACCGGGGTCCTTTTGGGCCGGGGGGCCAACTTTATCCACGATATCTATTCCCGCTACGGCCGCCTGCTTTGACTGGGCGTCCCAAAGCTGATAGAATGCCTATTTGGGGTGAAGGTAGACTCTCTTGTGGAGAGGATGCTGGCCGGCGATGAGCAGCCGCTGGCCCGTCTTATTACTATGGTGGAGAGGGAAGGCCCAGAGGCGCCCCACATTATGCGCCTCCTCCAGCCCCACCTGGGGAGGGCCTATACCATAGGGGTCACCGGGCCCCCAGGGGGCGGAAAGAGCACCCTTGTGGACCGGCTCACCTCCCTTATCAGGAAGGAGGGCTCCACGGTAGGCATCATCGCTGTGGACCCCACCAGCCCCTTCACCGGCGGGGCGGTGCTGGGGGACCGCATCAGGATGCAACAGCACTTCCTGGACGGGGGGGTCTTCATCCGCAGTATGGCCACCCGGGGCAGCCCCGGGGGCCTGCCCCCCACCGCCAGGGGGGTGATTAAGCTCCTGGACGCCTTCGGCAAGGACTACATCCTTGTAGAGACGGTAGGGGTGGGGCAGACGGAGTTGGATATCATGGAGATGGCCGATACGGTGTTAGTGGTCCTGACGCCTGAGGCCGGCGATACCATCCAGACCATGAAGGCGGGCCTCCTGGAAATAGCCGATATCTTCGTGGTGAACAAGGCCGATAGGGAGGGGGCCAGCTATCTCCTGGCCGAGCTCACGGCCATGCTCCAGCTCCATCCCTCCAGGCCCGGGTGGCAGCCTCCGGTGCTGGCCGCCCAGGCGGTGAACAATATTGGCATTGAGGAGGTCCTTCAGGCCGTCAAAGACCGCCGGCGTGCCCTAGAAGAAACGGGCCATCTTTGGGAGCGCCGGAAGGAGCAGAGGCGGAAGGAGTTCCTCCAGGCAATAGAGAGGAGGCTTGCCGCCCGCCTGAAGGAGACCATGGAGAAGGATGGGGAATTCCTTTCCTATCTGGAGAGGGTGGAGAAAGGGAAGATGGACCCCTACTCCGCCTGCCAGGAGGTCCTGGCCAATGGAAGGCTCCTTCAGAGATGGCTGGAGGAGGACTGATGCGTATCCTGGCCATAGCTCGGGGGAGGTGGGGGGAGAGGAAGGTGGAAATGGCCCGCACCCGTGGCCCCAAAGGCTGGGATATTCAGGTGTGGACACCTCCCCGGGCCCTGCCCCTGATAATAGACGAGCCCGAGGAGGTGCTGCCCCCTTCCCTGCCCCCCTCCGACCTGGTCCTATACCTGGGGGAAAACCCATCCCTCCCCCAGCTGTTACCCGCCATAGTCAGGGCCACCGGGGCCAGGGCCGTCCTGGCGCCCATTGATAACTCGGCCTGGTTCCCCACCGGGCTAAAGAACCAGATAAGGGAGGAGCTCTCCAGCCTGGGGGTAGGGGCTGTCTTTCCCAAGCCCCACTGTTCCCTCACCCCCCTCACCTGCGGCTACGGCCGGGCGGTGGAGACCTACGATGTGCCCCTGGTAGCCGAATATGCCAGGGCCTTCGGCCGCCCCCAGCTCCGCCTCCAGATAGACCCGGAGAGCAGGACCATTGAGCGGGCCGAGGTGCTCCGCAGTGCCCCCTGTGGCTCCACCTATTTCGTGGGGGAAAAGCTGGCGGGGGTCCCGGTGGATAGCGCCGTCCTTGAGGCGGGCCTCTTTCACCACCACTATCCCTGCCTCGCTTCCATGACCAAGGAGTGGATAGATGACCGGCTGGAGGATACTCTGATGCATGTGGCTGGCTTCATCCTCCAGGAGGAGGTGGCCAAGGAAGTGGCCCCCTATAGACAGGTGAGCTACATTGTGCCCGGGGAAAGGGCGGGAGAAGATGGAAAAGTTTGACGTCATTATTGTGGGCGGGGGCCCGGCGGGGCTCTTCGCCGCCCTGGAACTGGCGGACAGCCGGCTGAAGGTACTTCTTCTGGAGAAGGGGAAGGATATCGACCGGCGGCTCTGTCCCATCCACGGCAAGGTGGGTGTCTGCCCCCCCTGCTATCCCTGCGGTGTGGTAAGCGGGCTGGGGGGCGCCGGGGCCTTTAGCGATGGCAAGCTCACCCTCTCCCCCCATGTGGGGGGAAGGCTGGTGGACTACCTGGGGCTGGGGCGGACAGAGGAGCTTATCAAGCATGTGGACAGCCTCTACCTCCGGTTCGGGGCGGAGGACAAGGTCTATGGCCTGGGGGAGGAGGTGGAAGCCTTCAGGAAGAAGGCCAGCCTGGCTGAGCTCCGCCTCATCCCTGTAGGCGTCCGCCATCTGGGCACCGAGCGCTGCCGTCAGGTGCTGCGGGCCATCAAGGACTACCTTGCCCCCCGGGTGGAAATACGCCTGGGTGAGACGGTGGAGCAGGTCCTGGTGGAGGACGGCCGGGCTGCGGGGGTGAGGACCGGGCGGGGGGAAAAGCTCTTCTCCGATTACCTGGTGGTGGCCCCGGGCAGGGAAGGGGCGGAATGGCTCCAGCAGGAGGCCTCCCGCCTGAAGCTAACCCTCCACCATAATCCGGTTGATGTGGGGGTAAGGGTGGAGCTGCCTGGGGTGGTCCTGGCGGAGCTCACCAACGCCCTCTATGAGTCCAAGCTGGAGTTCTTTTCCAGGACCTTTGATGACCGCATCCGGACCTTCTGTATGTGTCCCTGGGGCGAGGTGTGCATGGAGTGTACCGGCGGGGCGGACCCGGTGACTACGGTCAATGGCTATAGCTACGCCGACCGCCGGACTGAGAACACCAACTTCGCCCTCCTGGTGAGCACCACCTTCACCGAGCCCTTCCGCGACCCCATCGCCTACGGCAAATACCTGGCCCGCCTCGCCAATCTCCTCTCCGGCGGTGTCCTGGTCCAGCGGCTGGGGGACCTTAAGGAAGGCCGCCGCTCCACCCCCGCCCGGCTGGAGCGGGGGCTGGTGCGCCCCACCCTCAAGAGCGCTGTCCCAGGGGACCTCTCCTGCGTCCTCCCCTACCGCTTTCTCAAGGGTATCCTGGAGATGCTGGAGGCCATGGACCTCCTGGCCCCGGGGGTGAACTCCCGCCATACCCTCCTCTATGGGGTGGAGGTCAAGTTCTATTCCTCCCGCCTGGAGCTCTCCCCCTCCCTGGAGACCCAGGTAAAGAACCTCTTTGCCTGTGGCGATGGCGTGGGGGTGACCCGGGGCCTGGTGCAGGCCTCCGCCTCGGGGGTGGTGGCCGCCAGGGCTATCCTGGACAGGGTCAAGGAGGGGGCCTCCACCACCAAGGCCTAGGCTTGGCCGTTTCTTTGGTCTGTACCAGGCCCTGGGGGATTCGCGGGAAGGGCAGGTAGTCGTGCCCAGGTTGACACGCAGGGGGGAGAAGAACTAGAATATCGCAGTTTGTCCGAAGATGAGAGGAGGTGAAGGTATGTGACGGAGGTTACCCTGATGGATGGGGAAACCTTTGATAGCCTTCTCCGGCGCTTTAACCGAAAGGTCCAGCATGACGGGGTCCTCTCGGAGATAAAGCGACGGGAGCATTATGAGCCTCCCAGCATGGTCCGAAAGAAGAAGGCGGCCGCCAAGAAGCGTAAGAGTTCCAGAAGCCGGGGGCCTAGTTGACCCTGGAGAAGTTCCAGGAGGACCTGAAAGAGGCGCTGAGGAAAGGGGACACCACCCGGCGCAATACTATCCGTCTTATCCTCTCCGCCCTGAACTATTCCCAGATAGCCAAGGGGGCCCCCCTGGAGGAAGGGGATGTCCTGGCGGTCCTCCAGAAGGAGGCCGCCCGGAGGCGGGAGAGCATTGAGGCCTTTTCCAAGGGGAACCGCCCTGACCTGGTAGCCCAGGAGGAGGCGGAGCTCCAGGTTATCCTTAGCTATCTCCCCCCGCCCCTCACCCGGGAGGAGATTGCCCAGGCGGCCCGCCAGGCCATCGCTGAGAGCGGTGCCCAGGGCCCGAAGGACATGGGCAAGGTCATGGGCCGGCTCATGCCCCAGCTTAAGGGCCGGGCCGAGGGGCAGGAGGTCAACGCTATAGTCCAGGAACTCCTCTCAGGGAAAGGGGCCTGAGGGCTACCCCCGCCTTCTAAAATCGTCGTGCGCTTTGGCGTTATTGTCTTCCCGGGGACTTGGAGCGATAGGGACTGCTATTTCGTCCTCAAAGAGGTCCTGGGCCAGGAGGTGGACTATATCTGGCACCAGGATACCGACCTCTCCCACTATGACTGCGTAATCCTCCCCGGCGGCTTTTCTTACGGCGATTACCTCCGGCCTGGGGCTATCGCCCGCTTCTCCCCGGTAATGGCGGCGGTAGAGCGGTTTGCCCGGGAGGGAAAGCTGGTGTGGGGCATCTGCAACGGCTTTCAGATATTGTGCGAGGCCGGCCTCCTGCCGGGGGTCCTCCTGCCCAACTCCAGCCTCCAGTACCGCTGCCAGTGGACCTGGCTGCGGGTGGAGAACAACAGGACCCCCTATACCCGCCTTTGCTCCCCCGGACAGGTCCTGAAGATACCCATCTCCCACTATGAGGGCCGCTATTACGCCGATGCCGATACCCTGGAGGAGCTGGAAAGAAAGGGGAGGGTGGTCTTCCGCTATGCCACGCCCCAGGGGGAGACCACCGCCGGGGCCAACCCCAACGGTGCTTTACATAACATAGCAGGCATCATCAATGAGGGTGGGAATGTGCTGGGGATGATGCCCCACCCCGAGCGGGCCTGCGAGGCCCTCCTGGGCAGTGAGGACGGCAGGCCCCTCTTTCAGTCCCTCCTTTCCCGGATACCTGCCTAGACCAAAGATTGCCCCTCTTCGCAAAGGGGTATAGAATATGCCCTTGCCCGGTCCTCTCAGCGATTGAGGCTGGGGTCTCCTGGGAGAGACACAGCGGCAGGAGGCTAAGGTTATGGAGGTTGTCTTGAGCCTTGCGGTTTCCCTGGCGATACTGGCGCTGGTGATAGTCGGGGTGGTCTATGCTATCCAGCGGCTGCGGCATGGGGAAGGGGTGGGCCTCTCCTTGCGGCAGATACTGGTCTTCTATTTCTATGTAATGACGGTGGTCACCCTGCTGGTAACGGTGAGCGGGCTGTCCCGCCTGGTGCAGGCGGGGCTGGCGCTGCCCCTGGGCAAGGAGTTCAGCTACTATCCCGTCTACTATCCCGACTCGTATCCCGTCATAAGGGCGCCAGTTGGGGTGCCCCCGACGCCGTTGGCGACGCCGACACCCGCCGAGCCTCAGAAAGGCCCCACTGCCGACGAACTCGCCCGCGAGAGGGGGCTGGACCAGGCTTTTAAGGAGGGCATTCTGAGCGGGGTGATGTTCACGGTGGTGGGAGGAGTCTTCTGGCTTATCCATCAGGGGGGGCGGAGGCGCTATGGCCAGAACGGCGGGGTGCTGGAGCAGCTTTACATGTTGTCGCTGCTCGGAATCTTCGCGGGAATGACCCTTTACAGCCTCCCTACGGGGCTGTACGACACCCTTCGCTATTATCTTCTGGATGTAAGGGAGGGTTTCAGCCCCCCCGGTGGCAGGCTGGCTACGGCCATAATAGCCCTGCCTTTCTGGCTGTTCTATCTGGGCGCCGCCTTTAGAAAGCTGAGGGCGGGCCGGGCCACCGCCTCCTGATGTCGCCCTGCCATCCTGGGCAGTGAGGTTGGCAAGTTGCTTTTCAGGCCAACGATTGCTTTGGGGTAAGGTCGGGTTGCTCAAAATGGAGGACCTGCCAGAGCTTTGTCTTGCGGTATTATACCGTCATTACAGAGAGACTGGCAGTATGAGTCTGTCTCACGACCAGCTGGAACAACGGTTACGCAAACGGTTGCCTCTCGCGAAAGGATATATCCCGTTTTGGGATGTCACCCACATCATGATTCAAAGGGGATGGGTGAAACGCAAATTTGTGTATGGTGATGGTGTCTACGATGTAGTGGCAGACGACGTGCCAAGGGAAGTAGGAGAATCAGAGGAATATGTGGTGAGATATGAGTTGTTGCCTCAGGGAATTGACTGCGCCAGAGTCTTGCTGCGTCCGTGGCATGGTAAGCTTTGGGATTTGTTCAGGGGGGACCTACGGACCATTGTGCTATCAGTTATAACCGCCACTCTTGTAACACTCATGACGCTAATAATAAGAAGCTGTGCAGGTCCGTAACGGGGGTGCTGGGTGTCTTCCCCCTGCCGGGGGTTCCAGGGGGTGTCCCCCTGAACTTTAATTATCCCCCCTCTCCCCCAGGGAGAGGGGGACAGGGGGTGAGGGGTATGCTCATATCGCGCCGGGTCCAGCGGGAGCTAAAAGAGGGTTCCTGGATAAGGCGGGTCTTTGAGGAAGGCCTGGCCCTCAAGCGTGAGCTGGGGGAGGAAGCGGTCTTTGACCTCTCCCTGGGCAACCCGGTCCTGGAGCCGCCGGAGGCCTTCCGCCGGGAGCTGAAGAGGTGGGTGGGCTCCCCCCTCCCCGGCATGCACCGCTATATGCCTAACCCCGGCTATCCCGATACCCGGGCCGCTGTTGCCCGCCAACTCTCCAGAGAGACCGGCCTCCCTTTTGCCTACGAACACATAGTGATGACGGTGGGGGCGGCGGGGGGGCTCAATGTGGTCCTGAAGGTCATCCTCAACCGGGGGGATGAGGTGGCAGTTTTTGTCCCCTATTTCTGGGAATACCGCTTCTACGTCTCAAACCACGGCGGGGTGCTTCGTGAGTTCCCCTCGGATGAGCGCTTCTATCCTGACCTGGAGGCCTTGGAGGCACGCCTTTCCCCCCGCATCAAGGCCGTCATTATCAACTCCCCCAACAACCCCACTGGGGCCATGTATCCCGGGGAGCTCCTCCGGGGGTTGGGGCAGGTCCTTCAAAAAAAGGAGGCCCAGTTCGGCCACCCCATCTTCCTGGTGAGCGATGAACCCTACAGGAAGCTGGTATTTGATGGCCTGGAATGCCCCCCTGTCTTCCACAATCACCCCCGGACCATTATGGTCACCTCCCACTCCAAGGACTTGGCCATCCCGGGAGAGAGGATAGGCTACATCGCCGTCAACCCCATTTGCGAAGGGATGGAGGAGCTCGCCGGTGCCCTGGGCCACTGCAACCGAACTCTGGGCTTTGTCAACGCCCCTGCCCTCATGCAGCGGGTGGTGGCCGCCCTCCAGGGGGTAAGCGTTGACCCCATGGAATACCAGAAGAGAAGGGACTTCCTCTACGGTCACCTGGTGGGGATGGGCTATTCAGTCGTTAAGCCCCAGGGGGCCTTCTACATGTTCCCCAAGGCCCCGGTAGAGGACGATGTGGCCTTCTGCGCGGAGCTTGCCCGGCACCGTGTCCTCACTGTTCCCGGCAGGGGATTCGGCTCCCCCGGCTATTTCCGCCTCGCCTACTGCGTGGAGGAGCGCACCCTGGAGGGCTCGCTGGCGGGCTTTCGGGCCGCCGCCAGGAGGTTCGGGCTGGGCTGATGGCCGTATCTAAGGAGTTCCTGGATGAAATCGCCCTCTCCGAGGGGGAATACCGGGAGATAGTCCGGCTCCTGGGCCGGGAGCCCAACCCCCTGGAGCTGGGGATGTTCGGGGCCCTGTGGAGCGAGCACTGCGGCTACAAGCACTCTAAGGCCCTCCTCAGGATGTTCCCTAGCCGGGGGAGAAGGGTCCTGGTGGGGCCGGGGGAGGAGA
>Ga0315294_10004539_pt1 | contig 15163 bp, 14 predicted proteins | sample YL17G13_40_MG_FD_203626 | JGI IMG/M metagenome (GOLD analysis project Ga0315294, IMG submission 203626) | Sediment microbial communities from Yellowstone Lake, YNP, Wyoming, USA - YL17G13_40 | ecosystem: Environmental > Aquatic > Freshwater > Lake > Sediment | place: USA: Wyoming | collected... | reverse complement strand
CCACATATACTTATGGTGAGGTGGTTACATTGACGGCCAATCCGGCTGTAGGCTGGTCGTTCAGCGCTTGGAGCGGCGACCTTACTGGAAGCACCAATCCAACAACGATAACAATGAACGGCAGTAAGAGCGTGGCGGCTAATTTTGAATGGGCGCCTGCGTGGACACTTTCGGATAACTTCAACGACGGTCTCAAGAGTGCGATGTGGTTCCGCTCCATAGACGATTATGACAATGTCTGGGTAACCGAAGATGCCAATAGCCTGAACCTGCGATCCATCGGCGAGGTAACAGAACCGGGCAATTATGCCGGGTACGCAGCCAATGGGTGGACTTATGACGTCAGCGAAGATTTTACCGCCAGGGTGGATTTCCACTATAGCGCCGTGGACTCTTACAATGGCTGGATTGGCATAACCGTCGGCAACAACGATGCCAATTACGTCTCGATTCTGGTCGGCTCCGAAGACAATCAGGCATACTTGTATTACGAGAAGGTCGTGGATGCCAACGTCGTTTCTTCCGACAGGGTCATCAGGACTTCTAATGATGGAACGCTGTATATTTCGTATAGCGCCGCTGCGGATGAGCTGTACGTCAGCACAGTCGGTTATGGTGCCGCCAACGCGTGGCAGACGGCAGCCGGCCTGTTGCAGGGTCAATGGGTTTCCGGTACGGTTTATGTGAGCATTGGTGGCGGCGGCGTTTGTGACGGCATTGCCGCCGGTGGGCAGGCCCGGCTGGACAACTTCGAAACTGCCGCCGGTAAAATCGTTGGCTGGCCGCCGGCGACGGATTTGGACAGTGACGGCTTTATCGGTCTGGGTGATTTTATCATACTGGCCGAGAATTGGCTTAGCCCCGGTCCGGCAGCTGATTTTAACGGCGATGGTATCGTGGATATGCGGGACTTTGATCGATTGGCCCTCGCATGGTAAAGACTCGATTTGTTTGATACGTTAACCCGCATATTTATACTTGCGACGATTGTCATATCTTATTTTGCAAAGCGGCAAAATCATACCCGTTGGGTATATTCCGGCCTGCAACTGCCAGTCGGTGTCACGACTACACTACTTTTCGATTCCCAGCTCTTTTTTTCTTCTTGCCCAAAAGCCCCCGCTTCGGTATCATTTCCATAGTTTTATCGGAGCGTTGGGAATTCTTATGATCACGGTTGCCGATGGCCAAATTCTGGATTCGCAAGTGCTTGTTCTAAACAAGCACTATATGGCCTTCCGCATCGTCGGCCTGCGACGAGCGCTGTCCCTGGTGGTGCGCGACCTGGCCGAAATCATCTCTTGCGACGATGGCACATGGAGTAACCACGATTTCAACTCCTGGCGGGAGCTGTCCGCCCTGAGTCAAACTTTCGAAGCCGCCAAGTACGACTGGATTTCCACCGTCAATTTTGATATTGCCGTGCCGCGGGTCATCCGCCTGCTGTTTTACGACCGCCTGCCGCGTCAGACCGTCAAGTTCAACCGCCGCAATCTCTTCGCACGCGACGGAGGCAAATGCCAGTACTGCGGCAAAAAATTCCCCTCCAGCGAATTATCGCTCGACCACGTCATCCCCCGCTCGATGGGCGGCGGCAGCAAATGGGAAAATATCGTCTGTGCCTGCACCAAATGCAACGCCCGCAAAGGCGGCCAGACCCCCGACCAGGCCCGAATGACGCTCATCCAGAAACCCATCAAGCCAAAACGCAACCCCGTGATTCATATCCATCTCAACCACGACCGCTACAAAAGCTGGAAACAATTCCTCGACCACGCCTATTGGTCGGTAGAGTTAACATAGTTTGGAAAACAATTACAACTGAGTACCCGTTCTGCCTGTGGCGAGCGTATTTGTCCTGAGCCTGCCGAAGGATTGGTCAGTGGAATTGACGTAAATTTTCTATGTAGCACAGCCGCCCCCGGCTGTATTCCTGTCATTCCGGATTTAATCCGGAATCCAGCCCGTAGGGTGGGCCGTGCCCACGCAGTTTTTGTAGGGGCAACCGGCGGTTGCCCTTGTGTTCTACGCCAGTTTGTAGGCGATTTGCTCGTCTAAAATATCTTTGACCGTCAGCGCGATAATACTCTTGCCCGCCTTCTTGAAAAACGCCTGTATCTCGCTCATCGCGTCCGACGAAAAATCAAACGACACAAAAAATCCCTTCGTCCGGTCTTCACGCGTTATCTCCGACCACGACTTGACGCCTAGCCACCCAGATGCGAATCCACAAATGCCTAACAGAAAAGTATATGGGCATGTTTGACCTTACTAATCCTGAATATACAAGATGCTAATCATAGTATGTAGAAGAGCAATCACAATCTATGTATACTCTTCTGTCAATGTACAAAGGTTTTATGTGATATGCGGCCCAAATTACTGGTCAAATTTGGAGAGAAAGTCAGAACCGAAAGACTAAGACAAAATCTTTCGCAAGAACAACTTGCTGACAAAGCTGGGCTGCACCGCACCTATATTGGCATGATTGAAAGGGCGGAGAAGAATATAACGCTGCTTAATATCCAGAAGATAGCAAATGCCCTGCATATCAATATAAGAGATTTATTGGGGGACCGCTAATGGTCATAGCAGACCGCCTAAGAGAACTAATATCGCATCATTTATTACAAATCGCAAGGTTTGACCCCTTTGCGAAATTCCCAGGCGTGAAATCTGCTAACGATTTCCTGAAATTGATCGGAAATGACCCGGCCTTCGCCCCATTTGACTTGGCTCGTGAAAAATACATTGCTGCACGCGTTGGTGGCAATTTAATAACAAGCATACATAGGAAAATTGGTGATCTATATGAGGATATTACCCAGGAAATCCTTTCCACAACACTCGGCATATCACGTGAGAGTCTGGCGTACTCACTTGACTTAACGATAGGCAAGAAAAAACAAACGCGTAGCACAGACGGCCGTATCCTTCTTGACGAAATTCAAAACTTGGATACACGCAATCGGGTAAGCACTATGATTCCTTTAGGATCAACTGGTCTGGCTCTTGAGATTCGATCTTGCTACCAAATTGGAGACTCTAAACGTATTCAGGCTGACAGGGATATGGCTCTTGCGCTTCGCAAGATATTGCTGAGTCCAGTGATGTTGGTATACTGTGAGACATCCCTTAGATCACCTATTATCCGCCTAAGTCAGTATTGGGATTTGAAAGAAGGAAATGCTGCTTTTGATTACATTCATCAATTAACAGGGTTTGACTTGCTTAGATTTTTGAATGAGAATAAATCGTTCATAAAAGAGAGAATGGAGATGATTTTTCAAAAATTCTAGTTTACACCCTAACGCAAACCGCAGATTCATATAGACGTTTCTTGCCACCACGCCTTCGAAAGAACATAATCTCCTCTACTCTAAATCCTGCCTTTTCAAATATCTTAGCTAAGTATAACTCAGTATGTATATCAACATGACTTAATCTGCTATTACCAACCACATAGGCCCCCCGGAAAGCGTCGCTAACAAGTGGCCTTAACATTTTCATATGAGCAAACATGGAATTGAAGTAGTGAGTCGCATAGTTGCACATGAGAACGGAGCGGCATAAAAGCTCTTTTCTAAAATCCAACACATCCACTATGTCTTTATGGGGCTGAATCTCCTTGTTCATCAAGACCGAAGTCGCCCGACCCCAAGTTCCACCCACAGCCCGCAAGTCGATTTCAGTGGCGGATCCAATGTCGTCTAATAGTTCCATAAAATAAAGCTGTGGTCTCGTGGTATGTATATAACTGAAACGATTAGGATAGGGAGGTGATGTTATCACCCTATCAATGGAATTTTTCACTATATTTCGCAATTCTCCTACGCTGTCACCCAAAAAGGTGGTCACTGTAGCTTCGTACTTTCTCTGGGCCAGTTCTTCAAGGTCACTAATGACTATTGCGAGCTTATTCTTAAAGTCCTCAACGACATCTATACGCCGATTATGATTGTCGTCAAAAGAGATCGTTGGGTGATTCCGGTGAACATTGGCGCAATCAATTACCGAGGAGCACAGAGCGATCCAAAACGGACTTCGCAACTCATCTGGTACTTTTGTCATTAATAAAGTCCGTAAGATCAAAAGATTCTTCAAGGCGTGGTTTTTCCACCATCGGAAGGGATTGTGTATTATAGGCATCTTTACCTTGTTTCTCTCACAGTACTGTTCACACGTCAAGTTTCGGTTTCTCGCAATCTTTCCTTCCACCAGCTTCATAAACTGAACTGCGGTGTTTTTCAGCATATCTAGATCAAATTCCCATTCAGTAGACCTTTTGCTAACTTCAAATAATAGCGGATTAATCTCTATACCAATACCTGGGTATCCAAGCTTTTTGCACTCAATCAAGGTTGTTCCCTTTCCCAGAAATGGATCGAGCACGACAGTAGAATTATCACATTCCAGCCACCCGAAGAGGAAACGTACGAGTTCTGGTGAGTAACTGGGCGTCAGCCTGAACCATCTATGAACGCTCTCATTCAGGCCTCCTGCAAACGTGGGGTCATTCACGGGGGGAAACGACAGCTTAATCCCGTTTTGCTTATGTATATCAGTATAGGGTCTTTCAAACAACTCCATTTGTAACATATGAATTCCTTCCACTGGTCTTCTACATTTTAAAACATATTACGTAAAATCTTCTCGCGCGTCAAAAAAATCTATTATTAAGCATGAAATGGCAAAAAGAAAGCTCTGGGCATCTTCCTTCTTGTTTCCCAATTCTACCCTTCCTTGCTCTCCTTTTCAACAGATAAAACTTATCTAAGGACAGACCAGACCTGTTCTGAGCTTGCAAGAATAGCCTATTCTACGTCACCGATGATGAATTTACCGGGCCCCAAATTATACAATCTCCCTCTAAAATTCTCAATAAAATCCTGCTTTGTCTGCGGTGAGCTTGTCGAACCGAGCCTGTATTTATTCCGAGTTCGCCCTGAGCGGAGTCGAACGGGCCCGCCCCAAATCCCCCTCTTCATTTCTCAATTCTTAATTCTCAATTCTAAATTTCCAAAAAATCTCAGATTTTTTGGGAAAAACCTCCCCGGCCAGTCCTCTCTTTTGTCTTTATTTTGTTTTTCTACGAACTAAGAACCACGAACTACGAACTTTTCGCACAAAGTGCGACTGCACTATTCTGCTATCCCCAAAAATTCCATAAATTTTTAACCCCTTTTACAAAAAAGACTTACAGTTTTTACGCCCCCCGAAAATCGGCGATTTTCGACACAAATCCGCAACACCTCCCCAATATAGGGAGCGCCTTGTCTCGCCATAGCCTTGGCGACGGCGGACTCTTTTGCGCCCCCGTGGTTTTTTACTACGAACCACGAACTATAAACTATGAACTCTTGGCTTTGAAAAAAAGCCATTTCTAAACCAATAAGTGAGCAAAAATGAACGCAAAATACGCTCAAAAACCCAAAGCAAACCCAAACGAACCCAATAAAGCCAATCGACTTGTCGCGACAAGTCGTCCCGAATCCCCTTTATGGGGTGAGAGATCTGTTTCATTCAGCCCGGCCACCGGCCGACTCCACACTTTCTTGTCCCGCCATAGCTTTAGCGACGGCGGATGCCATTTTCCTTTTCCCTTTTTCTCTGGTCTCTTTTCTCTGGTCTCTGGTCTGCTTACAAAACGAACCCAATTTTTTCACGACCAAATATGCATTATCAATATCAAAAACGCGGAAATGGAGGCCAAAAACTTACCCAAAAAAACGAAACGAACCCAATTGTGGATAACTTTGTCCATCCTGAGCCTGCCTGTACTGCCAGCGGTGAGCCTGTCGAACCGAGTTTATCGAAGTATCGAACCGAGCTTGTCGAAGTGTCGAAGGACTGGTTCGTCGAATTGACTTAATTCACGCGATGGATAAGACCCCGACCCGCCCCGGCGTCGTGGGGTGTTAAAAGCTTCTGACAAATGATGATACAAAAAAAGCCCTGCCGGACGGCAGGGCCTTTCGGTTCTCTTCAGTTGTGTCGTTTAATCAGATCGGGGTTACGTTGTTTGCGCACGGGCCTTTTTTACCCTGTCCGACCTCGAAGTTGACCTTTTGGTTTTCATCGAGAGAGGCGTACCCGCCCGTCTTGATTTCCGAGTGGTGGACGAACAAATCCTTGCCGCCGTCGTCCGGGGTGATAAAACCAAATCCCTTGCTTGCATTGAACCATTTTACTGTACCTGTACTCACTTAGACTACTCCCTGGCCCGTTTTACAGACCATTAAACTATTATCTCTCGACCTTAATTTATGGGAAGCACACTCTTGAGAGATGAAAGAATACACTTCATAAAGGCTTATTATACCGCAGAACCACCCAATTGTGCCAATAAATAATAAAAAAAATAATAATTACCCGTTTCCCGCCCTATGGCCGTTGCGTCGCGGCAGAATTTCCGCGAATCCGAATCTAAAATGCAAACTATATCGTTTCCCACCGACCGCTCCTGTTTTTTCGGGTATCCTCTCTTGTTATGCCTCCAAAGGCGCCTCAAATTTATACCCGAATTCCCAGACGGTGTAAATATAGCGCGGATTTTGCGGGTCGGATTTGATGTTGTTCCGCAGTGTCGGTACGCAATAATCAGTACTCTGCGGCAAAATCATACCCGTTGGGTATGAATAAGAAAAGAAGCAGCTAATTACAGGCGGGATCCTGTGGAATATTACACTGCATCCAGTCCGCAGACATCGCCGCCAAGTCATATAGATCAACACGGTAATCCGGAATGCCTGTCGGCCCGCTCAGGTCTGCGTCGCCAGCCGGAACACTTTGCAGCCAGTCCGCGGCCATCACAGCCAGGTCATAAATGTCAATCCGGCAATCCGGGCTGCCTTCCGGACCGCTCAGGTCTGCGTCAAATTTGAGACCGCAGGCCAGAACATCCGCGCAGAAAAGGGGGCCGCAAATTTCAACTTCAAAATAGCTGTTCCAGTCGCTCGCGGAAGTTCCTTTCGCGGTGATGCGCAGATAGCGGGCGGAAGTGTCGGGAAAATCGAATTCTTCAAAATCAGTCGTCGCACCGCTGCTGACGCCGCCGGTCAAAACGGGCGTCCATGTGGAATTGTCATTGGAGACATGGATGTCGAAGTAAGCGATACGTGAGTTACCGTTGTAAAAAGCTATTTTGATCTTTTGAATCTCTCTCATAAAGCCTAAGTCGTATTTAATCCATTCAGTTCTTCCCTGGCTGGCCCAGCGAGTTGTCATACTGCCGTCGATGGTATTTTCCGGCGGATTACCCGCTTGGTAACCGCTGGCGGTTACCGCCGATATCTGCATGGATAGATTCTTTACAGGTGGTGGTGGTGTACCCAAATCCCAGTTGCACACATCAATATATTGATTGGTACCGATTCGGCCAATCGCTTTAATTTCATTGGCGCCCCCTGTGAGCGTTAGACCAGAGGTCCACTGATAAATATGGTCGGTACTGGTTAAAACACCCTTGGACACGCCGTTGATGAACAGCTCCACGTTATCGCAGTTGGAATAGACTTTAACGTAGGTGGGGTTTGCAACGCGCGGCGTAAAACGGCGGCTGGTAATGTAAACGGTGGGCGTACTCGACCAGTTGGATTTATACCAATAGAAGGCGTCCTTTTTCACCGTACGGTCACGGAGAACCATTCCCTTGTCGTTGATTCCATCACGATCCCCTTCGGAGCGGCTATCGACGCCGAAATCAAAGCCGTTCCAGAGAGCTTTGCACCACAGGAACGGACGGGTTTTCATCGCCTTCCAGTGAACCTCATGATAATAGCTCTGATATTCTTCCGGATGCCAGGGCCCGGCATTAGCCGGTTCAGGAGGGTTTTCTGCGTGATGGTTAATGCTGGTGCCGGCGCCGTATTCAGTGACCCCGATTTCGTCAGTGCCTCGGCTGGCATGAATGCCGTCAGCCCACGGGGCGAAATCTGTCGCTTGGCCGCCAGACCGCATAAGGAATATCGTCTTGAAGCCGGGAAAACATACGAATACCGCTTCCGCCTGTGTCCAGTGGAGAAAAATACTCCGCTCCAGGCCCTTGCGGACAAGACTCTGCCCGTGGTACAATAAGACCTCAACGGAATGACAAAACAGGAAATTCGGAATCTTTTTACGAAAGGATTGAACGATGAAAAAACTGGTGGTTGCGGCGGTCATGATAAGCCTGCTCGTTCTCTGCGGCTGTGAGAATGCACAATTGGTCAATTGTCAAAATGAAAACACCGCTCTCAAGGCGCAGTTGAACAAGGCGCAAACAGACGTGGATGCGGCCAACAAAAAGGTCGCTGGGATGGAAGTCAAAATAGCCGAGATGGGGAAAAAGGACCAGGAAACCCAAACCCAGGCGCTAGGGGCTATCCGCACTATGTTGGAAAAGGAAAACGCTAAAAGCAAAGAAAAAGAAGAGCGGATTAAACGGCTCGAAGCTGAAATTCAGAGTTTGAAGGCCGGCGGCGAAAAACCAAAATAACTGTTTGTTCAGCGGGACATAACCGCCTGATATTGTTGTGCTTCAAAACGGTGTCGTACCCGCGACGCCGTTTTTTCTGCATCTAATTTTTTGGGGATCCTCGTTTTGCGATAACCACCCGGTCGTTTTTGGCCGGGTCTTTTTCGAGCTGGATACTTCCAAATAACCCTGTCGATTCAAGCAATGCCTGTACCGCTTTTCCCTGGGCATAACCGATTTCCAGCATCAGGGCGCCGTCGGCTTTGAGAAAATCGCCGACGCTGGAAATAATGCGCCGATAGGTATCCAGCCCGTCTGTGCCGCCGTACAGGGCGCGTCTCGGCTCATAGTCTTTGACGGTTTTGTCGAGTTTTTTAAATTCCGCGTCGCTGACATACGGCGGATTGCAGACAATCAAGTCAAATTTCGCCTCATCCAAACCTTCAATAATCGGGTCGAATAAATCTCCGCACAGCAGTTTGACTCTTTCGTTCAGTTTCAGGGACGACGCATTTTCCGCCGCAACCGTCAGCGCTTTATCGCAGATATCGGTGGCGATGACGGTGCAGTCTTTATGATTTTTCGCAATGGCCGCGGCAATACATCCGTTGCCGGTGCACAAATCCAGCGCCTGTTGTGTCCCTGTGCGCTTACGTAAAAACTCAATCGCCCGCTCGACCAGCAATTCGGTTTCAGGTCTTGGAATCAGACAGTCGCGTGTAATCTTTAGCGGCAGCGAATAAAACTCGCATCGCCCCACAAGGTACGCCGCTGGTTCGTGTTGGCCGCAGCGTTTGACCAGCCCGCGCAGGACTTCCAGTTTTTTCGGTTCCACCTGCCGGTCGAATAACGTATATAGCTCGATTCGCGACAGCCCCAGCGCATATGTCAGCAGCAATTCCGCCGACAGTCGCGGACTGTCGATACCTTTTTGCGTCAGGAAATCCGTAATCCAGTTAAGAAGTTTCTGTATTGTCCAGCGTTCCATGAAAAAATCCTTTGGGCGATTTCAGAGACAGTATTATAGAACCCATCTCGCGGTCGGCAATAAATTTTCCATCCGGGTATTGAAAACCATAGTGGTTGTGATACCCTGACCGAAGTGCTGTGGAGGATTATAAACTGTGGGACAGGAAGAATCTATGCGAGTCAAACCGCGAAGCGATGAATATCAGATGAAACCGATGGAGTTTCCACCCTGTACAAGGATTCAGGAGCACACCATCCAGATTATTCCCCGTTACGTCGAGACCGATCAGGCCGGCGTGGTGCATCATACGGTTTATCCGGCGTGGTTTGAGATGGGCCGCACGGAATTGCTCCGCGTCAACGGCCTGGCCTACAGCAACCTCGAAAAGGCCGGCGTATATTTTGTCGTAGCGGAGCTGACCTGTAAATACAAACGCCCGGCCTTCTACGATGAAATACTGGAACTGACCACCACCTGCACCCACATCACCAGCGCCCGCGTGGAACACACCTACGTACTGAAACGCAAAGATACAGGCGTTGTCCTGGCCGAGGGGACCTCAATTCTGGCCTGCGTGGATGCCGAGGGCAAGGTGCGTCGAATGCCGGGATTTATGTACCCGGAAGACATACCGTAGGGTGAAAAATCCAAAAAAATTTAAGACTACAGAACAGTGATAGTCTCGTAATGTATTAAAATTTCAGTGAAGACCGCATATTTTAACGAAAAACGTACAACATCTTAAAATTTCCTTAACATATCATTGAAGCAAAACCCCTGTTCTGATATACTCCCCTCTATAGAAGTGAGGCATCCGTTTGGGGGGAAAAATGAGACCACACGAAAGACATTACTACGAGGCGGTGGAAGCGGGCCGTGGGCCACCGGCAAGCTAAAAAAGACCATTTGATTCAGTAAACATCATTATAAATGTCATTATGAGACGTAATGATTAAACTGTTTGGGGGGGATTATTATGCGAGTTTATGGTGTTTGTTTTATGCGGAGTCTGAAGAACCCGCCGATGAGCTTCAAGAACGGACATGACCCGCCGAAGGCCCAAATGAGAACGTTTTTCTTTGTCGTTTCTCCACGGGCCTTTTTTATTTCTTATATTTTGAGTAATGAGGGCCGTTTTCTGTGTTTGACAGCCGATTTTTTGAGGGAAACATTCTATGGGGCCGCGACAGTTCAAGACCTGTGTGTATTCCTGCAAACCGTGCGATAATCTGACGGGACCCGGCCCGCCGATCTTCCAAAAAAGACGAATCAATATCACCGTATCGCAGTCATCATCTTTTACGGAATTATAACGCCGTGTTTTCCAGTAAATGGAAATGCGGCGATTTTGTTTTATAGCGCAAAAAAAGCCGACTGGTTATATGGGTCGGCTTTAATAAAAAATCCAAGAGTGGCGTATCGTTTAATCCCAGAAATCTCTCGGTACGACTCTGTCGCGCCGCTGCCACCCGCGACGGGAGTTCTGGCCGTCATAGTATCGGCGGTCAAATTGCGGGCGCATCGGCGGGGCAAAACGCTCGCCCATCGGCCCTTGCGGCGCAGTGCCGAAATCAGGCCGACTGAATTCTCCGCGGGCCATAGGTCCCGGACCGAATCCCGGCTGTTCCATTCTGCCTTGAGGTCGCGGTGCAAAATCAGGTCGTCCGAATTCATCTCCGCGCCGCGGAGGCATTTGGCCGTATTTCATCGGTTCACGCGGGGCGAAACGCCACGCTCTCCACTCCGGCCGCATCGGGCGTTCACCCTCGAAGCGAGGCATCCGGCCTTCAAACTGCCCGCCGCCTCTCGGCATATCGGCGTACGGACGAGCGTTTTCGCTGCGACCCAATCCGCGACCCCGTTCGGGGCCGAAAGGACGAGCTTGAAAATCCCTGCCAGAGCCTTCGCCCTGCGGCCCGGCAAACTCATCGCGCCCTCGACCCCGACGCAATGATTCTTGTCTGCGGAAAGGTGCTGCTTCCGCGTCGCGCGGTCCCTGGCCGCGTAATTCCTGTCGCGGACCGCGAGGGCCTTCGCCGCGCAAATTCTGCCGTTGATCTTGCCCCGGTTGAAAACGTTCAACCATGCGCTGACGACGCTGTTGGGCGTTGTCCAGCAGTCTGCCCATTTTTTGGATGTCCTCATCCTGATAGGTCTGTTTGACGTTGGCCAGCCATTTTTCCATGCGAGGCGCTGCGGGCAAATCTTTTTCCGCCTCTTCAAACTTTTTAATCAACTGCCCCATCTTTTCGCCGTCGCGTTGTTCGTACGCTGCGGTAAATTCATTCAGCCAGCGGTTAAATCGCACTGCCGGGGTTTTCACTTCCTTTTCGTTTTTAGGGGCTTCTTTTCCCCACGTGCCTTCTTTTGCTATCGCCCAGCTCAGCAGCGAGACAAGCAAAATCAGCGGGAGTATGATTTTTCTGAACATACGTATTTCCTTTCCAGAGTGATACATTGATTTTCACGAATCGGTCCGATTTTCAATGGTACAGACGGATAGTCTCCGGAACTTATTGCGAAAATCGCCCATAAAGGGAGGACTGTAGCGGCAATACAGGGTATTTTTGATGTGTTTTACCTCTTGGTGCTGATATTCCAACACAGAAACATAATCTATGCTGGAGGTTATCAAGATGCTTGGGTCATGTGAATCTCGCCGCAGCGGATTTGCAGCGGTTTGCCGTCCAGCAGGAAAGCCTTATCGCCAATGACAAAGGTATGCGTCTGACAACCTGTTGTTATAAACACGGCGACGACGGCCAGAAACACATAAAGCGATGGATAGACGTTTGAGATTTTCCATTTGGCGCTGGGTTTGATCAAAAACACAGACGCACCTCATTCAAACATTTGCTTGTGAATTTCATTTTTTCCTTATCGGCGGGCATCGTATAAAACAACAGCCGTACACTCAAACTATTTTTGGGGTTCCGGCGACCATTTGATTTTTAACTTATTTATCGGCTTGCCGATAAATCGTCATTCCGCACAGGCCGCAGCGAAATTCGACGTTAAATTGTCTGCCATCTTCGTCTTCCAGTATCATCGCTTCCGCGGTGTTTTTTGTTCCTTTCCTTTCGCATAATCCCAGTTGGCGCCGAAGGCACTGTTTGGTCGTCATCACCGCCCGGCCTGTTATATCCAGGCCCGATTCCGCCGCCGGTTCTATCGTTTCGACGCCGTGGCGATGATAAAACGCCTGCGCCTTGTCGTTGAGCACATTGCCCAGATAGCTCAACTGCTTTTCCGGATATGGCACGGCATTTCGCAGCGTACCGCCCTGTTTCTTCGGACGATTTTTTTCGCGCACTTCCAGCAGTTTCTGCACGACCTCGCGTCTGAGTTTATTCAGCGTCGAAACAGGGGAAAAATAAATCCGGCCGGTTTCAATATTCACGCCCGCAGTCTCAAAAATCGTACCGCCCAGCTTTTGCAGTTGCGCGGCGATGGTTTCTTTGGCCGCGTCTTTTTTCTGCGCAATCTTCTTTCCCGTTTTAACCTCGACGGTTGCTTCATTACCGTCGCAATCTCTGGCAATCAGCGCCATCCCCTCGGTCATATCGCATAGCGTCAGCCGAATCGAAATCTTTCGATATGCTGGATTTTTCTCCAGCAGCTTATTAAACTCGTGGTCATAGTTGCGATAGATTTTCATTCCTTCGCGGATGCCGTCGATTTTTTGCGGGCGTATCTTGCGACCTTCGACGCCATTGACGGTTGTCCCAGCCAGGTTGTTTTGCGTGTCAAAAAAGCATATCCCGTCGCCATTATGTAAATCGGCATTGCCGTCAAGAACAAAATTGTTTTTCTCCACACGCGACACAACGCCTGCAAATTCACCGATGGATTTAGGCGTATCCACCGACCCCATCTCTTTGCACCGGCCCGTAATGCCGTAATCGGTATAGCCGCGGTTGAATGTCTTATCCAAATCCGGCGTAAAATTCAGTCGCACCCGCCCCGATGAGCTTTTTTGCAACCCGTTTTTGGCCAGTATCGCGTCCAATTTTTGCCGATAGAATCCGACGGTGTTAGCCACATAAGGCGTTTCCTTCAAGCGTCCTTCAATTTTGAATGCGCACACCCCTGCGTCAATCAGCTCTTCCAAATGCTCCGACAAATTCAAATCCTTTAGCGACAGCAGATACCGCTCCTTCACAATAACATCGCCGGATTTATCCTTCAGCGTGTACAACCTCCGGCACGGCTGGGCGCAGACGCCTCGATTGCCGCTGCGTCCGCCGATGGAATAACTCATATAGCACTGCCCGCTTGCCCCTACGCACAGCGCCCCGTGAATAAAGCATTCCAGTTCAATGGTGGTTCGCCTGCGGATTTCCCGAATTTGTTCCAGTGTCAGCTCCCGCGCCAGAATCACACGTGAAAATCCCACATCCTCCAGAAATTTTACCTTTTCCGGCGTCGCGTTATTCATCTGCGTACTGGCAATCAGCGGCATCGGCGGCAAATCCAGCTCGAGCAACCCTGCATCCTGGATAATCAGTCCGTCGGCGCCGATTTCATACAGCCGATGAATCATCTTTTCCGCGACGGGTAATTCCTTGTCATACAGCAGCGTATTAAGCGCAACATAAACCTTCACATAGTACGGATGTGCGAACTCGACGACCTGACTAATGGCTTCGATACTGTTTGCCGCCGCTTCTCTTGCGCCAAAACGCGGCGCGCCGATATAGACGGCATCCGCCCCACACTGAATCGCCGCAATCGCCGTCGCAGCGTCTTTGGCCGGGGCCTGTATTTCAATCTTTCTTTTGTCCACTTCGCCTCTCCCGCAGGTTCCGGTTCGTACAGTTAAACAAGAACCAGATAACACTATCAGAAAAAATTGCACTTTCTATTAGCAGGAATTGATACTTCATTCTACACCAAATTTGTTAATATAAGGTATGGAAATCGTCTCAGGTTTGGATACAATGGCCGCGTTTTTGCGAATGTTATAGCCAAGAGACAAGTTGTGTATAAAATTGTATTGAAAAAACAACTGTCGGAAAATGTCTTTCTGATGGATGTCGAAGCCCCTCTGGTAGCGCGGGCGCAAAAAGCCGGGCAGTTTGTTATCGTCTCGCCCGAGCTCGACGCCGGCGAACGAATCCCGTTGACCATTGCCGGGGCGGACAAAAATCAGAGTACCATCCGACTGATTTTTCAGCGTGTCGGCAAGACCACCGCCCAACTGGCCAATTTGGGGACTGGTCAATCGCTGGGCTATGTCGCAGGGCCGCTGGGACGACCTACTCATATTGAAAAATTCGGCACGGTCGTCTGTGTCGGCGGCGGCATCGGCATCGCGCCGCTGCTGCCCATTACAACCGTAATGAAACACGCCGGAAACAAAATCATCAGCATCCTCGGCGCAAGAACCAGGGAATTGCTGATTCTCGAAGACGATTTCAAAACTATCAGCGATGAGCTGATTATCGTCACCGACGACGGCTCGTATGGCCAAAAGGCCCTCGTCACACAGCCGCTCGAGGAAATCTGTCAGCGTACTCCAAAACCCAACTTGGCCGTCGCCATCGGCCCTGCCGTGATGATGAAATTCTGCTGCGAGACGACAAAGAAATACAATGTCCCCACACAGGTGTCGCTCAATACCATTATGGTGGACGGCACGGGGATGTGCGGCGGATGCCGCGTCGAGGTCGGCGGCAAAACTAAATTCGTCTGCGTTGACGGCCCGGAATTTGACGGTCATCAGGTTAATTTTGAAC
>Ga0315294_10004538_pt1 | contig 15164 bp, 14 predicted proteins | sample YL17G13_40_MG_FD_203626 | JGI IMG/M metagenome (GOLD analysis project Ga0315294, IMG submission 203626) | Sediment microbial communities from Yellowstone Lake, YNP, Wyoming, USA - YL17G13_40 | ecosystem: Environmental > Aquatic > Freshwater > Lake > Sediment | place: USA: Wyoming | collected... | reverse complement strand
ACCGGGATAAAAAAGACAAATTCGCATCTACTGTTATGGGGCCTGTCAAATGTTCGGGAGGAAGTTTGAAAATATTCCAAAAGTATATATGCGTGATCAAACAATCACACAAATTTCTTGATAAGAAATGAATCAAGATACACTACTATCTTTGAAGGATGTCAAAGTTCACTATCCAACTTACAGAGGTCTAGTTCGTGCTGTTGATGGGGTATCCTTTGAGGTTCATCGAGGCGAAACATTTGGATTAGTAGGTGAGACAGGATGTGGAAAATCGGTTACATGTCTTGCGATCATGAAGTTGATCTCCTCGCCAGGAAGATCTGAAGGGGAGATTCTTTTTGAGGGAAATAATCTTCTGGCCCTTAACGAAGATAGATTGAAGAAGATAAGGGGAAAGGAGATATCCATGATATTTCAAGACCCTGCCGCCGCGTTGGATCCTGTCTTCAGAATTGGGGACCAATTGGTTGAAACGATTATGCTCCATCAAAAATTGAATAAGAAAGAGGCAAAAGAAAAAGCAATTGACTTGTTGAAAATGACAGAGATACCCTCGGCCTCAGAAAGAATAAGAGATTACCCGAATTATCTCAGTCGCGGTATGCTGCAGCGTGTTATGATAGCTATAGCGATTTCATGTAATCCTCGTCTGCTTATCGCTGATGAGCCGACGACAGCGCTTGATGTTACTGTACAAGCTCAGGTACTAGAGTTAATCAGAGATTTGAAACAAAAGATACAATCTACCATTTTGTTAGTCACCCACGATCTTGGAATTGTTGCCGAGACATGCGATAGGGTTGCCGTGATGTATGCCGGGAAAGTTACGGAAATTGCCGGTGTGAAGACGATCTTCGAGAAGCCGAAACACCCGTACTTTATGCGCCTACTGAGCGCTATCCCGAGAGTCGACAAGCCTGTACCCAGACTTAATGTCATTTCAGGACACGTTCCCAACGGAATCAACTTTCCCTCCGGCTGTCGATTTCATCCGAGGTGTGACTCAGCAAGGGAGATCTGCAAGGCGGAGATTCCAGAGCTCAGGGAAGTCGAGCCAGGTCACTGGGTTGCCTGTCACCTAGCATAGGAAGGGAAATCTAGGAATGAACACAACTCTGAAAGTCAAAAACCTTGTGAAGTATTTTCCAGTTGGAGGAATCTATAGAAAAAAAATGCTACATGCTGTCGATAATGTTAGCTTCAATGTTTTGAAGGGAGAAACCTTCGGTCTTGTTGGAGAGAGTGGGTGTGGGAAGACAACCCTAGGCAGATTGATATTGCGACTTCTTCAACCCAGCGCAGGCGAGGTTCGCTTCAAGGACGTCAACGTATTTCGGCTGAAGGGAATATTGAGCAGAAGAAATAGACGAGAAATGCAGATAATATTTCAGGATCCACTTTCCTCGCTGAATCCACGAATGAATGTACGTGATACTATCGGCTACCCCATGAAAATACATCACATGGCAAAAGAGGAGGAATTGGATGAGAAAATCTCTCAATTGCTCGAAAAAGTGGGTCTTTCCAGAGAATTCCTGAAGAGATATCCCCACGAATTCAGCAGCGGTCAAAGACAGAGAGTAGTGATCGCAAGAGCTCTTGCCCTTGAGCCGGAATTGATCGTCTTGGATGAACCTACTTCAGCGTTAGATGTATGTGTTCAAGCTCAGATACTAAATAATCTCAAGGACCTACAGAAAGCATCCAATATTACCTATGTGTTTATTTCTCATAACCTGGCAGTGATAAGATACATGTGTGATGTTATCGCCGTCATGTACTTGGGCAAAATAGTTGAATTGGCTCCAACGGAAACATTATTCGGCTCTTGCCGACACCCGTATGCACAGGCTTTGATTTCGGCTATTCCGATTCCGGATCCAGAAACGAAACGTAAACGAATTCCCTTAAGTGGCGAAATCCCAAGTCCTATTGATCCACCCCCGGGATGCCGTTTCAGCAAGAGGTGTCCCAAAGCCACTTCCGTATGCTTCGAGAGTGAACCGGAGCTTGTTGAAGTTGAAAAAGAGCATTTGGTATCATGTCATCAATGAGTCAAGCCAATCGGAGACCATTGCCGCAACTACACGTTACTGTCTTTGATTGTGAATGATCCCGTGTTGAAATTCCCATCGTGTCATGCTATGCACATCTTTATGTGGAGTTCACATCTCTGAGAAAACAAAACGGCTGACCTTCCTACTCCTATCGATTTCATGCCACATCGAATATCATCTCTTTTTTCAATGTTTTTTTACGGCATTTTGTCCTGTTAGACGATATGTCAATTGATATGATGTATGACAGTTCGAATGAGATCATCAGAGGAGACGTTCTGGTGATCGGCTGGGATCGAAAAAGGGTCTATGACACTATCTTCGATTTGTTGATGAGAAGGGAGATAGATGTCAAGAGCTTGGTTTCGCATAGATTTCCATTCGAGCGAGCGGAGGAAGCGTTTAAGCTAATAGACGAAAAACCCAATGATGTAGTCAAAACATTATTGACTTTCACGTAGCGTGTCTTGAATAGGAATGCGTTACACCTCATTTCTTGAGGTTAATGATTTCTCGGCGGCCAAGGCAAGTTCAAGCGCGTATTTGGCATCTGCAGAGGATTGGAATTACCAGAGACCCCATCAAGGAATCGGTTATCTCTATCCAGCCGACATATACTATAGGGACAGATGTAGGTAGCTAGAACAAAGAGAAACAGTTTTCAAATCATTTAAAGCATACTATGCCTTATTGAATTCGTTCGATCCGGAGGCACACAACCATGGAAATGTCACATGAACTTGACCTGCTTTCTCGTTTGGTGGAGATAGACACGAATGCAAACACGAAGACCGGTTATACTGATTGCTCCGAACTGATAAGAAAAGAAGCCGAGGACATTGGACTCAAGACCAGAGTCTATGATTCACGCGATATCTCGGAAGACAAGAAGCCCCGTCCATGCATCGTGGCCGATTTGGATGTTGAAGGCGAACAGAGGCTTCTCTTAGCCGCACATTATGATATCGTGGCCCCCGGAAAAGGCTGGAAACAATCTCCGTTTCAAATGAGAGTGGTCGGTGGACGCGCGTTTGGTCGTGGAACCAGCGACGATAAGGGCGCGATAGTTGCGGCTCTCTCAGCCGCCAAAGAACTCCTTCGTACAGAAAGCAAAGTGAATGTTTCGCTCTTGGTTACACCCGATGAAGAGGTCGGAGGCAGACTAGGTCTGGGATACCTGATGAGCGAAGTGGGAATCAAAGGTGATGCAGCGGTAGTGCTTGATTCAGGTCCCGATGCAGTATCGATAGGGGCAAGTGGAATAGTATGGGGGAAGGTGCTTGTGACGGGAAAACAAGGTCATGCCGGGGAGCCCCACAGAGCTCTAAATGCCATAAATCTGAGCATACCTCTGCTCGAAGGTCTTTCAGAGTACTCTAAGACACGTGAAAAAAGCTTGTCAAGAATTCCCGCCCCTCCAAATTCTCCTCACAAGTTTATTCACGGGAGATTCTCAATAACTATCTTGAGAGCGGGAGAAAAGGAGAACATAATACCCGGCGAGTGCGAGGCACGGTTCGATCTTCGAACTAATCCTGATGAGAATGCTGGAGAAGTGAAACGTGGACTAGAAAGGTACTTCAGAAAATTGACACGCAGACTTCATTTGAAAGCCAGCCTAGAGTATGAGTATGAGTATGAGTTTCCTAATTACTTCACCAATCCCAACCAACCCATAGTCAAGAAGCTTGTCAATGCTGTGAAGTCAACCTCTGGCAGGGCACCGCGAATAGCTGGAGAGTTCGGAGGTAATGATGGACATTATTTCGCAAAACAACGGATACCTGTTGTGTGCTACGGTCCCAGTCGTGCTGACAATCGTTACCACGGCATAGATGAATTTGTCTACATTAAGGACCTTGATCTGACAAGAAGAACAATCGTCAACCTGTGCCAACAATGGTAGGTTGACAATCATCCATTCGAGCAGAGCAGTCTTCGATAGTGAATCTTCTCAACCCCGCCAGGGGGGTTAGAAAAATAGCACGGCCTACTTGAGGCCGTGATTAACTACTTACCTTCCATGACTATCATTGTCAGCGTACTTCTGACGTACTCGAGTCTTCGAACCTTGGTGACCACAATTTGCTTAAGCTCTCGGACGTCGTTTGTCTCGACCGCGGCGATAGACATAGCTGAAGATAAGCTTGGAAGAGATCTTGGAGATGTACTTGGGCTACCTCACAGACTTGATCTGATTGTTCAGAAAGATGCTGGGAAGAGTTTCACCAAAGCTAAGCCCGACATTGTAGTCCACGCCACGTCATCAAGCCTTAAGCAAGTGTATTCGCTGATAATCGAATGCATCAGATCAGGAACGAATGTAGTCTCGACATGCGAGGAACGCGTCTACCCATACCAGAAAAACAAAGCCATTGCCAGAAGACTGGGTAGACTAGCTGAGAAGCATGGAGTTTCTGTTCTGGGTACGGGAATAAATCCTGGCTTCCTGATGGACACTCTACCCATCACAGTCACTGGCACTTGTCTGGATGTCAAACATGTGAAGATCACACGAATGACGGACTCCAGCAAGAGAAGGATACCGTATCAGGAGAAGATTGGAACAGGCCTTTCCCAACAGGAGTTCAAAAAGAAGATTGGAAAAGAGATAACTGGACACGTCGGTCTGAATTCATCAATTGCGATGATAGCAGATTCCTTGGGTTGGATGCTTGATGATATGATTGAATTGCCGCCAGAACCCGTGATAGCCAAGAGAATCATGAAGACGGCGTACACAACTGTCGAAGAGGGACTCGTAGCTGGGTTGAAAAGTAGAGCATACGGCATCGTTGACGATAAGAAAGCTATTGAACTTGAATTTGTTTCTCATGCGGGAGTGGACGAGGAGTACGATATGGTCGAGATAGACGGCGTGCCTAAGATAAGACTAAAGATTGAAGGCGGAGTTCATGGCGATGTCGGGACTTCTGCAATGACAGTCAATTCGATTCTAAAAGTCATGAACGCCCCTCCAGGTCTGCATACGATGAATAGGCTACTAATTCCTTCCGACACACCACTCGAACTCAACAGATATGTAAGGTGATTTCAAAGCACTCTCGAATGAGGAAGACGAGAAGGTTCTCCCCAGGCCCCAGTTTGAATTACCCACAGTCAGAAACTCAGCGATTTCTCCAGTCATTTGTTCACGTTTCGTAGGATTCTGATTCAGATTCCAGTGTTGTGGAAATGGTCTCTCTCAGGATTCATTCAGAAGTTGTAAGTGAGCAAGCCAAGAACGACACCATTTTTTGCAGGGATCTTCTGTCAATGCGTTGCCGATTTTGCCTGATTTTGTCAACTTTGATAATGGTTTTAATGAAATAGTTTATATCGAATCCAGAATCAGTAGACCAAATCATGACTTTCACAAAAGTGGGAACGGATAAGTCACAGATAAGCACGCCGGCTCTTCTGATAGATCTAGATCTTTTGGAGAAGAACATCAGAACCATGGCGGACTACTATCGTGGAAGGAAGGGAGCGGCGCTATTGCCACATCAGAAAGGACATAGACTGCCAATAATTGCGAAAAAACAGATCGATGCCGGTGCGCTTGGCGTGTCTATGACGTCCTTGGGACTGGCAGAATACTACGTTATGTCCGGAATTGACAATATCCTGATCACTGCTCCAATATGCAGCGATGACAAAATTGCGCGACTTTGCAGCATCTCGAAACATGCCAACATTACAGCCAGTGTCGATAGCATAAAGAACGCCAGAAGGATTTCGGAGATAGCGTTGGCAAGCAACACGAGACTCAATGTCGCCACGGAACTGTATACGGGGGCGTTGAGTTCGAGTGGTGTGTCGGAAGGAATTAGTGGGTGTGGGGTAGAAATGGCAAGAACAAAAGAATTCGTGAAGGAATTGGAGAAGCTTAGAGGCATTAATTTCGTCGGATTGTGGTGGCACAATGCTGCCTTGAATGGGATCAAGAACTGGCAGGAAAGAAAATCTGTGCATGATAAGCAACTGGATGAAATAGCAGTGTTGAAAGATGAGATTGAGGATGCGGGAACAGACGTCCGTATGTTGAGCGGAGGATATACCTGTACGTGGAATATCACTCCTGAATATGACCGGCTGAGAAACGTACAGGTTCAAGCGGGAAGTTATGTTTTCAGTGACTGGTGTTCACATGAGCTGGAGGGGCTTCAAGTTTTTGACTGTGCTCTGACGGTTCTAACCAGATGCATAAGCAGACCAAGACCCAATGAAGCAGTGTTTGATTTTGGCATGAACTCCTGTTCAGACGAGCATACGGACGATTATCATAATGTCATTGGCCCGAAATTCAAGAATCAAGAAGGTCTAAAGAACATATACGAACGAGAGGAAACCTCGTTAGCGAATGTTGAATCTGCTGGAAGAGCTGTGGATGTCGGTGATGTTTTTGAGTTGATTCCACCGCATTCTGATACAACAGCCAAATTGTATGACAAGTACTATGGCATCAGAAACGACAAAGTGGAAGTTGTTTGGAACAACTATGGGCGAGGTCTTCTTTGATCGAGTCTGGGGCAATGACTAACCGTTATGAACGTCAGATACGGGAGCGGCATCTGAATGACCAAGGCAACTATATATCTCCAAGTAAATCAAGACCTCGGGAAAGTATTTTATTATGTTGACGTGTGCGATATTGACATTGGATATGTAGAGTTAGACTGGTCTGTCTTAACTGCAAAACTTGAGTTATTATTAAAAATGTGGAAAAGAGAGGCTACTCCGCTTCCGCAGTCTTAAGCTCAGTAATTCCTAGCATCTCGACATCGAGGGGGAAGATCGGTCGTCTTAGTTTCTTAAAGGGCATACTTGCTAAGCGTCCCGTGTTTAGCCCAGGCGTATCGAGGAATATGACATCCTTGGCTATAGGCCCATGGCTGGCAGTGAAGTGAGTCTCGCCCTTGATGACGATGACCTTTTTATCAGTTGGCTCGATGCCCAGGCTACGGTAACCTTCGAGGTCAGTCATGTAGTGCCGCTCCGACGTTACGATGATGTCGATACCGCTAACCCGGAGCACAACTGTCCGCCCCATATCCGATTCCCCACCTGGTTCCATAGGCCCCTTCCTGATGTATTTGCCATCTGAGACAATCTTGACTAGCCCCGTGACCTTGATTGGTTCACCGTGGATCTTGTCTATTTTTCCTCCGAGGTTTAAAGTAACCTCGTTCCCCACACCCGCCTCAATAGCCTTCGTCACCGCCTCCGGATCGTGTATCGTTGAGAGGACTCCGTTCTCTATTCCAGCTTCTAGCAGCGCCTTGAGGACGATTGTGCCTTTGCTGGTCCCGCCCCCTCCAACAACATCTCCCGTGTCAGCTAGTACAATGGGTCCTTCTTTAGCCAGCTTCACTCTTTTAATCCCCTCTTTAACCGACACATAGCCTTTCAAAAGGAAATCCCGTCGCAGACTCCAAGAAAGATCACACAGTTCGTCGGCGTACTTCTCTGCCAACTCTTGATTATCATTAGTAGTGACGATAATGCTCATGCCCGGGAACTCAATATCAGAAAAGCAGAAGCCTTGCGCGACCGTGATGGTCTCGACCCCATCTATAGTCTCCATCTCATGAACACGATCCATAATCGTTTTCATAGGATGATAATTCGTGTTTGTTCTCAAGGGAATCATGGGTGGCTGTCTGAACGCTTTCGTTGGCTTCAGGCTGCCGTCAATAAGCCGCTTCATGACTCGTATAGCCTCAAGAGACCGCTCATATCCATCAACATGAGGATGAGTATCGTAGCCAATGAGGACATCAACGATATCCACCATTATTTTAGTGTAGTTAGAATGAAAATCAAAAGTAGCTATCAAGGGCATCTTGTCTCCGACAAGATTTCGCACCTCGGATACGATATGATCCTCAATGTGGTCATGGCTCTCACTAACGCCAGCGCCATGCAGAATAAGCACGACGCCGTCAAAGGGATGTGCGTCCTTTATTCCTTTCAGAAGCTCTCTAACCAAAGTGTCCAAGGCCTCTTTGGTTATAGTACCGGAGGGAGAACACTCGGCGTAGATTGTTGGTATTGGTTCGTAGCCATGCTCCGAGCAACCATCGATAATACCAGTAATTTGATCTCTTGATCCTTTGAAGCGTTTTAGGATCTCCTCCCCACGGATGACTGTGAAATCTTTCAGTTCCGTAGGATAGGGAGAGAAAGAGTTTGTCTCGTCCGAGATGCCTCCGAAAACTATGCGCGTATCTATCACCAAAATTAACTTTCTACTATGTTACTATTAAATTAACTTTCAACTATGTTACCAATTGGAGTCGCTTGTGCCGAAAACAAGTTTGAGTGGCCGTCACTAGAATAGATATGGGCTCGAAAAGTAGCAAGACTATCACTTCAGGGTCTGGCACATTCACCATTCGCAACGACTCGATGACCTTACGTAGCGCCTGGTTCCTTCGAGCGCTTCTCGGAAACTTGCGTTTCTCTGTCATAAGATTGAGCTGCCCAACATATCGTCTTTCTTCTTGTTCATCGAGACCGTAGCAATGAGTTTGAATCATTCATTTGTGATTGCATTCAAGACTTCGCCAATCAAGAGAGGGCTTCTGCTCGCGGGGTATATGAGATTCATATACAAACGCTTTCGTCTTTGCTGCAAATTCTTCCCTCACTTTCTCTAGTTCTTCTGGTTTTGTGATCAAATCTATTCCGGTGAGAGCCAACGTCTTGGCCGCCAGGAGCATACCCTTGTGACCAATACTCATACCCGAGCTTGCGGTTTGCTGCCAGCTGTGAAAATGAACGCCCAATGGCGTGGTGGCTGTTAGAAGATTTGTTGTCGGAGCTATCCAACTCACGTCACCTACATCCGTAGACCCTGGATTGATCTGATTTTCATCTTCAGCATCACATATCGTATCATCCAGCAGCTTCTCCAGCTTTTCTTCTTTCTTTGGTATCATAGAATTCAGTATCGTGTCTCTTCTATCTTGATACGTTATTGACTTCACGAGTTCCTCGGCGAACTTCAATTCCTCCTGAGACCATCTCGGGGCTCCAATCTCCTTCATATTTCTCATCATTATTGCGCCAAGAGCCTTGTTCGGAAGTGTATCATAACACCCTGACAGCAATTTAGTTTCCATCTTGGCCTCTGTCATGAGACACGCTCCCTTTGCGATATTCACCAGACGTTCGTTGACGCGTTCAACCTCGCGTCGCTTCGGCGCCCTGACGTAGTACCAGACCTGTGCGTAATCAGGCACCACGTTGGGTTCTTTTCCACCATGTGTAATGACATAATGAAGACGGCACTTCTCACCGATGTGTTCACGGAGGTAGTTTGCACCAACATTCATGAGTTCGACAGCATCCAGTGCCGACTTGCCCTTCTCAGGATTAGTAGCTGCATGTGATGCTACTCCATGAAAAATAAATTCAACAGAGTTCATAGCATTCGTTGATGACATCATGACTGAGTTGCAGGTGTCTGGATGCCACACAAGCGCCACATCAAGATCATCGAAAAGTCCCTCCTTCGCCATAAAGGCTTTTCCCGTGAGGGTCTCCTCTGCGGGGCAGCCGAACAGTTTCACAGTGCAATTCAATCTCTTCTCTTGAATCGCTTCACGCATTGCTAGTGCTGCTACAAGAGATCCTACACCCAGAAGATTGTGACCACAGCCATGGCCAGCATCATTCTCTCGAAATGGTTCACGTGTTGGCTGTGCTTTCTGGGACAGTCCGGGAAGCGCATCGTACTCGGCCAATAGGCCAATCATGGGTTTTCCTGATCCATAAGCTCCGACAAACGCTGTCGGCATACCCGCAACGTTAGAGTCAACTCTGAATCCAGCCTTCACCAGTTCCTCGGTGAGTAGTTTCGACGATTTGTATTCTCGAAGTCCTAGCTCAGCCAGTTCCCAGATTCTGTCACTAAGTAAGATAGCTCTCTTCTCATTTCTCTCGATCCAATCCAACGCAACTTGTCTGGACATCTCACACTCCTTTCCAAGCATCTACTATCATGTTGAAGTCTTCTTAAGATTTCTCTATCTCCAAAGTAAGACTGCAGTGACCGTATCGAAGAGAGAAACGTTTCAGGATTTGCCAAGACACAGGACCTCCCTACTTGGTCTTCATGCTTCGTGAATTTCTTAGACAACATGAGGAAGGCGTTCTTCACATCAGGCCGCGGCACAATTTGTCACGCGCTAGACACTTGACATAATTAAAGCAATGAATTCTGAAAATGGGTACCAACACCAAATCATCTCATGAAAACAAAGGAAAAGACAACGAATGGCTTTTTCATTATGGGAGTGGTGTTCAGACACAATATTCTGGAACTAAGGAAAAGCTGGTTCTATGAAAGAGCGGAACTAGAGATCACTGGAACAAGATGAAAGGTAGAACCTTATTTGTTGGTGGTGCAAAACATAGCCTTGAATCCATCAGACAAAGTTCGAACGGATGCCGGGTAAGGCAATAGCAAGGCGTAGTGAACATATGAGTGCTAAAGATGTTGAAGATCTACTCAAGAAAACTGGCATTAAAACACCTTTAGAGAACGTGACCAGGGCATACAGAGCGATGGAAATGATATTGAAAGGCACGTCTTCGAACAACTGCAAGTTCTGCGGACAGACTATGAATACAAACAGTATATTCTGCGACAGATGTGGCAAGGCTCAAGCATAGAATCGCGATAAGATGAAACCTAGATCGTGGACCTAACCTTCCGCTTAGGATCAGAGCCTTGACGTCGCCCCAGGCTCAAGGATCTCAGACTCTGCTGATCCAAACTGGTCCTACCGTAGGATGCCGAGCATGTCGGAGGCTACGCTCTGTCATTTCGTACTCAAAATCCCGCCAACACAAGCACTACGCAAGCTAGGAGAACTACAACCGTCGACTGAATAATGATGGGGAATGGCATGATTGATCCAAGAGATCCGGCCATTCCTGCCCCGACCGCGAAACCTAAGTCTGAAGACATCCAAAGAAAGGCCATTGCTATCGGTAATTCTCTAGATTCAACATTGTCTGCCAGAAGTGCAGATGAGGGAGGTACCCTTAGACCCCAAGCAGCGCCATAGATCACCATCCCGATAGCGAGCAACGAGAATTGTCCTGTATGAGCGAATATCGTAAACGCAAGAACACACATGCACATAGAGAGTAGGAGAGGTTTCTTTCTCCCGATGATGTCTGACAGTCTTCCGCTAGGTATTCTAGTCAATGCATTTACTCCGCCGAAGACGGAGAACAAAACGCTAATCGCGGACGCCGAAAACAACAGCTCTCTCTTGCCATACACGGGAAAAAGTGTTCTGAACCAACCGTCACAAATAAAGAACAATAAAGTCATGACGACCAGAACGAGCACGACTCTTTGGCGAAGGAGTGTTACTATTTGGCTCGATGTTTTGTTCTTTCCAGTTTCTCCTCTTTCTACTGAACTGAATGCGCGACCATCAATAATGTGAGTCGACTTCAACTTCATGATCGGGAGTATGCATGAGAGAGGCAAAATGAGTATGACAAGAAAGAACAATCTGTAGTCCAGAAACCAGATCAGAACACTCGTCATAAGCGGTCCTAGGAACATTGCCAGTCCAATCGAGGAATAGTATTTGCCTGAAACGCTGCCACGTGTCTCGGGATCGGCTAGATTCAAAACCGTTGAAGCTGCAAGTGGGCCAAATGATCCCGTTGCTAAGCCGTTCAGAACTACAGCCATAAGGATCCACCATACGGATGACGCCACATAATACAGAATCAAAGAAACCATGTACAGGGCGCATGAAACTAACATGACACGCTCAGCACCTAGACTTTTCCCAGCTGACCCGAATGGGATCCTAACCATCATGGTCACGAATGACAGAACACTCAGAAGAAGACCGACTTCAACAAGAGTTGCACCAACATTCAACGCGTAGAGTGGAAAAATTGGGGCAATCATCTCCCCTACAACATAGAAGGCGAATGTGGTTGTCGTAAGAAGCAAAATCTTCTTCTGCGCACTCAAGCCATTTCTGTCCCATCATCTAGTCTGCTCAATTCTTGCCATGGCAAAAGTTGCTTTTGACACGCCCCCTCAACAGGGAAGGCACGATTGCCAAGATGACTAGCAAGACAGACATCTGAAGAGCATATCGAAGTGCAGAGAGAAAAGCACCAGTTTCCGCAATTGTCGTAACCGTCCCTTGTGCTATTTGTGACAGCATGTTGTATGGCATAGCTAGACTCATGAAGACGAGAGACAGAGGAGCGCTCACAGCGGCGGCGGTATAGATCAATGTCATCCTTACCCCGTTTGCGACGCCTCTCCTTTCGAATTGGACTTCGCTCATGATTGAGCTTACATTTGGAGAAGCAAAAAGCCCTCTTCCTACTCCAAAACATGCTAATCCGGCTATCACACTAGTGTAGCTTGAGTTCTGATTTAGTGTACTAAGCCAGAAGATAGCAGCTGCACTGAAGAGAAGCCCTAAACTGCTCAATCCTCTCGCCCCATAGTGGTCGGACAATCTTCCACTTATCGGCCCAACCACCAATACGACTGCTTCCATCGGAATGAACATCAATCCTGCCGTCAATGGATTTAGATGCCGTACCAATTGAAGGTAGAATGTTATTGCGAAAGGGACTGTACTGTACGCTAAGCAGTTCAAGAAACTCGCAATGTTTCCTGCGGTAAAAAGTCTCATCTTGAATAGATCAAGGTCGAGTGCAGGATACTGCATTCTCTTCTCCACTAAGACAAAGATAAAGAAAACCAGAAGACCGCCAATCAGAAGTGTTAAGATTAGAGACACGGTTGTGCCTTGAAGAGTCAAGGCAATCAAGATCGACGTTAAACCACTGCAGTACAGAGTTGTTCCAAGAAAGTCAAACTTCTCTGTGATGACACGTCGTGTTTCTGTCAACCTCATATGAGCCCAGAGAGTTCCGAAGATTCCTACTGGAACATTTACGAAGAAAATGAATCTCCAGCCCAGTAGTTGGACTATTAACCCGCCTAATGTGTAGCCTGTGATCGCACCAACATTCCATGCCATGAAATTAAGCCCCAACGCCATGCCAAGTTCCGAGAGGGGAAATGCATCAGCCACAAGCACAACACTGTTGACGAAGAGTAAGGCTGCGCCAATTCCTTGGATCAATCTAAAGAACACAAGTTGTCCGCCTGTTTGTGAGAAGCCACATAACAAAGATGCAACAGTAAACGTCGCAAATCCTAGAGTGCAAAGCCTGACTTTTCCAAATAAGTCACTGACTCTTCCAAAGGCCACTAGGAGAATCGCGGTGGTAAGAGCATATCCAGCAACAATCCAAATGCCTTCAACTAGCGTTGCGTTCAAGTCGTGCAGAAGAGACGGTAATCCAATGAACACTATATTCTCATCCACTGAAGCCATAAACACGCCGACTGTTGTGACTGTCAGAACTAACCATTTGTGTTGCGTTGCAATCAATCCTGAGATTTTTCATTCGTAAGCATGAACTCTCTTACATTAGTCTATGGGGCTTTGTCTTTCTCAGAGGAGTATTCAATGCTGCATATATATCGTATCCAAACAAAGGCCCGCATTTATGCAATCTAGGAAGGGGAAATGGACTGTTGCCATAGCAATGCTGCTGATAGGGCTGATAGTTGGATCAGCCGCCACATACACGCTTGCAGGGACTAAAACGGCTGCACCTCCAGTCACACCTCGAGTCACCGAGTATACCATTGGAAATATTCTATGATCAAATGACAAGCTGAAAATGGCGATTGGTCGAACTGCAATCTGATTGTCTATGACCCATGGTTTCGGAATCGCCTTCCCGACACCTAATAACGCTGATTCAGGAGGATTGATTATTGGGGTGAAGATTTCTACATCGAACATTCCAAGATTGCTGATGGTGAAGGTAGATTATGGAGTCCTATCGAAAGGCGCATACCTGTTGAGCTGGGGGGCAAATGTTGGGTCAGAAACCGGGCCTGTGCTCGGAGGTTACGCGGGCGGACCTGAAGGCACTGCCTTGGTTAATGCGGCTTACAGCATACTAGGCACGGTCATCCAGAAAGCCTCCTACCAACTATCATTCCCGATACACTACAGGTTCGGATGTACCACGGACAGAAAGATCCTATGGGGTATCAGCCTGAGCAGTCAGGCGATAACTAGGAACTCAAGACTTCCTCTGTTCATAACTGGCATAGCGGCCTCTGGTCCAATGACGGAAATGGTACTTTACGAGACGGCTGCTTGGGTGATCGCGGCCGTGGCCTCAGGAGCTCACATAGAGGGAGCAGGAGTGTGCAAGAACACTCATATTGATCATTTTACTCCCATGGAACCCGGATTTGCAGCCGAAGTCGCATACGCAGCGACCGGCATCAATAGAACTTTCGCAAATGAACTCGTGAGGACGCTCTTGTCTAGATATGAAGAGAAGCTCAATGATCCCCCGCTCGGCAAGAAATATCAGGAATGTTACAACGTAGAGACAGGAAAACCCTGTGAAGACTATCTCCGACTGTACTCCAGAATAAAGACGGAGTTGGAGGATCTAGGGTTGAAATTCAAGTACTGAAGGGGTCCTCGCAAAACCAAATTGATGTGCCCCACTCAATCACACAACCGAAGTCCCGATATCGATTTTTCCTCGGGACATGACTGGCCGACCTTGCAAGCAACGTCCCCCTTTTGGCCGATGGCCCGGCAACCATGCATTTGGAAAATGTTAAGACTTTGGCGTTTTCAGCAGACCAGGCTTCCGGTATTGGACACCGTTCGGAAATAGGACCTCACCACTGCACGAACGCTGGAGACACCTGACAATATATGAGCAAGGGGGCAATTCATATATGACCATCAACTAGCGATTGTCGTGCGGGTGAAGACTTGCCCCAAAAACAGGACATATTGGACAGGCTTCGCAGCGGCGTCATTAGCGGGGATGAGGAGGCCGTAAGGCTAGCGACTCAGGAAGCGATCGCCAAGAATGTCGATCCGATAGAGATTGTTGAGAGAGGCCTCATCCCGGGAGTAGCGGAAGTCGGTGCCAAGTTCGAGAGAATGGAAGCGTACCTGACAGACATGATGATGAGGCCTCTCTCAA
>Ga0315294_10004537_pt1 | contig 15165 bp, 17 predicted proteins | sample YL17G13_40_MG_FD_203626 | JGI IMG/M metagenome (GOLD analysis project Ga0315294, IMG submission 203626) | Sediment microbial communities from Yellowstone Lake, YNP, Wyoming, USA - YL17G13_40 | ecosystem: Environmental > Aquatic > Freshwater > Lake > Sediment | place: USA: Wyoming | collected... | reverse complement strand
GACCGGCTTAAAATCACCTGTTCTTAGCCTTCTCCCACTCCTTCGCCTTGCCCTTCTTCACCGCACTGCTGGAAAGAAGCCCCCACTCCTCCTCAGGCATCTCCAAGAGGTCTTTTAACGGCTCCCAAGCATGGTCCCTCACTATCTGTCCCTGCCTTATTATATCTCCAGCCACAGCGCCCTTGAGCCCGAAGAACTCAGGAGGAAGATGGTCAGGATCTATATTTTTCTGGATATATGTAATAACATGCCTTAGAGACTCCACTGATTGCTTGAAGGGGTCATCCCCCCCTCCTCTCTCATATATCACATAGCACAGCTTGTCCCTCCCGAAACCTGTCCTGTAAAGATACCATAACAGCTTGTAAACCCTGACATCCCCAAGCTCCAAAGGGAGGTGCGCATGCCCGGGGTTGGGGGCGTTCGCATGCACTGCAATCGCAAGAGTCCCGAAGTCAGGAATCTTCTTCAGGATATCCTCCATGTCCTTTATGGGGTCCACGCCCTGCGTGGCCATGTGCTCAAAATCCACCAGCATCCAGACCTTGTCCGTCTTGAGACTCTTGCGTATGTTCTTTATGGCCACGTATATCTGCCTTTGCTGCCACAGGACAAACAATCCCGCATGCGAAGGGTCCCTCGCATCAGGTGTCTCGAAGGTGAATTTAAGATTTTTTGCAATGTCTATAAGCTCCTGCTTACCCTTGATCTCCTTCGCTATGAAGTCATTGTTCATCCACTCGAATATCTTTTTCACATGGCCTTCAAGGTATTTTGCGCCAACAGTTCCGTAGAAGAATTCCTTGAAATCCCTGTCATTCTCTTTTTGCGCCTTGTAAAATGCATCATCAAGCCAGTTAATATCATCATAATTTATTTTATATTTTGTCAGCTTGTCCTTGTATAGTTCAGCCATGTCAACCCATATGGGATCCTTTCTGAAGAACATATAATGTGCCATTATAATGTAGCCATCAATAACACCAACTCCTGCGGCCCTCAGCTCTTCTGTTTCCCATCTGCCACCCCTTTCCAGCTTTTCCATTACCTTCCTTCTTATGCTATCATCAATTATTTCCGAATATTCTATTGAAACTTTCTGCTGGACTTCCTCTTGTATTTTCTTTATCTCATCCGGTGTAACCTGGCTGAGGTCCCTTCCTGTTTTCTTGGCCAATTCCTCAACCCTTTTCCTTATCTGTTCATTGCTGTAAGCTTCCCCTCTTACTATTTGGGCTTTAGCACCAGCTTCCTGCCTCTCCTTTCCTGTCAATATGTCTCCATAATAATCCATAGTCCTTTCCTTCACGAACCATTCCCTCAGTCTTGGTTCCTCCTTAAGTATCTCGGATATGAACCTCCCCTCATGGTCGCAGAAGGTCATTGTCAGCTTCCTCCCCGCATAAGTCATGAGCTCCAGCCATATGTTCAGGCAGGCATGGAAGTTCACGTATTTCCCTCCCGCAAAAACAGCGGAGCGGATGGACTTCTGCATATGGTCGTGCGCGTCTCTCCACTCTCCCCTCTCAGGAACTTCGAAGGGCATGGTAAGGGAACCATGAATCAGGACCTCAAGCGCCTGCTTCTTTGCTATGTGCCTGAGCTCAGTCCCCTCGGTGTCCGTAATCTCATGCGGGACATCCAGCGCAATCTCTATGGCTGACGTTCCGCGCGTGAGGCCATAGCCAAGCTTCCTCACAGCAGTCGCGAGCTCCTCACCTCTAGCAATGTAGTAAAGGCCGCTTGTGACTCCCAGCTTGAATGGCATAATTATCTAGTAATATATTCGTTTACGGAATAATAATACTTTCCAGAAAAGCGCAGAAATCTACTCTATGCCCATAGCATCTTTTATAAGATCAACCATCTGCTTGTAGTAGAAGCCGCTCGCACGGAAGTACATCTTGCTCAGCCTCTCAAAGAACACGGGCTCGTAGGGCCCAGGCTTCACGAAGAACCTGACAAACCTCATGGCAAGATTGGGCCTGAAATCATCACCGTCAGAAACGTATTTCGGCTTCAAGCCGCCCCAGCGGGACGAGCCTTCTTTCTTCTCCTTCTTGGCTTTCTTCTCCTCAAACTCCTCCTCCACTTTCCTGAACACATCCTCCTCGATGCTCCTTGCCCCTATTATCTCGTCCATGTATTTTTCCATGTACTTGTTTCTTGCATAGATTTCCAGGAGGTGGATGAGCAGGCTGTTCTGGGACAGCATCCAGATTTTCAGCGGAATGAACATTATGTTATCCATCTCCACACCTTCCGGAGGGGGGCTCTTAAGCGTGTTCAGAAGAATCTTCACGTCAAAAAACAGGTAGTATAGGGCCTGTGGTTCCATTGGGGTGCAGTGGTACTGTTCGTAATTCAGGGGATTAATGGCATCTGCAAGTATGTCCTCTACTTCCTTGTCAGTAATAGTTATGCCATAATGCTTCTCTATCTTTCCCTTCCAGTGCCTTACAAAATCATCATAAGGGTTAACAATGAAACCCTTTCCTTTTTTCTCAAGCATGGCCTCAGGTTTCCCTCCCTCAACAGGCTGGAACGGCCTCCACACCCACAGCCTTACTGATGTCCATGCATCCATGGTACCAAATCCGGGGGTTGCAAAAGCACTCCCTACATAGAAGCCTCTGTTGCCCTTGTTTTCCGTGCCTTCTTTCATAGCCTTGTATTTGGCTATGTAGGGCCTGAGCCAGTTCCTGTACTCATCTACAGACCTGCTCCTTGCCTTGACCAGTGTCTGGATTCTCGCGTACCTCTCCTTCACGGTTGGCAAGAACAGGGTTTTCCATTCCTTGTAGAGCTCATTCTTGGTTTTCAGAACAGTCGCCTCTGCCTGCGAGACATCCAGATCCTTCCTTATCTCGCTGACATCCTCCCATTCATCCTTCATCCTTATGAAATCCGTTATTATGGTAGGCCACCTCTTGGCCATGGTAACCAGGGAGTATCCTTCTCCTGTGAAAGCATCCACCCTGTCCACAAAAAGCGACCTCATGACATGCTGGTCCTTCTTCCCCTTGACAAAGTAGTCCAGTATCTCCTTGTACCTCCTGGCATCGTGCTTGAGGAGTTCATAATCAGCAACAGCCTGCGCCACGGACGCGAGGCTGGATTTTATCGCGCCTTCTATCCTCTGCTTCTGGCCAAGCATCTGATTGTAAAGCTCTGTATAGTTCGGGTTTATCTCAACCCACTCATCAACCTTCCTGAGGAAATACCTCATCTTGCCTACCCTGTGGGTGAAAGTCCAGAAAACATTTGAACCGCTTCCCCTGAGGCCTGTATAATCCAGGGTTATTGTCATCTCCCTGGGCCAGCCCATCACGGCATAGCCTACAGGGTTCTCCCTAATAACCCAGTCCTGAAGCTTGTCCACCACAAGCCCTTCAGGCTCCACAAGCTTGTCCTCAAGAAACGACTGCTGTTCCATAATTAATTATTGTCAGGATTGGTTAATAACTTACGGGAGAAAAATGAGCGCAATACCTATTATTCCTGCAATGAAGCCGAGTATAACACCGTTCCATCCGTAAGGATCAGGCTGGTGCTCCTTGGATGCAGGAAAGAAGAAAACCATGAAAGCCGCAAACAGGAGGAGCAGTATCCCGACAATTATGCCAATCCATCCGAACATAATAACTACTTATCCTGCGAGAAATAAATATATGCTGACAGCCACAATATAATATAAGGGAATGTTATGGTTTTTGCAAGGTCTAAGCTCACGATGGAAGACAACTGCTTCGAGGAGGAGCCGGGAACAGTGGAGATGAAGTTCGTGGGGCCCAATGTCACAAAAATCTACAAGAAGATGTACGAGTCCATGAAGAACGTGTTCCGCTGCTCTGACGCTGACATACAGGAGACCGAGTACAGCTGGGGGAAATCCGAGAGAGGAGACAAGTTCAACATAACATGGTGGATGCATAAGGACATGGACATATTCACTTATTTTTACATAAGCTTCAGGCTTTCGGGAGAAGGGACTGACAAGTCAGGCAGCGCCAAGATTGCTGTGAGAGGCCTTCTGAGGACAGAATATCCCCAGGACACTGTCTGGCAGAGGTCGCTGTTTTACGAGATGCTAAGGACTTTCTGGCACAGGGCTTTCTACCACAAGAAGAGGGAGGAATACGCTGAGGAGTGCAGGCATTCCGTCGTACTGTTCGAGAGGAAGATGAAGGAATTCTTCCATGAGATATCTGCAGCCCAAAGCCAGGTAGAGGAGCACATCCCAACATCCTAAAGCCAGCCGAAGGTGCTGGAGCACCTTCTTTCGTTAATCAAGGCGAAATTTCGAGGAGAATATGAGTTCTGAAAATCCAATGTCAAAGGATTTTTGCGAGGGATGTGACAGGAGATGCTGCTCTATGCCCGTTGTTCTCCATCATGAAAAGGAGAACATAGCCAGGGCAAACAGGATGGGCTTCCTCCAGCAGAGGAGGATTTTTAACAAGCGCGGGGATTACTACATTATAAAAGGAGAGATATGCCCGTTCCTGAAAGACGGGAACTGCTCTATAGAGGAGATAAAGCCGCTGAACTGCAGGATATTCCCGCTCGCTCTTACAGACCAGGGAAAGGATGCAGAATGGGAAGTCTCGCCTGAGTGCCCCTCATCCCATAAGGTTTCATATGAATTCGTGGAGCATGCGAAAAATCTCGGCCAGCCCCTGCTTGAAAAGCACAGGGAGAAAGGGCCCCTGACTTAAGAGAAAGAAGCAGGCCTCCAAAGACAGAAGGCGTCAAGAGACGCCTTCAGGCAAGTAGCTGCTTCCAATTCACAATCGAATGAAGGTGTTTTCCTTATATTCCATACGGAACACCTTCAAGAGAACTGTGATATCATGGTGAAAACAGAAAAAATCAAGATAATTGATGACTGCCTGGTGCCTGACAGGTTTGTATGGCTCAGGTATACAGGTCACAACCCGTGGGGTGTGGCCAAGCACATAACCAACAGGATAAGACCTTTCTTCCACGTGAGCGCTTCCGGAACCAATAATGGAAGGATAAACTGGGACGTGGTGGGGGAGAACATCTCTTTCTACTCTGTGTGGTGGGTAAAGAAAAGCCTGAGCGCCCACACCATGATGTGGGTTCACATGAAGGTTCTGGGCAAGAAATCCAAGTCAACCAATCAGGGAGAATTCACGTTGCAGATGAATGCCCAGCTGGAAACAGAATTCGGAGGCTGGGGCTTCTGGCTCAAGCCCCTATGGCTCATATATTCCTACCTCTTCTACCACAGGGTGAGGAGGAAGATGATAGAGAGATGCCGCAACAACGTGTACAACTTCAGGGAGGAGATAAAGAAGCACTTCAACCTCCAGACAGCCGAGGGCGTTCCCACAGCAACCGGAACCTACGGCTGAACAGTTAGAAAGAAGGTGTTCCCTCGCATCTGGCTTAAAACACCTTCAATCGAACAGTTGGGAGGAAGTAGGCAAAGCCTAATTCAATCGATTAAGGAATTTTATGGCCAAGGATATAGAGTTTCCCCCGCTTGTCCACTGGAGAAGCCTGCTCAAAGGGATACTTGGAGGAAGCCTTTTTGTCGGGGGCCTGGCAAATAACTACGGTCTTATAATCCAGGCCATTCTCGTGATATTCGGTTTTATCATACTCCTGGATGGGGTTATGGTCACGGGAAAGGGGGTTTTCATAGTTATCTGCCTCCTCTTTGCAATAATCGCCGGAGCGGTCACGCTTGTGCTTTCTGCAACCGGCCTGGGAACAGCCTATCTGATTGTGGTTTTCATACTATCAGTTCTGCTTTATCCGGGCTTGTACATGAGACCCATGGAAAAGGTTATCAGAAAAAAGCCGCACGAAGGAACTCAAGAGTAATAGTATCTCCCGCTCTCCTTCTGTTCCTCATCTTTCTGTGAGCCGGGTTTGTTAGCCCGAGGCCTGCCTGTGTGAGGGTCTCTTCTGTATGTGACACCCAAGCTCTTTAGCAGCCTGTTCATCCCTTCCTCAAGCGCGCACGGCTTGAGGCCATGACCTTTCTTTCCAGGAATCCCCTCGAAAACCATGACCTTGTCCGAAACAGCATCCAGGAACTGCAGATCATGGTCCGCAACAAAACAGGGAGTCTCTTTGGATTCAGAGACTGTCCTTATTAGTTTCGCAACCCTCAGCCTCTGCTCCACGTCCAGGAAAGCAGAGGGCTCATCCAGGAGCAGGATATCCGCCTCTTGCAGAAGGCATGTGGAAATAAAGACTGCCTGCAGCTCCCCTCCCGAAAGCGAATGCATGGTGCGCAGGAAAAGCTTCTCCACTCCCAGGTTCCTTAGCAGGGTCCTGTCTTCTGTGGACAGTTTATCATTCGCCTTGTGAATGAACTGCTCAACAGAAAGGTTCTGGTCATCCCCTTCAAGCACAATGCGCTGTGGCTTATACACAAGTTTTCGATTCTGGAGAGAAGGCGTCTCTTGACGCCTTCCAGCCATCGTGAGTGGTTCCCCTTTGTCCGGCTTTAACAGTCCCGCAAGCATCCGAATGAATGTGGTTTTCCCTGTGCTGTTAGGTCCCAGTATCCCTATAACCTCTCCCTTGTGAAGAGTCCCTGGCTCTGTTTTTAGGGAGAATTCCCGGAAGCCTTTCTCGAATCCTGAGAACTCAAGCAGCGGCTTTGTCTTCTCTGAGGTCTTGGCAACCCTGCTGAATATTATAGGCTCAGGTCTGAATCTCACATTCTCCTCCTGTATGTAACCCTCAAGGTAAGTGTTTATCCCCACTCTTACCCCATATGGTTTTGAAACCACACCAAAAGTCCCCGGCTTCCCGTAAAGTATGTGCGTGTAGTCAGCCAGATAATCCGCTACCGCAAGATCATGCTCCACAACCATCACCACAGCCCTCTCAGCCAGCCTCCTAATCTCCTTTGCCACAAGCAGCCTCTCGTACGCGTCTAGGTAGCTTGAAGGCTCATCAAAGAAGTAGAAATCCGCCTCCTTGAGCATGGTGGCTGCTATCGCCAGGAGTTGTAACTCCCCTCCTGACAGGTCTTTTATCTCCTTGTCCAGCATTCCCTGTATTTTCAGGTTTTTCACAACCGCCTCGAAGTTAGCCCCGGATTTTTTCAGCATATCTGAGACCTTCCCCTTCCAGAGCTTGGGGATTATATCCACCTGCTGGGGTTTGTATGCGGAACGGACTTTCTGGAGGGAAAGCTTCTCAAGGTAGTCCTGCAGCTCTGTCCCCTTGAACCTCTCGATTATTTCTTCCCACGGAATCTCTTTCCTCTTGAGCAATCCCGTATTAGGTTTCAGGTTCCCTGACAGTATATTCAGAACAGTGGACTTCCCAACTCCGTTAGGCCCTATGAGACCTATGACCGAATTCTTTTTCGGGACAGGAATGCGATAAAGAGAGAAGAGATTCTGGCCGTACCTGTGTATGGGATTCTCTTGGAGCTCCGCAGGCAGGTTCACCACGTCTATCGCAGCTTTCGGGCATTTCTTCACGCAAATCCCGCAGCCTATGCAGAGCTCCTCGCTTATGAATGGCTTCTTGTCATTCTCAGAGACAGTTATGCAATCCTGTCCAGACCTGTTTATGGGGCATGACTTCCGGCACAGGTAGAAACCGCAAGCCTGGGGGCTGCACAATTCCCTGTCTATCACTGCAAGCCTGTTTGGTTTTTTCGCTGCCATGCAGGAATATTGAAGGAAGGGTTTAAATTGGAATTCCACCTGCCTCCAGCCACTTTACGTGTAAAAATAAAATCCCGCGACTTTTGCTGTCTTTCGTGGTTTTCCCATATGAAAGGCACCGAAAGGTTTATAAACCTTTCTATTAATTATTGTCATTAATTAGTGGTTAATATGCCCAGAAATAAAAACCCCAACTACCTGAACTTTGAGGAAGACCTGAATACCTACATCAAGGAAGACGAATTTCCAGACGTGAAAATCCTTCATGAGACAACGAAAGACGAGATTGAGAAGGTGAAGAAGGTCTTCTCCAGGACGGCCACACCCGCGCTTCTTGAGGATGACGTGGAGCCGCTCGAACGCAAGACTCCCAAGATAGTGGGAAGCCTTTTTGACAGGATTGTATTCTTAAGGGAGAGGATAGACGAGATCAGCAAGATGATGGAGCTCAGGAAGGACATACACAGCGAGATGACAAAGGAGATAGAGGCGGACGTGAAGGAGAAGGAAGAGATTGAGAAGCGCATGGTGGACATGACCGACAAGCGCAACTTCAAGATGGACATATCCGCCCTCAGGAAGGAAGGGCGGACTGAGACAGTCCGCTTCTGGAAGGACATTCTCGAGCTCAGGACAGAGCTTCAGGAGCTGCTTGAGCAGTACAAAACAGAGGCCAAGATAGTTGATATTTTCAAGGACATTGAGATGGACGGCTTGAATCAATCAAATCAAGCCGTCATTCGAAAACCGGACGGTGGCGCATGCTAGACAATCAGGAGAAGCTGGTATCGGAGGAGATAACCAGGTTGGTTCCTGTCCTGGGGAAAGACACAGCCTCCAGGATAAGCAGGGCATACCTTCTCGGAGACGAGACCGTGCGCGAGAGGATATGCGAGATGCTCGATACAGTGAAGGCAGCCGTGCTCATGAAGGATGAGCTGAAGGACTCGATTCTTATAGAGCCGCCTCCGGAGAAAATCGCGAGGGATGGACAGATTTCCCTGGGTGATGTAACTTACGGAAGAAAATCCATGTACCCGCTTAAGCTCAAGAAGCAGGCCCTGCTCACACACGTGGGAATATTCGGCTCCTCAGGATACGGAAAGACTAACATCTCCTATTGCCTGATAAAGCAGCTTTCCCAGGAGGGGGTGCCAGTTCTCATTTTTGACTTCTCCAAGAAGAACTACAGGGACCTGATATCTGCAGGCCTGGAAAACATTGACATTTTTACAGTGGGGAAAAACATCTCCCCCATAAAATTCAACCCACTCAAACCGCCTGAAGGCGTCCTCCTCTCCCAGTGGATGAAGGAATTCTCCTCCATATTTGACCATGCATACTGGCTGCTCGGAGGCGGAAGGCATGTGATTCTCAAGAGCCTGGACAGCGTTTTCAGAAGCAAGGAGAACCCGAAGCTTTCAGACGTGAAGGAGTGGCTGGAGAAATACGGTTCCACTAATATGCCCACCAGGGAAAGAAACTGGCTGGCCACCGCAGAGCGTCCCCTCGAATCCTTATGTTTCAAGGAGCTCGGACAGGTGTTTGACTGCGAGCAGGGAATATTGCCTTCGCAATTCTTCCAGCCAGGTAAAATCACGATTCTGGAGCTTGACGCCCTAGACAACAGCGACAAGTCCTTCTTCATAGAGATAATCCTCCAGTGGATAAGGGACTGGCTGCTCGCCAGCGGAACCAGAGAAACCTTGAAAGGAGTTATAATCCTTGAGGAAGCGCACCACGTGCTCAACAGGGAGAAATCCAAGAAGCTCGGCTCCGAGAGCGTGATAGACCTCATATTCAGGGAGATTAGAGAACTAGGAATGGGTATGGTTTACATAGACCAGCACCCCTCGCTTGTCTCATACCCCGCGCTCGGGAACACCTCCACTCAGATTTACATGAACCTGGGGCTTGACACCCAGCACTCCTCTGACGTGCGGGACGCCAGCAGCATGCTCGGCCTTAACTATGAGGAGCAGGGAGTCCACATAAGAAAGCTTCCCGTGGGCCACGGATTCATGCTCTGCAGGAACTCTTCCTTCCCAAATCCGTTCACAGTCTCCTTCACGGAGTTCAAGCTCAGGAAGGGCTCTGTAACAGATGAGCACATAAAGAGAATCATGCAGCCAAGGAACCCAATAATTAACACATTCCCATCAAAATTCCCAAAAGCCCAAACCCGGCCCGAGCAAATAGCTGAGATAAGGGAAACTGCAAAAACCCTGCAGTCCGGGGAATGGGAGATAATCAAAATACTAGGCTCTGGCCAGGCCACGTTCGCTTCCCAGATTTACAGGCTCGTGCGCGTCTCAGGGGGCATATTCAAGAAGCGTGCAGAAAAGCTCATGGAAAAAGGCGTGATAGGCATGAGCTCCGCAAAGATCCGCAAGAACAGGATGAATTATTATTACCTCACAGAGCTGGGAGAGAAAATATTCCAGAATGCGTTCGCTGGAGAGAAGGCGTCAACCATGGATGGAAGGCGACAAGAGTCGCCTTCAGGCACGATGACGCCTTCCAAGAGAATCGAGCCCATTAGCATGAAGGGCATACTTGAAACCCTTTCAGAGGATTCTTGGAAATGCTCGCTTGAGAAAGATATTCTCATACTCAAGAAAGGAAACCAGAACCTTAAAATTCATCTCAAGAATTCCCTTGACAGGAAGGGGTTTGACCCTAAGGAGACATTTTTCCTTTGCTCCTCACCAACCGTGAAGAACCTCCTGCTCCAGAGCGCGGCCCGCCTCTCAGCAGACTTCCGCAAGGGCTTCACAATATTCATATCCACAGTCAAGGAGTTCGAGGAGACGGGTGAACTAGAAGAGATAGAGTTTATAGTGTAAGCGAAAGGAAACACGCATCTGGCTATGCGCGTTCCCCGCTAACTCACAAAATCCACACAATTAAGTCAGCACACAACAGTTAGGTCAAATCGAAAAGGTTTAATCTGACACACAGAAAATTTCAGCGAATTTGGAAACACAAAAACATCCGGCATTCACCAACACAGGAAATTGCTCGCAATTTCCATAAAAATGTGGCGTCTTTCGTGCCGGATTAATATAGAACTAATTTTAGCGCAAGACTGTCTTTTGCTGTCTTTTCCGCTAACTAACCAAGTCTTGCGTTGACTTTGGAAACAATTAACCAAATCTAAAGAAAGGAGTGAAAGGAAATGACAGAATTCAAAATACTTTTCATTTTGCAAATGACTCTGGCGGCAGGGCTTGTTAGTATCGGAACAGTAAGGACGGTAAGAACAATCATGGGAACAAGGTCAAGGACAAGGGAGATTGAGTGCAAAAAAGCGATTTTCTTAAAATCCCTGAAGAAAGGAGGTGACTTATTGGCGGCTGAGGTGTTAAGGTTTTTTCGGGATTAACAATCTAACAAAAAAAGAAAGGGGAACAAAATGAAAAACGTACTCAGCATTTTATTGATTCTTTTCAGCGGCTTTGCGATGGGGGCTTCGGTATACCATCTGAAAGCCAAAACCCTGAGTGCAGCAATTGCTACTATAGCTCTGGTTGTGGTCAGTTTTTGTATGATGGGAGCGGCGAAGACTGTCTTTGCTGGTCAAGGTACAGAGGCTGAGAAAAAAATGCTCATTTTCTCGTTATTCATGGCCATCTTGGTCTTTGTTGTCAATGTCACTGTTTACGTGGTCACACATTAGATTCTGCTCGCATTTCACTGTGAACTGCGAATCTTGTCTATGAAGGAGGAAAGCCGAAATGGAGAGATTAACAAACGTATTCAGAGGAAAGTTAACGGGCTTCGGCAAAGGACACAGGGGTCCTTTCGCCTTCCTTGAAGTTGAATTCTTTGGCTCCATTCTGGAGGTCACAGTGCACCTGCAAAAGCCTGTCTGGCGTGACGCTGAGCCCAAAGGCGGAGATTACGTCCTTGTAATGGATTTGAGGATGGGAACCCAAGGATGCAGGGCTTATTCCGGCAGGATTGTGAGGAAGGAAGACGAACTGTTCAAAGCCCACACAGGAAGATGGGAGATGGATTTCAACAAGGTAATGGCTTATGTCACCAATATACAGATTCAGCAGCCACCTTTGATCTGCTGAGAGAAGGAGAACAGAGATGAGCGAGCAGAGATTATTCATAGGAATTACTCAGTCACTCATGTTCTGCGGACATGAGTGGAGAGATGAGGAGCGGCGGTTGAACAAAAACGATCGCTGCAGAGAAGACCCCGAGAATGCAGATTCTAGGCATTCGGATGACATGAGATTTGCACATTTGGACTGTATAGATCTCTTGGACCCAGAACTTCTGTCCGAGGAATATGAGGCCGAACCTCACCTTGTCATCGTGATGGAAAGAATGAAGATTGATAGGGATGATATCAAGGCCAGACGATTGAGAATAGAGAAGAACGGAACCCCTATGAGAAATAGGGAATGAAACCCCGCAGCCCAAATACCAAGGCGATAGTTCCGATAGTTTCCGGAACCCCCTCTGGAGCGGAAGGCCTCTGGGCTGCGGGACATTTTATGAGGAAAGGAGGTGAACTTTATTCTATGGCAGCATGGTCAATTGCCAAAAATAAAAACAAAAGGAGGTACACATGAAAGTCAAAACGGTTATTCTTGCTCTTGTGGTTTTGGTTCTCGGATTGGTATTGGCAGCAAATGGCTTATGTTGGGATTTCCGGAACAAGGTCAAAGGAAAGGCGGAAATCGAGTTCCTGCACAATTTCGGGGACGAGTTCACAGGCGGCTTTTCCTACGGAAAAGCCAATGGAAGCTATTCAGCTTCAGGTTTCGGTAACGTCTTCGGTGAGGCCAATGCCTGGGGGAACGGCTTCGGGGAATCCTTCTCAACCCCCAAAAGCGCGTTTTCCCAATCATATTCTTCAGTTTACAACAATGCCTGGGCCGGGTGCCTCAAGACCGACATTGAGATAAGTGGCATTGCTGCTCAAGGTAACTGGGCAACTGTAGGAAATGAAGAGAATTTCGCACAGGCAGGGAATTTTACTAGTGGGGAATATCTCCTCAAAATGAGCAGCGGTAATAGACCCATAAGCGCCCAGGGAGGAGCCAAAGCATACGGCTATTCCTCGGTATTTGCCAATGAAGGTGAAACCTGGAAATCCGCAGGCTACAATACTTTCGGCTCCAGCAGTGGCTGGGTCCAGGGCATAGGGGGAGACCCCAAAGCCATTGGCTATGGCTTCGGTCAAGCAGCCAGTTTCATGCAGAAAGGCGGCACGGCTGCCTTGGCAGTGTCCCAGGGAACCGGAAAGTATTCCGCTTCCGGTCCTAACTACGCTGGTGGATATCTAAACATCAGCGGGAACACGAGCGTGAGCGTCACGCCCAATAGCGTGAGCGCTTATTCCCATTCATCATCCTCGGCCGGCAGCTGGTCGTGGTAACTTCTAACTAGGGGCGGGATCGCATAAATCCCGCCCCGAAATCCAAAAGGAGGATAAAAATGAGAAAGCACATTTTCATCTTTGTTTTGATTTTCTTGGCGTTTGTCCTGCCGAACATCGCGACAGCAGAATCAAGTTCGGCTTCGGATGCTGAAGCCAACGCGGTTATCCAACAGGGGGATAGCACCAGCATCACCAATGAGAAAAGGCCTTTCATTCAGGCCGTACCGGGAACAGGGACTTTTGTCTTCCCATCCCTTGGATTCGACGGTGGAGCGTGGCAGACTCTGATGTATGCTCCACTCTTCAAGACCTTCACCATCGAGGAGCTTTCAGAACTCAGGGTCAAGAACATGGGCATTTGGAAAGAGATTGTGAAACAACTCACGGGAGACCCGACCGGCGGTACAGTGAAAGGAATTACATATGAGAGCCGTGTGGCCAAGATGCCAAAATACTGGGATGGCCCTGTTACGAGGCTGGACTGGTACCACACTGGCAATCCGGATGTGGGGGAAGTGAAACATCCGAAAGATACGCTTCTGGGCGAATACCAGATTGACGGTCAGCACAAATGGAGCGACAGCACACCAATGCTTCTAGGTGTGCTCTACGCAATGGAACAGACATATATGAGGCGAGTTGTTATTCAATTCCGGCCGAAAAAGGAGCCCTATACAAAGGGATTCTCGATTGGCTCCGGAGTGGCAGCAGCAAGCGTATTGGGCCCAACTGACAATAAGATGGGAGCTCTCGCATTAGGCGGCCTGATTGGGACAACATGGGCCGGTGTATGGAGCATGTTCGATTTCAAGATCCTAGCCTTGAACGGTGGCCCGATTGAGCCGCCGGAAAATTGGTGGAAGCTTGTGCTCAAGCCAAAGGAAGAGCCCAAGCAGGATCAGGATAAATTATCTAAAACCTTGGAGAGATTGACTGATACAATCAATGAACTCTCCAAGAAGCTGGAAGCACCCAAGCCGGAGACAGTTCCCAAGGAAGAGGTTGACAGGATTCGATTCGAGATGAGTACATTAGAGAAGAGAGTAAAGGAGGCGGAAAAGGCTGCCGAAGAATCCAAAAAATTGGCAGAGTCCCTGAAAATCGATCCGTGCCCAGCGGCGATTTTCTTTCAGTTTAACACAGCAGTCCCTCTACCAGGTCAAGAGAAGAGTGTTGATATGATTGCGGAATGGGTAGAGGGTAACTGGCAGAAAGTCACGGTGGATATGAAAGGCGATTTTCTTGCAATAGGATTATGTGACGAGTGTGGAACTACCAAAGTCAATGACCTGTTAGGCCCCCAGAGGAGCAGGAAGTCAGCTGTCGATATGGTCAAGGCTCGCCTTCTGGAGAGGAAAAGAATTCCAAAAGAATCTCTAGATAAAATCAAGTGGGTGTCGGCTGGAAAGGACTGGCCTATTGAAAAGAAAGGTGTCCAATACCCGATTTGCAAAGAACAGAAAAATCGGGTAGTTACTTTCGTACCAGTGCCTGGAGGTATGCACAGCTACCTTGGCAGTTCCAAGTAGATTCATGACTTGCATAAGGGGCCCCCAATCCTCCAAGAGCGGGGGCCTTCACTTCTATTGAACCTTTTTGCGATACTGCTGAAGGGGAGGAGAGACTATGGAACAGAAGCTAATGGATTTTCTGAAGACGCCCTTATACCATAAGGCCCATCTTGAGATGAACGGCAGGACTTTCGTTTTTGATAGCACATCAGGGATGCCAACAATCAAGGTTAATGGGAGGCTGATATGGAGCGGGATAGGAACAATAAAAAATTATGATGAGCTCAAAAAGCTCATGATGGAATGGATTAAATCATAAGCATTGACGCACTCCATCAAAGGCTCAAGGTCCAAGGAGTGCGGGCTGGTTCTGGGAGAAAGGAGGTGAAAAGCCGGCATTCCCTGGCGAGGAAAGGGCTGAGGCGTCCAGTAACATACAATGTTTTACAAGAAAGGAGGCACAGATGAAAAAGCTGGTGTTGTTATTATTTATCTGCATGTTTTTTGCAGCATATTCGGGCGCATTCGCATATACCATTACGGATCCCCCGAATGATGCGATAGGCGTCCGTACGTTCGAAACGTA
>Ga0315294_10004533_pt1 | contig 15169 bp, 13 predicted proteins | sample YL17G13_40_MG_FD_203626 | JGI IMG/M metagenome (GOLD analysis project Ga0315294, IMG submission 203626) | Sediment microbial communities from Yellowstone Lake, YNP, Wyoming, USA - YL17G13_40 | ecosystem: Environmental > Aquatic > Freshwater > Lake > Sediment | place: USA: Wyoming | collected... | reverse complement strand
TCTTCTGAGTACAATTGCCTTATGTCGTCTATACCAAGTTTAATCATCGCCAATCTATTAATTCCTAATCCCCAAGCCAATACTTGGGAATTCTCTATTCCCAAAGGTCTCAATACTTCTGGCCTGAACATCCCTGCTCCTCCGACTTCCACCCATCCAGTCTTAGGGAATTCTAAGAACAATTCAACCGAGGGTTCTGTGAAAGGGAAATAGCTTGGTTTGAATCTGAATTTCTCGACACCAAGCATGTCAGCAAATTCTTTCAAGAATCCTAGTAGATGCCTGAATGTCAGTTTCTCCCCAATAACAATACCTTCGCATTGATCAAATTCTACCAAGTGTTTATAATCAACAATATCATGTCTGTATATTTTATGAATAGTGAAGTATTTTCCAGGTTTGTCTCCATGCTTGACCAAGGTCCTTGCTGAGACAGGCGTTGTCTGACTCCTCATCAAAAGTTTTGCTGCCTCCTCTCTATTCCAAATACCTCCCCATCCTGTTGAACCAGTGATCCATCCTCCCTCATGTGTAGCTTTTATTTTCGAGACTAGATTCTCATCTGGCAGATGCCCGACTGCAGGATGTTTTAATAAAAGAACGTCATGGATTCCTCTTCCTGGGTGATCCTGCGGCATGAACAAAGCATCGCAGTTCCAGAAGAATGTCTCGATTAAAGGTCCTTTCATTTCCTTGAATCCCAAAGAAGTTAATCTCTCTCTTATGTCTTCTATGAATTGCATGTAAGGTTGTTTCTTCCCCCCATAAATCTTCGGAGCAGGCGCATTCACATCATACTTCCTGAATTGCATTTCCTTCCATTTCTCATTCTTAATTAGTTCAGGAGTCAATTGTGCAATCTCATTAGAAATCTCTTCTTTCTTCTTTTGTCTCTTGAATAAAGACTTGATTTTCTCAATTATGCCTTTTCTAGGTTTTTTAATAGATTCTTCAATCAATTTCCTACTTGAAAGAATCTTGATTAATAAATCCTCAGCTTCTCCACCTTTCCTTATGTCCTCCAAAGCTTCCTCAACATCCGTCTTCTCCCTCAATGCTTTCCATCCTTCGTCTGTCAATTCAACATGGTTTTCTATAACCTTTATCCATCCATTCTTTCTAGCCCAGCCAATGGCTATAGTAGAGTTTGGAAGTTTTGTTACGTCTGCTAAAGATTTTTTTCCTTTCTCCAAAAAACTCAATAGAGTTTTCTCTGGCAAACCATTTTTCAAATATTCCAATCCTTCTTTTGTAAGTTTGTACATCTAATCACGAAGAATAAACTTCTCAACCATATCCCTAGCTTTCTCCCTTTTCTTGTGATGTTCTTCCAAGAACTTCACAACTCTTTCCGCCAAGTCTTTTTTATGTTCTCCGGCAAGTATCTTTCCCTTTTTCTCCTTCTCAAATATCTCTTCTACTTTCTTGTCATCAGGCTCGAATAAGAAGTAATAGTATTGACATATAGCGCAAATGTCAGGATTCCCTCCTAGTCTTTTCTGCAATTCTTTTGTTGCTTGCTGTCCTGTGAAGGCTCTCATAACCTTTGTCTCAATTTCATCAGGGGTATCTGTTGTGAATATTGTATCAAAGGGCTGGCTAGAGCTCATCTTTTGAACAGTCGATAATCCAGGGAAGAATTTGCTGTGAATGACAGCAGGTTTGTAATAACCCAATTTCGGCATTACATCCCTAGCAATCCTGAAATGTGGATCTTGATCCACAGCCAAAGGAATCAAGCAAGGAACATTCTTTCCTGCTTTTAAACTTTCTAGGAAAGCAGGGACAGCCTGCATGCTTGTAAAGAATATCTGTCCTATGTTAGAATCGTTCTTGAATCCGAATACAGCTTTTGTTGTTGAGTATGTGACGTGCTTAGCCACCCTTATGGCCTCTTTATATAGGGTTTTTGCATACTCTGTATCTGAAAATATGAATGTTTTCTTTGGATCAAACCCCAAAGCAATTATGTCAAGAATATTGTCATACGCATAATTCTTGACATCTTCCAGAGAAAGTTTCTCTTTGAACAAGAATTTCTCATCGTCTGTTATTTGAAAATAAAGCTTTGCTCCGAATTTGTCCTGCAACCATTTTGTGAATAACCATGGAATTAGATGTCCTAAATGGGTCTTTCCAGAAGGCCCCCTTCCTGTATAGAGAAAGAACTTATTCCCTTTTTCATATTCGTCCAGGATCCAATTCATGTCCCTATGAGCGAAGAATATCTTTCTTCTCAACATATAATGCAAATCTTTCGTATGTTTCTTGATTCTGTTCAATAAAGCTTCGTCTATAGCTTTTATCCCAAATTCCTCTATTAGTTTGTTATAGTCAATCTCTCCTTTGACTTCCCATGGAGTGACTATCATTTCTTCTTTCATCCATTCACCTCTATAAGATTAACTTCTAGATGTATATTTTTAAGCTTTTAGAAAACTTTTAATTACAACGCCTATAAAGATAATGTATGCCTACAATAGAGGAAATAGAGCAATTAGCAAAAAGAAGAGGCTTCTTTTTCCCCTCTTCAGAGATTTACGGAGGATTATCTGGATTCTTTGATTATGGACATGTAGGAACTTTAATGAAGAGGAAAATAGAGAGTTTATGGAGAAGTTTCTTCAAAGGCCTGAATGACAATTATTATGAGATAGAGACTTCTTTAATGATGCCTGAAAAAGTCTTTGAAGCATCAGGACATCTTCACAGTTTTGTAGATCCTATTGCAAAATGCTCGAAATGCGGGACAGTTCATAGAGCAGATCACATTGTAGAGGAGTATTTGAAAGAAAGCTTCGAGGGAATGACACCAGAAGAACTTTTAGAATTAATAAAGAACCATAAGATAAGATGTCCCAAATGCAAGGGAGAATTGAAAGAGGTCGGGGTTCTGAACATGATGTTTCCGATAAACATCGGAGCCCAGGGGGAATTCAAAACATATTTGAGGCCGGAGACAGCTCAGGGAGCTTATGTGAATTTCTCAAGGATGTTCGAACTATTGAGAAAGCAAATGCCTGTAGGAATATTTTTAATAGGAAAAGCATTCAGGAACGAGATTTCTCCTAGGCAATTGACAACAAGAATGAGGGAATTTTCTCAGGCAGAATTGCAGATATTCTTTGACCCAAAGAAAATAGATGAGCATGAAAAATGGAACGAAGTCAAAAATTACAAGTTAATTTTACTACCATTCTCTGAAAGAAATAAGAAACCAATGGAAATTACTTGCGAAGAGGCTGTAAAAAAACTAGGTCTGCACAAGTTTTATGTTTATCACATGGCCAAAGTCCAGGAGTTATTCTTGGAGAAATTCCAGATACCTAAGAACAAATTCAGATTAAAGGAATTGTCTGAGGAGGAAAGGGCATTCTACAACAAGGTTCATTGGGATATTGAGTTTGATTTGGAGTCTATAGGTTGGAAGGAAATAGGAGGAGTACATTATAGGACAGACCATGACTTGAAAGGGCACGAAAAAGTCTCAAAACAATCCCAGGAAATATTCTTTGATGAAAAGAAATTTATTCCTCATGTCTTGGAATTGTCATTTGGAATAGACAGAATAATCTTCTCACTATTGGATATTTTTTTCAAAAAGGAAAAGGACAGGACTCTGTTGAAATTGCCAAATTCAATTTCTCCATTTATAGCAACAATATTTCCTCTTGTGAGTAAAGATAATCTAGATAAGAAAGCTAGAGAAGTCTATGAAAAAATAAAATCTTTAGGCATCTTTTATGATGATTCAGGTTCTATAGGAAGGAGATATGCGAGGGCAGACGAAATAGGTGTGCCATTCTCGATCACGATAGATTATGATACCATGGAAGACGATACAGTGACAGTCAGGAATAGAGATACGACTAAGCAAGATAGAATAAAGATTTCTGAATTGCCGAAATTTCTACATCGAAATCATGAACTCGGTCTTGCAATCTAAACAAAGGTACATCTTGTAAACCCAGAAAAACTCGGTAGTACTGAAAACAGAATTCTTGAGCAGTTGAACATTCTCACTATCGCATTTATTACAATGAGGCTCCATAATTGAATCTTGAAACGTGACCCTTTTAAAAGCTTATTTTGGGATTTTACTGCCTCTTAAGAGTAAATTAACCGTAAGAAATCCTGGCTTTACGTCTGCAATTCTTGCAAAGTTTTTGCACAACCCCTTTGAATTTAACCCTTGTCAATCTTCCTACTTTCTTGACATGATGATTGCATGAATCGCATGTTGTTTGGATAATAGCACCTTTCTCTCTTATTGGGTTTTAAGTATTTAAATTTAAAGCTCTTTGACTTTTCTCTCGTTCGTTCTTGATCTTTCTCTGGATATTTCCTTTTTCTTGAATATAATTTTTTCTAAGTTCCTCAAAGTATGATTTACAGCATCCCTCAAGTCCCATTCCCATCCCTTTGAAACAAAAATTCCCCTGTCTGTCATCAGTCTTGTCCTTATAGAGTATTTTATCCTATTTTTTTCTCCTTCTTCATGTCTCTTAACATGAACAAACAAATATTGAGGAGTGTAGACAGTAGATATTTTCTGCAGAAAGTCTCTGATCATTCTATCGGCGGTCTCAAGAACAAATTCGTCCTCTTTGTCTATACCGATTATCTGATAGTATACACCTTTTGGTTGCAATCCTGATACGTAGAATTCTAGTAAATCTTTAGGAGTAACAATGCCTACAGGATATTGATTCTCAGTTATAACAACTCCTGCAATGTCATGCTTTATCATCAATTTAGAAATTTCGCTCAAAGGCATATTCTTCTCTGCAGTTATGGGTTCTTTATTTAGAATTGTAGATACGGGTATTTTTGTTATCTTCTCCATCTCAGCTTCCATAGAGTAATAGTCCATTCTCTCCTTTCGCTTTACAGATTTCAGAATATCAAAGCTCGTTATTAATCCTTTTAATTTTCCCTCTTCGTCGACAACAGGCAAATGTGTTATGTTCTTCTCTCTCATGAAAACTCTGGCCTTTCCTATGCCCTCATTGTAACCAATAACATCAGGAGAAGACATGATGCTTGATACCGGGGTCTGTCTGAATATTTTCGATTGAGCAGCCACTTCCATAACGTCTGTTATAGATACAACACCTACAACCTCGTTATTCTCGCAAACAAGTATCGCCCTTAATCCCGTCTTCGCCAGAATCTTTGCTACTTCATCAACACTCTCATTAGATTTTACAGTAGGCGGAGGGGAAACCATTATTGTTGAGACCTTTGTTTTTGCAGGATCCATTATTGTCTTTGTCACAAGCTTTCTAGAATGAATAATTCCCTTAAGCCTTTTTCCATCAATAACAAAGATTTCGTGGACATGCTCCCTTTCTATCAGCGACATTACTTCGCTGATATTGTCGTCAGGAGACACTGACAAAACCTCTTTCGTCATTATTTCATTTACAAACAATTTCTCACCTAAGGAGACAAATAATTTATTTCATAGTATGTTACGTCATTGTCATTATCAATTACAGCCCAAAGCATATGAGCTCTGATATTATGAGCTAGTCTAACTGCTCTAGACAGTTCTTGGAATGAGCAAATATAATCCTCTGAAACAGAAAAAACAATCCATTTGGTATGTTCATGAGCAGCTTTCGGTCCTTTCTTTATAGGCGTAACTCCTCTTTCATAAACCCTGAAATCACAGCCGAATTTGAATCCTGTTCTTACAGGAAGTCCTCTTTCTCTCAAATCCCTGTAAACAATATATCTTGTGGCAAATCTATGATCAATCTTCAAGCAATAATCATATAATTCCTTGAAGTTCATTTTCTTCTTCCCTTTGATTATTTCTATTCTTTTTCTCTCCAGAAGAAGAGAGGCTTCTAACAATGCTAATTCAAGTCTGTCGTCATAGAGTTCTCCATACCATCCGGTATTGAAAATCTGGTTAGCATCCTCTTTATTCCAGATTATAACTTTGTCCTCTTTCAATTCACTCTTAACAACATTCTGCTCCGTCATAACTATCGTTATTTTGGTTCGCCCTATTTAAACTTATAGCTCCAAACCCCTTGTCATCATTCTCACTCTGCAACTACTGCAAAAATCTTTTTGCTTGACATCGATGTCGTTTATAGAAGGAGAGAAATTCATAATACAGATTTTATGTACACAATGTTCCAAGCCGGTCATATGGCCTACTTCATGAATAATTTCTTTCACGGTCCTCTCTGTCAATATTGTTGGATTCGGCCTGTTCTCATAAAATTCAGGTTTGAGTCTTGCTATAGAAACTATAGCTACATTTTTTCTCAAATCCTCTAACCCGAAAACAAAATTTAATTTACTGTAGTAAATATCGTCTTCTGTCAAGAATATCGTTGGCATTCCCCTTTCAATGAATTTGGCTTCAGAAGATTTTGACAGGATGTCGATTATCTTTTCCGCGTCATACTGTCTTCTAAAATGATCATAGGTTTCCCTTGGAGTTTGCAGTTTAGGCAAAACTTTGCATCTAATATTTACTAAAGTTTGTAATTCATTGCAAATGTCCCCAAGAAATTTCTGAGAAAGATTGCCGATAGGGATAAGCCTGACAAGCATAATTAGAATTTGTTTTCAAAGGTTAAAAGCCTTTAAATTGTTTACTATCAATAAATCATTTGATGAAACTAAATTTAGATCCTCCAATTGTGAATTGTTCTGGAATATTCAGTTATCCGGATGTTTTTGAATTGCTAGATAGAAAAGGTGCAGCATTCGGAGGTTATGTTACAAAGTCGATTGGATTGGAAGAGAGAAATGGAAACAAAAATCCGACTGTTCTTGAAGGCGAAGGTTTTCTAATGAATTCCATGGCATTACCCAATCCAGGAATTGAAGCTTGTATAGAAGAATTAAATGGAATACAATTGACAAAACCATTAATAGCTTCTGTCTTCGGCTTTTCTGTGCCCGATTATAGAGAAGTTGTAAGACATCTTGAAGAAGGTGTCAAGTATATTGCTGCTTATGAAATAAACGAAAGTTGTCCAAACATAATACCTGGTGAAACAAGCATATCTTCTAGATTTGGTACAGATCCTAGACTAACTCAAGAACTTATTTCTTCTATAAGAAAAATAACTGGGAAACCAATAATAGCAAAAATAACTCCCAATACTGAGAATTATGTTGAGGTAGCCCTTGCTGCAGAAGAAGCTGGTGCAGACTACATTGGTTGCAGTAATACTTTTGATTCTACGAGATTGTCTGGATTATCAGTAGAGAGAGATGTACTAGCCGGGGGTTTGGGTGGTATTTCTGGCCCCTTAATCAAAAAATATAATCTTCAAATTGTACGTCATGTCCATGAAGCTATAGACAAAGAAAGAACAGGAATAATAGCATATGGTGGAATAGGGAGTTCTAGAGATATTGTCGAATATTATCTGCATGGGGCAGAAATATTTGGCCTCGGTACTTGCATAGCTTACAGAAGGACAACAGATGATATTGTCAGAGATACAAAAATGATTTGGAGAGAATTCCAAAATTATCTACAAAATAATTCTAGAGAATTAAGGGGCGCTGTAAATGTATGATGAATATTTTATAGAAGAGGTAAGGGAAGAAAATCCTTTTGTCAGGACTCTATTTTTCGATGAAAAGTTTGATGCTGAACCAGGACAGTTTGTTATGCTTTGGTTGCAAGGTGTGGATGAAAAACCGTTCTCAGTCTGCTATGAAAACGGTTTGACAGTAAGAAGAGTTGGAGAGTTCACGACAAAAACATTTGAATTAAAAAAGGGAGACTAAGTCAGAATAAAAGGTCCATTCGGAACACCATTCCCAAGTATTAGCAGACCACTAACAATTATAGGTGGTGGGACAGGAATAATGCCACTAAGATTTCTAGCAGAGAAAAATCCTAACTCAGAAATTTTAGTCGGAGGAAAGACAAAAGAGGATGTTCTTTTTAGAGAAGAATTGAAAAGATATGGAACTTTGTCTGTTTCGACAGAGGACGGATCTTTAGGATACAAAGGTTTTGTGACAGACTTAATAAAAAGAAAGCAAAATAATTGGTATGCAATCTGTGGTCCAGAAAGAATGATAAAGGTTGCTGCTGAAAAAATAAATGATCCTGAAAATATTTATGTCAGTCTTGAGCGTTACATGAAATGTGGAATAGGTGTATGCGGCTCTTGTTCTATGTCAGGTTATAGGGTTTGCACAGATGGCCCAGTCTTTCAATACTCTGTAATAAAAGATGCAGAGCATTTTGGATTAAAAAAGAGAGTAAAAAGCGGAAGATTGGTTGATTTGTAAAAGTGGGAAGGGTGGGATTTGAACCCACGACATCACGGTCTTCAGCCGTGCGCTCTCCCGAGCTGAGCTACCTTCCCTTAGAAAGACATTTAACAGAACTGTATTTAAATATTAGAATTAAGGATGTTCAAACAATCTTCTTCCTGACATTACCATTCCTGTTCCTCGTCTGTTTGCAGCATTTATAGATCTTTTATCTCTTATAGACCCTCCGGGTTGAATTATGTGTTTAACTCCACCTGCATCGTATAAATGTATTGGACCGTCGCTGTATGGGAAAGATCCGTCAGATGCTGCTAAAGCATCCTTTGCTTTTTCTCCTGCTCTCATTACAGCAATCTCACATGCTCCGACTCTTGAAACGTCAGTTCCAAAGCCATAACTATAGAATTCTATTACTCTTTCATCTTTGACCAGTCCGTCTCCAATAAATATTCCGTTTGAATGCACCTTCCAAACAACATCTTGTGCAAACAAAAGTTTAATTGCTTCATCTCTTGTAGGTCTAACTTTAGTTACATAAAGAACTCCAAATTCTTCATCAGCTTCAAATTCTATTTTCTTTTCTTTTAATTTATTTTGCAATTCTGACGTATCACCAATATTTTGTCTTTTTTGATAATTAGGTCTTTCTTCAAAGAAAAATTCTCCATCAGCAACGCGAACAACATAAGGAAATCTGGAATGAGCTGTGGCTTTTACAAGTCTCATTTTCTTTTTTTGCAAGGAATTTAGATAAGTTCTTGCATCATCATCAAAAGCAGGAGCACATATGACTTCAGTAAAACCTTCTCCTATTATTTTTGCTGTTTCTAGGTCAATTTTTCTATTGAAAGCAAAAACTCCTCCAAAATCTGCTCGAGGATTGCATTGTCTAGCAATCTCTCCTGCCCTACTAATTGTTTGTGCAACTCCAAATCCAGAATAAGTACCATGTTTTGTGGTAACAACAGCTGAATAATCCTGAAACCCGTCAAGAAGTTTATATGCACGTCTGGCCTCTATTCTGTTATTAGCGCTCAGTGGTGGACCGTCTAAAAGATTAAAATTAACCGTGAAATCTTCCAAATATTTTTCAGGAGCATAAAATGCACCTCTTTGACCAGGATTGCTTCCATATTTAGGTACATGTGTTCTAACTAAGTCCAAACTCATCCTTTCAGGAAATAATTCCTTTTCTTGTTCTGCCAAAACATCCCCAGAATTATACTAAAAGTAAAGGATTTATTCTTTTCGTTCAAACAAAAACAAGTCCTCTTTTGAATATGCCGGTCTTGGGAGAATTGCAAATTCCGCATCCCCATTTCTCAAATCCCTCAAAGCCCTTACTCCACAATGTATGGCCAAAGAGAATTTAAGGTCATTGACTAATTTTCTAATTTGTTTTGCAACAGGTCCAATGTAAGGGACAACCACTTCCTTCCCTTGTACAACCAGATCTTCTAATTTCATCCCTTCCTGAAAATATCTGCTCTTGCTTCCTTTCAGCATAGCTTCCAGAGAGCCCATCCCTCTATATTCCTTGACAGAATGTCCAACACCCTTTCTATCAACAATCTCCTTTATTGCCCCTGGGCATTCGTCTGTCCCAGCAAATAATTTTCCAGACATTATTGATGAAGCTCCTACGGCTAGAGGAAAGACTAATTGGCCTGGCGAGACTATTCCACCGTCAGCAATAACAGGCATCTCAAACTTCTCCCCGATTCTTACGCAGTCATAAACAGCTGTCAGTTGGGGAACTCCTGCTCCTGTGACATCTGTAGTCGTACAAATTGTCCCAGGCCCTATCCCAACTTTTATTGCATGAACTTCTTTTTCTATTAAAAATTTTACAGCCTCAGAATTATCAATGTTTCCAGCAACAATATCAACAAAATCATAGTTCCTTTTAATGTAATCTATTGTCCTCTCAACTCCAGCAGAGAATCCTTGAGAAGTATCAATAAATATAACATCGACTCCTGCTTCAACTATCTTAGGAACCCTTACTTCTAAATCTTGTCCTGGTCCTCCGATCGCTGCTCCTACTCTTAATCTTTCGAATTTGTCTAGAGTAGCATTAGGATATTCCTCTCCCTTCTCTATGTCTGTCTTAGTTACCATTCCCCTCAGATAGCCATTCTCATCTACTAGAAGAAGTTTCCTCATTTTGTTTTCTAACAAAAGGTCTTCTGCTTCTTCCAAGCTTATCATATGCGAAGCAACAAGGAGCTTTTCCAAAGGTGACATCCTGTCCCTTACCTTCAGATTCGCATGCTTTTTCTCAGAATAATCATTGTCAGAAATGGCTCCTATTAATTTTCCTGTCGGCTTTCCATCCTCTGTGACAGGAATCGATTTGAAGCCTAAAGTCTTTTTAATTCTTATTACTTCCTCTATCGGGAATTCAGGAGAGACAGTAATGGGATTCGTTATAACACCGCTCCTGAATCTCTTGACTTTTGCTATTTCTTCTGCCTGCTTTTCAGGAGAAAGATTCTTATGAATGACTCCTATTCCACCCATCAATGCCATTTTTATTGCCATTTCCGATTCTGTGACAGTATCCATTGCAGCAGAGATGAAAGGAATCTTCATTGTTATGTTCTTTGTCAGATTCGTTGTGAGGTCAATCTCATTAGGAAGAATTTGTGCCTGTTTAGAAGAAATCAACCTTACGTCAGCATAGCCTAATGCAAAAGGAATCTTGTCCAGATCTCTAGCTTTTATCTTATAAAGCACCATATAATAATTTGATTTCCGAAAGCTTAAATGCTTTATTTTATCTTTTTCTTCTAGAAGCACTTAATGGATGAAGACCCAAAGAAAGTAAAAATTCTACATCGTCTTTATCAACCTGTTCTATGCCTGTACTGTGAAATCCGTAGCTTGTTAATACAGTCTCCACATCTGCTTTATTATCCAGATTATAAGTTCTCATCATATCCATAGTAATATTCAAAAACTATTTAAACCTTATCTAGAAATTCTTTCGATAAAAAGAGTGCCTTCATCGTATCGTTTCCTCAGGCATTAAGCAACTATTTATTATTGCTTTTTATGTTTTCTTTTCTTAACCACTTTTTGTTCACCAATACATGCAAATGCATTATTTTGATTCGCATGTATCAGATAATAATTACTAGCAATAACTATTTGAAATTATCTTTTTTTCTCACATCAGGTTTTCTGAATTCAAAGGAAATACTGTCGATGCTCTTATGTCATCCACGCCTAAAACAAACTGCGTCATTCTGTTCAACCCTAAACCGAAGCCAGAGTGTAATCCTATTTTTCCACTTCTAACATGCTCTAAATACCATCCGAAGTCTTCTATGCTTCCACCTCTTTCCTTGAGCATTTTCATCATTGTTGAATTCTCTAGTCTCTTCTTCAATTTTTCATACCTGTGCTCCCTTTCCGCTGCACCTAAGACTTCTCCACTGAACGGCAGTATCAAATCCGTGCTGTTTACTATCTCTGGTCTGGAATCGTTCTCTCGCATGTTGAAGAACTTTATTGCTTTTGGAAAATGTGTTATGAACAACGGCTCGTTTCCAAATATTTCAACCAAAGCGTTTTCATGCCTGCTTTTCAAATCGTCCCCCCATTTCACTCCCATATGTTCCAGTCTTTTGACAGCTTCGTTGTATGTTATTTTATTGAAAGGAGATTTTACTTTTTCCAGTCTTTCTGTATTAATTCTTAATTTCTTCAGAGTTTTATTGTATCTCAGAACTTCTTTTATCATTGAACAGACTGTCCCTTCTATATGCTTTAGAAGTTCTTTGAAATCTCCTTCAAATTCTATCTCGATTAATGGAAATTCTGTCAAATGTCTGTTATCTGCTTCTGGCTCTGCTCTAAAGCTTGGTCCTATGCACCACACTTTCTTCAGCAACGGTATCAAAGATTCTAGGTAGAGCTGTCCTGTCTGGCTGAGATATGCTCTCTTCCCGAAATAGTTTGTCTCAAACATCGTTGCTATGTTTTCACACGCGCCTGTAGCTCTTGTCAGATGCGGAGCAACAACTTCCACAAATTTATTTTTTCTGAAATACTTTCTCGCGCCTTCTAACAAAGCTGCTTCTATTGTTGCTATTCTTCTTATTTCCTCTGTGTTCAAAACCTTGTATCTATCTTTCACTATTGTTAATTTTTCTAACATTTTTTCCTTACCTAAGGGAGAAGAAACCTTCCATAAGTAGGTTTCAAGAAAATTTAAACTTATCTATCAATCAAGAAAATCCTGATTCTTGATTTTCTCGGGAATATATTTCTCAGAAGTGAATGTAATTCCTCTTGTTACTAAAGCATCTAATTCTACTTTTCCTTTTAGTTCCTTCATTAACTGGAACTGTCTTTGCCAAGCTTTCTTCCCTTTGAACCATTCATATTTAGATAGTTCTTCTAATCTCTTCAAATCAACGTCCTTGAATTTGATGATGTGCCTCTTCAAATCATACTTGACAACGTCATCTCCTGTCAATCCTAGGAATTTTGCTCCAGGTATTGCTAGTCTCTCAGAGATATGAGCTAAAGATATTGATCCAGTCTTTAGAACAGAATAAATGTAAATTCCCCAGGGATCGAAATCTGTTAAGACATAGATTGGAAGTCCTAATTCATCATTCATTCTTTGAAGGAGTCTTCTGATTCCTCTTGTCGCTTGGCCTTGAGAAGCTACAATCACACATTTCAATTTGTCCCATATCTTGTCTTCATGCAATCTCTCCCATGCTGCAGCTTTTTCCATGTAGATTACAAATTTTGCATCAACCTTCTTGAACTCAACATTCTCTATGTTAGAAGGTATACTCCATCCTCCTGATCCTAATTTTGACCAGTCTATGACATCTCCCTTGTCTTTTATTATTATTCTTCCTGCTGCTGCCCCATTCTTGTTAGCATTGATGTGCAATTGCTCTCTCAATAATCCTGTTATCAATTCCAAATCTTCTATTGCTTTATTCGATTCGACCTGCTCGTCAACAATATCTATATTAGTTCCAGGCAATGTCCTTCTCATTGCATAAAAGACTTCTCTCAAGCTTATGTGCTTGTCCACATCTAAAAGTTCTTTTGTTAATGCAGCCACTTCAGCTGTCTGTGTGAATTTCCTGACATGGGCGACATTGAAAAAGTATCTCTTTGCTGTTTTGTTTCCCATTAAAAGCATTTTTGTTTTTGGGTCATAAGCAACATTAGACAAAGTTCTTATCGGGACATCTACAGAAGGATTCTTCCCACTATCAATATCCTTCAGAATATTTGTTCCAAATTCCCTAACTTTCTGTTTCGGTTCTTCCTTCTTCATTGTTCTCAACTTCTTTCGCAGCCTCTTCTATTATTTTTCCTTTCTTAAGCATTCCTTCAAGTTTATTTTGTATTCTTTCTTTAGGAGAGCCAGTTATTTTAGAAATTGCTTCCGAAACCTCTTTAATGTAACTTTCAAACAGACTCTGTCTTTGACTTGCTTCTATCAATCTCCTTTTTCCAGAAATATACTTTCCTAATTTCCTTCCCGCATCTTGCAAAGCTAATTTAACTTCCTTAACAATCTCAGGATATTTCGCTATTGCATGCTTTCCTTCAGAAGTATAAGGAACCCAGACACTTGCAAAATGGATTAAGATGACCAATGGACCACCAGGTAATTGTCCAGAGGATTGAGAGAAGTTATACCTTCTCCAGTCAACATCTTGTGCAGCTTCTGTCAATGCACAATCGCTTTGATTGTAAAGCAAAGGAACTTTATTTGCAAGTCTAAATAATTGAGCTTGTTGATCTGTTGGGATGTTTCCTCCGAATCCCAAGGCGCATTCTACAACAAAAGGATTTCCCCTGTAGACAGAGGCGGGTCTTGTCACAGCAACAGCAAATTCTGCTCCTGTCTCCTTCTTCAATCCTTCTGTTAAAAGATTCTCTCCTAAAGGAGATAGACAATCTGTTGGTGGGGCAATAAGTTTCACGTTCTGCATTGCTTTGCTGAGTTTCTCAATTTCATCATGCGTCAGATTCTGTGGTTTCATTTTAGGATTTAATTTTGCTAGTTTGCAGATCTGATGTGCAGAGCTTTTTCCAACTCTAGAAAAATCATTTGTTAAGAAAGAAGAAACATTTCTAGCCTTTGTATATTGTAACATTCTCCTAAGAATTCCTAGTTCGACCCCATAAGGATGAGGCTTGATTTCTTTTGGCTGTTTAGGAATTTCTTTCGATGCTCTCTCAAAAACCATTTTGCCATTCGGATTATTGAAAATAATCTTTGCATAAGGATTCGACATTGCAGTCTGCTTCAAATATTCCAGAACAGACTGCCCTTTTTCTATATACCTTCCCTCGACTTCTAATTCTACTCTGACTCCTGTCCATTTTCCAGGATTCTTTTCTGTAGAATCAGAAATAATATGCGGTTGGTTCTTTATAGTGTCTATAACTAATTCATAAGTGTGAATGTCTTTTCCTGTTGAGGAAATTACTTTTGTCGGTTTTCCTGTTGTCAATTGCGCATAAAGGATTGCCCCAGATGCTCCGATTCCTTGAGTTCCCCTTCCTTGTACAAGTCTATGGAATTTCGTCCCATAAAGTAATTTTCCAAACGCCAAAGCCAGTTTATCTTTCACAATCCCAGGACCATTGTCCTCAACAACAATTTTGAATCTTCCCTCAGAAGTTTCTTTCAAATTAACTTTTATATCCGGAAGAATTCTTGCCTCATTTGTAGCATCCAAAGAATTGTCTACAAATTCTTTTACAACAGTTATCAAAGCCTTTGTCGTATTTTCATATCCTAATAGATGTCTATTCTTCTCAAAGAACTCTGCTATAGAAACTTCTCTGAATTGACCTGCCAATTCTTCTGCAGTCTTGCCATCACTCATTATAGCACCTTTCCATATAT
>Ga0315294_10004532_pt1 | contig 15170 bp, 13 predicted proteins | sample YL17G13_40_MG_FD_203626 | JGI IMG/M metagenome (GOLD analysis project Ga0315294, IMG submission 203626) | Sediment microbial communities from Yellowstone Lake, YNP, Wyoming, USA - YL17G13_40 | ecosystem: Environmental > Aquatic > Freshwater > Lake > Sediment | place: USA: Wyoming | collected... | reverse complement strand
TGGCCGTCGAGCCGGCCGTGGCGGCGGCTTACGTCATGATGGGCAAGGACGATCCACTGGAGGCCGCCTGCCGGGTAGTGGCCGGCTTCCATGAGATCCTGCCTCTCACCGAAGACGAGCTGGCCTGCCTTTTCGGCTTCATTTGCCTTCGGCTGTGCTTGAGTGTCGCCATCTCGGCGGAACAACATTCCCAAGAGAAAGACAACGCCTACCTTCGCATCAGCGAAAAACCTGCCTGGGAGCTCCTGGAACGGCTGCGGGAGGTCAACCCCAGGCTGGCTCATTATATGCTGAGAGACGCCTGCGGGCTCCCCCCCTGTCCCGCCACAGCGGCCGTGGTCCGCTGGCTGAGGACCGGGCCAAGCCAGGCCGGCCCGGTGGTCGAGCCCGACTTGAGGACTCCTCCCCAAGTGGTTTTGGACCTAAGCCCGGGAAGCCTCGAGCTGGGTCCGCTATCCTATTCGGACGACCCGGAAGCCGTCGAAGCTCTTATCGCCTCTCGCCTGAAGGCCGCCGGGAAGGCGGTAGCCGTGGGACAATATAATGAAGCCCGGACCGCCTACTCAGGGAAAAGCTTCGAGGTCAAGGTCAACGACGGAACCGAGATGAGGTCGGTGCACCTGGGCATCGATCTTTTTTTGCCTTCGGGATCAGCAGTGCTGGCGCCCCTGGACGGCGTCATTCATAGCTTCCAAGACAACGCCTCCGGCCAGGACTACGGCCCGACCATCATCCTGGAGCACCGTTTCCCCGACGCCCCGGCCTTTTTCACGCTGTACGGGCATTTGAGCCGCAAGTCGCTGGACGGCCTTCGGGAGGGGGGAAAGGTCCGCCGGGGCGACAAGTTCGCCGAGATCGGACAGACTTCAGAGAACGGCGGCTGGCCTCCTCATCTTCATTTCCAGATCGTGACCGACCTGCTTGATCGAAAGGGCGAATTCCCGGGCGTGGCGCTTCCCAGCCGGAGATCGCTCTGGCTGGGAATCTCGCCTGACCCAAACCTCATCCTCAAGGTCCCGGAGGGCGAATTCCCGGCCCCCTCATGGACTCGGGAAGAGCTCCTTCGGCAGAGGCAGGCCCGGCTGGGGCCATCGCTCAGCGTCTCCTACCGCCGGCCCCTGAAGATCGTCCGCGGATATAAACAATATCTCTATGACCAGGACGGGCAAGCCTACCTCGACAGCGTGAACAATGTGCCCCAGGTGGGGCACAGCCATCCCCGGGTTGTTCGCGCCATTCAGAGTCAGGCGGCCGTGCTCAACACCAACACCCGCTACCTGCACGACAACATCGTGGAGTATGCGCGCCGCTTAAGCCAGACCCTGCCCCCGCCGCTTGGAGTGTTCTTCTTCGTAAACAGCGGGAGCGAGGCGAACGACCTGGCCCTGCGTCTGGCCTGGGCCCACACCGGCCGCCGGGAGGTCATCGTAGTGGACGGCGCCTACCATGGCAACCTGAGTTCCCTGATAGAAATTAGCCCTTACAAGTTCGACGGGCCGGGGGGCAGGGGTGCGCCTCCTCACGTCAAAAAAGCCCTTCTGCCGGATGTCTTTCGCGGGCCCTTCCGGCGGCCCGACCAGGAGGCGGGACGGAAATACGCCCAGTCCGTGGAAGAGGTCATCGAGGGTTTGCGCCTCAAGGCCCGCTTGCCGGCGGCCTTTATTGCTGAATCCTTGATGAGCTGCGCCGGGCAGATCGTCCTGCCCGACGGCTATCTCCGGTCCGTTTATCGGGCCGTGCGGGCCGCCGGCGGCGTCTGCATCGCCGACGAGGTCCAGGTCGGATTCGGCCGGGTGGGCACCCACTTCTGGGGATTTGAGACCCAGGGTGTCGTTCCCGATATCGTCACTCTAGGCAAGCCCATGGGCAACGGCCACCCGCTGGGCGCGGCTATCACCACGCCCGAGATCGCCGCCACCTTCCGCACCGGCATGGAATACTTCAACACCTACGGCGGAAATCCCGTGTCCTGCGCCGCGGGGCTGGCCGTGCTGGATGTCATCCGAGACGAAGGCCTGCAGGCTAATGCTCTGGCCGTGGGGAACCATCTCCGGGCCGGACTGGAGAAGTTGAAGGGCCGGCATCCTCTCCTGGGCGATGTCAGAGGATTAGGCCTGTTCCTCGGGCTCGAGCTCGTCCGGGACGGCCGGACGCTCGAGCCGGCCGATGCAGAGGCGTCCTATATTGTCGAGCGGATGCGGGATAAGAGGGTTCTGGCCAGCACCGACGGTATCTTCCGCAATGTCATCAAGATCAAGCCGCCTCTGCTTTATGCCAAAGACAATGCGGACACTTTCCTGGGGAAACTTGAGGAAGTTCTGCAAGAAGACGTCTTGCACCTGCCCTGAGGGCGGTCTCTCACTCGGCCCTGGCTTGCCGCTGAAGCGGTTAGCTGCCGTTGGCTTCCAGCAGGTGTTTGACCTTGTCGAACGTCGCCAGGACTTGGTCGATATGGGCCTCGGTGTGGGTAGCCATGTAGCTGGTCCGCAGGAGGGACATATTGGGCGGGACGGCCGGCGGCAGGGCCACGTTGGTGTAAATGCCCGACTCCATGAGGACCTTCCAAGCCTGCAAGGTTTTCATCATATCACCGATGATGATGGGGATGATGGGTGTCTGGGACTCGCCGATCTGGTAGCCCATGGCCTTCAGCTCCCGGCGCATCCGTTCGCCGATGGCGTTGACCCGGGCCACGCGCTCCGGCTCCTGTTCTATGACCTCCAGGCAGGCCAGGACAGTGGCCACACAAGAGGGGGGCAGGCTGGCGCTGAATATGAAAGGCCGGGCGAAGATCTGGATCCAGTGGATGACATCCTTCCGGCCGGCGATGAAACCGCCGATCGAGGCAAACGATTTGCTGAAGGTGCCCATGATCAGGTCCACTTCCTTGGTCAGGTTGAAGTGGTGGGCTGTGCCCCGGCCGCCTCCCAAGACGCCCAAGGAATGGGCGTCGTCAACCATCAGCCTGGCCCCGTATTTTTTGCAGAGGGGGGCGATCTCCGGCAGGGGGGCGATGTCGCCGCCCATGCTGAACACTCCGTCCACCACCACTAGCTTGCCCGGCTCCGGGCGCAGGGATTTAAGGATCTGTTCCAGGTCGGCCGCGTCATTGTGCTTGAAATGCCGGATGTGGGCCCTCTTCTGGACCTTGGCCATGCGCACACCGTCCACGATGCTGGCGTGAACTTCTTTATCGGTGATGAGATAATCCTCCGGGTCCATCAGGGCGGGGATGCTGCCCAGGTTGACCTGGAATCCCGTGCTGAAGACCAGGGCGGACTCCAGCCCTACGAATTTGGCCAGTTTGTTCTCCAGCTCGAGATGCATCTGGAGCGTTCCGTTGAGGAACCGCGATCCCGTGCAGCTCGTGCCGTATTTGTGGATGGCCGCTATGGCCGCTTCTTTGACTTTGGGATGGTTGGTCAAGCCCAGGTAGTTGTTGGAGCCGATCATGATCAGCCGTTTGCCGTTGATGATGACTTCTGGGCCTTCGGCCTGCTCGATGGGGATGAAATAGGGGAACATGCCCATCTGCTGAACCGTCCGGGGGTTGGTCGGATACCCGTACTTCTGGGCGACTTTGGGGTCGGAATAAAAGCCCGCGCACTTATCGAAAAGGTCCATTCTGTCTCCTTTCAGGAAAACCGTGTCCCGATCCGGAGCACGGTTCTGGCTGGTGTGTGGGTTGTGGAAGCCGTTTTCCGCACTGGCGAGCATTTTACCAAATCTGGGCTTCCGGAGCAAGCTGGCCTTTTGATTTTGATAATGATGACGGCCGAGGACAAGTTGACAAATGAACTGAATCGGATTATTTATATTATATAGGATTACTAGGAATTAAGATGAGGATTTGAATGAGAAAGAAACGCTCCTGGCTGTCTTGGGCGATCCTGGGGATTCTGATGGACTTAGGGCCGGCGGGGAATTTTATCGTTCTGCCTGTTAGGGCCGCCCAGGAGCGAACCGTTCAGGCCGGCTCGGCTGAAAAGGCGGCCGTCTTTAAGCCTTTGCCGGGGCCCAAGAAGAAGTGCTGGATCGATGACACGGTCTATTTCACCTATGAATTCAATGAAAAGCCGAAGATGGGGATGGTCATCCTTAAAATTCAGATTTTCAACAAGAAAAGGGACAAAATCGCACCCTTCCTCATCAAGGGCCGGTCCGATATGCCCTCCATGAGGGGAGCGCATGATTCCGGAGACCAGGATTTCAAACTCAGCAGACGGAATGATTATCTGTTGCCGCTCAATATCGTCATGCCCGGGGATTGGGAAGTTCGCTTGACCTTTCTTAAGGGGGAAACGCCCGTTTTCCATGCCAGCCTGGCCTTTCATGTCTAAGCTCTTTCGACTCGGCCTCTTATCCTTTTCCCTGGCCCTGGCCGGCTCGCCCCTGGCCGCCTCGAGCTATCTCTTCTACCTGGAAGCCCAAGGCGTGGCCGGCTATTCGAGCGCCGCACAAAAGGCCGTTTTTTACTCCCTGAGCCCGAAAGAAGCCATGCAGAAGCCGAGCCTGGGGTTTGATTATGTCCAGCGCTTTTCGGACGAATACGGCGACACAGGCGTCCTGTCCCTCCAAGTCCGGCTGACCGTAAATGCCCAGGGTGGGACGACCCTGGAGCCTCAGGTTTACAACGGCTTCCTCAAGCTGAAACTGGGGTTCGTTGATTTATGGGCCGGCCACAACCGGCCCAGGTTCGGCTTGTCGGCAGACCTCGACAACCATGCCTTGCTTCTCCAGGGGCTGTCCATGAGAGGATTCGGCTTTGACCGCGATTGGGGAGTAGGCCTGGAACGAGACCTGGCCTGGGGCCAGGCGGGATTGTCCTTGACCTCCGGCTCCGGGATGCCCTTTTATCTTAAGGGGAATTATTTTCTGGCGGGCCGAGTTTCTTGGGGCGTTTTGGCCCGACACAACCTGAGCCTTGGATTTTCGGCGGGCCTGGGAAAGCTCCTGGATGTCATGGGCTTCACCCTGCTCTCTGAGACGCCGCGGCCATTCGCCGCGGTGGGCTTCGATTTCACCCGTTTGTGGAACAACCTGGAGAGTCGGGTGGAGGTCATGGCCGGCCGAATGGCCGGCCAGCCGGCTTATGCCTTGTTCTGGAGGGTGGGGATCGGATTTCTCGAGGAGAACCGGCTCAAGCTCGAAGTCCAGCCCATGGTCATCAGAAAGGAAGGCCAGACCCGGGCTCTGCTCGCTGCCGGTGTCAGCTTCCCGGCCGCGGAGGACTGGACGCTGCGGGGCATGGTCCACTACGACCGGGAGTCGAGGGACACGCTCTTCGTTCTCCAGGTCTATTTTTATAAAGGAGTACGCTTTTGAAAAACTCAAGGCATCCGGCGGCGCGTTCAGCCTGGGCGGTACTCCTTTCTTTGCTTGTGGCCATTCCCCTCTTTCCCGCCGTGGGCTGTGACCTCAACGATCCTGACCGGGACGTGAAGCGGCTTTTCCCCGAGTCCACCGGCTACCGGACTCTCTATGTTTCAGTGGCCGGAAAAGGCGGCCCGGAGCTCCTGCATCAAATCGAGGCGCGTTTGGGCGACTCGTTCAAAGGGCTGTACGAGACGGCCGACGTGCCCTACACCATGTACCAGGTTTATAAAGGGAAAGACCTCATCGGCTACATCCACGGCGTCAACCAAAAGGGCCGCTACGGAGGCCTCCAGGTGTTCCTGGCCCTTGACCTGCAGGGCAACATCCGGTCTTTCTATTTCCAGAAATTGACCTCTCAGGTTGCCAAGCTGCTCCGCGATCCTTCTTTCGGCCGTCAGTTTGAGGGGTTGAACCTGAAGGATTTCTACGGCTACAACGTGACCACGGCCGCAACCCGGGGGGAAAGCCGGGTGGCGGCCATTCGGAATCCGGCTCCCCAGGCCGAGGACGATTTTCGGGCCGCGCTGCGGGCCGTCAAAAAGAACCTTATTCTGGTGGATGAATTCCTCCTGGGGAATAGATATAAGGAGTAACATGGCCAGGCGAATCAATGTCTATCAGGTGGCGGTCAAGAATCTGTTCCGGAAAAAAACGCGCAGCGCGCTGACCGTCCTGGGCATCGGCCTGTCGGCCTGGGTGCTGCTCAGCCTGCTGGGGTTCAACCGGGGCTACGAAGCGGCCCTCAACAAGGATATCGACAACATGGGCTTCCAGGTCCTGGTGGCGGCCAAGGGCTGCCCCTATGAAGCCGCCACTCTTATGCTCAAGGGCGGCACGGGCCTGCGCTATATGAACGAGTCGGTCATCCGGGACATCCTCCGTCATCCCGAAGTGGAGAAGGTCACGCCCATGCTCATGCAGGCCGTCTTCGACCCGAACAAGGGTGAGAGCGGCGGCCTGAGCGCTTACCTGGGAGTGGACCCGGCCACCTTTCCAGCCCTCAAGTCTTATCTGAAATTCAAGCAGGGAGGCTGGTTCACCGACACACAAGCCCATGAGGCCGTAATGGGATATGAGGCGGCCGAGCTCGAGCAGCGCGAGGTGGGCGACCTGCTCCTCATCCCCGAGAAGAACATCGAGTTGAAGGTGGCGGGGGTGCTGACCCGCTCGGGAACCCAGGACGACGGCACCATCTTTGTCCCCCTGCGCATGCTGCAGAAGGAATTCGGCCAGGAAGGGCGGGTTACGGCGGTCGGCATCAAAGTCGACCGGCGGGCCGACATCACCGCCCTGGAGAACAAGCTCTACGACCTGCCCGATGTCCAGGTCGTGTCCATGGCCCAGGTCAAGGAGACCATCATGAGCCTGGTCTCTACGGCCAAGGTCATGGTCCTGTCCATCGCCCTGATCGCCATCCTGATCGCCATGCTGGGCGTGGTCAACACCATTCTCATGTCGGTCATTGAGCGCTACCAGGAGATCGGCATCATCAAGAGCATGGGGGCCATGCCCTGGGACGTTTTCCGCATGATTTGGACCGAGACGGTCATCCTCTGTTTGCTGGGCGGAGGGGTGGGCATAGGGTTTTCGGTGGTCCTGTCCAAAATCACGGATATTCTCATCCGGAGGCTCTTGCCCTATACGCCGACCGGAAGCCTGGTGGCCGTCGACTCCGGCCTGGCCTTCCTGACTATAGGCGTCATTCTGGGAATCGGGTTGGTCAGCGGCGTTTACCCGGCCTGGCGCGCCTCCCGGGTCCGGCCTCTGGAATCCATCCGGAGCGAAGGAGAATGACATGAGCCGGCAGACATCGGTCCTCGAAGCTCAGAACCTGACCAAAATCTACCGGCGGGGCAGCGAGGAGATCCTGGCCCTCGACAACGTTTCGCTGGTTGTCCGGCCGGGGGAGTTCCTTTCATTTGTCGGGCCTTCGGGCTCGGGCAAAACAACCTTGATCAACATCCTGGGCGGTCTGGATAACGCCACCTCGGGCCGCCTGAAGGTCGGCGGCCGGATGATCTTCGACGGCCGGAAAGGTCTTTCCGAAAGCGAACTGACCCGGATCCGCCGTCAAGTCTTCGGCTATATTTTCCAAAAATTTTACCTCGTTCCCACCCTGACCGTGGAAGAGAACGTTCTCCTGCCCTTCGCCTTCTTCAAAAAGCCCGGCTCCCCGGACGGCGCCCTTGGCCTCCTGAAGTCCCTCGGGCTGGAGAAGAGGACGCGTCATCGCCCGGCGGAACTCTCAGGCGGAGAGATGCAGAGGGTGGCCATTGCCCGGGCCCTGATCAACAAGCCGGAGATCCTGCTGGCCGACGAGCCCACGGGCAACCTCGACTCCAAGCGGAGCGAAGAGATCGGCCATGTCCTCAAAAGCCTGAACCAGAAGGAGGGCCTGACCATTCTGCTGGTGACTCACAACGCGGCCCTGGCCCGGATGGCTCAGCGAACCATCACTCTGCGGGACGGCCGGATTTCTTCTTGACGAGTCAAAACCAGTCCCTTCCTCATTGATGCAAGCGGAAAGGGCACATCCCTGTCGCCGCGGCCCAGGAGCTTGACATATCCTCTCGCCGAAGTGTTAGACTATCTCCAATCGGAAGGCAAAGTATCGCTGCTATTATGGAAGGGGACGTGTCATGACCAACAGAATCCGGTTCCGATGGCCCGTGCTGGCCGCTGCCCTGGCGGCAGCGACATTTCTCGTTGCGCTGAAGAGTTCGCCCGGAGCACGACTCCTGGACGATCCTGCTCAAGACGCCTGGCTCAAGTCCGGAGACCCCTGCTATCCGGTGAAGCAGAATAAAAAATACATCGAAAGCATGGGGGCTGATTCCTCGTATATCCGTTGCGTGCCCCTGACCGTCGAGGTTCTCTGGGAGGTCCAGGAGATCTACCATCATCCTGCCGGCCTCGGCACTTCCCGGGCTAACTACAGCATCCGCGACAAATACACCGCCTCTCTCGAGCTGGTCTACAAATCACCCAAGAGCAAGGAGCTGGCGAGTTTTCAAATCATGGCCCCGGCGCCCTGCTGTCCGGGCAGTGTCGAAACCTCGATCGAGAGCGCCGATGTCGTCTTGGTTGTCTGCTTGCCGGACAGCCGGAAGTGCAAGCTGTTTACCTCCAACGATCCCCTCCACTTCTCCCTTGAGAAACCGGAGGACACAACTTTGGGACTGACCTGGAACGAGGATGAGGGGGCCCACGCCAACTTCCACTCTTCCCGGGTTCAATTTAAAAGCGCGGCGGCGCCCAAGCCCTACGAGACCATAGGCGGCCTGGAAGTGCTGGACAGTGAAACCCACTCGATCGATGTCCGGGGGGAGCCCGGATTCACGCCCGAGGACATCGACCGGCTCATCCGGGATGGGCAATTCCAGGAGGTCTTCACCGACAAACAAGCCACCACGGCGCCCGGCCTCCCGGTGAGCGGGAGCCAGAGCGTCAAGGCCACGGTGAAGCTCATGTTCACTTCGGACTGGGAGAAGTGGCGCGTAACGGTCCAGGGCTGGGAAAAGGATACCATCCGTCCCGATATACGCTACACCCAGGCCGGCGTCGAAAAAACCCTGCCCATTGACATGGAATTTGACTGGACGTTGGAGGGAGAATTTATCATCCGCAACCCCAAGAAAAACCCCGCCTTCGACGCGGGCCAAGTCATCAAGGCCGGGCTCACCCCGCGCCTGGTCTTCCAGGCCGCGGACCTCTATCTTTGCACCATCCTGAGTTGCAACGACACCTACAAGATTTCCGGGCTGGTCGGAGCGCCCCTGGCCGGGACGGTCAGCGGCAAGAACCTGACCTTGACCTGGCCGAAATTCGACCCGTCTCATTGTCTCCTCTGCTCGCCACGCAAACTATTCCTGGGAAAGGCGGCCTATCGGCAGAGGTTCGGGTCACGAGAATTCATGCGCGTGATCTCCCTGCAAAACCTCGTCCTCCAGAACGGGTACTCGACTTCGGGCAAATATCACGATTGGATGACGTACACGATCAGCCTGAAAAAGATACAGTAGAAAAATGCCCTGCTCGGCCGGCCGCTCAAAGCAACCGGAAGGGGGCCTGACCATTCTGCTGGTGACTCACAACCCGGCCCTGGCCCGGATGGCTCAGCGAACCATCACTCTGCGGGACGGCCGGATTTCTTCTTGACGAGTCAGAACCAGTCCCTTTCCAGGAAAGGCCGGCGGCGGGGGGGGGCCGGCGCCGGGAGAGCCGGCCGGCCGGCCAGCTCTACTAGGTCCTTGATGAGCTCTCGATTGACCGATTCCCAGGACCGGCCCTTGATATAGCGCCGAGCGGCGCGTTTTTTTTCGGCATAGAGGTGCGGATTCTCGAGAAGAAGCCGGCACTTGGCGAAGAAATCGCGGGCGTCGCCGCTGCGGGCCACCAGGCCGCCCCCTGAGTTTTCAATGATCTCCTGACAACCGCCCTGGTCGGCCACCACGGCCGGGATCCCGGAAGCCAGCGCTTCATGGACCACGTTGCCGAATGATTCGGTGACGGAGGGAAAGAGCAAGAGGTCGGAACTGGCATAGATTCTGGAGAGGTCCCGTCCGTAAAGGTATCCGGTGAAGACGGCATCCGGCATCCGCTTCTCCAGAGCTTGACGGGCGGGTCCGTCTCCGGCTAAGACGAACTGGACCTCTCCCGGAGCGTAGGCCTGGTACAGGTCGTACACATCGGCGAAGATATGGACATCTTTGTACCAGACCAGCCGGCCCGAGAACAGGATGATGAAGCAGCGGTCTCCGGCCAATCGCTTCCTCAGCTTCTTCGATCGAAAGGAGGGGCTGTATTGGCTATGTTCGACCCCGCGCGACCAGATCTTAACGTTCGATACGCCGCGGGAGCTGAGCTCCCGGGCGGCCATTTCGGTTGGAGCATAGACCGTATTGGTGCGGCGGTAGAACCGCACGGCCATTTTCCAGGCAAGCCGTGTCAGGAAACCCATCTTGAAGTACTTCAAATAAGCCGGAAAGCGGGTGTGGTAGGTGGCGATGACCGGGATTCGGTTTTTTCGGGCATAGCGGAAGAAGGCGATGCTCACGAAGTCGGGCACGGTGATATGGATGAGGTCTGGGGCGAAGGTCCGTAAAGACCTCATGACCCGCGGCGTGGGGAAGGTGACCCGATAATCCCGATAGAGGAACAACGGAAGGGAAGGGACGGTGACCAGCCCCAGGCCGCGCCTTTTTTGGGGGGTTATGGAGAAGCCCCAAACGCCGACTTGGATCCGGGCCAGGAGCAGGGAATGGACCAGGCGATAGATCGTTTTGGTCGCCCCGTCCTGGTCCTTTTTGAAGGTGCCCGCGTAGATGGCGATGCGCATTCCGCTCCCCCGTCAGCAGGCCGCCCGCAGGGCGCCGGCCGCCAGCAGCAAACCCAGAAGGATGAAAAAAGCGCCCAGGAACCGGGCCAGGCGGGCCCGGGCTTGAGGCCGGCGTATGAATCGGAGCCGCTGGGCAAGACGGACCACCACATAGTAAAAAGTCCAGTATCCGGCCGTCACGGTGATGGCGAACACAACGCCCGCCCCGGAGAAGGAGGGCAAGGGAACGCCCGCTTTTTTCAGTAGGGAAAGAACAAGGACCCAGTAGGCGACCGTTTGCGGATTCAGCAAGCCCAGGGCCGCCCCTTTGAGGACGGGCAGAGCCACATCCTTTTTGGAACGAATGCCGGCCGGTCGGTCTTCATCTTCCTTATAGGTCTGGGAATCGCGCCAGGCCAGAAAGCCGAATAAAAAGGCGATAACCGCCCCCGCCCCCAGCAGCAGCGCTTCGGTGCGCGGAGAGGAGAGCCGTTGGAGGATGGTGCGCAGGCCGAGAAAGGCGACGACGGCCCACAGGCCGTTCACCAGGGCGGTTCCCACGGCCAGGCTGAGCGCCCGGCCGTATTCTTTCTTCAGCGACAGGCGCACAGCTTCCAGGCTGGCCACACCGAACGGAAAACACAGGCAGAAAGAAATTCCGTAGCATAGCGCGAAGAAGATCACGAGCCCAGGGCCTTTTCCATCTCCGTCCAGAACGGACCGTCCAGACCCACCTCCAGCCAGTAGGCCGGAATCGCTTGGCGGAGCGCACAGGCGTTGGCGAAGATTTTTTGTCGAAGGAGTCTGGCCCGGTTGTGGTCCATGGAGTGGAGGAAGCCGGAGAGGATCTCATGGCTGGAACGGCTGAGATAGATGGATGACTCGCCCTGTCCGAGGGGTTGGGCGTTGTCTTCTTCGGCATGTTTAAGAAAAAAGACGGCCTGGAGAGGCAGGTGACTTTCCACTTTCCATGTCCCCTGGGAGCGCTTCCAGAGGTAGTCGCTCCAGGTGGCGAAGGGATGGGCCTGAAAGCTTCCTCGGCCGTCGGGCAGAACGAGACAGGTGTCGTCGCAGAGCGCCTTCCAGGGCGCCGGGATGCGGCGGGCGCAAGTGGATTTCCCCATCCCGCCCGAAGCGACCAGGGCGATGCCCCGGCCGTTCCTTTCGACGAGGGCGGCATGCAGGATGAGCCCACCCCCGGTCAGAATCGGCAGGAAGAGGGCATAGCAGGACTTGGACATGTTTTCTACGGCCAGCTCGCTATGGTCGAGAAAGCGGACCTCCAGGACAATATCTTGGCTGTCGGGATGCGTCCACATCATGATGGGGTTTGTCCATTGGCCGGTCCAGCCCTCTTGGCTAAGCCCGGCCGCCGCAGCCAAGCAACGAAGATTCCGGGTTGAATCCGAGTCTGAATCTTGGCTATTCAAAAAAATGAGTCTTTGAGCGTCCCGGGTTTCGGCCTGGGCGGCCCTCCAGGGCTCCAGCTCCAGAATGCGGGCGAATTTGGCCAGCCACTCTTCGGTCCCCGGCGTGCCGATCAGATGCCAGACCGTCCGGCCCAGCGCCAGCCGGAAGCCCGCTTTTTCAAGGCGGCCGGGGGCCTCCATCATCATGACTGTTCCCGCGCGTTTCTGCGGGCCGGGGCTGTTCGGCTCGGGGAAGCGCTTAGACCTCATTCTTTTTCAACAGGCGGCTGGGGGGGAAAAGCCCCAGCTTGACGGCTTCGTCGCAGTACCAGAAGGGAGCGAAGAGTTTCTTCCGGCTGTAATAATTCTGGGCGATGCAGCTCCCCAGGCAGAGGTCCTTCATCAGGCATTCGCCGCAGACGCCCTCCATCTTTCCGGGCAAACCCTGTCGGATCTCTTTGAGGATGGAGTTGTGCAGCCAGACATCCTCCAGCCTGTCCTTGGCCGCCTGGCCGAAAATAAGTTCGGGCACTTGCTGGCCGATCCCGCACAAGGCATAGGAACCGTCGGCCAATACGCCCAGGATGCCGAAGATTCCGCAGCGCGAACACCCGTCGCCCTCCTGGCCGTACATGCGGCCCAGGGGCTTGAAGGCGGCCGGATGGTGGAAGATGAGCCTGAGCTTTGTTCGGGTGGCGAGCTCATTCTCCACCCAGCGGCCGAGCTCGATCAGTTCCGGCAGGCTGAGCGCTTCGCCGCGATGGAACATGTCCTCGCCCCGGGCGCAGGGCATCAGGACGTTGTATTTGAGGGAGCCGGCGCCCAGGGATTCGGCCAGCCGGACAATGGATTCAACTTGATGTCTGTTGCGCCGCATGACGGTCAGGATGATCTGGGGCTGGACGCCCGCTTGAACCAGGTTCCTGATGCCCTGGACAGCGGCCTCGAAGCTCCCGGGCACCCCGCGCACCCATTCGTTCGTTTCGGCGTCCGCCCCGTCTAGGCTGACCGAGACGAAGCGGCCCGGGCACTTGGCGATCTCCTCGGCCAATTCCCTGGTGCACAGAATGCCGTTTGTTTCGATGGTGCAGCCCAATTCCTCGGCCCGGGCGAATTGGAGTATGCGGACGATATCGGGGTGCAAAAGCGGCTCGCCGCCGGTGAGCTTGATCCCGGTCAGGCCCAGCGGCTTGGCTTGGCCCACGATGTCCTGGATCATTTCAAAGGGCAGGTGAGAATAGACAACCCCTCCGGATTGGAACTTGGGCGCGATCCAACAGTGGCGACAGGCCAAATTGCATCCTTCGGTGAGGTAGAAATACAGGGAATTCAAAGGATGGAAACGACGTTCCTCAGGAGCGGCCTCCTGTTCGGGGGCGGCTGTCTCCTTTTTGACCATCAGTCCGGCAGCTCCTCTGGCAGTTCTCCGCCTTCTTCGAGGTACTTGCGCAGGCAGGCGTCCGGACTGGGATGGTCCACCTGGCCGAGGAGGGTGTAGGCCAGAGCCGGGCAATTCCCCGTGCAATAATTGAGGTAGGAGCAGCCCCGGCAGAACTCAAAATCGGCCAGAGGCTTGGACCGGCGCTCCCTGATCTTCCACAGCTCCGCATGATTTTGCCAGATATCCTGGAGGTCGTCGCGGTTGATCCGGCCCAGCTCGATGTGGCTCAGCATGTTGCAGGGCACGATGACGCCGTCGCTGCGGACGGCGATCTTGGAAAAAGGGCAGCCGCAGCCGGTGAGACGGCCACAGTCGGGCAGGGAAGCCCGGCCTTCCCGGCGGGCTTTTTCCATCTCCAACCAAGCCTTCCCTTCTGCCAGCGGCCCGGCTTGAGCGCTGATCCGGCCCCCGTATTTTCGGTCCAGGCTGAGAAGAGCGTTCATGGCCAAATGTCGCTCGGCGGTGCTGAGCTGGACTTGCTCCGTATTCTTTTGGCAGAGGCCCAGGTAGCCCGCGGAGTTTGTGGAGAAGGAGGGCAGGCCGATCTCCTCCAGGAGCAGCCGGGCGATGTTCTCCAGGTCCCGGACGTTCTGCCGATGGATGGTGACCCGCACGGCGGCGGGGACGCTGTTCCTCTGCAGGGTCCGGATCCCCTCCACGGCCTGGGTGAAAGTCCCTTGTCCCCGGAAGGATTCATGGGTGATGGGAATCGAGCCGTCTATGGAAACCTGAACGTAATTGCACCGCTTGGTGGAGGCCAGGAAGGCGGCCAACTCGTCGGTGATGAGCGTGCCGTTGCTCAGCAGGCTGAACCGCATCCGGTTGCGGACGATGCCCCGGATGAGGTCCGGGAGGTCTTGCCGGATGAATGGCTCTCCGCCGGCCAGGCAGACTTCGGTGACGGCGCAACGCTTGAGCTCCTCGAAGAAAAGGAGCCATTCCTCCAGGGGGAGGTCCTGCTTGACATCGGCCGGGCTGGCATAGAAATAGCAATACTTGCAGCGGAGGTTGCAACGGTCGGTGATGTCGATATCCACGGATTTAGGCGTCCGCATGACGCGGAGTTTTTCCGACGGCCTCTCCGCTGAGCGGGCAGCCACAGTCATTCCTTAACCTCGTAGCCGGCCAAGCCCTGCTTCACCAGGCCGGCCACGAAGTCCTGGGCATGCTGACCGACGTCTTCCGGCACGTCCTCGCAGTTGTCCCGGATGATCTTGACGATGTCCGCGACGGTGTGTTTTCCGTCCATCTGCTTCCAGACCAGGACGCCGGTAGGGTTCAGGGCATACCCTTCGGCCGTATCGGGGTCGAAAAGGACGGCCCAGTCGTCAAATTCTTCCCTAAGGATGACCGAAGGGTTGGCGGTGGGCTTGTCTTCGGACATAAATACCTCCATACCTACGCCCATTATCATACACTATTTCCGAGGCTTTTTGACCCCCTCAGGGATATCTCCGTTTGTGTGATTTCCTATCGGCGCTGGAATCGCCCCCGGCCCCCTGGGGAACCAGTCTCCTTGGAGGGGGAACCCGCTTCGCGTCTCCCCCTTCCAACGCTCGCCTCAAAAAGCTGCGGCTCGCTGCCTCCCTTTCTCGCGCGGGGCAAGAGCCTCGCGCCGAGACCAAGG